>Ga0153956_1002134_pt1 | contig 15261 bp, 12 predicted proteins | sample TSFL040MetaG_FD_104704 | JGI IMG/M metagenome (GOLD analysis project Ga0153956, IMG submission 104704) | Attine ant fungus gardens microbial communities from Florida, USA - TSFL040 MetaG | ecosystem: Host-associated > Fungi > Mycelium > Unclassified | place: USA: Florida, Wekiwa Springs... | reverse complement strand
TCCCCAGCGGATACCTCCGCGGCACCCTCCCCCGCGCAGACATGCGCAGAAGGTAAAGCAATGCCCGTTTCCCTCGCCGACCTGACCTCCATTCTCGACATCGAAACATTGGGAGGCGACAGGTTTCGCGGTTTCAGCCCGCAAAGCGACTGGCAACGGGTATTCGGCGGCCAGGTCGTGGGACAATCGCTGGTGGCCGCCTGCCGCACGGTCGAGGGCCGGCTGCCGCATTCGCTGCACGCCTATTTCATCCTGCCCGGCGACCCGGCCGTTCCGATCGAATATGACGTGGCGCGGCTGCGCGACGGCGGTAGCTTCTCCACCCGTCGCGTCATCGCCTCGCAGAAGGGCGCCGAAATCTTTTCGATGATCGTCTCGTTCCATGTGCACGAGGACAGCATTTTCGATCATCAGGCCAAAATGCCTTCCGTGCCGATGCCCGATGAGGTCAAGTCGCTCGACCTGCATCAACTGCTCGATGAAAAGCAGCAGAGCGAGATGCCGAACTTCATCCGCCGTTTCTTCGAATCCAGGATGCCGTTCGAACTGCGCCCAACCGATCTTGCGCGCTATGCCGGCAAAAAAATCGACGGCGGCCATGTCGCGATCTGGCTGAAGGTGACAAAGCGGCTGCCGGACGATCCGCTGCTGCACATGTGCGCGCTGGCCTATGCGTCCGACTTCTCGCTGCTCGACGCTTCGCTCGCGGCTTACGGCCGCACCGTGTTCGCCAACAACATCAGCGCGGCGAGCCTCGATCATGCGCTGTGGTTTCACCGCCCGTTCCGGACCGATGAATGGCTGCTCTATGTGCAGGACAGCCCGAACGCCCATAATGGCCTCGGCTTCTCCCGCGGCTCGATCTTCCGCACCGACGGCACGCTGGTCGCTTCCGTCGCGCAGGAAGGCTCGGTCCGGGTGCGGCGGCCGAAGGCGGCGGGTTAGGGTCATCCCGACTGAATCACGCGGCTGCGTCATGGTCGGGCTTCGTCCCGGCCATCCACGTCTTTCTTCCCTGAGAACTTCAAGACGTGGATGCCCGGCACATAAGGGCGTTTACGCCCGTCTTCGACGGGCTATGGCCGGGCATGACGAGTGGATAATTCCATTTAAACCGAAGATGCTCTGGCTTTATCGTTGCCCGCCGCATGAGCAACTTTACGGCAAATTCCTGTTCTGCCCATTTTGCAGGCAGCGCTGTCGCCGTTTTAAGCGGCAGCCGATCGCCCGCGTCAGCCTCGTTACGCGCGAGAACAAAACCCGTTGAATTTCCAGTGAGATAGAGCGCAAGCGCGCTCTGGCACAGCTTTTGATTCGTCATGTTCCGGCGGGTGCCCGCGGAGCGTCCTTCTTCGCGCGGTGAGTCCCGATGACAAGCGCCCGGCATCTCCGGGCCAAGCGGGGAACAGACACATGAAGATTGTGATGGCTGTCATCAAGCCGTTCAAGCTGGAAGAGGTCCGCGACGCTTTGACCGCCATCGGCGTTCACGGCCTCACGGTGACGGAAGTGAAGGGGTACGGCCGCCAGAAGGGCCACACCGAAATTTATCGCGGCGCCGAATACGCCGTCAGCTTCCTGCCCAAGATCAAGATCGAAGTCGCGGTCGCCGATGCCCTGCTCGAGCGCACCATCGAGGCCATCATCGCCGCCGCCAAGACCGGCCAGATCGGCGACGGCAAGATTTTCGTCACCAGCCTCGAACACGCACTTCGCATCCGCACCGGCGAAGCCGATGACGCTGCCCTCTGATTTTCACGCCTTCCATCCCCTTCAATCAGGAGTCTCCCCCATGAGTTTTCACCGTCCCGCGCGTCTGGGATCGGCCGCATTGATCGCAACGCTCGCCGCGATCGGATGTACCCACGCGGCTTTCGCCGCCGACGCGCCCGTTCCCAACAAGGGCGACACCGCCTGGATGCTGGTCAGCACGCTGCTGGTGCTGATGATGTCGGTGCCCGGCCTCGCGCTGTTCTATGGCGGCCTCGTGCGCGCCAAGAACATGCTGTCGATCCTGACGCAGGTGTTCGCCATCGTCGCGATGGTCGGCATCATCTGGACGCTCTACGGCTACTCGCTCGCCTTCACCGACGGCGGCAGCCTGACCAATTATGTCGGCGGCTTCTCGAAGGCGCTCCTCGCGGGCGTCGATGCGAATTCGACCGTCGGCACCTTTTCCAACGGCGTCGTGATTCCCGAATACGCCTATCTCGTATTCCAGATGACGTTCGCGATGATCACGCCCGCGCTGATCGTCGGCGCATTCGCCGAGCGCATGAAGTTCTCGGCCGCGATGCTGTTCGTGTTCCTGTGGGTGAGCATCATCTACTTCCCGCTGGCGCACTGGGTCTGGTACGTCGCGTCGCCTGACGATATCGCGGCGGCGGCCAAGGCGGTTGCGGCTGCAACGGACGGCGCGGCAAAGGCCGCGGCGCAGGCGAAACTCGACGACCTCACCGGTTCGGTCGGCTGGCTCGCCGGTGCGGGCGCGCTCGACTTCGCGGGCGGCACTGTCGTTCACATCAATGCAGGCATCGCCGGTCTTGTCGGCGCGCTGATGATCGGCAAGCGTGTCGGCTACGGCCGCGAGATCATGGCGCCGCATTCGCTGACGATGACGATGATCGGCGCATCCTTGCTGTGGGTCGGCTGGTTCGGTTTCAACGCGGGCTCGAATCTGGAGGCCAATGGCGGCGCGGCACTTGCCTTCGTCAACACCATGGTCGCGACCGCGGGTGCCGCATTCTCCTGGCTGATGGTGGAATGGATGGCGAAGGGCAAGCCCTCGCTGCTCGGCATCTGTTCGGGCGCGGTCGCGGGTCTGGTCGCGGTGACACCCGCGGCGGGCTTCTGCGGTCCGATCGGCGCGCTGGTGCTCGGCCTGCTCGTTTCGCCGCTGTGCCTGTTCTTCGTCTCCACGGTGAAGAACGCGCTGGGTTATGACGACGCGCTCGACGTGTTCGGCGTGCATTGCATCGGCGGCATCTTCGGCGCGCTGATGACCGGCCTCCTCGTCAATCCCGCACTCGGCGGCGCCGGACTCACCGACTACACCAACATCACCGGCAACAATGCCGGCACCTACGACCTCGTCACGCAGATGATCGCGCAGGGCAAGGCAGTGATCGCCACGCTGCTGTGGTCCGGCATCGGTTCGGCGATCCTCTACAAGTTCGTCGATCTGGTCGTCGGCCTGCGGGTGCCGGTCGATGCCGAGCGCGAAGGCCTCGACATCACGGACCACGGCGAGCGCGCCTACAACATGTGAGCGCGGCAACCGATACGGTCGGGGCCTGTTTCCCGGCAACGCCCCGAACGTGGAGGGCTCCGGCGCAACCGCCGGGGCCCTTTTTGCTGGCCGCAAAGCGGCCATGGTGCGGCCTTGATATAGCCTGCCCTCACATCGCGGCGCTGCTCGATGGTTAATCGCGTCTTAACCTCACCGCCGCTATGGTGGGGCGATCTGTTTCCTTCTGTGTCGGTGATCGCTGACTGATTGAAAGTGCTGGGCTTTTTGTAATGGTCTCGTCTGCTTCCTTGCGCCCGGAGACCGCCGCCGCGCCCGCGGCCGGCGAACGCTCTCCGTTTGCGCGGCTGACCGAACTGCTCGCGCCCTATCAGCCCGGCCAAACACTCATCAATCTGTCACTCGGCGAGCCGCAACACCCGATGCCGTCCTTCGTCGGCGAGGCGCTGGCCCAAAATCTCGCTGGTTTCGGCCGCTATCCGGCATCGAACGGCATTCCCGCCTTCCGCGCCGCCGCCGCCGCCTGGCTGGCGCGGCGCTATCGTCTGCCGCGCGCACTCGATCCCGACAGCGAATTGCTGCCGCTCAACGGCAGCCGCGAGGGGCTGTTTCATGCCGCGATTGCCGCTGCGGGATTCGTCGGCAAGCGCAACGGCACGCCCGCGATCCTGATGCCGAACCCGTTTTATCCGGCTTACGCGGCAGGCGCGCGCGGCGCGGGCTGCGAGGCGGTTTTCCTGCCCGCCGTGCGAGACAACGGTTTCCTTCCGGATCTCGACGCACTCGACGACAAGCTGCTATCGCGCACGGTGGCGTTCTATCTCGCCTCGCCCGCCAATCCGCAAGGCGCGGTGGCGACGCCTGCTTACTTCGCGCGCCTCGCCGAACTCGCCAACCGCTATGGCTTCATGGTGCTCAGCGACGAATGCTATTCGGAGATCTACACCCGCGCGGCTCCCGGCAGCATTCTTGAAAACGCTGGCGCCGATTTCAAAAACGTCGTCGCCTTTCAATCGCTGTCGAAGCGCTCGAACCTGCCCGGCCTGCGTGTCGGCTTCGTCGCGGGCGACAAATCCTTCATCCGCCGCTTCCACGAATGGCGCAACGTCGCGGCCCCGCAAGTGCCGGTGCCGCTGCAGCACGTCGCCATCGCTGCTTATGGCGATGAAGCCCATGTCAACGAGAACCGCCGTCTCTATGGGCTGAAATTCGATCACGCCGACGCCATCCTCGGCAAACGCTTTAACTATCAACGGCCTGGGGGAGGATTCTGCGCCTGGCTCGACGTCTCCGCGCATGGCGGCGACGAGCAGGCTACAATCCGGCTATTTCGAGACGGCGGGGTGCGGGTGCTGCCCGGCAGCTATCTCGCGCGGGAGAGCGCCGACGGCACCAATCCCGGCGCGGGCTATATCCGCCTCGCGCTGGTGCAAGGCGCCGATGTCACCAAGGAGGCGCTCACGCGCCTGGTGGCTGTGTTGAACGATCACGAACCGCGGGGTTGAGGGCGGGATATGGCAATCGAACGCGTCGTTCCTTTGGTCGGACAACTTTCCGACCCCATCCGCGAGATGCTGATGCGGCGTCTGCGCGAACTGATCGGGCTTGCGGTGATCGTCTTCGCCGGTGTCGTCGCCGCCGCGCTGATGACATGGTCGGTGCAGGACCCGAGCCTCAGCCACGCGACCTCCGGCAAGATCCGCAACCTGATCGGCTGGCCCGGCGCGATCGGCTCCGATCTCCTGATGCAGATTCTCGGCCTCGGCACCATCATGTTCGTGCTGCCGGTCGCGGTCTGGGGCTGGCGGCTTCTGACCCACCGGCCGTTCGACCGCGAGGCGGTTCGCATCGGCTGCTGGATTCTCTGCGCGGTGCTGGCGTCCGGCTTTGCGAGCTGCTGGCCGCACAGCCTGTCCTGGCCGCTGCCGACGGGCCTCGGCGGCGTGGTCGGCGACGCCATCGTGCGCGTGCCTGCGATGATTTTCGGCCCGCCCGGTTTTCTCTACCGGCTTTGCCTCGGGCTGCTGCTTGGCATCAGCGTCATCGTCACTTGCGCCATCGCGGGCGGTTATGGCGCGCGTGAAGCCGACCCTGACGACGAGATCGACGAGATCGACGAGGACGAGGACGCGTTCGAGGAAGAGGCTGCGCCCGGCCTGTTCTCGCTCGGCTTTGTCCTGCATGCCGCGATCAGCACCAAAGCGCGAATCGGCCGCTGGCTGAAATCTCTGTTCTCGCTCGCGGTCGGCCGCAACGAATCCGCGCGCGGCCATTCCTTCGAACGCACCGAGCCAAGTCTGCGCGGCCATGCCAGTCCCTCGCTGGTGCCGCAAGACGAGGAAGACGCGTACGAAGAGGACGAGGACGAAGAATACGAGGAGGAAGAAGAAGAAGAGGAAGACGAAGAGCCCGCGCCGCGCCGGCGCACCGCCAAGGCGTCGCGCAAATCCTCCGCCTTCGTACTGCCGCCCATCGCCGTGCTCGCAACGCCAAAGGCTTCGGACCGCTTCACCTTGAGCAAGAGCGAGCTTGAGGAAAATTCCCGCTCGCTCGAAGGCGTGCTGCAGGATTTCGGCGTACGCGGCGATATCGTGAACGCCAAGCCGGGCCCGGTGGTGACGCTGTACGAACTCGAACCCGCACCGGGCATCAAATCGTCACGCGTCATCGGCCTCTCCGACGACATCGCGCGCTCGATGAGCGCGGTGTCCGCGCGCGTCGCCGTGGTCGCGGGCCGCAACGCCATCGGCATCGAATTGCCGAACGCCAAGCGCGAAACGGTTTACCTGCGCGAACTATTGACCGCGAAGGAAGCGACCGGGAGCACCGCCAAACTGCCGTTGTGCCTCGGCAAAACCATCGGCGGCGATCCGGTCATCGTCGATCTGGCGCGCATGCCGCATCTTCTGATCGCGGGCACCACCGGTTCGGGCAAATCGGTCGGCATCAACACCATGATCCTGTCGCTGCTCTACCGGCTGCGCCCGGACCAGTGCCGCCTCATCATGGTCGATCCGAAGATGCTCGAACTCTCGGTCTATGACGGCATCCCGCATCTGCTGACGCCGGTCGTGACCGATCCGAAGAAAGCGGTCGTGGCGCTGAAATGGGCGGTGCGCGAAATGGAGCAGCGCTACAAGAACATGGCGAAGCTCGGCGTGCGCAACATCGACGGCTACAACACGCGCGTCGCCGAGGCCAAGGCAAAAGGCGAGGAACTCACCCGCACCGTTCAGACCGGCTTCGACAAGAACACCGGCAAGGCGATCTACGAGGAAGAAAAGCTCGATCTCGAGCCGCTGCCCTATATCGTCATCATTGTGGATGAAATGGCCGACCTGATGATGGTCGCGGGCAAGGACATCGAAGGCGCGGTGCAGCGTCTCGCGCAGATGGCGCGCGCCGCGGGCCTGCACGTTATCCTCGCGACGCAGCGTCCGTCCGTCGATGTCATCACCGGCACCATCAAGGCGAACTTCCCGACCCGCATCTCCTTCCAGGTGACCTCGAAGATCGACAGTCGCGTGCTGCTGGGCGAAATGGGCGCCGAACAACTGCTCGGCCAGGGCGACATGCTCTACATGGCGGGCGGCGGGCGCATCAGCCGCGTCCACGGTCCTTTCGTGTCGGACGAGGAAGTGGAGAAGATCGTCCGTCACCTCAAGACACAGGGCGCTCCGGAATATCTGGAAGCGGTCACGGCGGAGGACGAAACCGACGAGGACGGCAATGCGGTGTTCGACAACACCAGCATGGGCGGCGGCGAGAACGACCTGTTCTCGCAGGCGGTCGCCATCGTCAAACGCGACCGCAAGGCCTCCACGAGCTACATCCAGCGCCGGTTGCAGATCGGCTACAACAAGGCCGCGACGCTGATGGAACGAATGGAAGAGGCCGGTATCGTGGGACAGGCCAATCATGCCGGAAAACGTGAGATTCTGGTCCCCGAGGAGGAAGGTTTTTGAGCGCGGCCCGGCAACGGGCCGTGAAAACGCCACTACTCGACACTAAATAACCGCCCAGCAGGATTCTCCTTGAAACACCAGAACGGCCTTCTCCTGATGTCCCGCATTCCCGCTTTTGCGAACTGGCAGCGCGCCGCGCTCGCGACCGTTTTCGTGGCCGCGTCCATCGCGCAGGCACAAGCCGTGCCGCTGCCGCGCCCCGCTCCGAAAGCACGCGGCATGCAGGTCGCCGCCTCCGAGCCCGCGCCGGTCCCCGCAGCCAGCACGCAATCGCAATCCGAGCCGATGCCGAATCCGATCGTGCCGGCGCTGAAGAAACTGTTCGGCGGCAACAACGGCCCGGCCTCCAGGGTGCAGACCTTCGACGCCAACCAGCGCGCACTGGCGGACAAGGTCAGCGCCTATCTGTCGTCGCTGCAAAACCTGTCCGGGAATTTCGTCCAGGTCGGCCCCGACGGCAGCCGCACCACCGGCAATTTCTATCTGCTGAAACCCGGCAAGATCCGTTTCGAATACGACGATCCCTCGCCGATCGCGCTCGTCGCCGACGGCACCAGCGTGATCGTGCGCGACCGCCGCCTCGCGACGCAGGATGTCTATCCACTGTCGCAGACGCCGTTGCGCTATCTGCTCGCATCGAAACTCGACCTGCTGCGGGACACCAACGTCACCAGCATCAGCGCCGACGATCTCTATGTCAGCATCACCATCGAGGAAAAACAGGCGGTGACCGGCACCAGCCGCCTGACGCTGATGACCGGCGCCAAGGACGGCAAGCTCAAGCAGTGGACGGTGACCGATCCGCAGGGCTACGACACCACCGTGGCGGTCTACAATCTCGACACCACCAGAAAGCTCGATCCGGCCTTGTTCAAGATCGACTACACCAACTATCAGGGCGGCTCGAACTGAACGGATTTGATACCGGGCATCCACGTCTTGGAAATTTCGATTTAGCGAAGGAAGACGTGGATGGCCGGAACAAGTCCGGCCATGACGAACCCGCATGTTTCGAGCAAAACTAAAACTCTGAAACCACCGGCTTTAGACATCCCGCCTCGGTTATGCGATAAGGCGCGCCTCGTCCTCTCGCAGAGCCTCATGCCCTTCACCATCACCACCTGGAATATCAATTCCGTTCGCCTGCGCATCGATCTGGTCGCCAAGTTTCTCAAAAGCAAGCGGCCCGATGTGCTGTGCCTGCAGGAAACCAAGTGCATCGACGATGCCTTTCCGCTGAAGCGCTTTCAGCGGCTCGGCTATGAGCATATCGCGCTGAACGGGCAGAAAGGCTATCACGGCGTCGCCATCGTCTCGAAGCGACCGTTCGATTCAAAAGACGTGCGCACGTTCTGCGGCAAGCTGGATTCGCGTCACATCTCGGTCGCGTTCGGCGACAAAGCGGGCCTCGCCGCGCCGCTGGTGCTGCATAATTTCTACGTGCCCGCCGGAGGCGACATTCCCGATCCCGCCGCCAATCCGAAATTCGAGCACAAGCTCTCCTTCCTCGACGAGATGCGCGACTGCGCGCCGCTGCATCCCGAACAGCATGCACACCACATCCTCGTCGGCGATCTCAACGTCGCGCCGCACGAGCATGACGTGTGGTCGCACAAGCAATTGCTCAAGGTCGTCTCGCACACACCGGTGGAATGCGAGAAACTTCTCGCCGTGCAAGCGCAGGGCAACTGGATCGACATCGCGCGGCAGCGCATTCCGCTTAGCGAAAAGGTCTATACGTGGTGGAGCTATCGCTCCGCCGACTGGACCGTGGGCAATCGCGGCCGCAGGCTGGACCACATCTGGGTTTCGCCCGCGCTCGGCGACAAAGTCAGCGACTTCAGGATTCTGCGCGACGCGCGAAGCTGGGAGCGGCCGTCGGACCATGTGCCGGTGACGGCGGTGCTGGATATTTAGAGCGTTCACGCCTCAGGGTGTCATTGCCGGGCTTGACCCGGCAATCCATCATTTCTCAAGAAGATGGATGCGCGGATCAAGTCCGCGCATGACGCACGAGTTATGCGGCGAAGCATCAGATCACTAAAAACATCACACCAGCTTCGACGTCAGCCGCGCGATCGCGGTGGCCGCCGCATTGGTGCGGGCGGCAAGGTCATCGCGAACACGCCGCGCCGCTTCGGGATGGCTTTCCAGCACGCGCTGATACAGCGTGCGCGATACGCGCACCACGGTCGAATGTTCCAGCGCGGTTGCTGTCGCGGGGCGGCGCATGTCGATGATCAGCGCCAGTTCGCCGATCAGCTCACCCACGCCGACCACGACCTCGGGGCCGTCTTCCGCGGCAACGCGGAACGACCCACGCCGGATGACGTAGCCGGCATCGGCAATATCGTTCTGGTGGAACAACACGTCGCCATAGCCGTAATCGCGCTGCTCGGCGCCGATCGCCAGCACCTGCAAGGCGGCCATGCCGAGCAGGTTCAGCGCCGGTACGCGGACAAGCAGAGCGATATCGTCTTCAATCGACATGAAATCCCGGGCTGTGACGGCCTGCGGGGCCGCGATGCGAACCCCGCATCATGCTATGCCACAGATCAGGGGACAAGTTTGTAGCCGCCCGACTCTGTCACCAGAATTTCGGGATTGGCGGCGTCCTTCTCGATCTTCTGGCGCAGCCGGTAGATGTGGGTTTCCAGCGTATGCGTGGTGACGCCGGAATTGTAGCCCCACACTTCCTGCAGCAGCGTCTCGCGCGACACCGGTTGCTGTCCGGCACGATAGAGGAAACGCAGGATCGCGGTTTCCTTCTCCGTCAGCCGCACCTTCTTGGCATTGGCGCCGGTGAGCATCTTGGAGCCGGGGCGGAAGCTGTAGGGCCCGACCGTGAACACCGCATCCTCGCTCGCTTCATGCTGGCGCAACTGCGCGCGAATCCGCGCGAGCAGCACGGCGAAGCGGAAGGGCTTGGCAACATAGTCGTTCGCGCCCGATTCCAGCCCGAGAATGGTGTCGGATTCGCCATCATGCCCGGTCAGCATGATGATCGGCGCCTTGAAGCCGCTCTTGCGCAGGCCGCGAACCACTTCGCGCCCATCGGTATCGGGCAGGCCGACATCCATCAGCACGAGATCGGGCGCTTCGTTCTTCGCCGCGTGCGCGCCCGTCGCGCCCGTTTCGGCGGCGGTCGTCTCGAATTCCTCGTGCAAGGCAAGCTGCTCCATCAGCGCCTCGCGCAGATCGGTATCATCGTCCACGATCAGGATCTTGCGAGCGGTGGGCATACATTCAATCCTTTGAGACTCATGAAGATAAGAAGCTCGACCAAAGACGCTGAACCGGGGCAAAACGATGTCCGGGATAGCATCTGGCACCCATGACACACTATAGGAGTTCGGCACACTCATGAGAAGCCGAGCTAATACATATACTTATCAGACAATCCGGCCTGATTCCCCGGTGCGGGAAATCATTATCCGGACGGCGGCCGGGAATCGGCGGCGGGGCTGGCTGTCGCTCGACGGCCGGACCATTCCGGTCGCGCTCGGGCGCGGCGGCATTCTGACCGGCAAACGCGAGGGCGACGGCGGCACGCCGCGCGGGGTGTTTCACCCGGTCCGGCTCTGGTGGCGCGCCGACCGCCACGCACGGCCACGCACGGCGCTGCCGGTCCGCCGCATCACAGTTCACGACGCCTGGTCGGAAGACCCCGCCGATCGCCGCTACAACCAGCCGATCCGCATCGGGGACGGCGAACCCGGCGACCGGTTGAAGCGCGAGGACCATCTCTACGATTTCATCATCGAGATCGACCACAACACCAATCCACGGATTCCCGGACACGGCAGCGCGGTGTTCCTGCATCTGGCGCGCGCCAATTTCGCGCCGACCGCCGGATGCGTCGGCATGACCCGACAGGCGATGCTGCGGCTGCTGGCGCGGATCGGGCCGCAGACGCGCATCGTGATCGATTGAAATGTCATCCCGGACAGTGCGCCACTTCAGGCTCGCTGATCCGGAATCTCGAAGTGAGGCGCGAGATTCCGGGTTCGCTCGCTTTGCTCGCGCCCCGGAATGACTTTCACCGGTGTCCGAAAATCGCCGAGCCGACACGTACATGCGTCGCCCCGAACTGAATCGCGACCGCGAAATCCGCGCTCATCCCCATCGACAGCAATCGCAACCCATTGCGCTTCGCGATCTTCGCGGTCAGCGCGAAATGCGGCGCAGGCGCTTCATCGACCGGCGGAATACACATCAGCCCGGCGATCGTCAGCCCGTAGCGCTCGCGGCAGGCGGCGAGGAAAGCATCCGCCTCCGATGGGACGACGCCGGCCTTCTGCGGCTCCTCGCCGGTGTTGATCTGCGCGAACAGCAGCGGACTTCGTTGCTGGGATTTGATTTCCTTGCTTAACGCTTCACAAATGCTGGGACGGTCCACCGAATGGATCGCATCGAACAGCGCCACCGCCTCGCGGGCCTTGTTGGATTGCAAGGGGCCGATCAGATGCAGCTTGAGGCCGGGCGTCGCCGCCACAAGGTCCGGCCATTTCGCCTTTGCTTCCTGCACGCGGTTTTCGCCGAACACGCGCTGGCCCGCTGAAATGACAGGTAAAATCGCTGGCGCATCGAACGTCTTGGAAACCGCGATCAGTTCCACCGACGCGCGCTCGCGCCGCGCATCAGCGCAGGCCCGCGCGATCTCCCGTTCGACGGCAGCAAGCCCGTCTGGTGAATCCAGCGTTACCGAAGATGCTTTACGGTCGGTCATCAATCCTCGCAAATCCGACGGCAAATAGAAGTTAGATCGAATTTTACCGGATCGGAAAAACTCTTCTTGATGCCTGCCCTTTAAAAGCCTCCGTCGGGGACAGGGAAGGCCATGTCGATTATCAGTTTCGCGCGCGGCACGTCAAAATTAAAGACGCTTATGGGCATTCGGGCGCGCCTGATCGTGCTCGCGCTCATTCTCGTCGTACCATTGATGTTCGACCGCGTGCGGCTGCTTGAGGGGAGCCGCCAGCAGCAGGTCAAACTCGCCAGCAACGAACTGGCGGAACTCACACGTCATGCCGCCGCGGCACAACGCGAAATCATTCTCACCGTCCAGGCCGTGTTGAAGTCGTCGTCCTTCATCTACGACTCAGCTACTCCGGCGAGAGCCTGTGCCGTGCTGCGCGCCAGCATGCGCTCGGATCTGCCCTGGATCAGAAGCATTTCGGTGGTCGGCGACTCAGGCAAGGTGTCCTGCTCCACATCCGACCATATCATCGGCCTCGATCTGGCCGACCGGAATTACGTTACGCGCGCAAGAAGCACGAATAGCTTCGTCGTCAGCGACTACATCTTCAGCCGCGCCACGGGCCTTCCCACCATCATGGCCGCGCTACCGGCCGCCAATGCGCTCACCGGCGAGCATTCGGTGATCATCGCCGCGATCGACCTGAAATGGATGTCCGAATTGATGAGCCGCCGTACCGGGCGCGCCGGTCTTTCCGCGGTCCTCGTCGACGACAACGGCATTGTCCTTGCGGCATCGCGTCCGGAAGATAGATCCCTGATCGGAAAGCCGCTGCAAGAACAGAAGCTGCTCTCTGCCGTCGCGGACCACGAGATCGATACCGCGCAGGATTTCGGCGCGATGCTCTTTACCTCGGAGGGGGGAGAGAATCTGGAGGTGACGTTCGCGCGCGTCGATGGAACGCAGGCGCGCATGATCGTCACCATCAACGAGTCGCAATTGCTCGGCGAGATCGACTCCAGTATTCGCACGGCCTATATGCAACTCGCGATTCTGGTGCTGTTCGCCCTGCTCGGCGGCTGGTTCACGGGCGAACGGCTGATCATCCGCCCGATCAGCATCATCACCAGCCTCGCCGAGCGGTTCGGACAAGGCGATCTGTCCTCGCCGGATTCCGACATGCGGCTGCCGCCCGAATTCCAGCCGCTCGCGACCGCCTTCAACCGCATGGCGACACAGTTGCGCGAGCGCGAGCGTGAGCTCGTCGCCACCAACGACCGTCTTCAGGTGATGGCCTCGGTCGACATGATCTCCGGCCTTGCCAACCGCCGCGGCCTGCAGAACAGGCTCGAATTCGAATGGAAGAAAGCCGAGCAGACCGGTGGCCCGGTGTCGCTCGTCATGATCGACGTCGATCACTTCAAGCTGTTCAACGACACCTACGGCCATCTCGAAGGCGACAAGTGTCTGCGCAGGGTCGGTGAAGCATTGGCGGCGATCTCGGGAGAGGTCGCGGGCTTCGCCGCGCGCTATGGCGGCGAGGAATTCTGCCTGCTGTTGCCCAAGACCGACGGCATCGCCGCGATGGACATCGGCGAGCGGGTCCGTGCCGCGGTCGAGGCCCTGAACATTCCGCACAGCATGAGCGAGTTCCAGCAGGTCACCGTCAGCGCGGGCATGGCGGCCGTGGCTCCAGGACAGGCCTCCTCGATGCAGGACCTGATCGAGGCGGCGGACGCGGCTCTTTATGTCGCCAAGCATCGCGGCCGCAACAATGTGGTTGCCCATGCCCTCATCCGGGCGGACGAGAAAAAGCCGTTCTCGCTGGCAAGCTGAACGCATCGGCGTCCCTTGAGCCGTTTCGAGGCGGTTTCCTCAACCGCCGAAACCCTTTATGAGATGGTCAGCTTTTCTCCTCCGATCCAGGCCGTCTTATTCCCATGAGCACTGAACGTTACAACGCCCGCGAGGCTGAACCGCGCTGGCAGCAGATTTGGGACGAAAAAGGGGTTTTCGCCTCCCGCAACAACGACCCCCGCCCGAAATATTATGTGCTCGAAATGTTCCCCTATCCGTCGGGGCGCATCCACATGGGCCACGTCCGCAACTACACCATGGGCGACGTGGTCGCGCGCTACCGCCGCGCCAAGGGCCATAACGTGCTGCACCCGATGGGTTGGGACGCGTTCGGCATGCCGGCGGAAAACGCCGCGATGCAGAACAAGACCCATCCGGCGAAGTGGACCTACGAAAATATCGCCAGCATGCGCAAGCAGCTCAAGTCGATGGGGCTGTCGCTCGACTGGGCGCGCGAGATCGCGACCTGCGATCCGAAATACTACAAGCACCAGCAACGGATGTTCCTCGACTTCCTGAGGGCGGGGCTGGTCGAACGCAAGCAGTCGAAGGTGAACTGGGACCCCGTGGACCAGACCGTGCTCGCCAACGAGCAGGTGATCGACGGCCGCGGCTGGCGTTCTGGCGCGCTGGTCGAACAGCGCGAACTGACGCAATGGTTCTTCAAGATCAGCGACTATTCCGAGGAGTTGCTCGCCGCCCTCGACACGCTCGACCGCTGGCCGGACAAGGTGCGGCTGATGCAGAAGAACTGGATCGGCCGTTCGGAAGGCCTTCTGGTCCGCTTCGCGCTCGACACCGCGACCGCGCCGAATCACGAGAGCGAGGTCGAGGTTTTCACCACCCGTCCCGATACGCTGTTCGGCGCAAAATTCGTGGCGTTGTCGCCGGATCATCCGCTTGCGGCGGAAGCCGCGAAAACCAATCCCGAGCTCGCGGCCTTCATCGCGGAATGCCGCCGCCACGGCACCGCGCAGGCGGAGATCGATACCGCCGAGAAGATGGGCTTCGACACCGGCATCCGCGCGCGGCATCCGTTCGATGCCGGCTGGCAACTGCCGGTCTATGTCGCGAATTTCGTGCTGATGGATTACGGCACCGGCGCGATCTTCGGCTGCCCCGCGCACGACCAGCGCGATCTCGACTTCGTCAACAAATACGGGCTCGGCAATGTGCCCGTGGTCTGTCCCGAAGGACAGGACCCGGCGAGCTTCGTCATCACCGACACCGCCTATGACGGCGACGGCCGCATGATCAATTCGCGCTTCCTCGACGGCATGACCATCGCGGAAGCGAAAGAAGACGTCGCCAAGCGGCTGGAGGGTGCGACGCTCGGCAACCGCGCTGTCGCCAAGCGCCAGATCAACTATCGCCTGCGCGACTGGGGCATCTCGCGCCAGCGCTATTGGGGCTGCCCGATTCCGATCATTCACTGCGAGACCTGCGGCATCGTGCCGGTGCCGGTGAAGGACCTGCCGGTGCAACTGCCGGAC
>Ga0153956_1002132_pt1 | contig 15275 bp, 13 predicted proteins | sample TSFL040MetaG_FD_104704 | JGI IMG/M metagenome (GOLD analysis project Ga0153956, IMG submission 104704) | Attine ant fungus gardens microbial communities from Florida, USA - TSFL040 MetaG | ecosystem: Host-associated > Fungi > Mycelium > Unclassified | place: USA: Florida, Wekiwa Springs... | reverse complement strand
TCCGGCGCTTCAGCGCAACAGCCGAAGCCTGCGAATATTCGCGGATCGATCGCGCGCGTTGACGGCGACGTGCTGACCGTCAAGGCGCGCAACGGCGGCGAGCGTAAAGTGCGGATGTCCGACAACGCCATGGTGACCGGCATCGTCAAGGCCGCGCTGTCGGACATCAAGAGCGGTGATTATGTCGGCGTCACCGGGATGCCGCAGGCCGACGGCAGTCAGAAGGCGATTGCGATCCACATCTTCCCGGAATCGATGCGCGGCCTCGCGGAAGGTTCGCGGCCATGGGATCTCAAGCCGAACAGCAGCATGACCAACGCCACCGTGGACCAGAAGGTCGAGGCGAAGGACGGCCAGACGCTGACGGTGAAATACAAAGGCGGCGAGAAGAAAGTCACGGTGGAGCCGACGACGCCGATCGTGACCTTCGTGCCGGGCAACAAGGACGAGTTGAGGCCGGGCGCGCAGGTGATCGTCCTCGGCGCGAAGAAAGCCGCCGACGGCAGCTTCGACACCGCGCGGGTGAATGTCGGACTGAATGGTCTGACGCCGCCGATGTGAGTGGTATGCCTTCTCCCCGCGTGCGGGGAGAAGGTGGCGCGGCGAAGCCGGGTCGGATGAGGGGGACTCTCCGCAGGCTCGGCGCATGTGGAGACTCCCCCTCACCCGACTTCCACATGCTGCGCATGTGGAAGTCGACCTCTCCCCCTAGCGAAGCTTCGCTTCGCGCGGAGCGGGGAGAGGTTAGACCAGCACGTTCTTGTCGATGTCGGCGATCGCATTCACGCCGCAGAGGCCCATCGTCACGCTGAGTTCGTTGTGGAGGATGTCGAGCGCCTTGGTGACGCCGGGGCCGCCATAGGCGCCGAGGCCGTAGATATAAGCGCGGCCGACCATGCAGGACTTGGCGCCGAGCGCCAGCGCGCGCAGAATGTCCTGGCCGGAGCGGATGCCGCTGTCGAACATCACTTCGATCTCGGACCCCACCGCATCGACGATGCCCGGCAGCACCGAGATCGACGACGGCGCGCCGTCGAGCTGCCGGCCGCCGTGATTGGACACCACCATCGCCTGCGCGCCGACCTTCACGGCCTCGCGCGCATCGGCAACGTCGTGGATGCCCTTGATGACGATCTTGCCGGGCCAGATGCTGCGGATCCAGTCGAGATCCTTCCAGTTCAGCGTGGCGTCGAATTGCGAAGCCGTCCACTGCGAGACGGATTCGAGATCGTCGGTGTTCTTCACGAAGCCGGCGATGTTGCCGAAGTTGCGGCGCTTGGCCTGCAGCGTGCGCATCAGCCAGGTAGGGTGGCTGACGAAGTCGATCAGGTTCTTGAGATTGTAGATCTGCGGCGGCACCGACAGGCCGTTCTTGATGTCGGCATGGCGCTGGCCGATCACCTGCAGGTCGACGGTCAGCACCAGTGCGCTGCATTTGGCCTTGATGGCGCGCTCGATCAGTTCCTTGATGAAGCCGCGATCCTTCATCACGTAAAGCTGGAACCAGAACGGTTTCTCGACGTTCTCCGCAAGATCCTCGATCGAATTGATCGACATGGTCGAGAGCGTATAGGGAATGCCGTAGGCTTGCGCGGCGCGGCAGGCATGGATTTCACCGTCGCCGTACTGCATGCCGGTGGAGCCCACCGGCGCGCAGATCACCGGCATGGCAGCCTTTTCGCCGAGGATGGTGGTTGCCGTGTCGCGCTTGTCGATATCGACAAGAATGCGTTGGCGGAATTTGAGCTTCTGCAGATCCTGCGTGTTGGCGCGAAACGTATCTTCGCTGTAGGAGCCGTGATCGACGTAATCGAAGAACGCCTTCGGCACGTTGCGTTTGTGTTCGAGACGAAGATCTTCGATGCAGGTGATGTGCTTCATGAGGAATCCCAGCCGTTCTTGTATCTGCTTGTTGGGATGTCATCTAACATGGATGGACGCTTTGCCGCATCACCCTTGTCATCCTGTTGTCGTCCAAGCCTGAGGGAAAGCCATGACGCACCGGAAGCCGGATCGTTCCGCCAAAACCCATGACAAGGCTGCCGTTGAAGGAGAGAAGCGGCGGCTCGACGCGGCCCTTGATGAGGGATTGGAGGAGACTTTCCCGGCCTCCGATCCCGTCAACGTGACCCAGCCCGCTCATTCGAAGGCGGACCACGACGTCAAACCGAAGCATTGAATCACGCCGCATGATCGGGCGAATAGGATGATTTCGGAAAATAGCTGAAATATTTCAGCGGGTTGCATCTTTGCGCGCAAAGCGCGTGCAGTAATGATTCATCATATTTTTTGAACGGAATTTAGCGGCCGCCGCCTTATAAGACCGTCACATATCAGGCGAACCGGACGGATCGAGTCGCCGGGGATGCGTTGTGCGCCGGCGATCTGCGGGCGCGATGGGGGTATCGATGAGCCGCAAATATTTCGGAACGGACGGCATTCGCGGCCGTGCCAACGGTCTGATCACGCCGGAACTGGCGCTCAAGGTCGGGCAGGCCGCGGGTCTGGTGTTTCAGCGCGGCGATCATCGGCACCGGGTGGTGATCGGCAAGGATACGCGCCTGTCGGGCTACATGATCGAGAACGCCATGGTGGCGGGCTTCACTTCGGTGGGCATGGACGTGCTGCTGGTCGGCCCGATGCCGACCCCGGCGGTGGCGATGCTGACCAAGTCCATGCGCGCCGATCTCGGCGTGATGATCTCGGCGTCGCATAACCAGTTCGAGGACAACGGCATCAAGCTGTTCGGCCCGCTCGGCTTCAAGCTGTCCGACGATGTCGAGAAGCAGATCGAGGAATTGCTCGACGACGATCTCGACAAGAAGCTGGCGCAGAGCGCGAGCCTCGGCCGCGCCCGCCGTATCGACGGCGTGCATGACCGCTACATCGAATTCGCCAAGCGCACGCTGCCGCGTGACCTCAGCCTCGAAGGGCTGCGCGTCGTCGTCGATTGCGCCAACGGCGCGGCCTACAAGGTGGTGCCGGAGGCGCTGTGGGAGCTCGGCGCCGATGTCATCTCGATCGGCGTCGAGCCCGACGGCTTCAACATCAACAAGGATTGCGGATCGACCGCGCCGGAAGCGCTGAGTCGCAAGGTGCGCGAGCTGCGCGCCGATATCGGCATCGCGCTCGACGGCGACGCGGATCGCCTCATCATCGTCGACGAGCGGGGGCAGGTGGTGGATGGTGACCAGTTGCTCGCGGTGATCGCGCAGAGCTGGAAGGAAGACGGCCGCCTCGCCAAGCCGGGCATCGTCTCCACCGTGATGTCCAATCTCGGCCTCGAGCGTTTCCTGCAGGGGCACGGCATCGAACTGATCCGCACCGCGGTCGGCGATCGCTACGTGCTCGAACAGATGCTGCAGAACGGCTACAATATCGGCGGCGAGCCGTCCGGTCATATCATCATGTCGGACTATGCCACCACCGGCGACGGCTTTGTCGCCGCGCTGCAGGTGCTGGCCGTGGTGCAGAAGCTCGGCCGCCCGGTGTCGGAGGCGTGCCACCTGTTCGATCCGCTGCCGCAGATCCTCAAGAACGTGCGCTACCGCACCGGCAAGCCGCTGGACAATGCGGAGGTGAAATCCACCATCGCCGCCGCCGAACAGCGCCTGAGCGGCCACGGACGCCTGCTGATCCGCCCCTCCGGCACCGAACCGGTGATCCGCGTGATGGGCGAGGGCGACGACCGCGTGATGGTCGAGGAAGTCGTAGATACCATCGTCGATGCCCTGGGTGACGCTGCGGCGGCGTAAACCGTAGGGCGGATGACGAATGTCATCCGCCGCCATCGCCTGCTGCAAGCGCTGCGGCGGATGCCGACTTCGCCGTCATCCGCCCTACGGTTTCCGCCGTCGTTGCGCGGAGGCACCGATCGTAACGTTTCGTTCATACCTGTGGCGCGGTGCGCTTGTGCAAAGGCTAGCGTCCGTCACCAAATATCAACCTTAAGAATTAGGGTTAAGTGCCGCTTAAGACATTGGTGTCATGTTCCTCCTGTGAATTTCCGAGTGGGGGCCTCGATGGTTTGCCTCTCTGGCCCAGAAGGATAGAGCCAATGCGTAACGTGAAATTTATTTTGGCCGCAGGCGCGGCGTCCCTGATGTCATCCGCCGTCTTCGCCGCCGACATGCCGATTGCCCCGCCGCCGCAGATGTACGCCCCGCCTCCGGTCGAGGACTTCGGCGGCTGGTACCTGCGCGGCGACATCGGTATGACCAATACCAAGGGCAATCTGCACTATAAGGATATGGACAGTTTCGCAGCCAGCAATACGCAGCTTCTGCGCGGCGGCGCCGGCTTCTCGAGCGGCATGTCCTACGGTCTCGGCGTCGGCTATCAGTTCAACAACTGGTTCCGCGCCGACGTCACCGGTGAATATCGCTCCAAGGTGAACTACAACGCCGTCGATTTCATCACCTACAATCCGGGTGGACCGCTGTCCGATAGCTACAATGGCGGCTACAAGAGCTGGGTCGGCCTGGTCAATGCCTATGTGGATCTCGGCACCTGGTGGTGCGTCACGCCGTTCATCGGCGCCGGTGTCGGCTTCGCCAACCTCACCAGCACCGGGATGCAGGATACCGGCCTCTCGAACGGCAACCCCGGTGCGTATTTCGCTGAAGGCGCATCGAAGACCAATCTCGCATGGGCTGTCCATGCGGGTCTCGCTTACAAGGTCAACAACAACTTCACGGTTGAACTCGCCTATCGCTATCTCGACATGGGCACGGTGGGGCACGGCTTCGGCCAGTCCTATGATGGTAGCAATGCCGGTCCGTCCTCGTTCCAGTATCGCGATCTGACCTCGCAGGATGTGCGCCTCGGCGTCCGTTGGAATCTCGATCCGGCGCCGGCTTACGCACCGCCGCCGCCCCCGTTGATCCGCAAGGGCTGAGCGCGCTTCAGCGTCGCCTCAAAGTTAACATTGCTTAACGGCGCGGGATCATCCCGCGCCGTTTTATTTTGCAGAAACGCATGATCGCAACCAACGATTAAGGTTAACGGCGCATCATTTCGGTTATTCAGTGTGTTGAGGAATTGCCGCGATGCGTCGCTTTTTGATTGCCGCAGTTATTGCCGTATTCGGGCAGGCCGCGCAGGCCGCCGATCTTCCCTTCCTCCGCGGCTCGTTTCAGGACGAGCCGATTGCCCCGCGGCCGATGTGGGATGGCTTCTATATCGGCGGGCAGGCGGTTTACGGCAGCTCCGACGAGAAGTTCACGGGCTCCAATGCGAGCATGACGTCGACGCTGCTGGCCAACACGCTGATCGAATCCGAGATGGGCGTTTCGCAATGGCCGCTCGGATTTCCGAACCAGTCGAAGCAGAGTTCCGGCTATGGCGGTTTCATCGGCTACAACTCGCAATGGGAAGACGTCGTTGTCGGCGTCGAGGCGAGCTATCTGCACGGCAAGTTCGGCGGGACGTCGAATGCCAGCATGTCACGCTACAGTCTGTTGTCGGATAATAACTATCATTCGGTGACATCGTTCGCATCGAGCTCGATCGCGATCAATGATATCGGTACGTTGCGGGCGCGTGCGGGCTACATGTATGGTGCGTTCCTTCCGTATATGTTCGGTGGCATCGCGCTCGGTCAGGCCGATATCGTGAGGGCCGTCCAGGTTAGGGACACCGTCACAGCCGGGCCGGGGTCGACGACGCCGCCCGGTTTGCTCGGAACGACGACTTCGCCGCTGGTGACGGAAGGCCAGTACAGCCATCTGATCTACGGCTACACCGCAGGCTTGGGTGTGGACATCAACCTGGTCGGCGGCCTGTTCGCCCGTGCCGAGTGGGAGTACATCCGCTTCACCTCCGCAGTGGACACCAGCGTCAACACCGTGCGTGCGGGCATCGGCTACAAGTTCTGATTCCGTCGCGCCGTACGTTGACTCCCGGCCGGGCGGTCATCATCCTGCCGTCGCGCGAACGAGGGCAGGGCGATGAAGATTTACGGCGATCTCAATTCGGGCAATTGCCTGAAGGTGAAGTGGGTCTGCGACTATCTCAAGCTTGCCTATGCGTGGGTCGCTGTCGACACCATGAAAGGTGAAAGCCGGACGCCTGAATTTCTTGCGCTCAACGGCGCCGGTCAGGTGCCTGTCGTGGTGCTCGATGACGGGCGCCCGCTGGCGCAATCGAATGCGATCATCCGCTATCTCGCGCGGGACAGCGCCCTGATTCCCGCCGATGCCTATCTTGCTGCGAAGATGGATGAGTGGCTGTTCTGGGAGCAGTACAGCCACGAACCCTATATTGCCGTGTGCCGCTTTCAGATGGTCTATCTCGGCAAGCCGGTGTCCGATCTCGATCCGGACAAGCTCAAGCGCGGTTACTTCGCATTGGCGCGGATGGAGCATGAACTATCGCAGCACCGCTTCCTGGTGGGCGACGATCCGTCTTTGGCCGACGTGGCACTGCTGGCCTATACGCGGGTCGCGCATGAAGGCGGTTTTCATCTCGAAGGCTATCAGGCGGTCCGGCGCTGGATTGCCGACAGCGAGCAGGCGCTCGGTATCGCGTGACGGGCCGCCGGCTTTGCCGGCCCGATCAATCGCGCGTGAAGGTCTTGAAGCCGCTTGACGCCTTTCGGCCTTTCCCATATCTGCGATGGCGGGACACCTCCCCCCAACGGGAGGCTTACTATCTGGAAGGATAGATGATGACTGCAGCGAAGCCCGCTTCGCGGCCGAACGTGCCGCATTTTTCCTCCGGCCCCTGCGCCAAGCGCCCGGGCTGGACCCCCGAAAAACTCAACGATGCCGCGCTCGGCCGGTCGCACCGCGCCAAGATCGGCAAGACCAAGCTCAAGCTTGCGATCGACCTGACGCGCGAAGTGCTGGGCGTGCCCGCCGATTACCGTATCGGCATCGTGCCGGCCTCGGATACGGGCGCCGTGGAGATGGCGCTGTGGTCGCTGCTCGGGCCGCGTCCGGTGACGACCATCGCCTGGGAGTCGTTCGGTGAGGGCTGGGTGTCCGACATCGTCAAGGAGCTCAAGCTCAAGGATGTCGTGAAGCTGCATGCCGGCTACGGCGAGCTGCCCGATCTTTCGGAGGTCGATCCGAACAGCGACGTGGTGTTCACCTGGAACGGCACCACCTCGGGTGTGCGCGTGCCGAATGCCGACTGGATCAGGGCCGACCGCGAAGGGCTGACCATCTGCGACGCCACCTCGGCCGCCTTCGCGCAGCCGCTGGATTGGGCCAAGCTCGATGTCGTCACCTTCTCCTGGCAGAAGGCGCTGGGCGGCGAGGCCGCGCACGGCATGCTGGTGCTGTCGCCCCGCGCCGTCGCGCGCCTCGAAGGCTACACGCCGCCGTGGCCGCTGCCGAAGATCTTCCGCATGACCAAGGGCGGCAAGCTGAACGAAGGCATCTTCGTCGGCGAGACGATCAACACGCCGTCGATGCTCTGCGTCGAGGATTATCTCGACGCGCTGGCCTGGGCGAAATCGGTCGGCGGCCTCAAGGGGCTGATCGCGCGCGCCGATGCCAACACCAAGGTGCTGTCGGACTGGCAGAAGAAGACGCCGTGGGTGGATTTCCTCGCCGCCGATCCGGCGATCCGCTCCAACACCTCGGTCTGCCTGAAGGTGATCGATCCCGCGATCACCGCACTGTCCGCCGATGCCCAGGCCGACTTCGCCAAGAAGCTGGTCGCGGCCGTCGAAAAGGAAAATGCCGGCTTCGACTTCGCCCACTACCGCGACGCCCCCGCCGGCCTCCGCATCTGGTGCGGCGCCACGGTGGAAGCGAAGGACGTCGAAATCCTCACGCAATGGATCGACTGGGCGTTTGCCGAGACGAAAGCATCGCTGGCCAAGGCGGCTTAGGCGCTTCTTTCTTTACCTCTCCCCTCCGGGGAGAGGGGACTTACTGCGTGCGTTGCAACGCCAGTAGCTCCATCTCAAGGGCTCCCATTCTCAGGATCACATCCCATGACCGCCCCCAAAGTTCTCATTTCCGATGCTCTCTCGCCCGCTGCCGTGCAGATTTTCAAGGATCGCGGCATCGATGTCGATTTTCAGCCGAACCTCGGCAAGGACAAGGACAAGCTCGCCGAGATCATCGGCAATTATGACGGCCTCGCCATCCGTTCCGCCACCAAAGCCACCGCGAAGATCATCGCGCAGGCGGCGCGGCTGAAGGTGATCGGCCGCGCCGGCATCGGCGTCGACAATGTCGAGATCCCCGCCGCGACGGCGAAGGGCATCATCGTGATGAACACGCCGTTCGGCAACTCGATCACGACAGCCGAACACGCGATCACGCTGATGCTGTCGCTCGCCCGCGAGATTCCGCAGGCGGATGCCTCGACGCAGGCCGGCAAGTGGGAGAAGAACCGCTTCATGGGCGTCGAGATCACCGGCAAGACGCTCGGTGTGATCGGCTGCGGCAATATCGGCGCCATCGTCGCCGACCGCGCGCTCGGCCTGAAGATGAAGGTCGTCGCCTTCGATCCGTTCCTGTCGCCGGAGCGCGCCAAAGATATCGGCGTCGAGAAGGTCGAGCTCGACGAATTGTTCAAGCGCGCCGATTTCATCACGCTGCATACGCCGCTGACCGAGAAGACGAAGAACATCATCGATGCGGTGGCGATCGCGAAGATGAAGACAGGCGTGCGCATCGTCAATTGCGCCCGCGGCGGCCTGGTGGACGAGCAGGCGCTGGTGGATGCGCTGAACAGCAAGCATGTCGCCGGCGCGGCCTTCGACGTCTTCGTTGAGGAGCCGGCCACGTCGAACGTCCTGTTCGGCCACCCCAATGTCATCTGCACGCCGCATCTCGGCGCGTCGACCACCGAAGCGCAGGAGAATGTCGCGCTGCAGGTGGCCGAGCAGATGTCGGACTATCTGTTGTCCGGCGCGATCTCCAATGCGATCAACTTCCCGTCGATCACCGCGGAGGAAGCGCCGAAGCTGAAGCCGTTCATCGAACTCGCCCAGAAGCTCGGCTCGTTCGCCGGCCAGCTCACCGACAGCGACATCGCCAAGGTGACGATCACCTATGAAGGTGCGGTGGCGGAAATGAAGATCAAGGCGCTGACCTCGGCGGTGCTGTCCGGCCTGCTGCGGCCGATGCTGGGCGACGTCAACGTGGTGTCGGCGCCGAGCGTCGCCCATGCGCGCGGCATGGTGGTGGACGAAGTCGTCCGCGCCGCGCAGAGCGACTACGAGAGCATGATCTCCGTCGCCGTCACCACCGACAGGCAGGAGCGTGCAGTGTCCGGCACCGTCTATGCCGACGGCAAGCCGCGCCTGGTCGACATCAAGGGCATCCGCGTCGATGCCGAGTTCGGCAAGTCGATGATCTACATCACCAATGAGGACAAGCCCGGTTTCATCGGCGCCTTCGCCTCGCTGCTGGGCGATGCCAAGATCAACATCGCCACCTTCCATCTCGGCCGCCAGAGCCAGGGCGGCGACGCCATCGCGCTGGTCGAGGTGGACGGCGCGGTGCCGGCCGAGGTGCTCGCCAAGGTGCAGGCGTTGCCGCAGGTGAAGCAGGCCAAGCCGCTGTCGTTCTAGGCGCTGCGCCAAGAAGATGAGGTTCGATCTGTAGGGTGGGCAAAGCGAAGCGCGCCCACCATGGCGTGTCGTGCAAGTGCCGGTGGGCACGCTTCGCTTTGCCCACCCTACGGCTGATATAAATTATTGATACTGAGTTATTCTTTTTTACAGCGGTTTGTCGCACGCTTACGTTGCTGTTCGGGACGGTAACAAACATTCAATGGTCGCCTCGTATGGTGCCCCGGACATCTCTCCCTGCGCAGGAACGCGCAACTTTTCCGGAGCACAGAACGTGAAGCTGCTGAACAATCTTTCCATCGCCATGAAGCTTGTCATCGTCGTCGGTCTGACGCTGGTCGGCTTCGTCGTGGCGGGCGTCATCGCTTCCTATATGATGCGCCAGGAATTGATCGAAGGTCGCGTGGCGCAGACCCATGCGCTGGTGGACACCGCGCGCAACATGGCGGTGGGGCTGCAGAAGCAGGTCGATGCCGGGACCATAAGTAAGACCGACGCGATCGCGCAGTTCGCCGGCCGCATCCAGTCCATGACCTATGAAAAAGGCACCGGCTACATCTTCGCCTACACGATGGACGGCGTTGCGGTCGCGGCGGCGGATCCCAGCACGATCGGCGCCAACCAGCTCGATGTCGAGATCGGCGGCCGGAAGCTGGCGCGCGAATTGCGCGACGGCGTGAAGGCCAACGGCAGCGTGACGCTGCGCTACGAATTCGCCAAGCCGGGCACCGATGAGCTGATCCGCAAGATGTCCTATGCCGTGGCCATCCCCAAATGGGACATGTTCGTCGGCACCGGCGGCTATCTTGACGATCTCGACCTCAAGCTGCGATCGATCATCCTTAGCATCGCCGCCGTGTTCGTCGGCATCGCGGTTCTCGTCGCGGCCGTCGCATGGCTGGTCGGCCGCAGCATCACGCGTCCGCTCGGTCAGCTCGGCGCGCGCATGCAGTCGCTCGCAAACGGCGAGCTGGACCGGGAGATTGCCGGCGTCGACCGCGGCGACGAGGTCGGCGCGATGGCGAAGACGGTTCAGGTCTTCAAGGACAATGCGCTCCGCATCCGCGCGCTCGAACAGGCGGAAGCCGATGCGCAGAAGCGGATCGCAGCGGAACGCCGCACGGCGATGGAAGCCATGGCCGGCGACTTCGAACGCAGCGTCAGCGGCATTGTCCATTCGGTGTCGACGGCGGCAGCGGGCATGCAGAGCACGGCGCAATCGATGACCGACACCGCCGGCGATGCGAGCTCGCGTGCCGCCACGGTCAGCTCGGCATCGCAACGCTCGTCTGAAAATGTCAGCACGGTGGCGTCGGCGGCGGAAGAACTGTCGGCCTCGGTCGGCGAAGTGCTGCGCCAGGTCGCGGCATCGAGCGAGATCGCCGGCAAGGCCGTCGGCGATGCGGAGCGCACCAACGCGACCGTGCAGCAGCTTTCCAGCGGCGCCGAGAAGATCGGCGAGGTGGTGCAATTGATCCATAGCATCGCCTCGCAGACCAATCTTCTGGCGCTCAACGCCACCATCGAGGCGGCGCGCGCCGGCGAATCCGGCCGCGGTTTCGCGGTGGTCGCGTCGGAAGTGAAGGCACTGGCGAGCCAGACGGCGAAAGCCACCGAGGAAATCTCGCTGCAGGTCGCGGCGATGCAGGCATCGACCAGCGAGGCGGTCAATTCGATCGGCGCGATTACGGCGACCATTGCACAGATGAGCGATATCACGACAACGATCTCCGCGGCCGTCGAGCAGCAGGGGGCGGCGACGCAGGAGATCGCCCGCAACATTCAGTCCGTGGCGGCCGGCGCGGGCGAGATCCGCGACCATATCGGCGGCGTCAGCAGCGCGGCCGAGGCGACGGGTTCGGCGGCCTCGCATGTGCTGTCCAACGCCCGGGATCTTGAAGGCCAATCCGGCCTGCTGCGTGTGGCAGTCGATGAATTCCTGACCAAGGTGCGGGCGGCGTAGGTCGCCGTAGGGCGGATGGCGTGAAACGACATCCGCCCTGCCGTATGCCGTGCACTCCGCGGCGGATGCCGGCTTCGCCGTCATCCACCCTCCGGTCCGGATTGCTTCGGCGCGCTGACGATGGCCGACGATAGCCGCAGGTTGTTTCATGAAGTACAAACAACTTTCTGCGATGCTGAACCTCGTATTGCGATGCTTTTCGAGGGGGATTCCCATGCCGCGTATGAGAGCTTCCATAGGCTTGCGTCTCTACGGAATGATCGGCCTGTGCTTTTGCGGATTGGCCGCGCTCGCCTGGATGCAGTTGAGCACGCTGAGCGGCTCGCTCAAGCAGCAACGCGAGAGCGAGCTCATGCATCTGACACAGGTGGCGCTTGCGATCGTGCAGGAGGAATACGCCGCGGTCCAGCATGACGGCGTATCCGACGCGGCGGCGCGCAAGTCCGCCGGCGCCCGCATCGGCAAGCTGCGCTACGGTCACGACGATTACTTCTGGATCAACGACATGCATCCCAGGATGGTGATGCATCCGATCAAGCCGGAATTGAACGGTGCGGATCTGTCGGACAACAAGGATCCGAACGGCAAGCGGTTGTTTGTCGAATTCACCGATGTCGTGAAGAAGCAGAAGGCCGGCTTCGTCGATTATCTCTGGCCCAAGCCGGGCAAGGACGCGCCGCAGCCCAAGCTCTCTTACGTCGTCGGTTTCGAACCGTGGGGTTGGGTCATCGGCACCGGCGTTTATATCGACGATCTGCAGGCGCAGCTCTGGGACAGCGCGCGATCGGTGATGATCACGGCTCTGGTCGTGGTCGCGATCCTCGGCATACTCGCCTGGCTGATCGGCCGCAGCATCACGGTGCCGCTGCGTCGTCTCGGCGCGCGCATGCGCGGGCTTGCGGATGGTGCATTGGAAGACGTGATTCCGGAGGTTGCGCGCCGGGACGAGATTGGGGCGATGGCTGCGACCGTGCAGGTCTTCAAGGACAATGCCCTTCGCATTCGCGGTCTCGATCAGCTTGAAGCGGAGGCGCAGGCCAAGACCGCAGCCGAGCGCCGCGCGGCGATGAGCGGCCTCGCCGACGATTTCGAGAGCAGCGTGAACGGCATCGTGCGGTCCGTGTCGGCAGCCGCCGCCGGTATGCAAAGCACCGCGCAGTCGATGTCCGCTTCTGCAAGCGATGCAAGCGCGCGGGCGTCGACGGTCGATGCCGCATCGGCGCGTTCGTCGGATAATGTCAGCACCGTCGCTGCGGCGGCCGAAGAACTGTCAGCCTCGGTCAGCGAGGTCCTGAGGCAGGTCGCGGCGTCGAGCGAGATTGCGAGCAAGGCCGTCGGTGATGCGGAGCGCACCAATGCGACCGTGCAGCAGCTCTCCAGCGGCGCCGAGAAGATCGGCGAAGTGGTGCAGCTCATTCACAGCATCGCCGCGCAGACCAACCTCCTGGCGCTCAATGCCACTATCGAGGCGGCGCGGGCCGGGGAGTCCGGCCGCGGTTTCGCGGTGGTCGCTTCGGAGGTGAAGGCATTGGCAAGCCAGACCGCGAAGGCCACCGAGGAAATCTCGCTGCAGGTCGCGGCGATGCAGGCATCGACCAGCGATGCGGTCAATTCGATCGGCGCGATTACGGCGACCATTGCACAGATGAGCGATATCACGACAACGATCTCCGCGGCCGTCGAGCAGCAGGGCGCGGCGACGCAGGACATTGCCCGCAACATCCAGTCGGTGGCCGCGGGAGCCAGCGAAGTCAGCAAGCATATCGGCGGTGTCAGCAGCGCGGCCGAGGCGACGGGCTCCGCGGCGTCGCATGTGCTGTCGAACGCCCGGGAGCTTGAAGGCCAATCCGGCCTGCTGCAGGCGGCGGTCGACGAGTTTCTGACCAAGGTGCGGGCGGCGTAGGCCGCCGTAGGGCGGATGGCGTGAAACGACATCCGCCGCTGCCGTATGCCGTGCACTCCGCGGCGGATGCCGGCTTCGCCGTCATCCGCCCTGCGTTCAGTCGTGCCGGCGATGATGGGGCCGGCCCCTGCGGCGCTGCTGTTCCTCTGTGCCGGGCGCGAGGAACGGATTGCGGATGCAATCGCCGCCGAGGCCGCTGACGGTCGCCATGCACTGGGCATAGGAGGTGAAGCCGCAGCTCGGATTGAAGTCCGAGTTCGCGGCGCGGGAGCACCACGGATAATCGCGCGCCTCGGCCGTGCCGGTGCCGATGAGGCCGCCCGCGGCAAGGAGAAGTGCTGCTGCTGCAAGGATCGATCGCATGTCTTGATCTCCTGTCGGGTGTTTCCCGTCACGATGTTGCCGATCTATTTCGCATTCCACCGCCCGGCGCAAGATATTCGGCTGACGGCGCAGACGTGTCGTCAGTCCGTCAGTGCCGCCGCCGTCGCATCCAGTGCGAGGCGCGCGGCTTCCGGGGCGATCTCGATCTGCAGGCCGCGCTGGCCGCCGTTGAGATAGACGGTGGCTGCGGCGAGCGCTGCCTGCTCCATCGCGGTGGGCACGCGCTTCTTCTGTCCGAACGGGCTGATGCCGCCGACATGATAGCCGGTGATGCGTTCGGCATCGGCCGGACGCATCATCTTCGCGCTCTTGCCGCGAAAGGCCGCCGCCAGCTTCTTCATGCTGACCTCCTTGTCGGACGGCACCACCACGCAGACCGGCTTGCCGTCCACCTCCGCCATCAGCGTCTTCAGCATCCGCTGCGGCGCGATGCCGAGCGCCTCGGCCGCCTGCAGCCCGATGCTTTCCGCATCGGGATCGTAATCATAAGTGTGAAGCGTGAAGGCGGTTCCCAGCTTCGCGAGCGCCTGGGTGGCACGGGTGGATTTGGACATGTTCAATCCGGACAGGACATGCTCACACGATCTCGGTGACCGGCTGCATGTCGATAGCAAAGGTTTCGAGAAATTTCGAGGTCATGATGTAGAAGCCGACGGCGAGCTGCAGTTCGACCAGCGCGCCGGGCGTCAGCTTCGCGGCGATCGCCTTGAACGTCGCATCGGTCGGGCGGTGCAGTGTCACGACTTCGTCCGTGAAGGCGAGCGCCGCGCGTTGCGCGTCGTCGAAGCAGGCGGCCGATTGCCAGCTCTCCAGCGCCGCATTCTGTTCGTCCGTCACGCCGACGCTCTTGCCGATCCGCTTGTGCGCAGCCACCTCATAGGGCGCCTCGCACAGAATGCCGGTGCGCGTGATCGCCAGTTCGCGGATGACCGGATCGAGTTCGCCCTTGCTGCGGATCGCGCCGCCGAGCCGGCAATATTGTTCGAAGTGACTCGGCGAATGCGCCATCATCCGAAAGATATTGGCATTGCGGTTCTTGCCGAGAATCTCGCGCGTGCGCGGGCTGGCGGTAGCGGGATCGCTGTAGTCGATGCGGGCCATGGGAGTCCTCGTTGGTTTTTTTGTAGGGTGGGCAAAGCGAAGCGTGCCCACCATCAAGCGCCATGAAAAAAGGCGGGCACGGCCCACCCTACATCTCTTGTCCGTCGTTCGTAGATAGCCGTAGGGCGGATGGGCGCAGCACATCCGCCGCAGCACTTACGGCGGGCGATAGCGGCGGATGACATTCGTCATCCGCCTACGGCCGCGCCGCGCCCGAAACGCGATCTCCATCCGCCCCAGTCCCGCCACACATTGCCGGATTTTCAGGGGATATCAAAGGTTTGCGCGGGCTTGACGAGGCGGAATTCGCTGCGGTTGCGCTTGTTTTCACCGCCTTCTTCCTTTATCTCCGGTTTGCATCGCAGACAGCGTCCTCATCCGGCCGCGTT
>Ga0153956_1002131_pt1 | contig 15277 bp, 13 predicted proteins | sample TSFL040MetaG_FD_104704 | JGI IMG/M metagenome (GOLD analysis project Ga0153956, IMG submission 104704) | Attine ant fungus gardens microbial communities from Florida, USA - TSFL040 MetaG | ecosystem: Host-associated > Fungi > Mycelium > Unclassified | place: USA: Florida, Wekiwa Springs... | reverse complement strand
TTGCCTTGCCTTGCCTCGGCTGCGCTCGCTACGTTTTTCAGAGGTTCCTTAGGCGGTTTTCACGCGTGTGCGCGCAAAGGCGATGTGGGTTGCGGGAACGATGTGGGGTACAGGGACATGTGGGTTGCGGGGACATTGGTTGGCCGGGCGCGGGCAGCATGGCTGGCGCCGCGAGGGACGCTACATCGTCCCGACCGCGCTGGCGCGATCCGCCTCGAATACACGCAGGATGATGGGGAGGGGCGGCGCCGCCAGCGAGCGTGTATGGCGCGACTAACGGCTCCTTCGAGGGGCGAAGTTCATAGATCCGATTGCGCGGGGCCGGCTCGCTGAACCGAGGCTGAATGCCGCCCGCCGGACGCGGCTGGATTGTTGCGTTAAACGTAATAAATCATTGTTGTCTTCAGTACATCCCACTTTTAATGGCAGCGTCTACAATTCACCTCATCCCTTTTGTTGTTTTTCCTGTTTCAGGAATTTCCCGTTCTGGACCTTCAACTATCGTGACCCGGCCTCTTGTGAAAGGGCTGACCCTGGTCGGCGCTTTTGTCATCTGTTCAACGCTTACCGGCTGTCTCAGCAGCCACGGCATCGCCCCTCAGGAACAGCGTTTGAGCGACGGCCAGCTGGCCACCGACGACGCCATCCAGGCCGCGAATCGCGACGCGCGCTGGCCGGATGAGCAGTGGTGGCGGGTGTACGGCGATCCCCAGCTCGATGCCTGGGTGAACGACGCGCTGGCCTCCAGCCCGACCCTGGCCGAAGCCGAAGCGCGCGTGCGCATGGCGCTGTCGATGGCCGGCGTGGCCGAGGCGGAGGAGTCGCCGCGGGTCGACGCCAAGGCTTCGCTGCAGCGCCACCGCTGGCCCGACGACTTTTTCTACGGCCCCGGCGAGCTGGCCCGCACGACCACCTGGAACAACAACGCCGCCATCGGCCTGAGTTATTCCCTGGATTTCTGGAACCGCGAGCGCAGCAACAGCGAGCGCTACCTGAATAGGGCGGCGATGACCGCCGCGCAGTCGCGCGTCGCCCAGCTGGAGCTGGAGAGCAACATCGTGCGCGCCTATATCCGGCTGTCGCTGCAATACGCCGAGCTGGATGTCGGCCAGGCGATGCTCAAGCAGCAGCGCGCCATCCTGGCGCTGGCCCAGCGCCGCCTCAAGGGCGGCATCGGCACCCATTTCGAGGTGAGCCAGGCCGAGGTGCCGCTGCCCGAGACCGAGCGCAAGATCGAAGAGGTGGAAGAGGCCATCGCCCTCAGCCGCAACCAGATCGCGGCCCTGGCCGGTAAAGGTCCCGGCGCGGGCGCGCAATTGCGGCGGCCGGGCCTGCAGCTGGCGGCGCCGCCGGGCCTGCCCGCCCGCCTGCCGCTGGAGCTGGTCGGCCACCGTCCGGACGTGGTCGCCAGCCGCTGGAAAATCGCCGCCGAGGCCAAGGGCGTCGATGTGGCGCGCGCCGGCTTCTATCCCAATATCAACCTCGCCGCCGAGCTCGGCTACAGCGCGGTGGGCGGCGGTATGCTCGAATTCCTGCGCGGCCAGAAATACAACTACGCCTTCGGCCCGGCGCTGTCGCTGCCGCTGTTCGACGGCGGCGCCCACCGCGCCGAGCTGAGCGGCGCCTCCGCCGGTTACGACGCCGCGGTGGCCCAGTACAACCAGACCCTGGTCAACGCCCTGAAAAGCATCTCCGACGAGCTGATCCGCAGGCAGTCGGCCGAGCGCCAGCAGGGCCTGGCCGAGCAGTCGCTGGCCGCCGCGCAGCGCACCTACGACCTCGCGCTGAAAGCCTACAGCGGCGGCCTCACCGATTACCTCAATGTACTCAACGCGCAGACCCGCCTGTTCCAGCAGCAGCTGGTGGCAGAACAGGTGCGCGCCGCCCGCCTGGCGACCCACGCCGGACTGGTGGTCGCCCTCGGCGGCGGTCTGCTCGGCGACAAGGATGCGCCGGCGGAGCAACAGCTGGCCCCGGACACGGTGACCGTGCGGCCGCTCAGCGAGCGCTGAAATGGCCGTCGAACAGAGTCAAGGCGCGCCCGCGCGCTTCCTGCCCTCCGGCGCCGAGCTGCGCCGCGCCCTCGGCGAGTGGGCGCGCAGCGATGGCGTCACCTGGGTTTATATCGCCAAGGTGCTGCTGGCGGCGCTGACCACCTTGTGGCTGGCGATGCGCCTGGAGCTGCCGCAGCCGAGCACGGCCACCATCACCGTGTTCATCGTCATGCAGCCGCAGAGCGGCATGGTGTTCGCCAAGGGTTTTTACCGGATTCTCGGCACCCTGGTCGGCCTGACGGTGATGATCGCGCTGGTCGCATTGTTCGCCCAGGAGCGCGCGCTGTTCCTGGTGAGTGCCTCGATCTGGGTCGGCCTGTGCACCGCCGGCGCCGCCCGCTACCGGGATTTCCGCTCCTATGCCTGCCTGCTGGCCGGTTACACCGCCGCGCTCATCGGCCTGCCCGCCGCGGTGCATCCGGAAGCCGCCTTCCTGCAGGCGGTGTGGCGCGTGCTGGAAATCATCCTGGCCATCGTCTGTTCCACCGTGGTGAGCGCGGCGATCCTGCCGCAGACCTCCGGCGCCGCCATGCGCAACGCGGTGTACCGGCGCTTCGGCGCCTTCGCCGGCTTCGTGCTCGACCACCTCGGCGGGCGCGGCACCCGCGCCGCCTTCGAGGCGGCCAACGTCGCTTTCGCCGCCGAGGCGGTGGGTCTGGAGGCGCTGCGCAGCGCCACCGCCTTCGAAGACCCGCACATGCGTCTGCGCGGCGGCCGCCTGACCCGGCTCAACCACGAGTTCATGGTGCTGACCACGCGCTACCACGCCTTGTACCAGTTGCTGAGGCGGCTGCGCGAGCAGGGCGCGCAACGGGTGCTGGACGTTTTCGAGCCCTGCCTGAACGAACTGCGCCAGGTGCTGGAGCCGGCCCGCGACCGCGCGGTGACCGATGTCGACGCCATCGCCCTGGCCGACCAGCTGGAGGCGCACCGCCGGCGCCTGATACAACGCATCCGCGACGCGCGCGCCGCTCTGCTGGAAGCTTCCGGCGACGCCGGATCCGACGCCGCCGCGCGCGCCGGCGATCTGCTCGATTTCGATACCGCGGCGGAGTTGCTCTACCGGCTGGCGGACGATCTCTACGGCTACGCCCAGACCCACGCCTCGCTGGCGGCGCACCGCCACGAGCGCGAAAGCTGGAAGGGCGGTTTTTCGACCAAGGCCAACGCCGTCGCCGCGCTGGTGGCCGGCGCGCGCACGGCGCTGGTGATGCTGGTGTTCGGCACTTTCTGGATTTGCACGGCCTGGCCCAGCGGCGGCACCCTGGTGCTCAACTCGGTGGCGACGGCGGCGCTGGCCTCGGCCGCGCCCAATCCTTCGCGGATGGCGCGGCAAATGGCGATCGGCACGGTATTCGCCGCGGTCTTCGGCTTTGCCGAGACGTTTTTCCTGTTTCCCCACCTGGACGGTTTCCCGATGCTGGCGCTGGCCCTGGCGCCGGTGTTCGCGCTCGGCGCCTTCCTGTCGACGCGCCCGGCCTTCTCCGGCTACGGCCTGGGATTGCTGGTGTTTTTCAGCTTCGGCTCGGTGCCGCTGAACCTGACCGCCTACGATCCGGGCCGCCTGCTCAATGAGTACATCGCCCTGGTGCTGTCGCAGGCGGCGATCGCCGTGGTCAGCGCGATCGTCCTGCCGCCGAACAGCGCCTGGCTGTGGCGGCGCCTGGAGCGCGACCTGCGCCTGCGCGTGGTGGAGGCGATCCGCGGCCAAGGCGCCGGCCTGATTGCGTCCTTCGAGAGCGGCACCCGCGATTTGCTCAACCAGGCCTACGGCGTGACCGCGGGCCGTCCGGATGTGCAGCGCCGGCTGCTGGCCTGGACCTTCGTGGTGCTGGAGATCGGCCACGCGGCCATCGAGTTGCGCCGCGAAACGGCCGCGCTGCCGGATGAGCCCGGCTACGCCGAAGCCATGCCCTGGCGGCAGGCCTTGCGCGCGCTGGGGCGGGCCCTGGCGCGCCTGTTCATCGAGCCCGGCGCCGCCAATCGCGGGCGCGCGCTGGCGGCGGTGGAGCAGGCCATCGCCTGCGTCAAGCTCACCGACGAGCCGCGCGCGCCGGATTTCGAAAGCTCGCCGCTGCGCCGCGTGCTCAGTTACCTGCATTTCATCCGCAGCTCGCTGCTCGATCCGTATTCGCCGCTGAATGCGGCCGCCGCCACGGGAGGCACCGTCGATGTTGTCCGATCTGCCGCGTGAGTTCGCTTTCCACGGCATTTACATGCCGACGCTGTCGCTGCTGTTCGTCGTCGCCGGGCTGTTGTGCTGGGCCCTCGACCGCGTGCTGGCGGCGGCCGGTGTCTACCGTTTCACCTGGCATCCGGCGCTGTTCCGCGTGTGCCTGTTCGTGTGCCTGTTCGGCGCGCTGTCGCTCTCCGTCTACCATCGATAACCCTTAGAAGAATCCCGCCATGACCTTGAAATCCGTTATCAGTCTGTTGGCCACTTTCCTCATCCTCGCGGTGGCCGTGGCGATCGGCCGCGCGCTGTGGGTGAATTACATGGATACGCCGTGGACCCGCGACGGCCGCGTGCACGCCGATATCGTCAACGTCGCCGCCGATGTGTCGGGCCTGGTGGTCGATGTGCCGGTGCACGACAACCAGGCGGTGAAAAAGGGCGACCTGCTGATGCGGATCGATCCCGAGCATTACCGCATCGCGGTGAAGCAGGCCGAGGCGCTGGTGGCTTCGCGCAAGGCCACGCTGGACATGCGCCTGCTCAACGCGCGCCGGCGCGCGGCCATGGACGAGCAGGTGGTGTCGCGCGAAAACCGCGACGACGCCAGCAACACGGCGGCCGCGGCGGCCGCCGATTACCAGCAGGCCGAGGCCGCGCTGGAGGCGGCGCGCCTGAACCTGGCGCGCACCGAAGTGCGCGCGGCGGTGGACGGTTACGTCACCAACCTGAACGTGCATCGCGGCGATTACGCGCGCGCCGGCGAGGCGAAGCTGGCGCTGGTCGATCAGAATTCGTATTGGATCTACGGCTATTTCGAGGAAACCAAATTGCCGCACATTCATGTCGGCGACCGCGCGGAATTGCAGCTGATGAGCGGTGAAAAATTGCAGGGCCATGTCGAGAGCATCGCCCGCGCGATTTACGACCGCGACAATCCGCAGAGCCGCGAACTGATCGCCGACGTGAACCCGACGTTCAACTGGGTGCGGCTGGCGCAGCGCATGCCGGTGCGCATTCATATCGACGAGGTGCCGCAGGGCGTGCTGCTCGCCGCCGGCATCACCGCCACGGTCATCGTCAAGCCCGCCGCCGCGCCGGCTCCCGCCCGCGGCTGACGAGAGGCTGGCACGCGGCGATTGTGTGTTGCGCGCCGCCCATCAATAATTCCCCCTTCCGCGCCGGCGCATGCCGGCGCTTTTTTTCGGTGCGGATTTTTTCCTGGTGTTTCGGGTGGGGACGAGGGGACGCAATGGATACCCTGCACAATATGCGCGTATTCGTGCATGTGGCGGAAACCGGCAGCTACACGGCCGCCGCCGCGCTGATGAACACCACCACCGCCAGCGTGTCGCGCGCGGTGTCGAATCTCGAAGCGCATCTGCAGGCGCGCCTGCTCAATCGCTCGACGCGGCGCATCGCGCTGACCGAGGCGGGCCAGCGCTATCTGCTGCGCTGCCAGCAGATCCTCGCTTTCGTCGAGGAGGCCGAGGCCGAGGCGAGTTACGCGCACGCGCGTCCGCACGGCAAGCTGCGCGTGCATTCGATGACCGGCATCGGCCAGCATTACATGGTGCGCGCGATCACCGATTACCGCCGCCTTTATCCGGACGTGTCCTTCGACCTGACGCTCGCCAACCGCATTCCCGATCTGCTGGAAGAAGGCTTCGATGTCGCCATCGTGCTGGCCAACGAATTGCCGGATTCGGGGCTGATCTCGCAGCCGCTCGGCCAGATTTTCAGCATCCTGTGCGCCGCGCCCGACTACCTGAAGGCGCGCGGGATGCCGCGGGCCCTGGCCGATCTGCGCGACCACGACTGCCTGCGGCTGGTGAGCCCGGTGATGGCGCTCGATCAATGGCAGTTCGACGGGCCCGACGGCGAGGAACTGGTGACGCTGGGCCATTCGCCGTTCCAGGTGAATGTCGGCGACGCGATGGGCGAGGCGATCGGCGCGGGGCTCGGCATCGGCGTGGTGCCGGTGTATTCCGCCATCGAAAAATTGCGCAGCGGCGAACTGGTGCGGGTCCTGCCCCAGTACCGTTTGCAGCAGCTGAGCATTTATGCGCTCTATCCCTCGCGCCAGTACCTGGACGCGAAAATCAAAACCTGGGTGTCCTACCTGCGCGACATGCTGCCCCGGGTCATTCACAACGATGAAATCGCGGAGAGCGAAATCAGCCGCTACCCGTTTCGCTGAGCCGCGTTTTTTTGTCGTCGTCTGCGCGGCATAAAAAAAATCCGCAGCATGCGAGAACGATAAAATCGAAGCGGAACAGCGCGCTGCATGGCCGCGCTCGGCGGCGGCGCGCTGCAATGCGTGATATCGCACATCGGCGTGTCCGGGCAGAAGTTACGGTCTCAAGCCAACCCGCGCAAAACGGCTTTTCGCTGTTTGGTTTTTACCGCGAAATTCGTCGCGCGGCCTCGACGGCACAGCTGAGCTTTTCACCCGGAATGGCGGAGGTGCGTATGGCTGGAGAAGTTCTGTTCGACCAATTGCGTGGAAACTGGGGCTGGCTGGCATTGCGTGGCGTGGCGGCGCTGATTTTCGGCATTCTCGCGTTCGCCTGGCCGGCGGTGACGCTGGTGGTGCTGACCCTGTTCTGGGGCGCTTACGCCTTCTGCGACGGCATATTCTCGCTGATCGCCGGCTTCCGGATGCGCGACGAAGGCCGGCCGATGTGGGCGCTGGTCCTGATCGGCGTTCTCGGCATCGCGGTCGGTATCGTCACGTTTTTCTGGCCGGGCATCACCGCCATCGGCCTGTTGCTGTTCATCGCGGCCTGGGCCATCGTGACCGGCATTTTCCAGATCGTCACCGCGATACGGGTGCGCAAGACCATCGATCACGAATGGCTGCTGATTCTGGCCGGCGCGGTGTCGATCGTATTCGGCGTGGTGTTGCTGATGAGTCCCGCCGCCGGCGCGATCGCGGTGGTCTGGGTGATCGGCGGCTATGCCGTGGTGTTCGGCCTGCTGATGATCGGCGCGGCGTTCCGCCTGCGCAAGCTCGGTCCCCAGGATCGGCGTTTGCACCACGCGCACGCCTGAACGCGCGCGAACCGATAAAACGATATTTCGAAGCCCGCCGCGCCGCGGGCCGTTTTTTTCCTGCGGATGACTTTTGCGGCGGCAGCGCTTACATTGTGCCCGGGTTTTCCGGCTTGACTTGCCGAATGTCCCGGGAACAGCGCTGAGACCCGCTGCGTGGCGCCGGGATAAAAAATCAAAAAAGATGTATCCGTGCCGGTGAAGAAAATATCCACTCTGGTTTTGCTCCAGGCGCTGCAATGGCCGCTTGATGGGCCGGTTCAGCGCGGCGTATCGCCCAGGCCCGGCTGGATCGCTTGAAGAAAAAAAGGAAATCAAGCCATGCGGATCATGAGAAAGTTTTTTGTATTTCTGGTTTTGAATTTCTGCGCCCTGGCGGCTGGCGCCGGTCCCGAGATCGAATCGTTCAGGCAGGATATCGCGGCGCTCACCGCCGCCCAGGAAAAAAATCCGAACCGCATCATCCGCTACGCCGACAAGGACGGCGCCCTGGCGCGGGCGGTGTTGAATCCGGCGCGCGCGATGCGGTTGCTCGCCGAGGGCGGCGAGGAAATCAACGCCGCCGAAACGATGAAGTCGACGCTGAACATGCTGACGCCGGTGGCCCGTCATTATCAGCTGGCGTTCAATCAGCTGCCCGGCAAATACGACGAGGAATACCTGGATTCCTTCGAGCTGACTTATACCTTGCTGCTGAACAGTATGTTGAAGCTGCAGGCCATCGATGTGGACGAGGTCAAGGATGAGAACACGCGCAAGATGATCGTTGCGGTCAGGGATAGGGTGAAATCGCTGCCGCCGGTTCTGTTGCAGGGCGTGCAGAAACAGCTGGACCAGGGCAAATTCAGTTCGTCGTTCCGGCCCCAGGCGCAGGCGCGGCTGGACCAGCTCAAGAGCCGCACCGAAACCTCGATGGCCGCGCAGGCGGCGCCCGCCCCGGCGCAGCCGGCCGTGAAATAAACGCGGCTTTTTCGCGCGCCGCCGGGCGATGGCGGCGCGCTTCGGTATTTCAATAGCGCGGTATCTGCTCGAACATTTTCAGGCCCGAGGGCGTGTACCAGGTGTGCTCAAGGTAATGGCCGATTTCCGCGCGCGCATCGATGTAGAGATAACGCACGTTGCCGCCATGTTCGCCCTGCGCGGCGATCTTCAGCCCGTCGGCGTCGACTCTTCGCAATAAATCCTCATAGGCCTGTTCGCTCTCGACCCGCTGGCATACGTGGTGGAAATTCACCGCGAAACCGCTGTCGGGCAGGCTGTCGCGATAGACCGCGTCGCTGCCGCCGCGCGGCTCGATGATTTCGATCTGCAGATCGCCGACCTAGGCAAAACCCGCGTGCAACTGCGCGCGCCGGCCCGGGCCGATTTCCATGTCGCCGTCGCGGATTTCAAAAAAACCGCCGATGCCGTAGCGTTCGCCGAACAGTCGCAGGGCGCGGTCGAAATCGCTGGTGACATAGGCCATCTGGAATGCCCGGGAGAAAGGGGAATACATCGGCGATGGAGGATTCATGGCGGCCTCGTTATGGCTTGCGGTTATCGCGGGTTCGGCTTTCCCCACACGCGCCTGTATCGGGGCTGGCAGGGTGTCGAATGGGCGCGGTGCCGGCATCGTCTGAGCGGATGACGCAACGGCGGGACATGATACCTATAGTGCGGCCTGAGAATCACTCAGACGGGAGTTGAACATGGCGAATTCGGCAGATTATGGCCTCGGGCCGTCCGCGTTTCCGCGCGGCTGGTTTATCGTCGCCGAAAGCTCGGAGGTGAGCGGCGAGCCGCGCGCGCTGCGTTTTTTCGGCCGCGATTTCGCGCTGTATCGCGGCGCCAGCGGCAACCCCGTGCTGCTCGACGCCTACTGCCCGCACATGGGCACGCATCTGGCGAAAAGCCGCAGCCCGATGATCGTGCAGGACGGCCAGCAGATCGAGGGCGACTGCATCCGCTGTCCTTACCACGGCTGGCGGTTCCGCCCCGATGGACAGTGCGACGACATTCCCTATCACGACGGACCGATTCCCAAATCCGCGGCGCTGCGCTCCTATCCGGTGAAGGACGTCATGGGCTGCGTGATGGCGTGGTTCGATCCGGAGGGCGGCGAACCCGAGTACGATGCGCCGTTCCTGCCGGAGTGGGACGATCCCTCCTGGGTGCGCTGGGAGCTGGATCACCTGGGTGAAATCGAAGTGCATGCCCAGGAAGTGCTCGACAACATGGCCGACGTGCGCCACCTCGGCCCGACCCACGGCGCGCCCTGCCAGTATTTCGAGAACGAATTCGCGGGCCATGTCTGCATCCAGCGCCAGGGCGGCTTTCACAAAAAATACAACGCGATGCTGCGCACGGTGACCTGGTACACCGGTCCCGGCATTTTGTTGTCGAAGCAGCAGTTCGGCGACGCGCTCACGTATGAACTGATCGCCAACACGCCGGTGGACGACGGCAGGACGCGGCTGTGGCATGCCTGCCTGAGCAAGTCGCCGAACGCGGTGGCGACGGCGGAGGACGCGGTCGCGGCCAAGGCGATCCAGGCCGGCGCGCTGGCCTCGCTGGCTTCCGATCTGGACGTGTGGCGCTACAAGCGTTCGGCCGCGAAGATGATACAGCTGCCCAGCGACGGCCCGTTCGCCACGGTGCGCAAGTGGTACAAGCAGTTCTTCGACCTGCGCGAGAAAGCGGCGGAGCACCAGCAGGGCGTCAACGGCGTTTATCCGGTGAAGAACTTTCCGGTCCCGGACGACGAGGCGCGCGCGCTGGAGCAGGGCGTGAAGTTTCTCTGAGACCGATCGGGCGCGCAGGTTGTTGAATACGTCCGTGCAGTGAAAAGTCCCCGTGCCGGAATTGCGGCGCGGGACTGTTGTTCTTTGCTGAAAAAATTCACAGCGTGGAGAATGCGCTTTTGAGTTCTATTCCGTGGTCGGCGAGCGCCGGCCAGGGTTAAAGGAATTTAATTTTTCCCCGGCGGAAGCCGGTTCCCGCCTCGGGAGACTGCTGTTACCATACCCGCCTTCCTCCAATAATCACGGTAAAGGAGACGGCCATGACCGCGCAGCAGACTTTGCCTCCGCTCGCTGAAGTATTTAATCCTCATTCCAAAGCCTATTGCGACAATCCGGTGCCCCAGTGCCTGGATCTGGAGCAGCGCGGCCGGCTGGTCTGGTACGACTCCTGGCACACCTGGATCATGACGCAGATGCCGGACATCATGACCTGCTGGCGCGAGGAGTATCTGGAATCCGGTTTTCAGGCGTGGGAGTTCGCGCCGCCGGCGCCGCCGCTCGACCAGATGGATAATTTCGAGACCGCGCTGATCGGCCACAGCATGCTCAGCTCCCCGGAGCACCATCGCCTGGTGCGCCGCATCACCTCGCCGGCGTTTTCGCGCAACGTGGTCGATGAAATCCAGCGCCGCATCGAGCCCGAGGTGGGCCGCCTGTTCGACAAGCTCGGCAAGCCCGAGGTGTTCGATTACAAGGCAACCATCGCCCAGCACATTCCGTTCATTTCGATCACCAAGATGGTGGGCGTGCCGGAAAAATACTGGGATACGATCCGTCCGCTGATCATGAATTTCACCGAGTCCTCCAACCCGACCATTTCGGAGGAACGGCGCAAGCACGCGCGCGAAACCAGCAACCGCGCCATCGAAGTCCTCAAGGACGTGATCGCCGAGCGCCGCCATTCGCCGCAGCAGAACGACTTCCTCAGCACCCTGCTCAAGATCGAGCAGGAAAACGAACAGTTCGGCGAATGGGACATCATCTCGCTGATCCTGTCGCTGATCGGCGCCGGCGCCGACACCACGCTGGTCGGCCAGCAGTGGACGGTGTACTCGCTGCTCAAGCACCGGGATCAGGTCGCCACCGCGCTGGCCACGCCGGAATCCTTCGCCAACGCGTTCAACGAAGTGTTCCGCTGGGGCATCATTTCGAAAATGGGCTTCGCGCGCTACGTGCCGAGGGACATGGAGCTGCTCGGCCAGCAGGTGCGCAAGGGACAGATGGTGCTGATGATGCCGCATCTGGCCGGTTACAAGCCCGAGCTGTTCCCCGAGCCCGAAAAGTTCGACGTGACCCGCGTGTTCGATCCGGACATTCTGTTCGGCTACGGGCCGCGTTATTGCGTCGGCGCGGCACTGGCCAAGCGTCAGCTGTACCTGACCATGACCGAGCTGATGAAACGCTTCCCGAACATCGAACTGCTGGAAGAGCCCGAGCGCGATGAAACCGATCACAACGCCATCGTGTTCAAAAAGCTCATGCTGAAGACCAACTGCTGATCGCAGCCGCGCCGGCGCCGCTTGGCGCAACGCCGACAGCGAAACCGCGCTGGAGGAAGTCCGGGAACTGGGCCATCGGCACGGCTCCCGCGGCGCACATCGATGTCCTGACACAATTGCTGCGCAGCGGCGCCAGCATCGTCAATGTGCACGCCGGGCAGCCGGACCAGCGGCGCGTCATGGATTTTTACGCCGCCAATGTGCTGCCGGCGGTGCGCGCGGCGCTGCACCGAGGTCTGGATGATTTGAAATAATGTGAAATAAGAAATAAACAGGCGCGGGCGCAAAGGTCCGCGCCGGAAAAAATCAGTACGAGCCGCCGGAGCTTTCGCCTTCGATCCGGATTTTATTCTGGACCGCCTTGACGCCTTCGGTGGCCTTGGCGACGGCGACGGCTTTATCCGCTTCGTCCTGCGATTTGGCGGTGCCGCTCAGCCAGACCACGCCGTCCTTGTCGGTGTCGACCTTGATATGCGCCATGCTGCTCGGATAATCCGCTGCCAGCTTGGCTTTAACCTTGGCGGTGATCGTGGAATCTTTCACGTAGGTCGCGGCCTTGTCCTTGTCCGCCGACATGTCGTCCGCGTACACCGTGGACGCCAACAGCGTGCCGATCACGAAGCAGACGGTGCCGAATAGCTTTTTCATGCTGAGTCCTCCTGTGAGTTCGCAAGCAACGGTAACCTTCAGTCAATGCAGGGTCGCATTCTCGTTCACTTCGTAGAACGCATCGATTTCGCGGCTCCACTGCGGATCGGCCATGTCGGGCCAGTTGTCCCTGGCGAAACCCGGCGCGTTTTTCAGCTCTTCGCGGGTGACGCGCAACAGCAAACGCTGGGCCCGGCCATCCACCAGCAAGGCTTTCCAGGGCACGGCGAATAATTTTTCTCTGAACCCCAAAAAGCCGCCGAAGGTAAGCACCGCGTACACCACGCCGCCGGTGCGCATGTTCAGGACGATTTCCTCGATCTCGCCCAGATGCTCGTCTTCCAGGTTGTACACATCCGTGCCGATCAGGGTATCGGCGCCCATCAATGCCGGGCCGATATCCTCGTCGGCGCCGGACTGCGATTTATACATGCCGAAAATATCGCGATCGATATAGCCCATGATGTCTCCCCCAGGTTTTTCTGACCTGGAGTTGCGACTTCCGTGCCAGGATTTTTCCTTATCTTTGTTATAAAAGCTGTCGCTGGCATAAAAACTGAAAGTCGCTGGCATAAACTTGAACGACGAGGGATTTATCTCTTCGGCAAGGACGATGGACCCGAGCGAGCTGGAGGTGAGCCATGCCGCGTGGTGACAAAAGCAATTTTTCGCCAGCCCGCCAATGCGCGCGAGTTGTGGTGCGCATCCTGTTGTGCGCGACACTCGCGCCGTGATCGCGTATCGATCGACGCGGCTGAGTCCAGTAAAAACTACCGGCCTTCTGTAATAATTTTAAAACCCGCGCTGGTGTGGTGTGAGTGGAACAATAAATTTTTAAAGGATAAGCCGAGCTGTTTTTTAAGAGAAGCGGAGCGGTGCTGGAAAGCAGCCTTGTATTTGCGAGTTGTATTTTATAGATGTACCTGATAGCTGTTTATAGTTGTACTTGAGAGTTGTTTCATCGTTGTACTTGATAGCGGTACTGGAGAATTCTGTTGTTGTACTTGAGCGTGGTGCTTGAGAAAACACGTGTTGCTCGGCATGAAAAAACGCGGGGCAGGCATGACAAAAATAATTTTCCGCCACGCATCGTGGTTGACTCGGCAAACTAACGGGTCCTAGAATCGTCGCGCTTTGTGAAAGGTGTCCACCGGTCACTCGACCGGTGGGTGAAACGGGAAGTCGGTGAAGCCTGGGGAAAATCCCCGGCCAGTCCGGCGCAGTGCCCGCTGCTGTAAGCCCGACGATCCTGTCCATCCGCCACTGCGCGAACGCGTGGGAAGGCACGGCCAGGTGAGGATGAAGGCAAGCCAGAAGACCGGCCTTTCATTGAAAAAACAGGTGCAGAGTCCGGGTGTGATTTTGTCCGTTTTGCTGATAGTGCCGGCTCCCTCGTCATTGCCGTTCGCCTTGTTCCGTGGTGGTTTCAGCACGGTATTCGTATCAGGGGCGGCCCCGCGTTGATCGTGTGATGTCCACTGTGCCCCGGGCACCGGCTTCGGCCGCGCGCTGGTGGCCCGCACATCCGTTTTTACGGTCCCCAAGATTTCGCATCTTCCCGGTTTTGGCATCGGCGCTTGCGCCGTGCCCGACTTCTGATGGAGTGATGATGACATACACAGTGAATCGTTCGGTGGGTTTATGCTGCGCGCTGGCGCTGAGCGCCGGCGTGCAGGCCGCCGATGCGGTGGATACCGCCACGGTTAATACCGCCAATGCGCAGCGCATTGCCGTGTCGAAAAACGAGCGCGACATGGAAACGGTCCACGTGATCGGCAATTACGAAACCTCCGTCGGCAACAACGACGCGGCCAGCGCCGGCACGGTGACATCGCAGCTGATCGAAAGCCGCCCGGCCCTGCGGCCGGGGGAGATCCTGGAATTCGTGCCCGGGTTGATCGTTTCCCAGCACAGCGGCGACGGCAAGGCGAACCAATATTTCCTGCGCGGTTTCAATCTCGACCACGGCACCGATTTCGCCACCACGGTGGCGGGTATGCCGGTCAACATGCGCAGCAACGCGCACGGCCAGGGATATACCGATCTCAACTTCCTGATTCCGGAACTGGTCGAGCGCATCGATTACCAGAAGGGGCCGTACTCCGCGCGCGAAGGCGATTTCGCCAGCGCCGGCGCGGCGCATATCGCGCTGTTCGACAACCTGCCGCGCGGCATCGCCGCGATCACGCTGGGCGAGCACGATTATCGCCGCGGCGTGCTCGCCGATTCGTTCGCGCTCGGCGACGGCGCGCTGTTGTTCGGACTGGAGATGGGCTACAACAACGGCCCCTGGGACGTGCCCGAAAACGCGCATCGCAGCAGCGCCGTGTTGCGCTACAGCGCCGGTCCCGCGGACAACCATTACGCGGTCACGTTGATGGCCTACGACGCGCACTGGACCTCCACCGATCAGATTCCCGAGCGCGCGGTGGACAGCGGCCTGATCGACCGCTTCGGTTCGCTCAGCCCGAGCGACGGCGGTAAAACCTCGCGCTACAGCCTGTCCGCCGACTGGAGCGGCAACAACGCGCTGGGCGCGTTCCAGGTCAACGCCTACGCGGTGGCCTCGCAGCTGCGCCTGTTCAGCGATTTCACGTATTTCCTCGATCATCCCGCCGATCTCGGCGATCCCATCGACGGCGACCAGCGCACCCAGAGCGAGCACCGGCAGATGCTGGGTTTTTCCGGCGAACAATCCTGGTCTGGCGTGTTGGGCGGCATCGAAACCGAAAACAAGGCGGGGCTGCAGGTGCGCTACGATCACATCGATCCGCTGGCCCTGTACAACAGCGTCGAGCGCGACATCGTCGGCACGATACGCGCGGATGCGGTGAAGGAATCCAGCGCCGGCGTTTATTTCGAAAGCACGCTGCACTGGACCGACTGGCTGCGCTCGATCGCCGGCCTGCGTTTCGATGCCTATCGCTTCGACGTGGACAGCAACGTGGCCGAGAATTCCGGTACGCGCAACGCGCATATCACCTCGCCGAAAATTTCGCTGATCGCGGGACCCTGGGCGCGCACGGAATATTTCCTGAATTACGGCCAGGGTTTTCACAGCAACGACGC
>Ga0153956_1002130_pt1 | contig 15282 bp, 16 predicted proteins | sample TSFL040MetaG_FD_104704 | JGI IMG/M metagenome (GOLD analysis project Ga0153956, IMG submission 104704) | Attine ant fungus gardens microbial communities from Florida, USA - TSFL040 MetaG | ecosystem: Host-associated > Fungi > Mycelium > Unclassified | place: USA: Florida, Wekiwa Springs... | reverse complement strand
GACGAAGGCGGCGATCGCGCCCTTCATGTCGAACGCGCCGCGGCCGTGCAGCAGGCCGCCGCGGACCTCAGGCTCGAACGCGCCGCTCGCCCAGCCGCTGCCCGGCGGCACCACGTCGAGATGCCCGGCGAAGGCGAGGTGCTTACCTGAGTCGCCGCGCGTCGCGAGCAGGTTCTCGACCGGTCCGTCCGGCTCCTCGCCCTCGACGAACCGCACGACGGTAAAGCCGAGCGGCTCGAGCATCGCCTGCAGCGCGTCGAACACCGCCCCGCGCGCCGGCGTGACGCTTTCGCAGGCGATCAGCGTCTCGGCCAGCGCGAGCGCGTCGAGCGTCATTTACTGCCCTTGCAGCTTCTTCAGGATCATCATCGATTGCTCGGCGCCCGATTGCGGCACGGCTTCGCCGGCGCGATCGGTGATCTCGGCCCAGTGCGCCGCGACGCCCTCGGGCGAGAGATCGTCACCAGTGAGCAGCTTGCCCTGCGTCAGCGTGACGTAGGACGCCTGGAAAACACCCGCGCCCGCGCCGACGATCATGTTGGTCGGCGCATCCTCGGAGACGAGATAGAGCGCGGCCGGCGCGACCTTGTCGGGCGAGAAGGCCTTGAACGCCTCTTCGGGGAAGATATCCTCGGTCATGCGCGTGCCCGCGGTCGGGGCGATCGTGTTGACCTTGATGTTGTACTTCGCGCCTTCGAGGTAGAGCGTCTTGGTGAGGCCCGCCAGGCCGAGCTTGGCGGCGCCGTAATTGGCCTGGCCGAAATTGCCGAACAGGCCGGTCGAGGAGGCGGTCATCAGGATGCGGCCGTAATTCTGTTCGCGCATCGTCTCCCACACCGCCTTGGTGCAATTGGCCGATCCGTTGAGGTGGACATCGACGACGAAGCGGAAATCGGCCGGCTCCATCTTGGCGAAGCTCTTGTCGCGCAGCACGCCGGCATTGTTGATCAGGATATGGACGCCGCCCCAGGCTTCCTTGGCCTTGGCGACCATCTCGACCATATGATCGTAATCGGTGACGCTGCCGCCGTTGGACATCGCTTCGCCACCGGCGGCCTTGATCTCCTCGACGACCTTCAGCGCTGCATCGCTATGCCCGGTGCCGTCGCGTGATCCGCCCAGATCGTTGACCACCACCTTCGAGCCGCGCTTCGCGAGCTCGAGGGCATAAGCGCGGCCGAGCCCGCCGCCAGCGCCGGTCACGATGGCTACGCGGTCCTTGAAACTGATCGTCATGCTGGCGCTCCCACGCTTTGTTCGTCGGAGCGCTTCCTAGGCCATCGTACTGGCAAGGCAAGGGCAGGCGCTTCCCGGGGGTGCGCCTGCCCTCATCCCGTCACTTGCGCGAGCCGCGCTCCATGCAGCCTTCGGTCTGGCCTTTCTTGCACGGCGGATAGTGCGCCAGCGGGGCCGGGGCCGGATAGGCCTCGCTCGGCGACGGCGCCTGCTGGAAGCGCACGGTCGCGCCCGGCGGGATCGGCGGCGGCGGGGTGGCCGGCTGATAGCCGCCGGCCGGCGTGGCGCTGTCGGGCGGAGGAGTGGTGGTCTGATCCTGTGCGATGGCCGGGGTCGCGAGAACCGCGACGGCCGCAGCGATGAGCAGCTTCATGGGAGTCTCCTAAACATCAAAAGCGCTATGGCGCACCACGCCCAACGCAATCGTTGCGATTTGGCTCCCTCGTTTCGCTAGCGATTCGAGATTTTCTTCAGTTTCCCGTATCGAGCGCATAGCCCGCCGAGCGCACGGTGCGGATCACGTCGGGCTTGTCGCCGACGTTGATCGCCTTGCGCAGCCGCCGGATATGCACGTCGACGGTGCGCGATTCGATGTCCGAATCATGCCCCCACACCGCATCGAGCAGCCGCTCGCGCGAGAAGACCCAGCCGGGATGCTCGAGGAAATGCTTGAGCAGACGGAACTCGGTCGGCCCGAGCGAGACGACCTCGCCGTTGCGCCGCACCTTGTGACCGACCGTGTCCATTTCGATGTCGGCATAGGACAGCACTTCGCCCGCCAGCGCCGGGCGCACGCGGCGCAGCACCGCGTTGACGCGCGCGATCAGCTCGCGCGGGCTGAACGGCTTGGTGATGTAGTCGTCCGCGCCCATTTCCAGCCCGCGGACGCGATCTTCTTCCTCGCCGCGCGCGGTCAGCATGATGATCGGCACGTTGGCGGTTTCGGGCATGCGGCGCAGGCGGCGGCACACTTCGAGGCCGGACAGGCCCTCGATCATCCAGTCGAGCAGCACGATGTCGGGCGGCGATTCGCGGGCCAGCATCAACGCTTCCTCGCCGTCCGCGGTCTGGCGGATGTCGAAATCCTCGCGCTTGAAATTCCAGGTCAGCAACTCGACCAAAGCCGCGTCGTCCTCGACCAGCAGCAGATTGACGCGAGCCATGTGGCTATACTCCCGCAGGCGACGATCCAGCCGCTGGATCATGCGATGTTTTCAATCCCCCGGCGACCGGCCGGCCAACGCTGCGTCATTTTTGACCCCTGACGGCGTTCGTGACGCCCCTGCGGCGGCGATGTTACGCTTTGATGACCGCGGCGGGAAGCAATACCACGACTTCGGTGCCCTGGCCGACGACGCTGGCGATATCGAGGCGCCCGCGATGGCGCTCGACGATGTGCTTGACGATCGCAAGGCCGAGTCCGGTGCCGCCCAGCGAGCGGCTGCGCCCCGAATCGACGCGGTAGAATCGCTCGGTCAGGCGTGGAAGGTGCTTGGCGGGGATGCCTTCGCCCTGGTCGGCGACCGCGATCCGCACCATCCCGCCCGGCTCGGTGCGCAGCGAGAGCGTGATCGGCGTCTCCGGGCGGCCGTATTTCATCGCGTTGCCGAGCAAATTGTGGAGCAGTTGCGACAGCTGTGCGCGGTCGCCGGTCACCGCTGGGATGTCCGGCGCGATCTCGGCGACGATGTCCATGCCGCGGATATTCGGCCCATCGGCGAACTCTGCGTGGATCGCTTCGGCCAGTTCGGCGAGATCGATGTCCACTTCGGGCGGGCGATGCTTTTCGGCCTCGATCCGCGACAGCGAGATGAGATCCTCGACCAGCCGGTTCATGCGCCGCGATTCGTCCAGGATCACCTTCATGAAACGGCCGCGCGTTTCGGGATCCATGTCGCCGCGATCGTCGCCCAGGGTCTCGGCAAACCCGAGGATCGCGGCGAGCGGCGTGCGCAGTTCGTGGCTGGCATTGGCGACGAAATCGACGCGCATCTTCTCCGCGGTATAGCCGCCGGTCTGATCGACCAGCTGCACCACGCGCTGCCCGTCCGGCCCCGCGCCGACGCGCATTTCCCAGCGCTGATCATCGCGGCCCAGCCCGACCAGTTCGACCGCGCCGCCCTGCAGGTCGCTCTTTTCCAGCCGGGCATGCGCGGCAGGGTGGGGGATCGTCTCGTCGATCGTCTTGCCGACGATATCCTGCCCCAGAAGGCCGCGCGCGCCGGCATTGGCATGCGTCACGACATTGCGCGCGACGATCACGATCGGGGCGGCGATCGCGTCGATCATCGCCGCGACGTCGGGCGCGAGCGGCGGCGGTGGCTCCGCACCGAGCAGCAAGGCGAGCATGACGATCCCGGCTGCGAAGACGATCAGTGCCGGCGTCACCCCGCTGGTGAAATAGACCGCTACACATGCTGCCAGCAGCACCAGCCCGGCGGCGATCTTGCGGTAAAAGTTGGCGAGCCGTCCCACGATTCGCGGCTTTAGCGTGCGCCGTGCCGGCCCGGTAGGCATGTCTGCGACTTGCCAGCGATTTACCGATATGAAAGGGCTTGGGGCCGATGGAGGGAGTGCCATGAGCGACGAAACGCCTGAACCGGCCGAAAAGGCGCCGTCCGAGGAAACCCTCGGCACCGGCGCCACGCGCCGCCGTGCGCTGATGCTCGGCGCGGCCGGTGCCGCGGCGGTCGTCTCGATCCGTCCGGCGCTCGCGCAGACCAATGCCTCTTTGCTCACCTGCGAGATCCCGGTGCCCGATCCCGGCCGCGCGGGGAAATATGTCGCTGCCGACGGTTCGGTGGTGGCACCGGGGACCAGCGGCGCATTCGCGCCCGCGGGCCGCCCGTTCAAGGGCTTCGAGGTGAAGCAGGCGCTCGGCGGCGGGCAATTGCCCGGCACGACCTATGAGCAGAACCAGGCCTATGTGAACTACATCCGCAAGCTGCAGCACGGCACCAGCGGCTTCACCTGTTTCGCCTCGCTGCAGATGCCGCGCGGCTGAACGCCGTGACGCTGTACCGGATGGCGCGGGCGGAGAGCCTGCGCATCGTCCATCTCGACGCCTTCACCGCCATCTATCACCGCGCCTCGGGCATCACGCATCTGCTGGCCTCGCCCGCGCCGGAAATCCTCGCGACCTTGGGTGAGGCGGGCCTGAGCCGCGCCGATCTCGCGGCGAAGCTGGCGGCGCAATACGACATGGCCGATTTCGACGCGGCAGCGCTCGCCGAGCGGCTCGACGAGCTGGTCGTGTCGGGGCTGGTCGCCACCGCATGAGACACGCTTTCTCGGTGCGGATCGGGCCGGTGGGGTTTCGCATCGGCAGCGACTGGCGCGCGCCGGTGGCGCAGCTCGAAACGCTTTACGCCGATTACCCCAAGCCGGAGATCCCTGATTTCACCGTGCGGCTGTTCGCGGCCCGGCCGTGGCGGCGCTTCGTCCGACCCTCGGTGACGATCGAAGGCGATTTCGTGCTGCCCGACGCAGCGCCGCTGCCGTTGGCGCAAGGCTTGCTGGCCGCCGAGATGGGGATGAACCTGCAGATGGCGCTGGGCCAAAGGCGATTTCTGCTGCTCCACGCCTCGGCGGTCGAGCGCGACGGGCGCGCGCTGCTGATGGCCGGTGTGTCGGGCGCGGGCAAATCGACGCTGGCGGCGCTGCTTTCGGCGCGCGGCTGGCGGCTGATGGGCGACGAGTTCGCGCTGGTCGATCCGGCGACCGGGCTGGTCCACGCCTTTCCGCGCCTTGTCAGCCTGAAGAATACGGCGATCGGCGTGGTCGAAGCGGCGCTTCCCAACGCGCGCTATGGTCCGTTGATGGCCGGCACGCCCAAGGGTGATATCCGCCATCTCGTGCCCGATGCGGCGGCGGTCGCAGCGATGAATGAACCCGTGCCGCCCGCGCTGATCCTGTTTCCGAGCTATGGCTTCGAGGCCGAGAGCCGCGCGGTGCCGGAAAGCGAGGTGTTCGTCCGCCTCACCCAGGCCTCGACCAACTACGTCGCGATCGGCGAACGCGGCTTCGACGCGCTGACCCGGCTGGTGAAGACCGTGCCCGCGCGGGCGATCGACTATCCCGATACCGAAAGCGCGATCGCGCAGGTGGAGGCGTTATGGGCGGCGTTGTGAAGGGCGGCCGCCTCCTCGCCCGCGCGTTGCGCGATCCGGCGAGCGTGACGACGCTCGATGCCACGGGCTGGACTGCTTTGCTGCAGATCGCGCGCGCCGAGCAATTGATCGGCACGCTCGCCGCGCGCGTGCAGGGTCTGAAGATGCCGCCCGACGCGGCGCGCATCCTGACCGATGCCGCCGCCTCGATCGCGCAGCAGCGCATCGCGGCTTTGTGGGAAGCCGAGGTCGCGCGCCGCGTGCTCAAGCCGCTCGGTGTGCCGGTGATCCTGCTCAAGGGCACCGCCTTCCTCGCGGCCGGGCTAAAGGCCGGGGTGGGGCGCTCGGTGGGCGATCTCGACCTGCTCGTGCCGCGCGAGCGGATCGGCGATGTCGAGGCGGCATTGCTCGCTGCGGGCTGGGAATGGGTGAAGCCCGATCCCTATGACGACGCCTATTACCGCCGCTGGATGCACGAGCTGCCGCCGCTGATCCATCGCGAGCGCGACCGGATGATCGACGTGCACCACACGATCCTTCCGCTCACCGCCCGGATCACGCCCGATGCCCAGGCGTTGATCGCGGACAGCCTGCCGTTCTCGCCCGAGCCGGGCGCGCTGCGCACGCTCTCGCCCAGCGACATGCTGATCCACGCCGCCGCGCACCTTTTCGCCGATGGCGATCTCGCGGGTGGCATGCGCAATCTGTGGGACGTGCATTGCCTGATCGAGGAGTTCGGCGTGGCGGGTCTCACGCAGCGCGCGCAGCATCACGGCCTGTGGCGCGAAGTCGCCCGCGCCGCGCGGCTGGCGCACGAGCTTTACGACACGCCGATCCCGGAGACCTGGCGGATCTGGGACAGCGGCGATCCGCTTTACATGCGCCGCCTCACCGCGCGTGACGGCTGGGGTCGCCGCACCCGCCCGCTCACCCGCTTCGGCTTCTACGTCCGCTCGCACTGGTTGCGCATGCCGCCCGCCATGCTCGCCCGGCATCTGTGGACCAAGTGGCGCAACCAGGGCGCGGTCGGCGATTGATCGCGGCCGCCTAATGCGGCAACTTCCCTCGCAACAACAGGGGGATGCGATATGCGGCGGATGATTCTGGCGATAGCCGTCATCGGATTGGCAGGCTGCTTGGCGGCCGACGACCTGCCTGCCGCGAACCAGGCGGTGACGAGATTCCACCAGATGCTCGATGCGGGCCAGTTCCAGCAGATTTACGATCAGTCGGCGACCGAAATGAGGCAAGCCACGACAGGGCCCAAGCTCGTCGCATTGCTCGCCGCCGTCAATCGCAAGCTCGGGACGGTCAAATCGACCGCGCAGCAGGGCTGGAACGACCAGATCAATCCCGGCGGGCATTTCCTGACGATCGGCTACAAGACCAGCTTCGCGCGCGCCGACGGCGTCGAGACCTTCACCTTCCGCATCGCCGACAAGCAGGCCAAGCTGGTCGGCTACAACATCAATTCGGACGCCTTGATCACGAACTGAGCTGCGAGAGCGATCGTAAGGTCGCGATCAGCTCGTCAAAATCTTCGATCACCGCATCCGCGCCCAGCGCCTCGATCGCGCCATGCAGGAAGCCGAAACCGACCGCGACCGCCGGGATGCCGGCATTGTGCGCCGCTTCGACGTCGTAACGCGAATCGCCGACGAACACCGCGCGCCCGCCCCCGCAACGTTCGATCATCGCATCGATCGGCGCGCGGTCGGGCTTGGCCTTGCCGGGGCCGAGCGTGTCGCCGCCGATCACGCAATCGAAGCGGTCGGCGACGCCGAGCGCGGCGAGCAGCTTGATCGACATCGCTTCGAACTTGTTGGTGGCGACAGCAGTCTTCACACCCATCGCGCGGAGCGCGTCGATTGCCTCGACCGCGCCCGGATAGAGGCGGCTGTGGACCAGCACGTTATCGGCATAATAGCCCAGCAGTTCCTTGTAGAGCCTTCTGAATTCGTCCGGGTCGCAGCCGCCGGTCGCGGTCATCGCCTGCTCGAACATATGCTTGGCGCCGCCGCCGACCATCGATTCGACCTGCGCGACCGAGAGCGGCGCGCGGCCTGCCTGCTCCAGCGCGTGGTTCACCGCCGCGGCGATATCCTGCGAGGTGTCGACCAGGGTGCCGTCGAGGTCGAAGCCGACGATGGCGAAGGGAAAGTGCGTCATGCGCGCCCGCCTGCCAGCGCCGGTATGGAAATGGCAAGCCTCCCGTGGCAGGGCTGCGCGCATGGAACGACCTGCCGTCGCCGCGATCATCCTGGCTGCCGGAATGGGCACGCGGATGAAGTCCGATCTGCACAAGGTGCTGCATCCGATCGCCGGGCGGCCGATGCTGCTCCACCTGATCGACAGCGTCTCGGCGCTGGAGCCGGAACGGATGGTGGTGGTGACCGGCGCGCGGCGCGAGCAGGTCGAGGCGGCGGTCGCCCCGCTCGGCGTGAAGAGCGCGGTGCAGGCCGAGCAGCTCGGCACCGGCCATGCCGTGCAGCAGGCCGAGGAAGCGCTGAGCGGTTTCTTGGGCGATGTGCTGATCCTCTATGGTGACGTGCCGCTCGTCTCGACCGCGACGATGCGGCGCATGCTCGATACCTTGCAGCAGGACAGCGCACCGAGCGCGGTGGTGCTCGGCTTCCGCCCCGCCGACCCCGGCGCCTATGGCCGGATCATCGCCGGGCCGGACGGGCGGATCGAAAAGATGATCGAGTTCAAGGACGCCTCGCCCGAGGAGCGCGCGGTGACCTTGTGCAATTCGGGGCTGATGGCGGTGCGCTCGCCGGATCTGTTCCGGCTGCTCGGCCGGGTCGGCAACGACAATGCGGCGGGCGAATATTACCTGCCCGACATCATCGGCCTCGCCATCGCCGAGGGGCGGCATGCGGTGGTGATCGAAACGGGTGCCGATGAAGTGGCAGGGGTGAACAGCCGCGCCGAGCTCGCCGCGGTCGATGCCAGCTGGCAGGCGCAGCGCCGCGCGGCGGCAATGGCCGCGGGCGTGACGCTGATCGCGCCCGAGACGGTGTGGTTCGCACACGACACCAGGCTCGGCCGCGACGTGACGATCGAGCCGAACGTTGTCTTCGGCCCCGGCGTCAGCGTCGGCGACGGCGCGGTGATCCACGGCTTCAGCCATATCGAAGGCGCGACGATCGGCGCGCAGGCCGAGGTCGGCCCTTATGCGCGGCTGCGCCCCGGTGCGGTGCTCGGCGCGCAGTCGAAGGTCGGCAATTTCGTCGAGGTGAAGAAGGCGGTGCTCGGTGCGGGTGCCAAGGCCAACCATCTCTCCTATATCGGCGACGCTGAGGTGGGCGCGGGTGCCAACATCGGCGCGGGCACGATCACCTGCAATTACGATGGGTTCTTCAAATACAAGACCGTGATCGGCGAGCGCGCGTTCATCGGCTCCAACTCCGCGCTGGTTGCGCCAGTAACGATTGGTGCGGGCGCGATCGTCGGCGCGGGTTCGACAGTGACCGCCGATGTCGAGGCGGACGCGCTCCGGCTGGTGCGGCCGGAGCCACAGACCAAGCCCGGCTGGGCGAAGCGCTTCCGCGAGAAAATGGCGGCGAAGAAGGCCGGGAAGTAAGAGCACTGCTCTTGACATGATATCATGATATGATATCAGTATATCATAATGACTCGCATCCTCGCAGACCTTCCCGATGACGACCTGAAATGGCTCGACCAGCATGCGGTGGACCAGGGCAAGTCTCGCGCTTCGGTGCTGCGTGAAGCCGTGGCGATCTACAAGGCGCAGTCGCAGCCTGCGAGTGGTAAGGATTGGCTCGACCAAGCCTTCGGCATCTGGAAGGATCGAACGGATATCGGCGATTCCGTCGAATGGCAGCGCCGTGAGCGTGCATCGTGGACGCGTCCTTGGGATGACGATTACGAAGAGGTCAAAGCCGAGTTTCCCGACCTGTTCGACGAATGGGACGATCGCGAGCGCAAACGATATCTTGATATGGTCGCTGGCAAGGTGCCGGATGAAAAGCCGCTCGATCCGTGAGCGGGTATTCGTTCGATAGCAATATCCTGATCGACGCGCTCAACGGCAATCTGGTTGCGCGTGACGAGATCGCGCGGGTTGATCGGCCATGGATCAGCCGGGTCACATGGATCGAAGTTTTGTCCAAGGAGCGCGGCGGCACGATGCGCGTGATCGAGGCCTTTCTGCGCGGTTTTGCCATTGATGAGCTTGATGAGCGAATCGCTGGTCACGCCGCCGCGCTGCGCCGTGAACGTTCACGGCTCAAGTTGGCGGATTCAGTGATTCTTGCCTCTGCTCAGGTCAATCACCGCATTCTTGTAACGCGCAATATCAAGGATTTCCCGCCAGCAATGCCGGGCATCCGCGTACCCAAATATCTCTAACCGAAAGCCCCCAGCCCATGTGTGGAATCATCGGTATCGTTGGCAAGGATCAGGTCGCCGGCCGGCTGGTCGATGGGCTGCGGCGGATGGAGTATCGCGGCTACGATTCCGCGGGCGTCTGCACGGTGCAAGACGGGCAGCTGATCCGCCGCCGCGCCGAGGGGAAGCTCAAGAATCTCGAGGCCGTGCTCGCCGCCGATCCCGCGCCCGGGATGACCGGGATCGCGCATACGCGCTGGGCGACGCATGGCGCGCCGACAACCTCGAACGCGCACCCGCATGCGACGAAGGAAGTCGCGTTGGTCCACAACGGCATCATCGAGAATTTCAAGCCGTTGCGCGAGGCGCTGCAGGCGCGTGGCCGCGTGTTCGAGAGCGAGACCGATACCGAGGTCGTCGCGCACCTCGTCAGCGAGCAGGTCGAGGGCGGCGCGTCGCCCGAGGAGGCGGTCAAGGCGGTATTGCCGCAACTGCGCGGCGCGTTCGCGCTGGCGATCGCGTTCCGCCAGCATCCGGAACTGCTGATCGGCGCGCGGCTCGGTTCGCCGCTGGTCGTGGGGTATGGCGAGGGCGAGACCTATCTCGGCTCGGACGCGCTGGCGCTGGCCGGGCTCACCCAGCGTATCGCCTATCTCGAGGAAGGCGACTGGGTCGTCATCACGCGCGAGGGCGCGCAGGTCTACGATCTGGGCAACAATCCGGTGACCCGCGAGATCGTCCAGTCGGGCGCCACCTCGGCGCTGATCGAGAAGGGCAATTATCGCCACTTCATGCTCAAGGAGATCCACGAGCAGCCGATCGTCGTCGCGCAGACGCTGCGCAGCTACATCCGCGGCGTCGAGCAGACCGTGGCGCTGCCGCAGATGGATTTCGACCTATCTTCCGTGAAGCGCGTGACGATCGTCGCGTGTGGTACCAGCTTCTATGCCGGGCTCGTCGCCAAATACTGGTTCGAGAGTTTCGCGCGCGTGCCGGTCGATATCGATGTGGCGAGCGAGTTCCGCTACCGCGATCCGGTGTTCGAGGACGGCGGGCTGGCGCTCTTCATCAGCCAGTCGGGCGAAACCGCCGATACGCTGGCCGCACTGCGCCACGCCAGGAAGGCCGGGCAGAAGATCGCGGTCGTGGTCAACGTGCCGACCAGCACGATGGCGCGCGAGGCCGATCTGCTGCTGCCGACGCATGCCGGGCCGGAGATCGGCGTCGCCTCGACCAAGGCTTTCACCTGCCAGCTCGCGGTGCTCGCCGCGCTCGCCGCGCATCTCGCGGTGGTGAAGGGCAGGATGAGCCGCGAGGAAGAGGTCACGGTGGTCAAGCAGCTGATCGAGGCGCCCGCCGCGCTCAACGCAGCGCTCGCCTATGACGAGGCGATCGCCGCGATGGCGCATCTGATCGCGCCGGCGCGCGACGTGCTCTATCTCGGCCGCGGCCCCGATTTCCCGCTCGCGCTGGAGGGCGCGCTGAAGCTGAAGGAGATCAGCTACATCCACGCCGAAGGCTATGCCGCGGGCGAGATGAAGCACGGGCCGATCGCGCTGATAGACGAGAACGTGCCGATCATCGTCATCGCGCCGTCAGGGCCCTTGTTCGAGAAGACCGTCAGCAACATGCAGGAAAGCCAGGCACGCGGCGGAAAGATCGTGCTCATCTCCGACGCGGAAGGCTTGGCCGAGGCGGGCGACGGATGTCTCGCGACGATCGAGATGCCCAAGGTCCACCCGCTGATCGCGCCGCTCGTCTATGCCGTGCCGGTGCAATTGCTCGCCTATCACGTCGCGGTGGCCAAGGGCACCGACGTCGATCAGCCGCGCAACCTGGCGAAGAGCGTGACGGTGGAGTGAATTTTACGGGTGCCGTCCCGTTGGGCCGGCACTTGGCGCCTCAGTTCCGGTCGAGGCCCTTCTCGAACGCGTCGAACTGGCCCTTGCTCATGAAGTCCGAGCTCTCGCCGCGATTTTCGAGAATGTATTTCTGCAACTCGCGCGATTGCGGGGTGAGGCTGCGGACCAGCTTCGGCTTGGCTTTCGGCGTGGCCGGTGGCTGCGCCACGTTCTCGTAATGCAGGTCGCCGCGCTTGCCGATGCTGCGGTTCCTGCTCGAATTGCCGGGGCGCAGATTATAGGGTGACGAATTGAGCAGGCGGACGAGTTCCTCCGGATCCTTCCGGGCCTTGCGGACCATATTGTAATATTGCCTGTCGCCCTTCTTGATCCCGCCGAAGTCGCGTCGGGGGATCGCTACCGCGCGCATCAATCCCCTGAGGTGCTTCTTGCTCGTCTTCGGATCGTGCACGATCGAGTCGATGTCATGGTAGGACATGCGGTGCGCCATGTCGAAGCCCGCGCCCTTCAGCACTTTCTTGCCGTGCGCGCGCATCCGGTTGACATTGGAGCGGAACGCGGCGCGCTTCCGCTTCGGTTTGCCGAATTGCACCGGCATCGCCTTGCGCTGGACCAGGGGCCTCCGCTGGCTCGCGTTCGTCGAACGGAGCGCCTTCTGCTGCACCGGCGCGCTCATCGCGCGCGCTCCCATCGCATCGGCTTCGCGCTCCAGCCCGGCATCGTCGTTGACCGGCACATCGCCCTTCATCTGCATCGTCGGCTTCACGCGGCCTTGCGCCTGTTGGACGATATGCCACGCCTCGTGCGGCAGATGATGCTCGCGGCCGGGCGCGAGATGGATGTCCTTGCCTTGGGCATAGGCTTGCGCCTGCAATTGGGCGGGCTTCGAAGAATTGCGGTGGACGCGCACGCCCGCCATCGAGACGCCGGAGAGCGCCTCGATCCCGGCGCGCAAGCCGGTGGGCAATCCGCCGCGATCGGGCGCCATCGCCGCGATCCGTTGCACGGCGGGACCGGTGTTGAGCTGGTGCGCCAGGCCGGCAAGACGACCATGCTCCGGGCCGGCACGCATCTGCGCAATCTGCGGTTGCGGCGTGGCGCGGGGGCGGTGGAGGGCCTGATGCTCCATGACGGAAGCCTATGGCGGTTACGGTCACGTCACAACGCTGCCCTCCGCGATTGTCTCGGATACGGATCAAGTTGTTGACTTGCGCGCAGGCGCGCGCGGATAGCTCGGCCATGACCCAGCCCCCCCTCGTCGCCGGCATCGAGCTCGGCGGAACCAAGTGCATCTGCATCCTTGCGACCGGACCGGACGATATCCGCGACGAGGTCCGCATCCCGACGACCACGCCCGAGGATACGCTCGGCGCCATCGAGCGCGCGCTGGGGAAATGGCGCGGCTTCGATGCGATCGGGATCGCCAGCTTCGGACCTGTCTCGCTCGATCGCACCGCGGCCGATTACGGTTCGATCACCGCGACCACCAAGCCCGGCTGGACCAACACCGATGTGGCGCAACGGATCGAGAAGCGTTTCGGCGTGCCCACGGCGTTCAACAGCGACGTCAACGGCGCGGCGCTGGGCGAGGGGCGCTGGGGGGCGGCGCAGGAGCTGGCCGATCATGCCTATGTCACGGTCGGCACCGGGATCGGCGTCGGGCTCGTGCTGGACGGCGCGCCGGTCGCCGGGCTGACCCATCCCGAGCTGGGCCATATCCGCCCGGTACGCAGCAAAGGGGATGACTGGCCGGGCTCGTGCAGTTTCCACGGCGCGTGCTGCGAGGGGCTCGCTTCGGGCAGCGCGATCAAGGCGCGTACCGGGATCGCGGCGCCCGATCTGCCGCACGGCGACCCGGCCTGGGGCTATGTCGAGGATGCATTGGCGCAATTGCTGCACATGCTGGTGCTGACCGGCATACCACGCCGGATCGTGATGGGCGGCGGCGTGATGGTCGGCTGCCCGTTCCTGTTCGATCCGATCCGCACGAAGCTTGCCACGAGTCTTGCCAGCTACGGCTCCCTGCCGGGGATCCACGACATGCATGACTATGTCGTGCCGGCCGCTCTCGGCGGCAATGCCGGGCCGCTCGGCGCGATCGAGCTCGGCAATCGCGCACTCGCCGCCGTGGGAGCATTTACGGCGCCTTAACCGTATCCGCTTACCTCCGTTGAACCGAGTTCTTGGGGAGAATGCGCGGATGAATCGTGCCGATCGGATCACCCGAGGGGTTGTGGCCGGTCTGTCGCGACTGCTTTCGCGCGTGTTCGCCGTGTTGCGTAATCATCCCGAAACCATCGCGCGGGCAGCGTCGCGCGCAACCAACGGCGGTGTCTTGTGCGCATTCTGATCGTAGACGACGAACCGGGGATGCACGATTCCTATCGCCGCAGCTTCGCGCCGGCGGGCGGCAGCGGGGACGCGTTGAGCGCGATGGTGGCCGAATTGTTCGAAGAAGAAGCGGCGGCGGTCGAGGCAGAGCCATCGCAAGCGTTCGCGCCGACGCACTGCATACAGGGCGTGGACGCGGTCACCGAAGTGCAGAAGAGCATCGCCTCGGGCGATCGCTTTGCTGTCGCCTTCATCGACGTGCGCATGCCGCCGGGCATCGACGGCAAGGAAACCGCCAAGCGCATCCGCGCGCTCGATCCCGAGATCAATCTCGTCATCGTCACCGGCTATTCCGATTTCTCGCCAATCGAGATCAGCAAGGCGGCCGGGCCGGCCGACAAGATCTTCTACATCGCCAAGCCGTTCGAAGTCGCCGAGGTGACGCAGATGGCCTCGGCGCTGGCGCATCGCTGGCAGGCCGATCGCGAGCTGAAGGCGACGCGCGACGCGCTGGCCGAGAAGGTCGCGCAGCTCGAGGAGCAGAGCCACGAGCTCGCCGCCAACGAGAGCCGCGCGATCCACATGGCGAACCACGATTCGCTGACCGAAGCGCCGAATCGCCTCGCGTTCCGCCGCGTGCTGACCGATCGCGCGCGCGCCGACGGCAGCTTCGCCGTGGCGATGATGGACCTCGATCGCTTCAAGCTGGTCAACGACACGCTGGGCCATCTGGTCGGTGACGAACTGATCCGTCTGGTCTGTGCCGAGCTGCAGCAATCCGCGCCGCAGGGCGCTATGGTCGCGCGGCTGGGCGGCGACGAGTTCGGGCTGATGTTCGATACGCCGGGCGAGGATGCCGCGGCGATGGCGTGCGATCTGATGATCCGCGCCTGCTCGGGCACGCACAAGATCATGGGCCATTCGGTCCAATGCGGCGCCTCGGTGGGCGTCGTCGTGTCTCCCGTCGGCGCGACGCGCGACCCCATCGACATGATGCGCCGCGCCGATCTCGCGCTCAACGACGCCAAGCGCGAAGGCCGCGGCGTGGTGCGCGTATTCAATGAAAGCATGGACGAGACGGTACGCTTCCGCCGCCAGGTCGAGGGCGGGCTGGGCCAGGCGATCGCCAAGGGCGAGCTGAGCCTGGTCTACCAGCCGATCGTCGCGCGCGAGGAACTGGAAGTCGTCGGCTTCGAGGCGCTGCTGCGCTGGAATACCGAGGAATTCGGGCCGATCAGCCCGGCGGTGTTCATCCCGATCGCCGAGGAATCGAACCTGATCCACGAGCTGGGCGACTGGGTTCTCGAGGAATCGCTCAAGGTGCTCGCGGAATGGCCGGGGCAATATGTCTCGGTCAATTTCAGCCCGCGCCAGTTCCGCCGGCACAATTT
>Ga0153956_1002129_pt1 | contig 15287 bp, 14 predicted proteins | sample TSFL040MetaG_FD_104704 | JGI IMG/M metagenome (GOLD analysis project Ga0153956, IMG submission 104704) | Attine ant fungus gardens microbial communities from Florida, USA - TSFL040 MetaG | ecosystem: Host-associated > Fungi > Mycelium > Unclassified | place: USA: Florida, Wekiwa Springs... | reverse complement strand
TGCCGCAGATTTCCATGATCATGGGCCCCTGCGCGGGCGGCGACGTCTATTCGCCGGCCATGACCGACTTCATCTTCATGGTGAAGGACACGTCCTACATGTTCATCACCGGCCCGGACGTGGTGAAGACGGTGACGCAGGAAGACGTGACGCCCGAACAACTCGGCGGCGCGAAGGTTCACACCACCAAATCCGCAGTGGCGGATGGCGCGTTTGAGAACGATGTCATTGCCATCGAAGAGCTGCGCCGCTTGTTCGACTTCCTGCCGCTCTCCAACCGCGACGAAACGCCGAACTGGCCCACGGATGATGCGCCGCAGCGTCAGGAAATGAGCCTCGACACGCTGGTGCCGGAAAATCCAAACAAGCCTTACGACATGAAGGAACTGATCCTGAAGGTCGTGGACGAAGCGGATTTCTTCGAGATCGGCGAGGCCTTCGCGCGCAACATCATCACCGGCTTCGGCCGCATGGAAGGCAAGACGGTGGGCATCGTCGCCAACCAGCCGATGGTGCTGGCGGGGGTGCTCGACAATGATGCTTCCCGCAAAGCGGCGCGCTTCGTGCGCTTCTGCGATTGCTTCAACATTCCGATCGTGACTTTCGTGGACGTGCCGGGCTTCCTGCCGGGCACCGCGCAGGAACACACCGGCATCATCAAGCACGGTGCGAAGCTGCTGTTCGCTTACGCCGAAGCGACATGCCCCAAGATCACTGTCATCACGCGCAAGGCTTATGGCGGTGCTTATGACGTGATGGCATCCAAGCATCTGCGCGCCGATGTGAATTACGCATGGCCGTCCGCGCAGATCGCTGTGATGGGCGCAAAGGGCGCGGTGGAAATCATCTTCCGGCAGGACATCGGTGACCCGGACAAGATCGCGGCGCGCACGAAGGAATATGAAGACCGCTTCCTCACACCCTTCATCGCGGCGTCACGCGGCTATATCGACGACGTGATCCGCCCGCATTCGACGCGCTGGCGCATCGCCCGCGCATTGCGCATGCTCAAGAACAAGCAAGTCCCGCAGATCTGGAAGAAGCACGACAACATACCGCTCTGATGTGTTAGGCTCTCCTATTATCGCCGGGGCGCAAAATGATTAGGGAAACGCTTCAGCAGTTCTTTCGTTCGTGCCGCCGCGCTCCGCTTGCATGGCTGGGCTTGCTCGTCATCGCGACCGGGACCAACGCGGTCGATCTGATATTCGGCAAGACGGAAGTCGGGTTCAGCAACGCACAAATCCTTTCGCTGATCATCCGCGTGGCGGGCACGTTCTGGCTTGTTGGCGTGGCCATTCGCAAACTGGTTGGAAGTCCCCCGCAAGCGTGGTCCCTGGATCGCGGTTTCGCATTTCTGTTGATTTGGCAGATTGCGGTATTCGGGCTTGAAGCGATCGCATCTTTCCTTTTGGTCACAGCGAAGAACGCTGCCGCTCCCTCCATTCCGCTGCGGGTCGATCCCTATATTTTGACTCTTGCTTTTGTAGCGCTTGCGACGCCGCTTGTTGAAGTTCTCAGCCTGCGCGTCGCACCGTGGCTCGTGGGCAGGACGGCCATCGCTCCCGATATGACGTTCGGCGTGGCTTGGCGCGGAATGCGCGGAAGTTGGGGCGCGGCTGTGAAAGTTTATCTCGTGTTTGTTCTGCCGCTATTTGCGATTCACTACGCGCTTACAGCATGGCTGCAGCATGCGCACATCTCTGAGCAACCCAAACTTCAGTGGACGATGTTCGACGGCATAGAATCGATCATCATGCTGATGCTGCTGGTATCGCTCTTCGTTGCGAGCTTCTTGCGGGCAAAGCCGCAGGCCTAGTGCCCAAAAGGGCCGCCTTCATGTGCGCCGCTTTTGGTGTCGCATTGGGGGGCGGTGGGTGTCGTTGCGGTTCCCGTCTTCGAGCAGGCGTTTGACGCCGACGGCAAAGCGGGCGGCGGTGTGGTGGTGGGTTTGCTTTCGGTCGTCGTCGTCGGTTTCGATTTGGCTTTCGGCTTCGGCATCGTTTTGGGCGTTGCCGGCGCGTTGGTGCAGTTCGCGGCGTTGGTATGAGTCTCGCCCGGCGCGGGCTGCGTACAGGGCGTCGTGCCCGGATTGCTTTTCGGATTTGACGTCACCGATGACTCGGGATTGGTCACAGTCGGTGACGTTTGGGCAACGCCAAGAGCAGGCGCGATGAAAAGCGCCGTCGCGGTGGCGCAAGCAAGCAATATCGTGTTCCGCATGAATCTCTCCCGAACGGTCTTATGAGCAACGCTCAAACCGCCGGATCGGTCCCTTCATGCGGAACTTTTTATGCCGTCATTTCGCGCCTGCGAAAGCCGTGATCTCCATCTCCACCCGCGCGCCTAGCGCCAGACCGTTCACGCCCAGTGCGGATCGCGCAGGCAGCCTGTCGGTCTTGAAGTATTCGACGTAGATCTTGTTGAACGCGGGCCACTCTTTCATGTCGGCCAGAAACACCTGGCATTTGAAGACATCGTCGAAGGACAGACCGTTCTGCTCCAGCGCGCGGGCGATGTTGTCGAACATCTGGCGCGTCTCCGCTTCGATGCCGCCCGGCACGATCTCCATCTTCCCCGGTACGTTCCCGAGTGACCCGGAGAAAAACATGATGTCTCCCACGCGCACCGCGTCCGAGAAGGGAAGGCCTGCGTCGATCGAGCCACGCGAGCGAATGAACTTCAGCATGGTGTTGGTCTCCTGTTCGCACCTGCACAAACCATATCCCATGGCCACCGCGCAAAGCAGAATTGCGGAAAAGACATTCCAATAGGGCGTATCTGCCATCGGTTTTCTCGAGCCCAGACCGTTGGGGCGACAATTTGCGACGACACAAAATGTTGAAGCTGGTTGCTTGAGCGGACTCGAGACCTAGGATGGCGCCCATCAAAGAGAAAAAGGGGAGTTCGTTCACACATGCGTTTTCGCCACATTCGAAATGCCTTGCTTGCCACGGCGATGGTCGCGGTCGCCGCGCCTGTCTTCGCCGCGCAATATCCCGGCCATCCAACCACGACGCCCGATCTCACCACCGCCGACCTGTCGGCGCGCGACAAGGCGATCTCGGACGACGCTTTTGAAGGCCGCGGTCCCGGCACCGTGAACGGCGAAGCCGCCGCGCAATGGATCGCGGACGAGTTGAAGCGCATCGGCATCGCACCGGCCAATCACGGCAGTTATTTCCAGGATGTGCCCGCGGTGAACATCGCGCTGGACGCCAGCAAATCCAGCTTCCGCTTCGACACCGCGAAGGGCGCGATTACGCCGAGCTTCCCGGAAAAGACCGTCTATTGGACGCCGCAATTCGCGAAGGATGAAGTGAAGGTCGACAAATCGCAGCTCGTCTTCGTTGGCTATGGCGTTGTCGCGCCGGAATATCACTGGAACGACTATGCGGGCGTGAACGTGAAGGGGAAGACGGTCGTCATCCTCATCAACGATCCGGGTGGAGAGGCCAAGACTCCCGATCCGAAGTTCTTCAAGGGCAAGGCCATGACCTATTATGGCCGTTGGACCTACAAGTATGAGGAAGCCGCGCGTCAGGGTGCTGCAGCGGCCATCATCGTCCACGAAACCTATCCGGCCGCTTATGGCTGGGAGGTCGTTCGCAATTCAAACTCGGGCCTGAAGTCGTGGCTCGATAATCCGGACAAGGACGCGAGCATGGTGCCGATCCAGGGATGGATCACGCATGACACCGCGCAAGATCTCTTCAAGCGCGCGGGCCTCGACTACGCGACGGAGAAAGCCGCGGCGAACAAGCCGGGCTTCAAGGCGGTGCCGCTGACCGGGGAGACGCTCACGGTCGATGCGCATTCGAAGATCACGCATTTCAAGACGCGCAATGTGGCCGGTGTGATCACCGGTTCGGCGCATCCCGACGATGTGCTGATCTATTCCGCGCATTGGGACCATCTCGGCGTGAAGCCGGATGTGGCCGGTCCGGACAAGATCTACAACGGCGCGGTCGATGACGGCATGGGCGACTCGATGGTGCTGGAGCTGGCGGAGAAGTTCAAAAGCCAGCCGGCGCCGAAGCGCTCCATCGGCTTCCTGTTCTGGACGATGGAAGAGCAGGGATTGCTGGGCTCGGAATATTTCGCCGAACATCCGCTTTGGCCGAAGGACCATATCGTCGGCGTGATCAACAGCGATGCCAACGGTCCGCAGCCCGTGGCGCATGACATGTCATTGTCCGGCAACGGTCAGTCGCATCTGGAAGACTACCTGGCGAAAGCGCTGAAGGCGCAAGGCCGCGTCGTCTCGCCGGATCCGGAACCGGAGAAGGGCGGCTTCTTCCGCTCCGACCATTTCAGTCTTGCGAAGCAGGGCATCCCGGCAATCACGCCCGGTGGCGGCGAAGACCTCGTCGTTGGCGGCCGCGCGGCGGGCAAGAAGCTGTCGGATGATTACACCTATCACCGCTATCATCAGCCGAGCGATGAGTGGAAAGCCGATTGGGATCTCTCCGGCCCGCTGCTGGACCTGAAGGCGCTCTACGCCACAGGCGTCGATCTCGCCAATTCGGACGTGTGGCCGGGTTGGTACGACGGCAGCGAGTTCAAGGCCGCCCGCGACAAGACGATGGCGGGTAAGAAGCAGAACTAGACTTCACCTCCCCCTTGAGGGGAGGTCGATAAAATTCGGAGCATAGCGAAGAATTTTTCGGGTGGGGGCATACCGTGCGCCCCCACCCGGATCGCTTCGCTCTCCGACCTCCCCTCAAGGGGGAGGTGATTATTTTAGTAAGGCCGGTCGCCGATGATCGTCACGCGCTCCATGCGGCGCACCGCCGGCCAATAGTCTGACACCGCATAGTGCTGGCTGGCGCGGTTATCCCAGAACGCGATCGAATTTTTCTTCCAGCGGAAGCGGCACTGATATTCCGGTATCGCCGCCTGCGCATAGAGATGCTTGAGCAGCGCGTCGGAGATATCGCGCTCCATGCCTACGATGTATTGCGTGAACGCGGCGTTGACATAGAGCGCCTTGCGCTTCGTCTCCGGATGCGTGCGCACGATGGGATGCTCGACCGTCGGATATTTCTTGTTCATTTCCTCGATCTGCTCTTCGGAAAGCCCGCGCTTGCGCATGGCGACGCGGAAATGCGCGAAGTCATGCAGCGCATTCTTGCCCTCGATCTTCGCCTTCACGTCGTCTGTCAGGTTGTCGTACGCGGCATACATATCCGCGAACAGCGTGTCGCCGCCGAAGCCGGGCACTTCCACCGCGCGCAGCACCGAGCCGAGCGACGGCTCGATGCGCCATGTCACGTCGCTGTGCCAGGTGTTCTCGCGGCCCTTGTTGTCCTTGTCATGGGTGATGGCGAGGACTTCGGGATAATCCTTCTTGTGCGGGGCGAAGGGATGGACTTCCAGCTCGCCGAAATTGCGAGAGAAGGCGAGGTGCTGTTCGGTGGTGATGTCCTGATCGCGGAAGAAGATGACTTTCCATTCCAGGAGCAGATCACGGAGTGCGGCCTTCGTTTCCGCATCGAGCGGCTTTCGCAGGTCGATGCCGCCGATCTCCGCGCCGATGGTCGGCGTCAGAGGCGAGATGGTGAGGGCGGCAGGCGCGAGTTTGAGAGCGGCTTCGGACATGGTGGTCTCCCTGTCGTGTGACTGACTGGAAGGCTGCGCCTTGGCCGCGGGACTGTCCCGTGCAAATATCACGAATTCCGTATTGCGGAATTATGCCATGCCAGCCGTCGAGCCGGTCCTGAGAACCCTGCACATCCTCGAGGCGCTCAACCGCCACGCGCCGGCGTCGCTTGCCCAGCTTTGCGATGCCACCGACCTGCCCAAGCCTACGGTCTCCCGTCTGCTGCAAACGCTGGAAGAGGGCGGGTATGTCACCCGCCTCCCGCGCCGTTCCGGCTATGCGTTGCGCGAGCGCACGCTGCGGCTGTCCTCGGGTTTCCGCCACAGCGATGCGGTGGTGGAAGCGGCGCGGCCCTTCCTGTCCGCGCTGACAGCGGAACTCAAATGGCCCATTGGTCTTGCCACCTTGGACCGGGATGCAATGCGCGTTCGCTTCAGCACCGGACGCGAAAGCCCGTTCGCGATCGACGAGAATTTCGTCAACCGGCGCGTTCCGATGCTGCTCTCCGCTCTGGGCCGCGCCTATCTCGCATATTGCTCGGCGGACGAGCGGGAGAAGATTCTGGATATCCTGCGAATCTCATCGCGCGAAACCGATCGTATGGCACGTGACCCACGCGCGGTCGCGCGGCTGATTCAATCCGTGCGCCGTACGGGTTTTGCATCGACGGTGGAATATCCAAGCGCCCCCGCACATGGCGTGGCCGTGCCGGTGCTGGCGGATGGCACGGCTATCGCGGCGATCACGTTGCGCTATCTCGGACGGAGGCTTCCGGACAAGGAGGCAGCGCAGCGCTATCTTGCGCCTCTGCGGCGCACGTCGTCGGCGATCGCCGCCGCAATGAAGGATCATCTGCTCTGAACGGCACGCGCGGCGAGAGCCGCAACATTGCGTGCCGAGCGCTCGATGTGCAGCAACCTGCGGCGCAGGAACGGCAATGCTGCCGTGGCCGGGAGTTCGCTGAGGCCGCGGCGGCGCAGATGATCGGGCCGTTCCGCGCGCGCGGCGCGATCTTCGGCCAGCGTGTCCAGCACAATGCCGCGCGCGGCGGACAACACATCGTCCGTCGGTTGCGCATCGAGTTCACTGGCGCGGGCCAATAGCGCTGTGCGCACGGATGTGAGATCCGATGCGAAGAGATAATTGGCGCTGAGAAGCTCATTAAGCGTTGCCAGAGCGCGCTTGTCCGCGCCGGGCTCGTCCAGCAGGCGCCGCGCGGCGCTGGAGAGCGCGGAAACCGAATCCAGCGCATTGCGGCGGGCGAGGCGATAAGTCTGCTCGACCGGCGCGCGGGTCAGCGCCTGCTCGGCAAAGATGCAGTCGCTTTTGATGAGATTGTTCACCAGTTGCGGCACGTTGCGGCGTTCCCAGCTCGGCAGCAGGAAACTGAAGCCCGTCGCCAGTGCTGCGCCGATCAAGGTGTCGAGGATGCGCTCAAAGAAGAGCGGCGTGGTGTCCGGATACATGAAATGGATCAGCAGCAACGCGGACACCGAAGCACTGAGCGCCGTGACGCGGTAATTGACCGCGCCGAATGCATGCGAGACGCCGACGGACAGGATAACGACCGCCAATGGCCATTGCCCCGGCAGGAAACGGATCAAGGCGGCGGACACGATGCAGCCGAGCAATGTCCCCAGCACGCGATCGTTCCGGCGTTGCCGTGTGATGCTGTAATTGGCGCGCATGATCAGGGCGGTGGTGAGCAATATCCACCCGCCATGCACATAATTGGGAAACAGCAGCGTGATGACGTAACCAACCGTCATCGCCAGCGTCAGCCGGATGGCATAGCGCATCGCGGGCGAGCTGATCTTGAACTGCGCCAGCAGCACCCGCGGGCTGGTCGTCTCCTGTTGCATGAAGGCGGCGAGGTTCAGGATGCGTTGCGCACCCGTCAGCGGTTCCGCCCGGCGGATGACGCTCGCCAATCTGTCAAGCTGGGCAACGGCACGCACCAGTTTGGTATGCGTGGACGAAAATGCGGCGCGCGCAATCTCTTCTTCGGCATCGGCTGGCGGGGTTTGCGCGAGCCGCGTCATCTCATCGGCAATGGCGCGCAGTTGCGCACGATGGTCGATGGCCGCGATGTCGTGCCGGCGTGCCGCCAGCTCCACGATCAGGTTTTCAATGTCGTTTGCGAAATCCGTGGTCAGTGTGCGCATGCGCCGCAACAGGTGGCGATGTTGGGAACGGCGCAGGATTTCGATATCCGCATCGCTGGACAGGATCTGTTCGAAGCAATCCACCAGAGACGTCAGCGCATTGGCATATTGCAGCCGCCGATCCGTCATGTGACCGGCATAGACCATGTCGCGCGCGATCTGCAGGTTCTCGGCAAGCACGCCATTAGCCTCGATCAGCGCGCGCAGAGACAGCTTGTGGGTTTCCACGGGATCGAACACGGCCGCTTTGGCGCGCAGATAGGTAGCGAAGGCGCGCAATGCTTCGCCCAGCACCACGCGGCGATTGCGGCTGTCGAGAAGCGCACCCATCGCCAAGGCCAGCACCGCGTAAGCCGCGCCGCCCGCGGCGAAGATCGCCGTATGCCCAATCGCAACCGGCAGCGTGTCTTTCTGGCCGGACATGCCCAGCACCAACGCCAGAACGCCCGCCACGCCGACGCCCAATGCGCGCCGACCGTAAGCGGAAATCAGCGCCGCGATGAAACTTAGCGCCGCGACCAGAAGTCCCAAGGCGAGCGGGCCGCCTCCGCTCAGTGCCGCCAGCAGCGAGATGATGCTCGTCGCCAGCACGGTTCCCATGAAGATCGGCGGCTTGATCGAGAACCGGCTGGGCTGGTCCACGATGGAAGCGCACAGCGCGCCCGTATAGGCCAGTACCGTTACGGAAAGTCCGAAGGTGAGGGCGAAGCCAACGCCCACCACGGCCATGCAGAGCGCCACGGCGATGCCGTTCTCGATATGCAGGCGGAACAGGGCGAGGCCCAGTCGGCGGGAAAGCGCGGTGGCTGGCATTTCTGTCAGGATTAGCACGGTTTACGACCGCGCCCGAATTCCCTAAAACGCTTGGGAATCAGGCCCCTATCGAAGGGCCGGGGGAGCGCTGTTGTTCAAGAAAATCCTCATCGCCAACCGTGGCGAAATCGCCTGCCGGGTCATCAAGACCGCCCGCAAGATGGGCATCCGCACCGTCGCTGTTTATTCCGACGCAGACCGCGATGCGCTGCATGTCGAGATGGCGGATGAAGCCGTGCACATCGGCCCTGCGCCATCCGCGCAATCCTATCTCGTCATCGACAAGATCGTGGACGCTTGCAAGCAGACCGGCGCCGAAGCCGTGCATCCGGGTTACGGATTTCTCTCCGAGCGTGAAGCATTTGCCGAAGCCTTGGCGAAAGCGGGCGTGGTGTTCATCGGCCCGAACAACAAAGCCATCGCCGCGATGGGCGACAAGATCGAATCCAAGAAGCTTGCGATGGCCGCGAAGGTGAACACGGTCCCCGGCTATGTCGGCGAGATCACTGGCCCCGATCACGCCAAGAAGATCGCTGCCGAGATCGGTTATCCGGTGATGGTGAAGGCGAGTGCGGGCGGCGGCGGCAAAGGCCTGCGCATCGTTCATAAGGAAAGCGAACTGGTGCAGGCCATCCAGTCTTCGCAGCATGAAGCCAAAGCCAGCTTCGGCGATGATCGTCTGTTCGTAGAGAAATTCGTCACCGAACCGCGCCACATCGAAATCCAGGTGATGGGCGACAAGCACGGCAACGTGCTTTATCTGAACGAGCGCGAATGCTCGATCCAGCGCCGCAACCAGAAGGTTATCGAAGAAGCGCCGTCGCCGTTCCTGGATGCCAAGACGCGCAAGGCGATGGGCGAGCAGGCGGTGATGCTGTCCAAGGCGGTGGGTTACGACAGCGCGGGTACCGTCGAGTTCATCGTCGACAAAGATCGCAATTTCTATTTCCTCGAAATGAACACGCGCCTGCAGGTCGAGCATCCGGTGACGGAACTGACCACAGGCCTCGATCTCGTAGAACTGATGATCCGTTCCGCGGCAGGCGAGAAGCTGCCGCTGGCGCAGAAGGATGTGAAGCTGGACGGCTGGGCCGTCGAGGCGCGCATCTATGCGGAAGATCCCTATCGCGGCTTCCTGCCGTCCACCGGCCGTCTTGTGCGCTATCAACCACCGGCGGAAGGCACGTTCGGCGACATCACGGTGCGCAACGACACCGGTGTCTATGAAGGCGGCGAAATCTCGATCTATTACGATCCGATGATCGCCAAGCTCTGCACCCACGCGCCCACGCGCGAAAAAGCGATCGACGCGATGGCCGCAGCGCTGGACGAGTTCCGCATCGAAGGCATCAACCACAACATCGCGTTCCTCACCGCGATCATGCACAACGCGAAATTCCGCTCGGGCAAGATCACGACGGCCTTCATCGCCGAGGAATATCCGGATGGTTTCCATGGCCGGGCGATGGACAAGGCGATTGAGCACCGTTTCATCGCCGCCGCCATTGCCGCCAAGTTGATGCGCACGGGCAGGGCGGCACGCATTTCCGGCACGCTCAACGGCGCGCACCGCGCTTCGGATGAATTCACTGTCTCCATCGGTCACAAAAGCCACGCCATCACCGGTGCGCATGTGAAAGACGGCACCGTTCGTCTCAATATCGACGGCGAAACCTATTCCGCGGGCGTCGAATGGCGCGTCGGCGAGCCTGTCATGCATCTGCGTGAGGCGGACGGCGCCTACGCGGTGCAGATCGCACGGCTCGCCGGCAGCTATCGCCTGCGTCAGGGCGGCGCGGCCGCGACATTGATCGTGCGCAGCCCCTTTGCGGCCGAACTTGCCGCACTCATGCCGGTGAAGGCTGCCGCCGATACGTCCAAGTTCCTGCTTTGCCCGATGCCGGGGCTTATCGTCTCGGTGAATGTGCAGGAAGGACAGGACGTGAAGGCCGGTGAATCTCTGGCGGTCGTGGAAGCGATGAAGATGGAAAACGTCCTCACCGCCGAGCGCGACGGCAAGATCAAGAAGGTCAACGCCAAAAAGGGCGACAGCCTCGCCCTTGATGACGTGATCCTGGAATTCGCCTAGCCGAAGGTCTTGCGTATTTCGACGTAGAGCCGCGGCTGCGATTTGATGCGCCGGTTGTCGATCTCCGTCAGCGGAAACACATCGCGCGGCCCGGAATACACGTCGAACGTATTCTCGTATTCAAAGCGCGAGATGTTATCCAGCTCCAGGCGCAGGCTCCATTCCGTCGTGGGTTTGTAGATCCACGCAACGGAAACCAACGCCGGCGGAATGCGGCGATGCCGCACTTGCTGAAGCTGGTAATAGTGCTCGTCCCAGCCGTTGAAATAGTCGATCTCCCAGGTCGATTTCAGGCTGGGAAGATCCTGTGTCAGTGTGAACTCGATGTCTTGCGGGCGCACGGATTGATTGCCGGACAAACCGGGCGAGATGAAACGCTCCACGCCCGTCACTGGATCCTTCACGCGCGTGCGGCGGAAGATGTTGGTCGATTTCAGAAGGCCGTTCTCAAGGCCAAGCTTGTCGAGCGGCAAGGTCAGTTCGACATCGAGTTGATCAAGTGTGCCGGTGCCGATATTGCCGGGCGCATCGAAGGTTTGCCCGCCGCTGGTCACCGGCACGTTGTCCACGACGTCCTTGATCTGATCATGCATCAGGCTGACGACCAGCGCGCCCTTGTCCCAGAAGTGACGCTCCCATGAGAACTCGTACTGTGTGTGCTGGTCGGGCTTGAGGTTGGGGTTGCCGCCCTGAACGCCGTTGCCGCCGAGGCTGCTGGTGGCGATGAAGTTTCCAAAGTCGAGCTGACCGACAACGCGCTCATAGCGGAAGCGCAACTGCGTATCCTTGTTGGGACTCCAGGTCAGCACGGCGCGCGGCTTGGGATAGAAGAAGTGGCGGCTTTGATCGGTGCCGCCCGTCTCGCTGATCTTCGAATATTCGAACCGTGCGCCGGCTTCGAGCAGCCATTCGGGATCGAACTTCCAGGTTCCCTGGCCGAACACTTCGCCGCGCTTTTCCTCCACCCGGGCATTGGCCGAGGGAAGCGGCACCGCAACGCCGTTTTCCACGAAGCTGCTGATGCCATCGAGAAAGTTGTAAGCGCCTTCCAAACCGGTTTCCAAAGTGATCGTCGTGCCGATCGGATGGCGCAGCGTTGCCCGCGCGATCGTCTCGCCGGTGTTGTTGCGGGATCGGAAATCCTGATCCAGCGTAGGCTCATGCGATAGGTTATGATCGGTGTCGCGTTCCAGCCGCTGCAAAACCAGCGTCTCAAGCTGAGAACTGCCGACATTGCCGTTCCAGTGCAGACCGAGTTCGCCTGTATGCGCCGTCGTATGGTCGCCGATGAGCTGCGTGCCAGTGGGGAAGTAATAGTCGAGCGCGGAATTAAAGGGGCTGTCCTGCAACAGCAGGTTCGCCTTGAACTGTCCGTCGAACAGCGGAACCGTCGCCGCGCCCGTGAAAGAAGTGCCCGCGCCGCGGCCGGCGGAATGCGCGCCGACGGTCTGCGTGGCGCCTGTGGCGACATCGGTCACCGAATAAGTGCCCTTGCCGACGGAGTCGTCGTAATTGCCGAAGCGCTTGAGCGAGGCTTCATAGGTGCTGTCGCCCGAATGTTGCGTGTATTGCACGCTGAGATCGGGAACGGAGTGATGATCGTTCAGCCAGAAATTGGTGTCCGCCTGCGCAACGATCTGCGTGGAATCGGCCTTCTTGAGAATGACGTTCGCGATGACGGTCTGCCCCTGCATGTCGATGCCCTGGGTGCCGCCGCGGATGATTTCGATGCGCTCGACATTCGATGCCGGAATGCGGCTGAGAACGGACTGAAGGTCATCGCTCTTGGAGGTGGGGCGCTGGCCGTTGATCACCACATTGCCGGCGGTGCCGGCGAAGCCGCGCTCGGTGTTGCCATCATCGAAGGTGAAGGCCGGCAAGCGCTGGATCATATCGTAAGCGGTGTTGGGGCGGGCGTCGGCGAAGAAGGCCGATTGATAAACGAGAACGTTTTCCGACGCGTCGTCGGCATAGGCCGCAGAAATACACGCGCATGCCAACAAAGTGGCAGCCAGCAGTTGCCGTCTGATTTTCACAAGGACCCCGTTTACGCAAACTCTTGAATTCAAATGGTTTGTGCTTTGCTACTCGCGCAAGGCTCGCCACATGCATGGCTGCGTTGTTTCCTGCGGGTAGCTGCGAAACTCAAGCGAGCGAGGCATCAACTTGTCGTGGCCAGGGTTGAGGCTTCGTGTTCCGTGCGACCCTCCGCCCGGCGCATCGATGCTTTCTTCTCCGTTTGGAAACCGCCATGATCGCGGCGAAACATTTCGCTGCAGCGCAATATGAACGACAAGACCGAAATCTCGACCTTCAAAGTCCGCGTCGAGGGCTTCGTGCAGGCCGTGGGCTATCGCAATTTCGCGATCAATGAAGCGCGCAAGCAGGGGCTCGATGGCTGGATTCGCAACCGCGCCAATGGCGACGTCGAGATGCTTGTCCATGGCGAGGAGAATGCCGTGAACGTGTTCATCACCGCCTGCACCCGTGGCCCCGAAGGTTCACGCGTGGCGAGCATCGAATTGGAGAAAGCGGAACCGCCGGAAGAAAAAGGCTTCCACCGGCGGCCGTCTCTCTGATTTTGGTGCTCTAATTCAGGCGCGTTTGCGGAACAGTTCGCGGAATACCGAAATCGCGAAGATCGCCGCGCCCAGCGCCACGATGCCTTCGCCCGTCGACATCATCGGAACCCACGCCGGATCGTTGCCGCCGTTAAGGAACATGATCAGCGCCGGCAACATCACGAGAATGCCGATGGTGGAAACGATGAAGTTTGCCCAGGCGAGCCGCATCACGATGGTCTCGCGCTCTAACGCGTAGAACGTGCCGTAGAGCGCCATCGACGCCCAGCCGACGAGATTGAGATGGGCATGCGCCTGCGCCAGCGTCATGTTGTGCGTGGCGCCCATATGCATGCCGAGGAACATCCCCGCGAGCACGCAGACAATTCCCACCGCGAAAAACGCGGCTGATACGCGTGGCATTTTGCTTCTCCCCCAAAACGCGCCCCAGCGGCGCGGAAAAATTCTTCAGCGGGCGACGGGCCCGAAGACCTCTTCAAATGCGGCTTTCATGGCGACATCGACATCCGCCATGGAAACGAGAATTCCCAGATCGTGCAGGCTGGTCACGCCATATTGGGTGATGCCGCAGGGCACGATGCCCGTGAAATGCGACAGATCCGGATCGACGTTGAACGACACGCCGTGAAACGTCACCCAGCGGCGCACGCGCACGCCCAGCGCCGCGATCTTGTCTTCGCGATTTCCGCGCACGACCCAGATGCCGACACGCCCTTCGCGCCGTTCGCCCTTCACGTTGAAGCGCGCCAGCGTGCGGATCAGCCACTCTTCGAGATCGTGCACATATTTGCGCACGTCCGGCCCCTTCTTGGGATCGGTACGGCGCTTCAGATCGAGCATCACGTAACCGACGCGCTGTCCCGGCCCGTGATAGGTGAACTGCCCGCCGCGGCCGGTTTTGAAAACGGGAAACCGCGCGTCCAGAAGATCTTCGTCTTTCGCGCTGGTGCCGGCGGTGTAGATCGGCGGGTGCTCGACCAGCCACGTCAGCTCGTCGGCGCGCCCGGTGGCGATGGCCTCGGCCCGCTCCTCCATAAAGGCGACGGCTTCCGGGTAGGGCAGCAGGCCCGGCCGGATCAGCCATTCGGGCTTGGAGAGGGTGAGGGTGTCCGCCATTAAGAAGTCCGAAACCATAACGCGGGAGGATCGCCGGATCACCCGTGAGGTCACACAGCTCAAATGTCCCCCAATATCCAAGGCGTCAAGGTCGAGATTTCCGTTGTCCTGGGCCGCTCGGTCATTCCGATGCACCAGCTCCTGCGCATGGGCCGCGGCGCGGTCATCGAGCTGGATTCCAGGCAGGACGACCCGGTGACGATCATGGCCAACGACAAGGCCGTGGCGAAGGGCGAGATCATTCTGCAGGGCGACAAGATCGGCGTTTCCGTGACCTCGCTGCTGAAGGGTCAGCAGTAATACACCAAGATAGTGTAGATATTTCTATTCCACGAACGATCCTTGCAATATAGCGGGGTGCCGCGTATCTCTCTGTAGAACCGCTATTGTGCGGGGACAGGAGATGCCGCCTTGCTCCCCATCATTATCAATCCCAAAGCCGTTTCCGTCGGGCTGATAGGTGCGGGCGATGCGCTGGCCCGCCGTCAGGCCATGCTGGCTGATGCGGGCATCACGCCGGTTTCCGTTTCTCCCGACGCGCCGCTCGATGGCTTGAATGTGTTGTTCGTCGCCGGGCTTGAGCGCGACCTTTCCGAGAGTCTTGCGCAGCGTGCGCGGGAGCGGGGCATTCTCGTCAATGTCGAGGATGTGCCCGAGCTTTGTGACTTCAACGTGCCCGCCGCGATCCGCCGCGGCGATTTGGTTCTCACCGTATCGACGGGCGGCCAATCACCCGGTCTCGCCAAACTCATCCGCGAATGGCTGGAGCGAAAGCTCGGCTTCGAGTGGAACGCACGGTTGAAAGAAATGGCGAGCGCGCGCGCGCAGTGGCGCGAGCAGGGTCATGCGCCGTCCGAAGTTTCCCGCCGCACGCGCGCTTTCGTGCGTGAGCGGGAGTGGTTGTCATGACTGTGGCGGTC
>Ga0153956_1002128_pt1 | contig 15295 bp, 13 predicted proteins | sample TSFL040MetaG_FD_104704 | JGI IMG/M metagenome (GOLD analysis project Ga0153956, IMG submission 104704) | Attine ant fungus gardens microbial communities from Florida, USA - TSFL040 MetaG | ecosystem: Host-associated > Fungi > Mycelium > Unclassified | place: USA: Florida, Wekiwa Springs... | reverse complement strand
GCGATGCTGTTCATCGGCATCGGCATGGTTTCCACCATCACGCGCGCGCACATGACGCTGCTCGGAATCCATCAGCCGCTGGGTCTGGCCATCCTGGCGCTGGCCCTGCTGCGGCTGATCGTGCGGCTGGTGCAGGGTACGCCGGCGCTGCCGGCTGATCTGCCCGCGCCCATGGCACTGGCGGCGCGCGCTTCGCACTGGGTGCTGTACGCTCTGATGTTTGCCATGCCGCTCATCGGCTGGGGCATGCAGTCAGCGGCCGGCAATCCCGTCATCGCCGGTGGCCTGCGCCTGCCCGCGCTGCTGCGGCCGGACCCGGTGCTGCACGCCGTGCTGCGCCAGGCACATACCTGGCTCGGGCTGGCCTTTTTCGCGCTGATCCTGCTGCACCTGGCCGCGGCACTGTTTCATGCGCTGGTACGGCGCGACGGGGTATTTGAGTCCATGGCCGGAACACGCGCCAGACCCTGGAAAACACGCCATGACGGACTATCGTAGCCTACGATGAACCGGGTCTCACTATGACATCGGATTAATGGCACCCCGCGGCACGGCACCCTAGAATTCCTGCTGACGGTTGCGATACAGGACGGTATCCGGGGGGGCAACACTGTCATGAAACAGGATCAATTCGGGCGCGATGGCGCCGATCGTGACCTGCGCCCGGTTGACGAACTCACGACGCTGCTTGCCGCCACGCCGCGGGAGCAACGGGTGCTGCTGCACGCCATCGTGCTCGACAACCGGGAACAGGCGGAGCGCTGTTACCGCAACCACCTGACCGGCGATCCGGACATCCTGGCCCTGGCAACCGACGACAGCCGTGCCGACGAAATGGCTGCGGGGTTCATGAACTGGATCCTGAACATCACCGATCCGGATCTGATCGACATCGACGGCCTGGCGCGGCAGCAGCAGCAATCGGGGGAGATGCTGGCGCGGATCGGCTTTCCCCCTCACGCCATCTCCAGTTCACTGCGCAAGACGAAGCTGTGGTTCATCGAACATCTCGCGCACCAGCAGCTGTCCCGCGAGCGCCTGGTCAGCGCCGTGCGCTACATCGTCAGCCTGATCGACCTGTCATTGGAACTGCGACAGACCGGCTATCAGCACGGCCTGAGCGCGCAATCCCGGGTGGACGAAGCCTATCGCATCTACTCGCTGGGCCAGAACCTGGCGATGGAGCGCGAACGGCAACGCGCGCTGCTGATGGAATGGGGGCACCGGCTGTTGTCGAGCTTCTATCGCAACGGCACCCGGGGCGGCCTGCCACGGCTGTGGAAGTCGGACTTCGGCCTGTGGGTCAACCACAAGGGACTCTTGCTGTTCGACCGCGATGAGCTGCAGAAATCGGTCATCTGCATCATCGACCGCGTCGACTCCGAACTGGTGCCAACCCTGGAGCAGGCCAGCCCGGCTGATGCAGCCACCATCAGCACCCTGGCGCAGCGGATCGAGGAGGAGCTGGGAGCGATCAAGTTCGGCCTCAACAGCCTGTTCGAAAAGCATCTGGAGATCGAGAACGGGCGCGACCCGCTGACCCAGCTGTTGAATCGGCGTTTCATGCCCTCGGTGCTCACCCGGGAAATCCAGCTGCAGAAGAACGCCGACGTCGGCAGCTTTTGCGTGCTGCTGGTGGACGTCGATCACTTCAAGCAGGTGAACGACCAGCATGGCCATGGCGGCGGCGACCTGGCCCTGCAGCAGGTGACCCGGGTCATCGCCGGCAGCGTCAATCCCTGCGACTTCGTGTTCCGCTACGGCGGCGAGGAAATCGCCCTGGTGCTGGTGGACTGCGGACTGACGGCCGGCATGCAGGTCGGCGAGCGGATCCGGCGCAACATCGAGCAACTGGCGGTCAAGTTGTCCCAGGGTCAGCAGCTGCACCTGACCGTCAGTATCGGCGTGGCGGAATTCGCCGGGGAGCTGGATTACGAGGCACTCATCCAGCGCGCTGATTCGGCGCTGTACCAGGCCAAGACCAGGGGACGCAACCAGGTGGTGAGCGGGTAGCCGGCACACCCGCCGTTCTCAGGCCCGCAAGTCGGCGCCGTCGCGACTCATCCGCCAGTTGTACCAGACGATGCCCAGTCCGGCGGCGACGCCGGCGCAAGCCATGGCGAACGGCGCCAGCGGACCCGCCCGGGCCACCAGCCAGGGCATCAGCAGCATGGCTGCGGCGCCCGCTGCGAATGCGCCAACCACCATGGCGGCAAGTGTCCGGCGCTTCACCCGCACGTAATTGCGCCGCAGTTCATCCAGCCGCTGCGCCTGCTCATGCTCATAGCGCGCGCGCATCGCCGCGATGTCCACCTGTTCCGCGCGCGCAACGGCCGCCTCGAGTCCGGCACGGAAGCGCCGTGGCAATGCCGGCGGGGCCAGGGTGCGCTCCAAGGCGGCTGCCAGCGCCGGATCCAGCTCACCGCCGGTTGTGTGGTCCGTCATGGCGAGTCCTCCAGCCACAGGGTGGGATCATCCAGGCCGCGCTGCCTGAGCAGATCCGAAAGCCGCGCACGGGCGCGGAACAGGTGGGTTTTCACCGTGCCTTCCGGGCAGCCCAGCATCAGGGCGACTTCCGCCGTCGAATGCGCTTCGTAATAATGGAGCAGCAGGGTGCGGCGCTGGTTCTCCGGCAGCAGGTCCACCAGCTCTCGCAGCTGCTGCGCGCGATCATCCGCGGCGCTGACTGGAGCGGCCATCTGCGCCACCTGCGCCTCGGTTTCTTCGTCGCTGAGCGATGCCATCGCCCGGCGCCGCACCAGGACCGTCAGACAGCGGTTGCGGGTGATGGCGTAGATCCAGCTCGATAATGCCGCCCGGCCATCATAGCCGTCGAGCGCCTTCCACACCCGCAGCAGGCTGTCCTGCGCGGCATCTTCTGCCTGCGTGGAATCCCGCAGCAATGCGCAACACAGGCGGAACACCTTGCCCTCGTAGCGCGGCAGCAGCATGTCGAACGCGCGGGCCCGCTGGCCTGCCGCCAGCAGGGCCACGATGTCGCTGTCGCGCCGAACGGCATCGGCCACTGTCTGGGTTTGATCCACGTTGGGGTTTATACCCGCGCGGCGGCACGACGGTTTCAGCCGGACGGAAATTTTTCTGCCGCCGGACATGAAACCATTCCGGCTCCCGCCGGGTATCAAGGACCACAACATCCGGACCCCCGGATTCAAGGAGACCCTCATGGACCCCGGCAGCAGCCTTGGAACGGACCTCGGCGCCACCCTCAGGGAATTGGGCAGCATGGCCATCCCGATCATTGCCATCATCATGGGCATCAGCTCCGCGATGTGGGGCGCGTGGCTGAACTACCGGCGGCGCAGCGAGACCCTGCAGCTGTACCACGCGGAACGCATGGCGGCCATTGCCAAAGGCATCGAGCTGCCGCCGCTGCCACCTGAGCTGCTCAACCCCTCACGCGACAGGGAGCGGGGGGGCGAGTACGCGCGGTTGCGGCACCAGCGAATCGGTCTGATCTTGTTGCTGACCGGCCTCGCCGTCAGCGGCGCGCTGTGGGGTACCCATGAGGATGGCTACTTGTGGGGCCTGGTGCCCGCCGCCATTGGCGTCGCCTACCTGCTGTCCAGTTTCCTGGAGGCACGCCAGCGGCAGAGCCTGCCGCCGCCGGGCGGTTCACCTCACGACTGACCGGCCCCGGGCTCCCGCGCCTGCCGCGCTGCTGGTCCCTGTCCTGGCTGCATCACTGGGTGATGGTGGAATTGGTCACGGTGATGGACGTGGTCGAGGCGGTGGAAATCTGCGGCCACACCGGATACCACGTGCCTCCGGTATTGCCGGTGATGATCGAATCGCTGATGACGATGTTGCCGGTGGCATCGTCCGTCGTGAAGAAGATCGCGGAGCCATAGGCGGTGACGCTGTTCGCGGTCAGCTTCGAGCCTGCGATGGTCAGGGTCATGGTGTTGCCATCATTGTAGATGGCGCCGCCGCTGCCGCCTCCGGCCGAGCCGCCGGCACCCACGGCCTTGTTGTCGGCGATCAGGGTATTGATGATGGTCCATGACGAACCGATGCTGCCGATGGCGCCGCCACTGGAACAGGAATTCCCCAGGTTGGTCGCGCCATCGGTGGTCATGCCGCCAAACGTTGAATTCACCACGTACACCGGCAGATTCTGGTACTGGCTGATCGCCCATACCGCACCACCGGCGATGTCGGGCCCGGTGCTGGCGCAGGCATTGTTGAAGAACCGCGAGTTGACCACTTTAATGCGGCCGCCGCGCGCGAAGATGGCACCGCCCTCAGGACCGTTGTCACTGGTGGAATCGGCCGCCACGGCGCTGGCATTGCCGTTTATGAAGGTCAGGTTCTGCACCGTCAGCTGCGGGTACTGCTGGTTCTGGCAGGTGCTGGAGGTCCACACCAGGTTCGGGTCGCACGTGTTCATGTACAGGATGCGGCGCTGCCCCTGGCCGTCCAGTGTGACCAGGCCACCACCGTCGATCACGATCGTGTTCGTGGTGTTGTTGAAGATCTGGGCGGTCGCAGCCATCGGGATCGTCACTGGCGAAGCGCCGCAGTTGAAGGTGATCACGCCCCCCGCTGCCACGGCGGATACGACCGCCGCGCTGGTGCAGCTGGCCGCCGTACCGGTGCCGACCACGTGGTCAGGGTGGGAGGTATCCACTGCCGCGGCATCCGCGGGGACAGCAGCCCCGCCGTTGTAGCCCGCGGCCGGCAGGTTATCGGTGGTGGTGGTCGTGCCGGAGCCGGTACTGCCGCTGGAAGAGCTGCCCGAGCCACTGCTGCCGGAGCTGCCACTGGAGCTGCTGCCTGAACTGCTGCTGCCGGTGCTGGCGCTGGTACCACCGCCGCCGCCACACGCCGACAGTACCATCGACGCCAATACGCAAACCACTACCGCCTTTGTCATCACCACTCTCGCAAACCGTTTTCAGGCATCGCTGGAAGCCGGTATAGATGCCTGATTCCGCGCAGGTTCTCAATGCGGAACATGTCGCCCCCGGCCGACACGCGTTATAAGATCATGGGGTTGCGAGTCACCTGATTCCGTGCTGCGAAGGCAGGGTCGCCATTGCGCGACGTTTTATGAGAACCCCACGCACATTCATACCGTGGGCGAAAACGCGAGTAAGACCGAGCCTGCGAAGTTTCTCGCGATTTTGATCAAGGACAAGAACAAGCCCGCAACGGTCATGGTCCCGCCGCAACAGGCGCACTGACGAAGCCCGGCTGACACACCGGGCCTGCGTCAGTCGCAGGCCCGTTCAGATGTCGAGGTTGGTGACCGACAGCGCGTTCTTTTCGATGAACTCGCGGCGCGGCTCGACCTGGTCGCCCATCAGGGTGGTGAAAATCTCGTCGGACGCCAGGGCATCCTCGATCTTCACCTGCATCAGGCGCCGCTGCGAGGGGTCGATGGTGGTTTCCCACAGCTGCTCGGGATTCATCTCACCCAGGCCCTTGTAGCGCTGGATGCTCTGCTTGCGGCGCGCCTGATCGAACAGCCACTTCATGGCGTCCTTGAAGGAGCCGATTTCGTGACGCTCACCGTCGCGGGTGACGAACGCTCCCTCGCTGATCAACCCGGCCAGGGTGCGGGCCAGGTCGGCGATACGGCCATATTCGGCCGACTCAAAGAACTCCCGCGGTAGCTGCTTCTGGGTGGTGCTGCCGTGCTCGGCCTTGTTCACCACCAGCCGCGCGGAATGCCCATCCGTGGCCGGGCGCACCTCGATCTGCCAGGTCCGCGCACCATCCGCGGCGGCATTGAGGTGCTGCTCCAGGTCCCGTGCCCAGTCCTTCAGCCAGTCGGCGCGGTCGAAATTGTCCGGCGTGACTTCCGGCTGGTAGATCAACTGGTCCAGCAGGCGCTCATCGTAACGGCGGGCCCAGCGCTTGATGATGGCCTGGACCTCCATGTACTTGCGGGCCAGGGATTCGAGGCCGGGTCCGGACAGCGGCGGGGCGCCCACATTCACATGCAGGGCGGCGTCATCCAGGGCAGCGGCCAGCAACAGCTGGTTGAGCTCGGCGTCATCCTTGACGTAGGTTTCCTGCTTGCCGCGCTTGAGCTTGTACAGCGGTGGCTGCGCAATATAAATGTGCCCGTTCTCGATCAGCTGCGGCACCTGGCGATAGAAGAACGTCAGCAGCAAGGTGCGGATATGCGACCCATCTACGTCGGCATCAGTCATGATTATGATGCGATGATACCGTAACTTGCCGATATCAAAGTCGTCCTTGCCGATTCCGCAACCCAACGCCGTGATCAGGGTGCCGACTTCCGCTGAACCCAGCATCTTGTCGAAACGGGCTTTCTCGACGTTCAGGATCTTGCCCTTGAGGGGCAGGATGGCCTGGGTGCGGCGGTCGCGACCCTGCTTGGCAGAGCCACCGGCGGAGTCGCCCTCGACGATGAAGATTTCCGACAGCGCCGGATCCTTTTCCTGGCAATCAGCCAGCTTGCCGGGCAGTCCGGCAATGTCCAGGGCACCCTTGCGCCGGGTCATTTCGCGCGCCTTGCGCGCAGCCTCGCGGGCACGGGCGGCCTCGATGATCTTGTCGACGATCGCACGGGCTTCCTGCGGACGCTCCAGCAGGAACTCGCTGAGCTTGGCATTGACCGCGGACTCCACCACGCCCTTGACCTCGCTCGAGACCAGCTTGTCCTTGGTCTGTGAGGAGAACTTCGGGTCCGGCAGTTTCACCGACAGGATGGCCGTGAGACCCTCGCGGGCGTCATCACCCGTGGTGCCCAGCTTCTCTTTCTTGGAGGCCAGTTCCTTTTCGATGTAGTCGTTCAGCGTGCGCGTCAGGGCGCTGCGGAACCCCGCCAGATGGGTGCCGCCATCACGCTGGGGAATGTTGTTGGTATAGCAGAACATCGACTCCTGGTAGGAATCGTTCCACTGGATCGCCACTTCCACGCCGATGGGGCCTTCCTGGCTCTTGAACCAGAAGACGTTCGGGTGGATGGGGGTGCGGGCGCGGTTGAGGTGTTTGACGAACGCCTGCAGGCCACCCTCGTGCTGGAAGGTTTCCGACTTGGCGTCGCGTTCGTCATTGAACTCGATACGCACCCCGGAATTCAGGAACGACAACTCGCGCAGGCGCTTGGCGAGAATGTCGAAGTGGAACTGGATGTGGGTGAAGATCTGCGCACTGGGCTTGAAGCGGATGCTGGTGCCACGCTCGGTGGTCTCACCGATGACCTTCAGAGGGTACTGAGGGTCGCCGAGCCGATACTCCTGCTGGTACACCTTGCCGTCGCGGTTGACGGTCAGCAGCAGGTACTCGGACAGCGCATTCACCACCGACACGCCCACGCCATGCAGGCCACCAGAGACCTTGTAGGAACTGTCGTCGAATTTGCCGCCGGCGTGCAGCACGGTCATGATGACCTCGGCCGCCGAGACGCCCTCTTCCGGGTGGATGTCCACCGGGATACCGCGGCCGTTGTCTGACACGGTGACGCTTTCATCGGCGTGGATGGTCACGACGATCCGATCACAATGACCGGCCAGGGCCTCGTCGATGGAGTTGTCGACGACCTCGAAAACCATGTGGTGCAGGCCTGTGCCGTCATCGGTGTCACCGATGTACATGCCGGGGCGCTTTCGCACCGCCTCCAGACCTTTCAAGACCTTGATTTTACTGGAATCGTAGACTTCGTTGTCGGTCATGAAACAGCTCACTGGGACGATCAGACATTATACCTCATACCGGTGACACCCTCCCCTGTTCCACGTGGAACGCAGCATCTGGCTGCCCAAATGGGTTCTGATCGCCGCTCAATGACGTCACGATCAATTGGCAGCGGAGTTTGCCTACCTGGCTGATGAATGCCGTGAGCTTTGAACCATCCAGCTCAGCGGCGGGATCGTCCAGCAGCAGCACCGGAACACTGGACAGCAGGTCCTGAAGCAGCCGCAGCTGCGCCAGGATCAAGGCGACTGCCACCAGTTTCTGTTGTCCCCGGGATAGGCTGTCCCGGGCCAGTTTGCCGTCGAGCTTTACGACTGCGTCCGCGCGATGCGGCCCGGCGTGGGTCTGCCCTTTGATGATGTCCCGGTCGCGGCAGGCGGCCAGCGCGTCCTTCAGAGTCAGATCCTTCGGCCAACCCTGGGAGTACCCCAGCTCCACATCCCGTCCCAGCAATTCGGCAATGGCCTCTTTCCAGAACGGCTGCAGGCGCTCCAGCATGGCGCGGCGGGACGTACTGAGCAGCTGGCCCAGGCGAATGACTTCAGCATCCCAGGCACCCACCTGTCCCGGGCTTTGCTTCAAGGCAGCGTTCCGCTGCTTCAGCGCCCGGGTATAGCCGGACCAGGTTTCCACAAAACCTGGTTCCACGTGGAACACCGCCCAATCCATCCAGCGTCGGCGGCGAAAGGCGCCGTCCTCGATCAGCTTATGGACTCCGGGCTCAATGACCTGGACGGGCAGTACCTGGGACAGGTCCGCCAGGGAGCGGGTGAATTCGCCGCCAATCTTGGCCACCGTGGCTTCACCACGGGCAACCTGGACCCCGATGGTCGGATGATTCAGGCCACCGGTGCGGCCATGAACCACCAGTCGGCTTTCACCGTGCGTGACCAGTCGTTCGGAATTGCGGGTCCGGAAGGAACGTCCGCGGCCCAGCAGGCTGATGGCCTCCAGTAGTGAGGTTTTGCCAGATCCGTTGGCACCTGTGATCAGATTGCGACCAGGGGACAGCTCCAGGCTGGCCTGCCTCAGGCAACGCAGGTTCTGAACGGTCAGGGTCTCCAGGCTCATGGTCTCATCCATGGCAAAAAGCCGCCCGCGGTGCTTTTTGCGGCTGCGCTGAAAAACGCGGTTTTCATCGCACCAGGTTTCACGTGGAACATCATCACAGGGCAACGGGTTGGGGGCGGCCGAGACTGTAAACGACTGGGGTCATGAGGTTTCGGAGATTTCACGGCAGGCAGGTGGTCCAGCTGGCATCTGCAGGCTCACGACCCCCTGATTACTCGGGGCCACCCCCTGGCCTCTTGCCCTGCGGGCCGCCGCCGCGCAGCGTTCAAACCTGCTTCCGGCAGGTTCTGCAGCCAGCCGGGCCCCGCCATGCCAACCCGGAAATCCCCTGGGTTCAACTTCGAAAATCCAGGGCTGTTCCACGTGGAACAGCCTTACCCCTCGCCGGCCTGTCGGCGCACCACCAATGCAGCCAGCCGTGCAAATCGCTCGGGGGGCAGCACCGCCTTGAAATCGTAACCCTTCTGGAAGTGTGGAATCCCGGCCGGCAGAGTCACCCAGGGCAAGGCCTCCGAGGCGAATACCACCGCATCCGGTGGGAACGCGGTGGGGTCGTCCAATGTGCCAACCCGGATACCCATCCCCAGCCGACCCAATCGCGGATAGAAACTCCACACCGCGGAACCGCACCGGGAACAGCGACAGATGACATGAGGCCCGCCGCTGCCGGCTTTCACCGTGTGTTCGGTCAGATTGCCCGCCAGCAAGGTCACCCGGTCACCTTCAAAGAAGGCATTGACCACCGAGGTCGATCCGGTCTGGTGCTGGCATTGCGTGCAGTGGCAGTTGTTCACGAATATCGGCTCTCCCCGGGCCTCGTAACGGACAGCGCCGCATCCGCAACCACCTTGGTGAATCTGCATCGGTCCTGCTCCTTGTTCCACGTGAAACACCTCCCGAATCCCGGATACAAAAAGGCCCGCAACAGGGCGGGCCTTTCGGTCAGTGAGTGACACCGGTGACAGACAGTGTGTCTGTCACCCGCCAGCGGCTTACAGCCGCATGGGCATCACGACGTACTTGGCCTCCGCCTTTTCCGGCGAACGGACCAGGCAGCTGCTGTTCGAATCCGTCAGGCCCAGCTCAACCTGGCCCGCATCCAATGCACTCAGGGCATCCAGCAGGTAATTGACGTTGAACCCGATCTCGAGCTCATCGCCACTGTAATCGACCTCCACCTGGTCCTCGGCCTCTTCCTGTTCCGGGTTGTGGGCCTGGACCGTCAGCAAGCCGCTCTTGAGGTTCAGGCGGATACCACGGTACTTCTCGTTCGACAGGATGGCCGTACGCTGCAGCGCCTGGCGCAGCAGGTCGCGATCCGTATGCACCAGCTTGGTGGGGTTGGCGGGCACAACGCGCCCGTATTCCGGGAAACGGCCATCGATCAACTTCGAAGTGAAGCGAATATCGCCGATCTCGACGCGAACGTGATTGGTACCGATCGCCAGTTCCACGGTTCCGTCGGTCCCCAGGATACGCTGCAGCTCCAGGACGCCCTTGCGCGGCACGATGACCTGCTGGGTGGTGGTAGCCATGGCGGGCAGATCGGCCTCGCACAGCGCCAGACGATGGCCGTCGGTGGCCACGGCGCGCAGCTTCTTGGCCTCGGTCTCAAGCAGCAGGCCATTGAGGTAGTACCGTACGTCCTGCTGCGCCATGGCAAAGGAGGTTTTGTCGATCAGCTTCCGCAGGTCCGCCTGGGCGATGCTGACGGTCTGCTGGGCCTTGATGTCCTCCACCAGGGGGAACTCCGCGGCCGGCAGGCTCGAGAGCGCAAAGCGGCTGCGGCCGGCCTTGACGGTCACCCGCTCGCCCTCGGACGTCAGGGTCACCGAGGTCTTTTCCGGCAAGGCCTTGAAGATATCCAGCAGCTTGCGGCCCGGTACGGTGATCTCACCGTCCGTCTGGCTGTCCACGGCCCGGGCGGCCACCAGTTCGACCTCCAGGTCCGATCCGGTGACGCTCAGTTTTCCATCGCGCACGGCCAGCAGCACGTTGGCCAGGATGGGCATGGTCTGCCGGCGTTCGACCACGCCGATGACGCTTTGCAGGGGGCTGAGGAAGTCTTCACGGGAGGCGGTGAGCTTCATGGGGGTGTTCTTAAATCTTAATTTCTTAGGAAAGGATTACTGCAGTAGCTACAGGGCCTGTGGATACGTGGACAGTCACGGCAGCGGCCAGTGCGATCAGGATCTTACCTCTACGCGGGGCAGGGGAGTAAACATCCTCGCGACCTGTACACAGTCTGTGGGTGGACTGTGGATGAAATCGGGCTCCATTTTGATCCACAGGGTTTCCACATCAGCCTGTCAGGGTTCTCAACAGGTTTGAATAATCCTCGTCGACCCGTGGTTCGGCCGCGCGCAGTTCCCTCACCTTCTCGCAGGCATAAAGCACCGTGGTGTGATCGCGGCCGCCGAACTGTTCGCCGATCTCCGGCAGGCTGTGGGTAGTCAGTTCACGCGCCAGGGCCATGGCGATCTGGCGCGGCCGGGCGATGGAGCGGCTGCGGCTCTTGCCCTGCAGCTCCGTCACGCGCACCTTGAAGTAGTCGGCCACGGTCCGGCGGATGTTTTCCAGCGTCACCAGGCGCGCCTGCACCTGCAGCAGGTCGCGCAGTGCATCCTTCGTGAATTCCAGCGTGATCGACTGCCCGGTGAAGCGCGAATTGGCGATCACGCGCCGCAGGGCGCCTTCCAGTTCGCGGATGTTGGAGCGGATGCGTTTGGCGATGAAGAAGGCCACTTCGTCCGGCAGCATCGCCCCCAGGCTGCGGGCTTTGGCAATCAGGATCGCCACGCAGGTCTCGAGGTCCGGCGGTTCGATGGCCACCGTGAGTCCCGAGCCGAAGCGGGACTTCAGGCGTTCCTCCAGGCCGCTCACTTCCTTGGGGTAGCGGTCACAGGTCAGGATGACCTGGCGCTGGCCTTCCAGCAGCTCGTTGAAGGTGTGGAAGAACTCCTCCTGCGAGCGGTCCTTGTTGGCGAAGAACTGGATGTCGTCGACCAGCAGCGCGTCCAGCGACCGGTACGCGGTCTTGAATTCGTTCATCTTGTTGTGCTGGATCGCACTCACCATGTCGCCGACGAAGCGCTCCGAGTGGACATAAGCCACCCGGGCCTCGCTGTCGCGCTCCTTCATCATGTGCGCGACGGCATGCATGAGGTGTGTCTTGCCCAGGCCAACGCCACCGTACAGGAACAGCGGGTTGTAGGCCGTGCCCGGGTTTTCACCCACCTGCTGGCAGGCGGCCCGGGCCAGCTGGTTGCTCTTGCCCTCGACGAAGGACGAGAAGCCGAAGTCCGGGTTCAGGCGGGCACCGACGACGAGGCCTTCCGCCCGTGGCCGTGCCTTCGGCGCCGGGGCAGAGACCGCGCTGGCGACCGGAGCGCGCGGCAGGGACCCTACTTCCACGGTGATGACGGGGGCGGCGCCGCCGTTCTGGCCGGCCGCGGTGCGCAACAGTTCCCCCATCCGCTCCAGCAGGTTGCTGTTCACCCAGTCCACGGCAAAGCGGTTGGGCGCCAGCAGCTTGATCACACCGCTGCCCTCAACCACCTGCAGTGGGCGCACCCAGGTGTTGAAATCCTGCTCGGGAAGCTCGGCCTCCAGGGCCTGCACGCAATTCGACCAGAGATTCACTTAACTACGGGCCCCCGCTGAACCTTTGCCGCCCGAACCTTCGGGGGAAAAAGGGGACGCAGTCTACCCCCACCGGGCCGGTTTAAGTAACTGGCTGTATTGACACCCGGGGGACATCCCTCTAACCTTGCCGCCCCTCTTAATAGGGCGAACCACAATGCAACGCACATATCAGCCCAGCAAGGTCCGCCGCGCGCGTACCCATGGATTCCGCGCTCGTATGGCCACGGCCAATGGCCGCAAGGTCCTGAACCGGCGCCGGGCCAAGGGCCGCAAGAAGCTCATTCCGTAAGGTTTCCTTGTCCTGCGGACCGGGTGATCACGGACGTCTGACCTTCCCCGCTGCGCGCCGCCTGCGCCGCAAGTGGGAATTCGATCAGCTCTATGGCCAGGGCAGCCGCCTTGGCAACAGCTTCTTCGGCATCACAGTCAAGCCCAATGGCCTGGACGGTCCCCGTCTGGGCCTGGCGGTTGCCTCCAAGCCCTTCGGGGGCTCGGTGGGCCGCAACCGGCTGCGCCGCCTGATCCGCGAATCGTTCCGGCTCAGCCAGCAACGCCTGCCGGCGGCTGATATCGTGGTGAGCTGCCGCCCCGCAGCACGCACTGCCGGACATGGGCAACTGCGCGCGAGTCTGGCCGCATTGTGGGATAAAGTGTCGGCCCGATGCGCTTCCTCCTCACACGACTGATCCGGCTCTATCAGTGGACATTGAGTCCCTTGTTCGGGCCTGTGTGCCGGTTCCATCCCTCGTGTTCGAACTACGCGCTGGAAGCCATCGGCCGGTTCGGCATTTTCCGCGGCGGCTGGCTTACGCTCAGGCGCCTCGCCCGCTGCCACCCGTGGCATGCGGGCGGCATAGACATGGTGCCGCAGACAGCCTGCGCGCACATTCACCGTGGTCATGATGAATAACATTTCGCAGATTTCCCGTTACGCCCTCTGGGCCATCTTTGCCTTCGCGCTGTGGCTGAACTACGTGGCCTGGCAGAAGGACTATGCGCTGGTCGACGCCCTGGCCCAGGCCGCCGCGCAGCATCCAGCGGCCGCGAATGCGCTCGACGCCGTGCCGGGAACCGATGCCAGCGCACCGCCAGCGGCGGCCAGTACCCCGGGCGCACAGGCGCCGGCGGCGCTCGCCGCACCCGGATCACTCGCGGCCGTGACGCAGGGCTTTGCGGGCGACGCAGTGCATGTGCGGACCGATGTCCTCGACCTCACCCTGTCCCTCAAGGGTGGCACCTTCACCCAGGTGGACCTGCCGGCCTATGCCCAGGTGAAGGGCAAGGCACAGCGCGTGCAACTGGAAAACCACGATTCCCCCGACACCCTGTATGTGCTGCAGGCCGGGCTCACGGGCCCCGCGGGCGAAACGCGGCCCAACCAGCAGGCCATCTTCACCGCCGACCAGCGCGAGTACACCCTGGCGCAGGGGCAGGACGAGCTCCGCGTGCCGCTGCACTGGAGTGAGGGCGGCGTCAGCGTCACCAAGGAATACGTGTTCCGCCGTGGCAGCTACGCCGTGGATATCGACCAGACCGTCAGCAACCAGTCGGCCTCCGACTGGCCCGCCACGGCGTATGCGCAGATCCTGCGCAATCACATTCCCGTTCACAGCTCCATGTTCAATCCCAACCCGGAGCGCTTCGCTTTCACCGGTCCCGCGATCTGGGATGGCGGCAAATACCGCAAGCTGAAGCTCTCGGACGAAGAGGACGCCCACCTGTCGCAGGAAGTGACCACGGGCTGGATAGCGGCCCTGCAGCATCACTTCGTCACTGCCGTGGTGCCGCCGAAGGGCGTGCCGTTCCGCTTCACCATGCAGGCCCAGGGCAACGAGTTCGCGCTGGCCGCCAGCGGTCCGGTCACCGTGGTGCCGGCCGGAGGTTCGGTCACCTTCCCGCTGCGGGTGTTCGTGGGTCCGAAGCTGCAGGCGCAGCTGGCCACGTCGGGTCCCCAGCTGCAGCGCGTGACCGACTTCGGTCATCTGTACTTCATTGCGCAGCCGCTGTTCTGGGCCTTGTCCAAGGTCTACGACCTGTCCCACAACTGGGGCGTCGCGATCCTGAGCGTGACCCTGCTGCTGAAGCTGATTTTCTATCCGCTGTCGGAAGCCTCCGGCAAATCCATGGCCAAGATGCGCGAGCTGGGCCCGCGCATCAAGAACCTGCAGGAACAGTACAAGGACGACCGCGAGAAGCTCGGTCGCGCCACCATGGAGCTGTATACCAAGGAGGGTGCGAATCCGGTCAGCGGCTGCCTGCCCATCCTGGTGCAGATGCCGGTGTTCTTCGCGTTCTACTGGGTGCTGCAGGAAAGCGTCGAGATGCGCCAGGCGCCCTTCATCGGCTGGCTGCAGGACCTCTCATCGCCCGATCCGTACTTCATCCTGCCCATCCTGATGGCCGGGGCGATGTTCGTGCAGCAGAAGCTGAATCCGGCGCCGGCTGACCCGGTGCAGGCCAAAGTCATGCTGTTCATGCCCATCGCGATGTCCGCGCTGTTCGCGTTCCTGCCCTCGGGCCTGGTGTTGTACTACGTGGCCAACACCGTGCTGGGCGTGGCGCAGCAGTGGAACATCAACCGCCGCATCCATGCGGCGGCGCTGGCGAAGAAGAAGATCTGAAGCGGCCCGGGTCCGTTCCGGCTGACCGCGCGCACGTGCCGGACGGCCTGGCGATCAGGCCGTGAGCGTGGTTGCCTCCAGCACCAGGAAGCGCTCGAACATGACGTCGAGCACCGGATGTTCGTCGGCGAGGCCAAGGCCTGGGATTGCCGCGGGACGTGATCGACAAGATCTACTACCGCAACGCGCGGCGCGTGCTCAGCAGGATCGGTTCGCGGTAAGGTGTTACTCGCCGCCGGCACTCAATGTAGCGCGCCAAGCCGATCTCT
>Ga0153956_1002127_pt1 | contig 15300 bp, 16 predicted proteins | sample TSFL040MetaG_FD_104704 | JGI IMG/M metagenome (GOLD analysis project Ga0153956, IMG submission 104704) | Attine ant fungus gardens microbial communities from Florida, USA - TSFL040 MetaG | ecosystem: Host-associated > Fungi > Mycelium > Unclassified | place: USA: Florida, Wekiwa Springs... | reverse complement strand
TTCACGCACGCCTGCGCGATGGCCAACTCTTCGTTGGTGGGTACCACCAGCACCGTCACCCGCGAGCCGTCCGCCGAGATACTGCGCGAACCGCGCTCGGCGGCCACGTTGCGGGTCTGATCGATCTCGATTCCCAGCGCCGACAGCCCGGTCAACGCATCGCGGCGCACCGCGGCGACATTCTCCCCCACACCGGCGGTGAAGGTGATGACATCGGCGCCACCGAGCACGGCCAGGTATCCGCCCACGTATTTGCGCAACCGGTGGATGTACACATCGTAAGCCAGCCGGGCTGCCTCATCGCCGGAATCGATACGGCCCATCAGCTCCCGGAAATCGTTGACACCGCACAGACCCTTCACCCCGGAACGGCGATTGAGCAACGTCTCGATGTCCTCCACCGACATCGACGCGGCCCGCCACAGATACATGATGATGCCGGGATCGATGTCACCACTGCGGGTGCCCATGACCAGCCCCTCCATCGGGGTGAGTCCCATCGAGGTATCGATAGGGCGCCCGCCGGAGATTGCCGACGCAGACGCCCCGTTGCCCAGGTGCAGCACGATCTGCTTGAGCGATTCGGGCGGTCGGCCCAGAAATTTCGCGGCCTGCTCACTGACATACTGGTGCGAGGTGCCATGGAAACCGTAGCGACGAATATGCCACTGCTCGGCCACGTCTCGGTCGATCGCATACTCGGCGGCGGCCGCCGGCAGATCGTGGAAGAAAGCAGTATCGAAGACGGCGACGTGCGGGACCCCCGGCAACAACGCACGTGCCTCCCCGATGCCGAGTACCGCCGGCGGATTGTGCAGCGGGGCCAACGACGCGAGCTCGCCCAGCTTCTTGATGAGTCCGTCGTCGATAACGGTCGGCCGATAGAACGTGCGGCCACCGTGCACCACTCGGTGCCCGACCGCCACGATCTGATCGGCAGGCACACCGGCGGCGGCGACAGCGTCGAAGACCTGTTGTAGCGCCGCCCGATAGTCGGTTACCTGCTCGACCAGTCCGTCAACCAGTGAATCACCCGAATCCGGCTGCACCACACGATATTTGACCGACGATGAACCGCAGTTCAGCACCAGGACCGGGCCGCTCATCTCGCCCCCTGCGCCTGGATCGCGGTGATCGCCACGGTGTTCACGATGTCTTCGACGAGCGCGCCGCGGGACAGGTCGTTCACCGGCTTGTTCAAGCCCTGCAGTACCGGTCCGATGGCAATGGCGCCGGCGCTGCGCTGGACCGCCTTATAGGTGTTGTTGCCGGTATTGAGATCCGGGAAGATCAGCACGGTGGCACGCCCCGCGACGGGAGAATCCGGCATCTTTGTCGCGGCCACCGTTGGCTCCACCGCGGCGTCATATTGAATGGGCCCTTCCACCAGGATCTGTGCATCGCGTTGACGCACCAACGATGTTGCTGCCCTGACCTTGTCGACATCGGCACCGGTACCCGAATCCCCGGTGGAGTAGGACAGCAGCGCGACCCGCGGTTCGATCCCGAACTGCGACGCCGTCTGCGCCGAACTGATCGCGATGTCAGCCAACTGCTCGGCTGTCGGGTCCGGGACGATCGCACAGTCACCGTAGGCCAGTACCCGGTCGGCCAGACACATCAGGAATATGCTCGACACCGTCGAGATACCCGGGGCGGTGCGGATGATCTCGAACGCCGGACGCACGGTGTGCGCGGTGGTGTGCGATGCGCCGGACACCATGCCGTCGACCATGTCGTTGTGCACCAGCATGGTGCCGAAATACGAGACATCATGGATGGTTTCACGGGCCTGCTCGACGGTGACGCCCTTGCTCTTGCGCAGCTGCGCGTATTGCTCGGCGAACCGGTCACACAGTTCGCTGGTGCGCGGATCGATCACCGTCGCAGCCGAGATGTCGACACCCAGTTCGGCGGCACGGGCCCGCACCGTCGTCTCGTCACCGAGGATGGTCAGGTCCGCCACCGAGCGGGCCCACAGCCGTCCGGCGGCCCGCAGGATCCGGTCGTCCTCGCCCTCCGGGAGCACGATGCGCTTGCGGTCCGAGCGCGCCCGGTCCTGCAATTGGTGGGTGAACATCTGCGGTGTGGTCACCGTCGGGATCGGAACCGCAAGCTGGGCAAGCAGATCCGTGATATCGACATGCTGATCCATCAGCGCCAGCGCGGTGTCGACCTTGCGCTGCGAGGTTGCCGTCACCCGCCCCTTGGCGGTCGAAGCGGCACGTGCGGTGTCGTAGGTGCCGCTGTCCGTGGCCACGATCGGCAATCGTAACTTCAGCCCGGCCACCAGCTTGGCGATCGACGGGTGCAGCGGCAGGCCGCCGTTGAGGATGATGCACGACAGCGACGGAAAACCGTCCGCCTCATGGGCACTGGCGATCGCCAACACCACATCCGACCGGTCACCCGGGGTGATGACAGCCATCGCCTCATCGAGTCGTTCCAGGCAGTGCTCGGCAGTCATCCCGGCCACCATCACGCCCATCGCCTCGCGGGTCAACAGCTCCTCGTCACCATTGATCAACGTGCCGTGCACGGCGTCGCGCAGCTCGGCCACCGTCGGTGCGGACAGCAGCGGTTCTTCGGGCAGCACATAGCTTTTCGGCGTGAAGCGGGCCAACGCCCGAGCGACATCGGCCACTTGCGCCGGATCACAGCGATTGGCCACCACGGCCGCGGTATGGGCGTGCTGGGCGGCCAATTCGGCCAGGCACAGCTCCACCACATGGGCGACCTCATCGGGTGTGCGTTCACCGGCACGCACCGAGAGCAGCACCGGCGCACCGAGATTCACCGCGATCCGCGCGTTGACCGACAACTCACTGGGCGACGCGACGTCGGTGTAGTCGCTGCCGACGATCACCACGGCGTCGCACTTGTCGGCCACCCGGTGATAGCGGTCGACGACTTCGGCGATCGCGCCATCGGTGTCGGCGTGCAGCTGCTGATAGGTGACACCGACGCAGTCGTCGTAGTCCAGGCCGGCGGTGCTGTGCGCCAGCATCAGTTCCAGGATGTAGTCGCGGCCCTCGCCAGTGCCACCCCCCGGGTCGCTGCGCTCCTGCCCCGCCGGAACCCGACTGATCGGCCGGAACACCCCGACCTTGGCGACCGTGGCCGCCAGTCGGTGCAGGATGCCCAGCGCGATGGTCGATTTACCGGTATCGCCCTCGGGCGACGCGATGTAGATCGCGGATGAGCGCTCGCGCGAAGACCCTGGTTGGGATGAGCGCTCGCGCGAAGACCATGTTTCAGTTGCGTCGGGCACCCCGCAAGCCTGCCAGGTCAGCCGAGCTTGCGCAGCGCCCCTGTCATGCCAGCTGCCGCAGGCGGGGCTCCAGGTCGCGCTTGAACAGCTCCAAGAACCGGCGCTGGTCGTGCCCGGGCGCGTGGAACACCAGGTGATTGAGGCCCCAGTCCACGTAATCCTTGACCTTGGCGACGGCCTCGTCCGGATCCGAGGCGACGATCCAGCGCTTGGCCACCTGCTCGATGGGCAGCGCATCGGCGGCCTTTTCCATCTCGATCGGATCCTCGATGGAATGCTTCTGCTCGGCGGTCAGCGACAGCGGCGCCCAGAACCGGGTGTTCTCCAGCGCCAGTTCCGGATCGGTGTCATAGGAGATCTTGATCTCGATCATCCGGTCCACATCGTCAGGGTTCTTGCCCGCGGCCTCGGCGCCCTCGCGCATCGCCGGGATCAGCTTGTCCTGGTACAGCTCAGCACCTTTGCCGGAGGTGCAGATGAAACCATCACCGGCACGGCCGGCGTACTTGGCCACCTGCGGACCGCCCGCGGCGATGTAGATCGGAATACCGCCCTCGGGCACGTCGTAGATCGAGGCGCCCTTGGTCTTGTAGTACTCGCCCTCGAAGTCCACCCGGTCGCCCAGCCACAGCTCGCGCATCAGACGCACCGATTCGCGCAGCCGCGCGTAGCGCTCCTTGAACTCCGGCCATTCGCCCTCGTACCCGGTGGCGATCTCGTTGAGCGCCTCACCGGTGCCCACGCCCAGGAAGATCCGATCCGGGTACAGGCAGCCCATGGTCGCGAACGCCTGCGCGATCACCGCCGGGTTGTAACGGAAGGTCGGGGTCAGCACCGAGGTGCCCAGGATCAGGCGCTGAGTGCGCTCACCGACCGCGGTCATCCAGGCCAGCGAGAACGGTGCGTGGCCACCCTCATGCCGCCACGGCTGGAAGTGGTCACTGACCGTGGCGCTGTCCATGCCCGCGGCCTCGGCCGCCACAGCCAATTCGACGAGTTCGCGCGGCGCAAACTGTTCTGCCGACGCCTTGTATCCCAGCTTGAGTTCTGCCATGAGCCCTCTTCCTCGTCTGTGCCTGAGCGATTTCTTTTCTACTCTGCCTACACTCGGCCCATGGCAGCAGCCCAACGCGCCGCTCGCGGCGCCATGCGCCTGAGCGCGATCACCGACAACATCCACTTCGCGCAAACCGACCTGGTGAACTGGACGCTGGTCACCGGCGACGAAGGCGTCATCCTCATCGACGCCGGATTTCCCGGCCAGCGCGACGAGGTCCTCGGTTCACTGCGCGAACTGGGCTTCCAGGCCGCCGATGTGCAGGCTATCCTGCTCACCCACGCCCACGTCGACCACCTCGGCACGGCCATCTGGTTTGCCAAAACCCTTGGCACACCGGTCTATTGCCACGCCGGCGAGGTTGGGCACGCCAAGCGCGAATACCTCGAGCAGGTCTCACCGCTGGATCTGCTGACCCATGCCTGGAACCCGCGATACCTGGCGTGGTCGGCGACCATCGCCGCCAAGGGCGCCCTGGTGCGCGAAGGCATCCCCACCACGCGGGCTCTCACCGAGGACGTCGCGGCCACTCTGCCGGGCAGCCCGCTGCCGATCCCCAGCCCGGGACACACCGGTGGGCACTGTTCCTATCTGTTCGGCGACGTGCTGGTGGCCGGCGATGCGGTGATCACCGGGCATCCGGTCAGCACCCGCCGCGGACCGCAACTGCTGCCGCAGATGTTCAACCACGACCAGGACGGCTGCCTGCGCAGCCTGGCCGCGCTGGGGCTGCTGGACAGCCAGGTACTGCTGCCCGGTCACGGCCCGCAGTGGCGCGGCCCCATCCGCGAGGCCGTCGAGCTGGCCGTCAACGGGTGAGCAGGACCAGGAACAGCAGGAAGACACCGACTAGGCACAGTCCGGCGCCGATGATGATGGTCGGCATGACGATCGTCTGATCGAGTTCGTCGCCGTCGAGGACCGGGTGTGCCCGGTCCCGGTTCTCCAGCGGCCCGAACACGAACCGTCCGGCCGCAGACCCTCGTCCCACGAACAGCGCCTTCGTCACCCAGGCGTCCCCACCGGCGCTGCCCGTGTAGGCGCGCAGGCCGAATCCGGTCACGAACACCAACCCCGCCACCCCCAGCAGCAGCCAGCCGACCGTCCACTGCGTCAACCCATCGCCCCTGCCCGACGTGGACGTCCGGGGTACGCACATGCTCGGGACGCAGCCCTCGCCCCACCAGCAGCGGCGGGATGTACTGCAACGATCTCGACACCAGCGCGGGCCGGCAGCAATGCATGGACCAAACCAGCCGGTCCCCCACCCGCCACGCAGACCTGAGTCTGCAGTGTTCGCGCCATGGGTTGAACAGTAGTCCGACACCGACACCCGCCGAGGACTTCAAATCAAAACTTGACACATGTAAAGTCTGCGGCCATGGACAACATCAGCGGTAAGACCATCGCCATCACCGGAGCCGCCCGCGGCATCGGCTACGCCACCGCCAAAGCCCTGCTGGCCCGCGGCGCCCGCGTGGTGATCGGCGACCGCGATGTCACCGTACTGGAAAGCGCCGTGAGCACCCTGGGCAAACTGGGCCAGGTCACCGGCTACCCACTCGATGTCACCGACCGCGAATCCTTCGACGTGTTCCTGGACAAGGCACGCAGCGACGGTGCCGGACACCTCGACGTGCTGATCAACAATGCCGGCGTCATGCCGATCGGCGCGTTCCTGGACGAGTCGGAGAAGTCGGTCCGTTCCTCACTGGAGGTCAACCTGTACGGCGTCATCACCGGGTGCCAGTTGGCGCTGCCGGAAATGATCGCCCGCCGCAGCGGCCACATCATCAACATCGCCTCGATGTCCGGGCTCATCCCGGTGCCCGGCCAGGTGGTCTACAACGCGACCAAGTTCGGCGTGGTCGGCATGTCGGCCGCTCTTGCCGACGAGATGGCGCCGCACGGCGTGCAGGTGTCGGTGATCATGCCTCCGTTCACCCGAACCGAATTGATCTCGGGCACAACGGAAACCGCCGTCACCAAGCCGGTGGAGCCGGAAAACATCGCAGCCGCGATCGTCAAGACCCTGGACAAGCCCAAGACCCACGTCTCGGTGCCGCCGCCGATGCGTTTCGTCGCCCAGAGTGCCCAGCTGCTCGGCCCGCGCGGACGCCGCTGGCTCAACAAGCGCCTCGGACTGGACACCGTGTTCCTGAACTTCGACACCGCCAAGCGGCAGAGCTACACCGACCGCGCCGAAGCCGCGCAGGGTGTGTTGGAGAAGAACGACTGAATTGCCCACCGCCGAGATGACAGTTTATGACGAGATTTCAGCGAAAACTCATCACAAACCGTCATCTCGGTGCGCTCACTCGAGCGACGGCAGCTCATCCCCGACCCGGTAACCCTCGATGATGTCGAGGTGCTCCAGCAGTTGGTCGGCGTCCAGGCTGTAGATGACGCCGTCCTCGGATGTGCCGACCAACACCAACTGCGGCCGCAGCGGATCGGACACCCAGATCCGGGTGACCGGTTCGCGTACGTCGTCCTCGTCGAGGTCGATACCGGACGGCGCGTAGTACCAGGTGATGAAGTCATCGGTGGAGTACTCGTCGTCGTATTGCCAACCGCGCGGGACGATTTCGTCGGCAATCCGCGCGATGGCCTGCACCTCGGCATGCATGTCGTCGGGCAGCCACCCATCGTTGCGGGTGGATTGCCGCTTCTTGCGCCGGGCCTTCTTGGCGTCGGACTGCTTGGACACGACTAGCTCAGCGCCTGGTCCAGGTCGGCGATCAGATCGTCGGTACCTTCCAGACCGATCGAGATGCGAACCACGCCGTCGCCCAACCCGATCGCCGCCCGGCCCTCCGGTCCCATCGCGCGGTGGGTGGTGGTGGCCGGGTGGGTGATCAGCGTCTTGGCGTCACCCAGGTTGTTGGAGATGTCGATGACCCGCAGCTTGTCGAGCACCTCGAAGGCCCGGTCCTTGCCGCCATCCAGCTCGAAGGTGACCACGGTGCCACCGCCGCGCATCTGCTTGCGCGCCAGCTCGTATTGCGGATGTGATTGCAGGAACGGGTATTTCACCCAGTTGACCCCGGACTTGCGCTCCAGAAACTGCGCCACCTTCAGCGCCGAGTCGTTCGAGTGGTTGACCCGAAGCGGCAGTGTCTCAAGGCCTTTGAGCAACGTCCAGGCGTTGAAGGAGCTGATCGCCGGTCCGGTGTGCCGCATCAACTGCTGCACCGGGCCGTCGATGTACTCCTTGCTGCCCAGGATCGCGCCGCCGAGCACCCGGCCCTGACCATCGATGTGCTTGGTGCCCGAATACACCACGACATCGGCGCCGATTTCCATGCCCTGTTGCAACAGCGGCGTGGCAAAGACATTGTCCAGCACCACTTTTGCGCCGGCGGCATGGGCCAGCTCGGAGACCGCGGCAATATCCACCAACGCCTGCATCGGGTTGGACGGCGTCTCGAAGAACACGGCCTGCGTGGGCTTGCTCAGCGCCTCTTCCCACTGCGACAGATCGTCACCGTCGACAAACACCGTCTCCACACCCCAGCGCGGCAGGATCTCGTTGCACACCACGAAGCAGGACCCGAACAGGCTGCGCGCGGCGACCAGACGATCACCCGCCGCCAGCAGTGCGCCCAGCGCGGTGAACACCGCCGACATCCCGGTCGCGGTGGCGAAACAAGCCGGCGCGCCCTCGATCAGCCGCAGCCGCTCCTCGAACATCTGCACCGTCGGGTTGCCGTAGCGCGAGTACACGAAGCGTTCGATCTCACCGGTGAACGCCTGCTCGGCCGCGGCCGCGGACTCGTAGACGTATCCGGAGTTGAGGAACATCGCCTCGGAGGTCTCTTCGAATTCCGAACGCAGCAGACCGCCGCGGACACCGATGGTGGCCTGGCTGACGCCGTCGGGCAGCGCCTTGGGCACCCGGACCGATGGGACGCCGTTCTCGTTAAAGCCCTTGCTCATGCGCGATCCGCCTTCGCTACTCGCTCGACGCTCATGCGCGATCCGCCTTCGCTACTCGCTCGAAACTCACGACTGCACCCACGGCAATCCGATGGCCCGCCAACCGGTGCCACCACGATGCCGATGCTCGTCCAGGTTGCCCTCGAAACCGTCGAGCACGTTGTATGACGGGGCGATACCGGCGGCCGTCGCGGCCTCGGCGGCGCCGATGGACCGGTTACCCGAACGGCACAGGAACACCACCGGCCGATCGCCGGGCGTCACGCCCGCGGCCACCAAGTCGTCGACGAACCCGTCGTTGTGCCCCTCGCTGGTGTTCCACTCGACGTAGACGACTTCGCGTCCCAGGCTGGAAATGTCGGCCACCCCGACCCAGTTCCACTCGGCGCGGGTGCGGCAATCCACCAACACCGCCTCCGGGTTGTCGCTCAGCAGATCCCAGGCCTGCTGCGGCGTGATATCTCCCGCATAGCTCACGGTTGCGAGTCTTTCACACCTATCTGAAGACCGGCGAGCACACCTTCCAGGCCCCATCTTCACGCACCAGCGTCACCGGTGTCGTGGACTTCTTGTCCTCCGACTTGTCGAAGTGGGTGGTCACCGTAGCGGTGGCATTGTCACCATCGATGCGAATGTCGGATACCTCATCGATGTAGCGCTGGCCGTCCTTGACCACCGAATCCCGTTGCTTGGCAATGACATCGGCCTGGGTGCCGTACTGGGCTCCACAGGTGTAGGTCTGGAAGCGGCCGTAGTCCAAGCGCTGCAATCCGTCGTTCTGACCGACCACCGCCGTGCGCACAGCCTGCTCCGGCGTAGGGCCGCCGCCACCGATGACACCGACCTTGTTGAGCACCACCACACCGACCAGCACGACGACGATGATCGCCAGCGCGCCGATGAACGGCGCTATGGTCCGGTTGGCAGCAGGTTCGTTCTCCGCCATGTTCAGCCCAATCTCATATCGACATAGCACCAGCGCCAGCTCTCCTCCGGCTCCGCCGAGCGCATCACCGGGTGCCCGGTCTGCCGAAAATGTTCATTGGCGTGCTGATGGGGGCTGGAATCACAACAATTGACCGCACCACACGTCAGACACATACGCAGATGCGCCCACGTATTCTCACCAAGTGCCGCACATCCGGCACACCGGCCGGAATTCAGGGGCTCGGGCTCGGCGACATCGCCGGCCGTAGCGAGGTGCTCGCAGGTTTGAGGTGCGGCCTCGGCGCGCGGGCGCGTTCGTCCCAATTTCCTGCGCATGGTGAACAAGGATAAGCGGGCAGATTCAAGGAGGTATGGCAGACGTGGGTGCCCCACTGTTGGCGGTGCTGGTGGCGTCGGTGCTGTTCGCCGCGCTGGCCCGCAGGTACGACGTATCGGCCCCGTTGGCACTGGTCGTAGTCGGTCTGGCCATCGGCCTGATCCCCGGCGTGCACGGCATCGAACTGCAACCGGATCTGGTGATGTTCGTGGTCCTGCCACCGCTGCTGTGGTCGGCCGGACTGGAAAGCAGCTATGTCGCGCTCCGCAAGAACATCCGAGCCGTCGGAGGTTTGGCGGTTGGTCTGCCGTTGGTCACCACGTTGGTGGTCGGCGTCGTGGCCTTCCACACCGTCCCGGCGCTGACGCTGCCCGCGGCGCTGACCCTGGGCGCCATCGTCGCCCCGCCCGACGCCGTGTCCGCCACCGCCATCGGCCGCCGGCTGGGCCTGCCGCGGCAGATGATGACGCTTCTCGGCGGCGAGAGCCTGCTCAACGATGCCACCGCGCTGACGGCCTACAAGGTGGCCCTGGCCGCCGCCCTCGGTACGGCGACCAGTTGGCAGGGCGCGCTGGGCACCTTCGTCTTGGCCGCCGCTGGCGGCGTCCTGGTCGGCGGGCTGATCGGGCTGCTCATCGACTACATCCGGACCTGGCTCGATGACCCGCTGGTGGAAAGCGCCATCGGCCTGGTCGCCCCGTTCGTCATCTATCTGGTGGCCGAAGAGGTGAACGCCTCCGGGGTGATCGCGGTGGTCACCGCGGCACTGCTGCTCGGCCAGCGCTCCACCCGGGCCACCTATGCCACCCGATTGCAGGATGAGGCGGTGTGGCGGGGCCTGACCCTGCTCCTGGAGTCGTTCGCGTTCCTGCTGATCGGCCTGCAATTGCCCACCGTGGTCCACGAACTGGTCGGCATCCGGGCCAAGGTCCTGACCATCGCGTCGATCTCGGTGCTGCTGACCGTCATCCTGGTGCGCATCGTCTGGGTGTACGCGATGACCTATGCACCGCGCATCCTGCGGCCGCACTCCCCCGACCGGGAATCGGACCCCACCCCGTCGCAGGTCTTCATCGTGGCGTGGGCCGGTATGCGCGGCGTGGTGTCGTTGGCGGCCGCCTTCGCGGTGCCGATGACGACGCTGTCCGGCGATGAGTTCCCGGGGCGTCCGCAGCTGGTGTTCATGACCTTCGTGGTGGTCGTCGGCACACTGCTGCTGCACGGGCTGACCCTGCCGTGGTTCATCAAGGTGCTCGACGTGAACAGCGAAGCAGAGGCCCAGCGCGATGCGCTCAACGAGGCGGCCGCGACAACGCGGGCGGCCCAGGCCGCCGCCGACCGGCTGGAGGAATTGCTCGCCGAGGAATCGAACTCGTCGGCCCAGGATCGCGTCGGGCAGGTGCTGCGGTACTGGATCGACCATCGCCGTAACGCGGCCTGGGAACAACTCGGCCGCGGCGACGATGAAATCGGCGAGAGCCCGGCGGCTGCGACCCGGCGGCTACGCCTGCAGATGATCGCCGCCGAGCGCGTGGCGTTCATCGCCGAACGCGACGCCGGCCACATCGACGACGAGATATTGCGCGCCGTCCTGCACCGGCTGGACCTGGTGGAAGCCACGCTGAACCGTGAATAGCACCCGAACAGCTACGCGAACAACGGAATTGACCGGCCTATGACGTCCCTAGGGCGTCCAGACCATCAGGTCTTCCATGCCGTTGTTCATGGTGACGGTATCGGGCGCCGGACCGGTGACATCGAAGTGGATCTTGCCGGTCGACTGCGCGCCCTGCGGGATCGACGCGCCGCTGATGTTCACCGGGCTGGCAACCTGCCAAAGCACCCGATAGGCGGCCCGATTCGGGGCGACGGCGTTGAATTGCGAAACGGCGGGGGTGACGGTGCCCCGGACCGCGTGCACGGTGGCGGTGGCCTCCCAAAGCTTGCCCGCGACAGGGTAACCCGGCATCACATCGTTGCTGGGTTTGAGATCGCTGACCCGCCAGCTGAACACCACCTGCCCCACCGAATCGGTCATCGTCTGATCGCTGCCGAGCTTGCCCACGATCGGATAGGCGGCCGATGCCGGCGGCGAACTCGCGATCCCAGTGGTCGCAACGAAGGTCGCGACCAGCGCCGTCCCAAATACCTCGGAAGTTTTCATCGTTGACCTCCTGTGCTGGGTGAAATTCACGATACCGCCGCGACGCGTCCCGATAAATACGCAATTGCACGAACGTAACCGCCCGGCGCGACCATGATTGGGCCATGCATATCGAGGCCGACCGCGACGCCTGCATCGCGTCGGGTAACTGCATGATGGTCAGCACTGCCTTGTTCGACTCGGACGACGACGGCGTGGTGGTGCTGCGCACCTCCGATGTCCCCGACGCCGAGGCCGACCATGCCCGCGAGGCCGTGAAACTGTGCCCGGCCTCCGCGCTCCGGGTGAGATGACACCCGACGGGTTTGTCCACCGACATCGACGACGGGTATGACCGGTCGTATCGCGAAGGGAAAACCAATGCCACCCAGCCCGCAGCCGTGCCTGTGGTTCAACAACCAGGCCCGCGAAGCCATGCAGTATTACGTCGAGACCTTCCCGAACTCGAGGATCGTCTCGATCGAGGAATACCCCGACGAATCACTCGATGAACACTTCACCGGTATGGCCGGCAAGGTGCTCAACGGCCGGTTCGTATTGAACGGTATGGATTTCGTCTGCCTCGATGGCGGACCCATGTTCACCTTCAACGAGGCCATCTCGTTCGTCATCAGCTGTGCCGACCAAGACGAGATCGACGCCTACTGGTCGCGACTGTCCCATGTGCCCGAGGCCGAGCAATGCGGTTGGTGCAAGGACAAATTCGGGATCAGCTGGCAGATCATCCCGGCCAACATGGGCGAATTGGTCCAGCGGCCCGAGCAGGTGCAGACCATGATGCGACAGAAGAAGATCGTCATCGCCGAGCTGGAGAACGCCTGACCCGACAGGTGGCAAGATGGCGGTGATGAACTCCGACGGCACACCACAGATCCTCGGCGAGGTATATCAGCAGAGCGGCGCCGTTGCCATGGCCACCCGCGACGACAACGGCGCACTGACCTGGACCGTGTTGTCGTGCAACGGATCCAGCGTCAACACCTCGACATTGGCACACACCACGTGCTGGCAACGGGTAGACCGGGGACTACTCGAATGACCCTGTACGGACCGGACACCTCGAACAACAATTTCCGTTCCGCCGGTGCGGCAACAGCATTCGTCTCCGAGCTCCCGGGCCAGGGTTTCTCCTGGATAGAGCAGAAGGTTTCCGAGGGCCACTACTATCACGATCCCTACTGGCCGGTGATCTCACGGTGGTGCCGGCAGAACAACTTTCCGTGCATCGGCTACCACTACGTCACCACCGATTCACCGCAATCTCAGGCCCAGACCTGGCTGTCCAACAACGGCGGCAACTACGCGATGCTGGACTTCGAGGCCAATTCCGGTGACATCAACAATTTTTGGTCCGTGGTCAACGCATTCAACGCCGCAGGCGTCACCATCTCACTGTCCTATATACCGCACTGGTACTGGCAGCAGATCGGTTCACCAGACCTATCCGAGGTACCCGGCTTGATCGCGTCGAACTACGTCAACGGCACCGGGTATGCGTCAAACCTCTACCCCGGCAACGACTCTGCCCGATGGGCACCGTACGGCGGTGCCACACCGCAACTACTGCAATTCACCGACGCCGCCCGGATCGGGTCATTATCGGTGGACTGCAACGCATTTCGGGGCACCACCGACGAACTGACCGCACTACTGCACCCGGGCGTCCGCAGCGAGACGGCCAGCCCGGTCTGATCAGGGTTGACCGGGCAGCAACCGGATCATCAGACCATGCGACTCGGCCAGCAGGTTGCCGTCCAGGTCGTACAACTCGGCCTCGACGAACGCCTTGCGCCCGTCGGTCTCCTTGACCCGCCCCTTGGCGATCAGCTCGGTGTCGATTGGGGTGACCTTGCGGTAGTCGACATGCAGGAACGCCGTGCGGCTGATCGGCCGGCCCGCGGCGTGGATCGCCATGCCGAACACCGAATCGAACAGCAACGGCAGCACGCCGCCGTGCACGGCGTAGTTGCCGCCCACGTGATAACGGCTGAAAGACACCCGCAGCGCCACCTCTTCGGGTTCGAACTTCTCGACGAAGTACTGCGGCATCAGCAAGCTACCGACACCCGGCAGGGACAACACCCGGTTGGCCGGCCCGACACCCTCGTCGGCCTGGAACGGACCGAGCAGCTTCACCAGCTCCTCGACCCGGTCGGCGGCATCATCCCAGGTGCCGCCGTCCGGAGCGGCCGAGACCGCCAGGTCCTGCAGGCGCCGCATGTTCTCGACGAACCGCCCGAACCCAGGCCCCGGGTCGGCCGGCTCGAAGACCGGGAAACCGCCGTGCTGGTCGGCGAAGCCTTCGGATTTTCCCGTCGCTTCGCCCGCCCCGGAGGCATTTCCCGTCGCTTCGCTCGCCCCGGAGGTTTTTCCCGTCGCTTCGCTCGCCCCGGAGGCATTTCCCGTCGCTTCGCTCGCCCCGGAAGTCACGCCAGCACGTCCCGGCGCACGATCGTCTGATCGCGGCCCGGGCCCACGCCGATACACGAAACATGCGCTCCGGCAAGCTCTTCGAGCCGCAACACGTAATCGCGGGCCTTGGCGGGCAGATCCTCGAAGGTACGGCAGTCGCTGATGTCCTCCCACCAACCCGGCAACTCCTCGTACACCGGCTCGGCGCGGTAGATCTCGGACTGGGTCATCGGCATCTCGTCGGTGCGCTTGCCGTCGACGGTGTAACCGACGCAGACCGGCACGGTCTCCAGCGAGGACAGCACGTCGAGCTTGGTCAGGAAGTAGTCGGTGATGCCGTTGACCCGGGTGGCGTAGCGGGCGATGACGGCGTCGAACCAGCCGCAGCGCCGGGCCCGGCCGGTGGTCACGCCGACCTCCCCGCCGGTCTTGGCCAGGTAGGCGCCGTGATCGTCGAACAGCTCGGTGGGGAACGGACCCGAACCCACCCGCGTCGTGTACGCCTTCAGGATGCCCAGCACCGTGGTGATCCGGGTCGGGCCGATACCCGAGCCGACCGCCGCGCCGCCTGCCGTCGGGTTAGACGACGTGACGAACGGGTAGGTGCCGTGGTCGACGTCCAGCAGGGTGCCCTGGGAGCCCTCCAGCAGCACGATCTCGTCGCGTTCGAGGGCCTCGTTGAGCAGCAGCCGGGCGTCGGCGATGCGATGCTTGAAGCCCTCGGCCTGCGCCAGCAGGTTCTCCACCACCTCGGCCGGGTCCAGCGCCTTGCGGTTGTAGATCTTGACCAGCACCTGATTCTTGAACTCCAGGGCGGCCTCGACCTTGGCGGTCAGTTGTTCCTCGTCGAGCACATCGGCGACCCGGATGCCGATACGGGCGATCTTGTCCTGATAGCAGGGACCGATACCGCGACCGGTGGTGCCGATCTTCTTGCTGCCCATGTACCGCTCGGTGACCTTGTCGATCGCCACGTGATACGGCATCAGCAGGTGCGCGTCGGCCGAGATCATCAGCTGGGAGGTATCCACGCCGCGGTCCTCAAGACCGGAGAGCTCGGTGAGCAGCACCCCCGGATCAACCACCACACCGTTGCCGATGACGTTGGTGACGCCGGGCGTCAAGATGCCCGACGGTATGAGATGGAGGGCGAAGTTCTCCCCGGTGGGTAGCACCACCGTATGGCCGGCGTT
>Ga0153956_1002126_pt1 | contig 15306 bp, 15 predicted proteins | sample TSFL040MetaG_FD_104704 | JGI IMG/M metagenome (GOLD analysis project Ga0153956, IMG submission 104704) | Attine ant fungus gardens microbial communities from Florida, USA - TSFL040 MetaG | ecosystem: Host-associated > Fungi > Mycelium > Unclassified | place: USA: Florida, Wekiwa Springs... | reverse complement strand
TGTACCTTTATGCTATAATGTTTGATGAATGTTTAGTAAACGAATATGTCTACATTAAAATAGATATCATAAAAAGACAGCAACAAACCGTTAAAACCACCAGAATTTTGCGTTGAGATATCAAATAATTCATGGCCAACAAAATAAAGCTTAGCGCTTTGGAAAGACTAAGGGAGCAATTATTTAGCTATTCAGATCACACTATTCTGCAATTAACAGGTTTTTATGGAGTACATAAGCCGGAAGACATTGGCCGAACAGCCTTTTATTATATACAGCGCAGAAAAAACACCGGTAAGATCATTGTATATTTTTATAGCGATCTGATCAGAGAATGTCAGAGAGTGATCTGTGCAAACAATAATCATATTAAAAATGAACTACTTTTAAGTAGTGGTAAAATGCGCAATATTAGCCAGGCTATTTTTAACTCACAAACCTGTTACGCCGCCGCACTTGGAATTGATAAGATAATCATCAAGGCTTACCGAAATGATGACGAAGAGGAGAAATGGATAGGGTATTATGTTTGGGGAAAATATGCTTATCGCATGTATCCGATGTTCAAGGAAAAATTTATAAAATTTATAGATCAGCATCGCCATTTATTAGGTAATTTTTTGGCAAACAGGAATAATAGCGAAATTACCCTTTACCACCTGTTAAGCGATAAAGAAGGTAAGCAATTATGGCTTAATAAAGGATTTTCATGGTGGGGTTACCTGAACCTGAGGCCAGCTAGCGTCAGTCCGTTTTTCCGGGACTGCAACCTCCATTTAGGTAATTATGTTACACTTTTACCTGACTATCCTAATGCGCCTGAAATAGAAGCCCGAAGTAGGCTAATTCATGAGATATCCGTATTGGCCAGATATAAGGACAACGTGGAGGATTTAGAGAGAGATAGGGAAGATCAGGAAATTATAGAACAATACCAGTCGCTTAATGACAAGGAAAGAATTGAATATGATAATTATCTAAAGAATAAATTCTTTAGCCGGCCGTCATTTCAGCTTTCATATCGGCAATGCCTGTCAGGCTACTGACCTTACTATACATCAGCGTGTTCCGGTCTATCGCTTTTATAAGAATATTTTTTTTAAAATATTGATAATGCTCGTTTTTATAAAATTCTCCTCGGGCTGCGTTTCAGTTACCGAGATTTTCACGCTATCCAATTGAAATACTTCCAGTTTTTTACGATCAATTTTTCCGGTATGCGTTAAGGGAAAATGTTCAAGGAATATATATTTTCTGGGAATATGACTTGCCGGCAGCTTAGATTCAAGTTGTTGTTTAATGTATATATCAGATATGTTAAATTCAGGAGAGTTATAAAACGCAGTTATTACCGGCATTTCCGGTAGTGACCTGTTAATAACAACGACGCAATTACTTATTTCTGGAATATCCAGTATAACTTTTTCGGTATATAGTAAATATACCTTTACCCCATTGATCTTTACTTCATTATGCTTACGACCGGCGTAAAATAAATATCCTTGATCATTAAAATAGCCGTTATCGCCGGTTTTATATACAATTATAGAACCCTTCCTGCTGAAAACCCTCGCTGTTTCCTCCGGATCTCCGAAATATTCTGAAGCTATATATTCAGATTCTACTACAATTTCACCGGTTTCACCTGCTGGAAGCACACTGTTATCTTCAGATAAAATATATACATCTTTATTGTTCTCGGGCCTCCCAACGGAATTAATGAAAGGCGCATCCCGGTCATTATTATATATCTTTAGAGATGATACCGAACGTGTTTCTGTGGTAGCATAGGCTATTTCAAGCACAACACTTTCCAAAAATCTGGTTTTGAAATAATTGATGGTGGTGCTGTTGGCAGGTTCAGCGCTTAAAGAAACAAATCGCAAACAAGTTAAATGCTTTAAAGAATGATGAAATCTACATATACTATGAAAAGTAGATACTGCAAGGGTTGAATAGGTAATTCTCCACGCATCCCAAAATCTGATCAGTCCGTGGATGCCATCTTCTTTTAGGTTGTATATACATAATTCAGCACCAGCTAAAAGCGCAGGAAATATACAGGACAGGGAAGCGCTGAAGCCAATTGAAAATACAAGATCTAATTTGTCAGACGCGGTTATATCATTATCAATTATTTGTAAGAAAGTATCGGCAAGAATATTTCTCTGTGTTTGTACCACTATCTTAGGTTTGGACGTGCTACCAGAGGTAAAAAATGCACATAAATTGGAGGTCGAATCTAACTCGCCCGGATGAAGAGCTACCTGTAGTTCACCTTTCTCTGATTGGCAACTAAAAATGTCTGTCAATAATATGGCGTGACCATCAGGATAGATATTTTCTGCACAATCGCTGATTACAATCCGGATTGGTAGCATAGCTCCCGCTTCAAAGCCTATACGATTTTCGTCGGTAACAGAAATGTAGTAATTACCAGATAAAATTATACCGGTCATTGCCGAGATATGATCGATACCGTTTTTTACATTAATGGCAACCCATTTATTCCTGATATTTAAGGCTAGCAGATATTGTTCAATTTTTCCAGCTCTCTCATGAAGTTCTTTGTAACTTAAGCGTTGTCCGGCTTCGTTTACAGCAAACTGTTTGCTGTTTTTTTTAAAAGAATTTATAAGTGCATCTCGCATGTGCAGGAAAGGCACGTCATTCGAAATTGATCTTTTTATAAAGGTACCGGACGATTTATCCATTAAAAATTATTTTAAGGCAGTTTCTTCTAACGTAATCGAAAATATCCCTAACTTGATACCCCTGCATAATATTTAGTATATCGATTCAGATAGATGTGAGCAGTTCAAATTGCAGATTTTGCGTTCAAAAATAAAGATAATGATAAATGTGTTATAACACATTTTATTGCATGATCTCATTTACTTATTAACTTAACATATACTACTGCTTCAAGTAAAGCTTCTTTTCTGTGCCTTGAGATGGGCGGCTGTTTGCCGTCAAATGCAGTTCAGATAATTCTGCATTCCTTCCACAAACAGAATATATACTCACAAATAATTCGCTGAAAGGCATTTTCCTGCCACTTATAATATATTCCAATTTGAATATCTTAGTTTAATATCGTCAGGTTATTTAACTTTGCTTGATAATATTTATTCAAGAATCTCCCGCTTTATGGAGATTTAGAGCAATGTATGAAAAGAAAGATCGTAATTGCAATTACGGGGGCCAGCGGCTCTGTTTATGCTAAGCTGTTGTTGGATAAATTGCAGCAGCTACAAAACCAAATTGCCGAGGTAGTTATCGTGATGTCTGATAATGCTAAGCAGGTGTGGCAGTTTGAGCTAGATAATCAGGATTACAGCAAGTTACCGTATAAATTTTACGCAAAATTCGATTTTATGGCCCCCTTTGCCTCCGGGTCGGCTAAATTTGATACGATGGTAATTGTTCCGTGCTCCATGGGGACACTGGGCCGCATTGCAGGAGGCATCTCTGATGATCTGATCACCCGCGCTGCTGATGTTATTTTGAAGGAGCGCCGTAAACTAATAATGGTAGCCCGCGATACCCCCTTTAACCTCATCCACCTGCGCAATATGGCCATCGTTACTGAAGCTGGTGGAATTATCTGCCCGGCCATACCATCATTTTACAGCAAGCCCCGAACGATAGAGGAAGTAGCTATGACCGTTGTAAACCGGGTTATTGACCTGATGGGCCTGGAAAATGAAAGCTACCGCTGGAGCGAGGAAATTGATGAATAATAAGCAAAATAGCTAGATTGTTACTTTTGATTTGTGCAGCTATTTATGGCAATAGTGTATAAGTGAGTCTGGATTGCATCCTAAGCCGTGCTATGCCCGGAGCTGTTTAGCGGTTAAGCTATATTTAGTATATTTGCAGCCGCAAATGAATAAGAAAGTAGCATTTTATACACTGGGTTGTAAACTCAATTACTCAGAAACATCAACACTGGGCCGCTTGTTTAGCAATGCCGGCTTTGATACGGTTGATTTTACTGATAAACCCGATGTGTTTGTAATTAATACCTGCTCGGTCACTGATAATGCCGACAAGAAGTGTAAAAAAATAGTGAAAGAAGCACTGAAGGTATCGCCAAATGCTTATGTAACTATTGTTGGTTGCTATGCCCAACTAAAGCCAAAAGAGATATCTGAAATACCAGGTGTCGACATGGTTTTGGGCGCTGCCGAAAAGTTTCAGATCATTGACCACATTACAGACCTTACCAAAAAAGAAAAGGCAGTAATTTATAATCAGCCTGTGTCTGAAGCTAATGAATTTGTGCCGGCCTATTCATTTGGCGACCGCACCCGTACTTTCCTTAAAGTGCAGGACGGATGCGACTATTCCTGCTCGTTCTGTACCATTCCATTGGCGCGTGGTACTAGCAGGAGTGATACCATTGAGAGCGTTATCAGGCAAGCGCGCCAGATAGCAGAATCAGGAGTGAAAGAAATAGTACTCACAGGTGTTAACCTGGGCGACTATGGTATTATTAACGGTGAACGTAAGTCGCGTTTTTTTGAGCTGGTAAAAGCTTTGGACGAGGTTAATGGTATCGACCGCATCCGCATTTCATCCATTGAACCAAACTTATTAAGCGACGAGATCATTGCCTTTGTGTCGCAGTCAAAACGCTTTGTGCCGCATTTCCATATCCCGTTGCAATCAGGCTCTGATAAAATTTTGGGCCTGATGCGCCGTCGCTATAAACGCGAGTTATATGCCGATCGCGTGGCACGAATCAAACAACTAATGCCCGACTGCTGTATAGGTGTAGATGTAATTGTGGGTTTCCCTGGCGAAACGCGCGAAGATTTTATAGATACCTATAATTTCCTTAACGATCTTGAGGTATCCTATCTGCACGTTTTTACCTATTCTGAACGCGCCAACACCCCGGCTGCCGAAATGAAAGGCACCGTTCCAGGTTCAACCCGTGCCGAAAGGAGTAAAATGCTGCACATATTGTCTGACAAAAAGCGCCGTGCTTTTTATGAGAGCCAACTGGGTAAAACAGAGGAAGTTTTGTTTGAGGGCGACATTAAAGAGGGCTTTATGCATGGCTTTACCCGCAACTACGTAAAGGTAAAAGCCAAGTTTGACCCGGTGCTGGTAAACGAAATTAAAAAAGTAACCTTAACAAATATTTCATCTGACGGTGATGTGGAAATAACCGAAAGCGAGGAAATATTGGTTCATTAAACCTATATTCGCAGCAGCAAATTATTTAGCTATGTTTCCAAGCTTAAGTTCTCTTATCAAATATCTTTTCGGTTTAGACATCGAGCTCCCTGTACAAACTTTCGGTTTTTTTGTAGCGTTTGCGTTTGTAGGTGCTTACTGGGCATTTACACAGGAGTTTAAACGTAAAGAGAAACTAGGTGTTATACATCCATTTGATAAAACCGTTACGCTGGGTAAACCTATTACCACTACTGAGTTACTGGCTAACGGCTTATTTGGCTTTATTTTAGGCTTTAAGCTGGTAGATATGATATTTAACTATCATGCCATGGTTAATGACCCGCAGGCGTTTTTACTTTCAAGCAGGGGTAACTTTTTTGGCGGGATAGTTTTGGCTGCCGTATTTGCTTACTGGGCTTATTACGAAAATAAGAAACAGGTATTACCAAAACCCGAAACCCGCGTGGTGAAGGCTCACCCATATGAGCTGATGGGTAATATTTTGCTTTGGGCTGCGATATTTGGATTTGCCGGCGCCAAACTGTTTAATGCTTTGGAGAACTGGAACGATTTTATGGCCGATCCGGTAGGCATGTTGATCGGCTTTAGCGGACTTACCTTTTATGGTGGATTGATATGCGGCGGCGCTGCCGTACTTTATATAGCAAACAAACACGGCATTAAACCACTAACTATGCTGGATATCGGCGGACCGGGTATGATGTTATCGTACGGATTGGGCCGTATTGGTTGCCAGATGGCCGGCGACGGCGACTGGGGGATACCTAACCTGGCGCCAAAACCAGGCTGGCTAAGCTGGGCTCCAGATTGGATGTGGTCGTTCAATTATCCGCACAACGTGAGTATGGAGGGCGACCATATACCGGGTTGCGCAGGCAAGTTTTGCAATGTCTTGCAGCAGCCGGTTTACCCTACACCATTTTACGAGTGCATTGTTTGTATTTTACTCTTCTTTGTGCTTTGGAGCATTCGCGACCGCATAAAAATGCCGGGCGTTATGTTTGGGATATACCTGATCATGGCCGGTGTTGAACGTTTTTTGGTGGAGCTGATACGCGTAAATACCCGTTACCATTTATTCGGCATCTCATTTACCCAAGCCGAAATGATCTCGCTTTTCTTAGTGTTGGGTGGCGCAGCGTTAATAGTGAATGGATCTAATCATCAGAAAAAAACGGCCGTAAAGAATGGCTAGTCAATTGCTCCAACATAAACTGATGCAAAACCAGGTAATCAGGTTCATTTTTTCGGCAGGTATGGGTTTCCTGGTTGATATTTGTGCTTTCTATCTATTGTATCACAATCTGTTGGATCAACCCAAATACACACTGTTTAACTACACGGTGAATAATTACAAACTTTCTTTGGCGGTTTCGTTCTTTTTGGGGGTGGTGGTTAATTTCCTGATCACTAAATATGTGGTGTTCACTGCTTCAACAACTTCGGGGGCCAAGCAGTTTATCAGGTTTGCTTCGGTAGCAATAATTGGCTTCTTTGCCAATTTACTGATATTGGATTTCTTTGTACAATCACTGCAAATGTACGCACCGCTGGCACGTATCGCAGCAGCGTTGAGTTTATTCTTTGCCAGCTTTTTTATTCATAAATTTTTCTCATTCAGTTTATCTTATAAACGTCATGCAACTGGAGCAGATAACAAAGCAAGCCATTGAGCTTGCTAAAGAAGCCGGCGATTTCATCCGCAAGGAAAGAAAAACTTTCAATACAGATAAAATAGAATACAAAGGTTTGAACGACCTGGTATCTTACGTCGACAAAACCGCTGAAGGTATCATCGTTGCCGGGCTGGAAAAGATATTACCCGAATCGGGCTTCATCACAGAGGAAAAGACCAGCAGCAAAATAGCCGAACGCTACAACTGGATCATTGACCCGCTGGATGGTACCACCAATTTTATACATGGCGTACCTGTTTTCTCGGTAAGTATCGCCTTGAAAGAGTATGATGAATTGGTGCTGGGCGTAGTGTATGAAATTAACCAGGATGAGTGTTTTTATGCCTGGAAAGGTTCTCCGGCTTATTTAAACGGGGAAGAAATAAGAGTGAGCCAGGCTTCAAAGATCAGCGATAGTTTAATTGCTACCGGCTTTCCATATTATAATTTCGAAAAACAACCGCAATATATCGGTCTGCTAACCTATCTGATGAAAAGCTGCCACGGTATCCGCAGGTTGGGTTCGGCTGCTACAGACTTGGCTTACACAGCTGCAGGGCGCTTTGATGCATTTTACGAATATAACCTGAACGCCTGGGACGTGGCCGCGGGCATAGTCATCGTAAAACAGGCTGGGGGACATGTGGTAAACTTTAGTGGTGGCGACGAGGTGCTGAATGCCCGCGAGATACTAGCTACCAACGAAAAAATAACCGACGAAATGATAGAAGTGATCCAACAGCACTTCGTAACGAAATAAAAAATTTAAACTCAATAAAAAAAGGATCATATTCAACATATACAATCCTTTTTTTATTTTATAGAAGCAATCAGAAAATCTGATCTCTAATCACCTTCCAGTCCCCAACTTAAAGCGCTTCAGATACCACTTCAGTAACTTCAGGAACCATGCGTTTTAACAGGTTTTCAATACCGGCTTTAAGCGTGATTGTTGACGATGGACAGCCGCTGCATGAACCCCGAAGCTCGACGGTAACAACACCTTCTTCAAACGAGCGGTATGAAATAGCGCCGCCATCCTGTTCAACCGCGGGGCGCACGTAATCATTCAATATTTGCTGGATTTTGATCTCGGTTTCGGTGCCTTCAAACTGGATGTCTTCGTTTTGTTCTTCAAGTTGTACTTTGATCTCGGCTTCAACGGCACCTTTAACAAACTCCTTCAGTATAGCTTCAATATCCTGCCATTCGGTACCTTCGGTTTTAGTAACGGTTACAAAGTTGCTGGCAAAAAACACACCGTTTACAAAAGAGAATTTGTAGAGCTCTTTTGCAAAAGGAGAGTGCTCTGCGCTCTCTTTGGTAGGGTAGTCCACACTGCCATTGATCAACAACTTGTTCACAATGAACTTCATGGTTGCCGGGTTTGGCGTAGATTCGGTATATACGTTGATATTCATCTTAGTCTGTATTTAATAAGAACAAATTTAAATAGCTTTTTGGTAATTATACTATACTAAATTAGTTATGACGGGTTAATGACGGATGACTTTGGCGAGCTTATATATGATATGCAAATGCGCAGAAACTACTTTTTTGATAATTTATCTTTTAAAAAAACGTTTAAGTCTCTGTTTCATTCCTGCTTAAGGAGGCATGGTGTTAAAACGGGGGCTCGTCGTCAATGTCATCCATTCTTGAAGGGCGGATGATAAAGTTATTCGGCTTATCAAAATCGTTTGACGGACCTAATCCTGTAAATGCGCTGCCAGAATCAGGGAACATATCACCGCCGTCCAGATCCTGGAACTTAACGTATTTACCTACGAATTTCAGTCGGACAATGCCGGTTTCACCGTTACGGTGCTTGGCTATGATCACCTCGCCCACGCCTTTGGTTGGGTTGTTATCTTCGTCAACCTCCATGCCATAGTATTCAGGGCGGTACAGGAATAGTACCATGTCCGCATCCTGCTCAATTGAGCCCGACTCACGCAAATCTGATAGCATTGGCCGTTTAGAGGCGCCTGGGCGACTCTCAACCGCACGGCTTAACTGCGACAGTGCAATTACCGGCACATTCAGCTCCTTGGCAACCGATTTCAGTGCGCGCGAAATACTACCAATTTCCTGCTCACGGTTACCGCCTCCTTTACCGTCGGCGCTTTTGCCGTGCATAAGCTGCAGGTAGTCGATGATGATAAGTTGGATATCATATTGTGATTTTAAACGGCGGCATTTAGCGCGAAACTCAAAAATGTTCAGGGCAGGGGTATCGTCGATGATCAGCGGGGCTTGTTCCAGGCGGCCAATCTTTGAGTGAATCTGCTGCCATTCCCATTCTTCGAGCGTTCCCTTACGGATTTTTTCCTGCTCGATCTCAGTCTCGCCAGATACCAGACGATTCACCAACTGTACAGACGACATCTCGAGCGAGAACACCACAACCGGTTTGTCAAAATCAACTGCCGCATTACGGGCGCAAGTTAGTACGAAAGCTGTTTTACCCATGGCCGGTCGGGCCGCGATAATCACCAGATCAGATTTTTGCCAACCCGAGGTCATACGGTCAAGGTCGGTAAAGCCCGAAGCTACACCGGTCAGGCCGTCTTTTTTATCTTTAAGGGCCTCTATCTCTTTCAGGGTTTCACGCAAAATATCATCCATTTTACGTGAGTCGCGGCGCAGGTTATTTTGGGCGATATCGAACAAGTTCTTTTCGGCTTTGTCCAGCAGGTCAAGCACGTCGGTAGTGTCCTCGTAAGCGCTGGTTATAATTTCTGTCGAAATGCGAATCAGCTCGCGCTGAATGAATTTTTGAATAATAATGCGCGCGTGGTACTCAATATTAGCTGCAGATGCCACGCGGTTGGTAAGCTCGGTAATGTAGTACGCACCGCCAACCATCTCCAGGTCGCCCTGGGTACGCAGTTGCGCCGTAACTGTCAAAATATCTACCGGCGATGTTTTTTCGAACAACAGGTGGATGGTTTTGAAAATACGCTGATGCGCATCTTTATAAAAAACCTCAGGCTTAAGGATGTCAATAACCGATGATAAGGCGTCCTTTTCTAACATCAAAGCACCCAATACAGCTTCCTCTAAATCAATAGCTTGTGGCGGCAGTTTTCCCAGCGTACTACCGGGGGTGGGGTTACTGTACCGGCCGCGTCTTTCGTTAGTATTTGATTTGCTATATTGGTTGTCGTTCTCAAAAATCATAAGGAAACAAAAATATAACAAATTATATTGGATTCGCCAACACTCTGAAATTACTGTTAAAAATAAAAGCCCTTTTTGATATTATATTCAACGTTTGCTGCCAACACAGGCTGTTAATAAGTTGTTGATATTTGGGTTAACGTTTTAGTTATCAATGATGTTAATAAAGATTTTGGATGTTAACTATTTTAAATTAAATTGAAGGGGTAATTGAGTTCAATAAGTATCAAATCAATTAATATGGCTATTTTTGCAGTCATAATTTTTTAAAAAGCGATGTATAATAACAGAAGAGAAACCCGCGAAAGCAACCAGGTAGTTTTTGGTATCCGTGCGGTTATTGAGGCCATAAAATCAGGTAAGGAAATTGAATCATTATACATTCAGCGCGGTATTGGCGGCGGTTTGCTGGCCGAGCTTAAAACCTTGTTAGGCGAATATCAAATAGTGGCCCAGCAAGTTCCGGTTGAGAAACTAAATCGTATCACCCAGAAAAACCATCAGGGGGTAATTGCTTTTATATCGCCTATTACTTATCAGCGAGTAGAAGATATCATCCCGCAAATATTTGAAAAAGGGGAAACGCCATTGATCCTTATCCTCGACTCGGTAACCGATGTGCGCAACATGGGCGCCATTGCCCGTACGGCCGAGTGCAGCGGCGTACATGCCATTGTGGTACCGGCTAAAGGTTCGGCTCAGATTAATCCGGATGCTATCAAAACCTCGGCAGGGGCTTTGTATAAAATACCGGTTTGCCGTCATGATAATTTTATGCAAACCGTGAAATTTATGCAGGAGAGCGGCCTGCAACTGGTGTGCTGCACTGAAAAGACGCAGGATTACATTTACAAACCCGATTACACTACGCCAACCGCTATTGTCATGGGATCAGAAGAGGACGGTGTGCGCAACGATATTATCCGTATAGCCGACCACCTGGCTAAAATACCGATGCATGGCGAGATCGAGTCGCTGAATGTGTCGGTAGCCACTGGGATTATTTTGTATGAGGCAATAAGGCAAAGGTTAGGATAACCCCTTTTGTCATTATGGCGAAGAAGTTATAGGCTTTGAATAGCCGCTCTGCATTTCGCTTAAAAATGGCACCATGTGCCGCGTCCCTAAAAAAATCATCGTTGTCTGTCTTCTTAAAGACAGGACGTGTTAATTTTTCGGTGTCTATGATTTTTAATATTTATCGAAATTCCTATCGAATAAAACCAGTAATGTAATTACCTGGTTTGCGCTTGTAGAGAAATGCCCGTAAAAAAAGGTAAGTTGTGACATTAATTTTACCATTCAGTTTAGGTATAATAAGTGTTGGTCTGTTTAATATTAACCTTATATTTGGCAGGATCAACAGAGTTTTAAATCCGAATTTTATAATATGTCCGTTTTGGAAAAAACTGTGAGCGACAAGTACGAATTAGTTGTAGGGTTAGAGGTTCACGCGCAGTTATCTACTTTAAGTAAAGCATTTTCGCCAGATTCGGCTGCTTTTGGTGCTGAGCCAAATCATCACATCAGTGTTATCTCGCTAGGTCATCCCGGTACTTTACCCCGCATTAATAAACGTGCAGTGGAGTATGCCGTTAAAATGGGCCTTGCCTGTAATTGCACAATTAACCTCAATAACTCGTTCGATCGAAAAAATTATTTCTACGCCGATTTGCCTAAGGGCTATCAAACCACTCAGGACAACGCACCGATATGCCTGGGCGGACACGTAACAGTAAAATTATCAAATGGTATTACCAAAGATCTGGCCATTCATCATATCCACATGGAAGAGGATGCCGGTAAAAGTATGCACGATAATCACCACGCCGACTCACTGATCGATCTGAACAGGGCAGGAGTGCCTTTGCTGGAAATTGTAACCCAACCAGATATGCGCAGCAGTGAAGAGGCTGGACAACTGCTGACAGAATTGCGTAAAATATTACGCTATCTGGATATATGCGACGGCAATATGGAAGAGGGCAGTATGCGCTGCGATGCTAATATATCAGTACGTTTAAAAGGAGCGACCGAATATGGTAACCGTTGCGAAGTAAAAAATCTGAACTCTATCCGTAACGTGCAGCGGGCCATTGATCATGAGTTTGAGCGCCAGGTACGAATTATTGAAGCCGGCGGACATATAGACCAAAATACTTTAAACTTTAATGCCGATACCGGCGAAACCTCAGTACTGCGATCAAAAGAGATGGCCAATGATTATCGCTATTTCCCAGAGCCTGATCTGGTACCGTTGCGGTTGGATAATGTCTATGTAGAAAATATCCGTCAATCGCTTCCGGCATTACCAAGCCAGTTGCATCAAAAATATATTGACTTAGGTTTATCAGATTACGATGCCTCAGTATTAACTGCCGATAAAGAGGTAGCCTTGTTTTTTGAGGACCTTATCAAGCATACCCAAAACTATAAAGCTGCTGCACATTTAATGATGGGTGCAGTAAAATCATATCTTAACGAAACCGGCTTGCATATAATTGATCTGCAAATTAAACCTGCAAACCTGGCCGGTTTAATTAAACTGGTTGAGGCAGGATCAATAAATAACACGGTGGCAGCACATAAACTTTTGCCTGCCATGATCAAATCGCCGGAGAAAACTGCGGAGCAATTGGCCACCGAACTCAACCTGTTGATAACTGCCGATAGCCATGATGTAAGCAAATTTATCCACGATGCCTTAGCTAAATTTCCGGATAAGGTTAAAGAATACCATAAAGGTAAAAAAGGCGTTTTAGGTTTGTTTATGGGCGATATTATGAAAAGCTCAAAAGGTAAGATAGACCCGCAGGCAACCAACAAATTATTACTCAAAGCATTAGAAGAATCGAAATGAATTTAAAAGCATTAACCTATTGCGCTATAACAGCAGTAACCGTATTGGCTGCTTGTAAAGACGAATCAAAGTTTAAAATTGAAGGCACTATTAAAAATGCCGACAGTGTAAAAAAAGTATACCTGCTTGAAGCTGATAGCACACAAATTAATGTTGTTGATTCGGTGGCTGTTAGCGGCGATGGCAAGTTTGAGATCAAGCACGTTGCGCCTTACGAGAACCTGTACAAACTGCGCGTAGGTGGAGCTATTTATGATCTGATCGCTAAAAATGGCGAAGTAATTGATTTCAGCACAGATCAAAAAGATAAAAATCATGTATACGAGATCAAAGGCTCTGAAAACTCTGAAAAAATTCAGGAATTTAATAAGCTGAGCAGTTTCTGGGGCGAAAAGAATTCAAAGATAGTTGAAGAATACCAGTCAAAAGTTGAGGCTGTTGGTAAAGAGTCTGATTCACTGATAAATATTTATCGCCCATTATTTATGAAGAACATGGACGATTATGCGCAGGCCGTACTGAAGTTTGTTAATGACAATAAAAACTCTTTAGCGTCTTTCTATGCCTTATCGTCATTGGAACCCTTACGTTATGAGCAGCAAATGGTTGCTTATGCCGACGATATTCAAAAGGCAAACAGCTTTAGCGATAACCCGGCGGTAAAGCGGTTTGTAGCACAGATGGAAGCCGCCAAATCCACGTCGGTAGGACATAAGGCTCCTGATTTTACTATTAAAAGTTTAAAAGGCCAGGATATTAAATTATCAGACTATAAAGGTAAATATGTAATGCTTGATTTTTGGGCATCATGGTGTGCACCTTGCCGTGCTGAAAACCCCAATGTTGTTAAAGCCTATACCGCTTACAAAGACAAAGGTTTCAATATTCTGGGCATTTCATTAGATGCAGCCAAAAGCGACTGGGAAAAAGCCGTTCAGGCTGATAAGTTGACTTGGGCGCACGGATCAGATCTGCAACGTTTTGACGGCCCCACCGAGCGTTTGTATCATATAGAAGCTATTCCGTCAAATTTTATAATTGATCCGCAAGGAACCATTGTTGCTAAAAATGTTACCGGACAAGCACTTGAAGACTTTTTAAACAAAACTTTTAATAAGGCTAAGTAATATGTTTAGGCATTTATGAATGTCAATTTGTATAACTACCCGGAAGCAACATTTGTTGAAGGTTTTGCTACGGAAGCAATTGCATTTATGTTTTACTCAAATGTGTAGCTATCGATGCCTGGTTGGTTACATCAATTTGTAATGCAATAGCGCCGTCACCAATTTCTTTAGCTGATGCCTCACCCCTGGCAAAATCGCGCGAACCCAGTATTACGGTGTGCCCGGCTGCCACTAATTCTTTAGCCACCTGCAGGCCTATACCTTGGTTAGTCCAGGTAATAAGGGCTATGCGTTGGTTGGTTGTTTCGTTTTTCATATCACAAAATTCAATAATTGTTGTAGTAGGCTTGTAACCAAAGTCAGGAAAATTGTAACTAAAACAGGGATTTATATATTGAACTGATTTACCGTTGCTTTTCAGTCAGCCCAAACTGTTTTTTAAATATCAGCAGCTCCCCGCTTTCTCTGGCATGTTATTATAACTTATAGCTAAGCGAAAGGATGAATTTACCCAAAGGTCACCGCCCTACATCCAATAACACGTGATGGGTAATATGTTATTTTAAATTGTATAGCCAATACCTTTCTCCGGTATCGTCACTGCATACCCCTCACTCTCCAAATCATCAGCCAGCACCTGCATGCTGCTTTCTTCGCCGTGCACCAGGAAAACGTTTTTTAGGTGGGTTTTATCCTGGGTGCGCACATTGTTCATCAAATCGTTATGATCGCCATGGGCACTTAGTACGTCGGTTTGTTTGATGGTGGCGTAAACGGCCAGGTCGCGGTCTTTGATATGAACAATCGAGTCGCCGCGAAGCAGGCGATGACCTAGCGTACCTTTGGCGCAATAACCTATGAATAGTATGGTGCAGTAAAAATTCTGGATATTATAAAAAAGATGGTCTTGTATTCGGCCGCCTTCCAGCATACCGGCCGAGGAGATGATGATACAGGGTTCGTAATAATTAGATACCTGCCGGCTGTCCTGCAATGTTTCCACATAAGTGAGGTTTTCAAACTCAAATTCATCACCCTGCGATTTGTAAAAATCCTGCGCCTCGGCATTTACCAGGCTATGGTGTTTGCGGAAGATGTCTGTAGCGCGGGTAGCCATGGGGCTATCCACAAAAACTTTAACCTGAGGGAGCAGTCCGCTGCTGAATATTTTATTCAGCGAATAAACCAGCGACTGCGTGCGCCCGATACTAAACGCCGGAATGATTAACCGGCCCTGTTCCTTTACGCA
>Ga0153956_1002123_pt1 | contig 15321 bp, 15 predicted proteins | sample TSFL040MetaG_FD_104704 | JGI IMG/M metagenome (GOLD analysis project Ga0153956, IMG submission 104704) | Attine ant fungus gardens microbial communities from Florida, USA - TSFL040 MetaG | ecosystem: Host-associated > Fungi > Mycelium > Unclassified | place: USA: Florida, Wekiwa Springs... | reverse complement strand
GTCGAATCGAACGATCAATCTCAACGATGAGTTGTACCGGTATTTACTGGCCAGCGGCGTGCGCGAAAGCGCCGTGCTGCATGAGCTGCGCCAGCGCACGGCGGCCCTGTCCGAGGCGCGCATGCAGATCTCGCCGGAGCAGGGCCAGTTCATGCAATGGCTGGTGGCGACGCTGGGCGCGAAGCACACGCTGGAGATCGGCGTGTTCACCGGTTACAGCGCGCTGGTGACGGCGTTGGCGCTGCCGCCGGACGGGCGCGTCGTCGCCTGCGATATCAGCGCCGAGTACACGGCGATCGCACGCGAATATTGGGAGCGGGCCGGCGTGTCGGCGCGTATCGATCTGCGTCTCGCGCCGGCGCTGCAAACCTTGGATAACTTATTGGCCGAGGGGCGGGCGGGGCAATTCGATTTCGCGTTCATCGATGCCGACAAAGAGAATTACCAGGGGTATTTCGAGGCGGCGCTGCGGTTGTTGCGCGTCGGCGGCGTCATCGCCGTTGACAATGTGCTGTGGAGCGGCCGGGTGATCGACGACGCGGTCAACGACAGCTCCACGGTGGCGTTGCGCGAATTCAATCGGCGCCTGGCCGTGGATGCGCGAGTCGCCATCAGCATGATTCCGCTCGGCGACGGCCTCAGCCTCGCGCGAAAACGGTGAGAAAAACTTGCTCCGCTGCTGCTGTGGCAACATCCCGGCAGCAGTTGTCGTTGTCGACGCAACAATCATTGCCCGAGCTTGCGCCGCGCCGCGCGATTGCCGGCGCCGGTCCCGACCCGGCGCAAGCTGGAAGCCGCGCCAAACGCGTCGCGCGGCCCCGCATAAGCTACGAATAAATCGATATAACCGGAATTTTTCACTGGCACGTTTGCTGCAATTTTTCAAATTCGTCGGCAATGAGCGCCGCGATGGTGTGCGTTGCCGCCCACTGATACGGAAGGAGCCGAAGGCTGCTGGCTTGCGGCGGTCCTGTTCGCCATATCGTTATCCGCGTTGAAGTGGTTTGAAAAATGTTGCGAAAGCTGATCGGGTTGCTGGGGGTGGTTATCGGGGCGGGCGCTGTGCTGGCGTCCGCGGCATGGGCGCAGGCGCCGGGCGGCGCGCAGCCGAAAGCGCTGCGCATTGCGGCGGTGGCGTATTTCAGCGGCGACAAGCCGAAGTTCATCGGCGCGCCGGCGGTGATGGCGGAGCAGGGCTGGCTGGCCGCCGAATTGAAAAAACGCGGCGTGGATCTGGAGTGGGTGCCGGCCGCGCACACGGCGGTGGGGCCGCTGATCAACGAAGGTTTCGCCAATGGCGGCATCGATTTCGCCAACTATGGCGATCTGCCGTCGATCATCGTCAATGCCGGCGGCGTGCAGACCCGCGCGATTGTCGGCAGCGGCCGCGGCACCGATACGTTTCTGGTGGTGCCGAGCCAGTCCACGGCCACAACCATCGCCGATCTCAAGGGCAAGCGCATCGCCATTCACCGCGCTCGCCCGTGGGAGTTGCCGTTTCTGCGCCTGCTCGAAGCGAACGGGCTGAAATACAGCGATTTCAAAATCATCAACATGAATCCGCAGGCTGGCGCCGCGGCCGTCGTGTCGGGCAATGTCGATGCGCTGTATACGCTGAACGATGCTTATCTGCTCGAGGATAAAAAAGTCGGCCGCATTATCTGGTCGACCAAATCGGCGCCGCCGGATTGGAAGATGCGCACGGAATTGTGGGCGTCGAAAGCGTTCATCGATCGTTATCCGGAACTGACGCAACTGGTGGCCACGGCCTACGTGAAGGCGCTGTGGTGGATCGCGCAGGAGCAGAACCGGGCGGCGTTTGTCAGCCTGTCGACGCGCCCCGGTTCGCCGGAGAGCGTCACCTGGCGCGAATACGACGATGCGGCGCTGGCCTGGTCGGCGCGCTGGTCGCCGTTGTTCGACGATTACGCGTTGAATCACTATCGGCACAGCGTCGATTACGCGCTTAACAATCAATTGATCCGCCAGCGCATCGCGCCCGAGAGCCTGTTCGACCGGCGTTTTCTCGATACCGCGCTGGAACAGTCGGGCGCGCGCCAGTTTTGGCAGGCGCGGCCATGAGCGCGGCGCAGGCGCTGGCGCGCGCGCGCGGTTTTTCCTGGCTGGCCAAACCGCTGCCGCTTTTGCTGTTGCTCGGCGCATGGACGCTTGCCACTGGCGCGGGCTGGTATCCGCGCGCATTGCTGGTGCCGCCGCAACAGGTGTGGGACGCGTTTACGGAAATGCTGGCCAGCGGCGAACTGCAGGAGCATCTGAGCATGAGCCTGCACCGCCTGCTGATCGGCATGATGCTGGGGTCGAGCCTCGGCCTGGCGTTCGGCGTGTCGATGGCATTGTCGAAAACCGTCGAGGTGTACACCGCGTCGCTGTTCAATGTGCTGCGGCAGGTGCCGTCGATTGCCTTGATACCGGTGCTGATTCTGATTTTCGGCATCGGCGAAACTTTCAAAGTGCTGATCGTCACCAAGGCGGCTTTTTTTCCGGTGGCGCTGGCCGCGTACACGGCGGTGCAGGGAATTCCCAAAAATTATTTCGAGGTGGGACGCGTTTATCAATTGCCGGGTCTGGTGCTGTTGCGGCGCGTGATTCTGCCGTCGACGGTGCCGCCCATTGTCACCGGCCTGCGGCTGGCGCTGGGACGTTCCTGGGGCACGCTGGTCGCCGCCGAGTTGCTCGCCGCCGAGGCGGGCATCGGCCAGATGATGGAGTTCGGCCGCCAGATGTTCCGCATCGATGTGGTCATGGTCGGCGTTGTGATCACCGGCCTGATCGGCTTCGTGCTGGATCGCGCCATGAAGCTCGTCGAGGCCCGCCTGTCGCGCTGGCGCCCGCGTTGAGCCATTCCACCGCAACGATTCACTGAAAGGCCAACCAGCATGTCGTTTACCGTCAATAGCAAAAATCGCGGCGTACTGCCGCGCGGCTTGGTGCTGCCGGCGCTGCTGCTCGGCGTGTGGCAATATTTGTCGACGCTGGGGCCGGGTTATGCGTACGCCTTCGTGCCGCTCGGCAGTATCGGCCACAGCCTGCTGGAACTGATCGCGAGCGGAGAGTTGCCGCGCCATGGTTACGCCAGCGTGGGCACGGCGCTGAAAAGCCTGTGCATCGGCGGCACGCTGGGCATTCTGCTGGGTTCGCTGATGGCCTTGTCGCGCGTTGCCGATGTCGTGATCGGGCCGTTGTATCACGCGTTGCGCCAAGTGCCGACGCTCGGCCTGATTCCGCTGATCGGCTTGTGGTTCGGCAATACCGAGCTGTCGAAAATCGTCGTGGTGAGCATCGCCAGCTTCGAGGTGATGACGCTCAACACTTACGAAGGTTTGCGCGGCGTCGAAAACCGTTTCCTGGAAGTGGGCCGCGTGCTGACTTTCAGTCGCGCGCAATTGTTTTTTCGCGTGCTGCTGCCGGTGGCGATCCCGTCGATCACGACCGGGTTGATGCATGCGGTCGCCTTCGCCTGGCTCGCCACCGTCGGCGTCGAGTTGCTGTTCACCGTGGGGCCCGGCCTCAGCGTGATCATGGAGCGCGCGCAACTCGCCGAGCGCATGGATATCGTCATCATCTGCATTCTGTTCATCGGCCTGCTCGGCTTGCTGATGAATCAGGTCTGCGTCTGGCTGGGCCGGCGCCTGCAACCGTGGCGACGCACGCAATGAATCGCGCACGGACGCACTGAATCGCACGTAACGAACGCCCCGAACCGCGAATTTTTACAGCAGGAATTTGTTCATGAACAGCCGTTCCCATATCGCCAGCATCGTGCCTTTCGGCGCGAAATCTTCGGAGCAGGGTGGAGTCGCGATCTCCGCGCTGAGCAAACATTATCGGATTGAAGGCAAGAGCCTGCCGGTGCTGCAGGGCGTCGACCTCGACATCGAGCCCGGCGAATTCGTCAGCATCGTGGGGCCGAGCGGCTGCGGCAAATCGACGCTGCTGCGCCTGGTGCTGGGGCTCGACAACGATTACAGCGGAGAAATCCGCGTCGACGGCGAGCGTGTCACCGGCACCAGCCTGGATCGCGGCATCGTGTTTCAGGATCACCGCCTGTTTCCGTGGATGACCGTCGAGCAGAATGTCGCGCTGGCGCTGCTCAATCGCGATTTGCCGGAGGTGGAAAAGCAGCGGCGCGTGGCCGAGCATATCGCGCTGGTGAATCTCGACGGCTTCGAAAAGGCTTATCCGCATCAGTTGTCCGGCGGCATGGCGCAGCGCGCCGCCATCGCGCGCGCCCTGGTCAACGAACCCAAGGTGCTGTTGCTCGACGAGCCGCTGGGCGCGCTCGACGCGCTGACACGCGTTTATCTGCAAAACGAATTGCAGCGTATCTGGCTGCGGCATCGCAGCACGGTGATCCTGGTTACCCACGATGTGGAAGAGGCCATTTACCTGGGCGACCGCGTGATCGTGATGGACGCGAATCCGGGCCGCATCGCGCGCATCGTGCCGGTGCCGCTGCCGCATCCGCGCGACCGTTCGGCGCCGGTGTTGCGGCGTTTGAAGGAGGAAATCCTCGGCGAGCTGATCAAGGCGCCGGTGCTGGAATCGCTGCGCGAGGAGGCGCCGCCCGCGCTGCGCACGCGTTGGGTCTGGTAGCGCCGCGCTTGGTTTTCGCCGGACTCTGGCGCAAGATCAGCAGCGGATCCCATTGGAAAGGACGACCTGATGAAATCGAAAACCTCGTTGAGCGCCACGCAAGGTCGCATTGTGCGGCGCTTTGGGCGCCATGATCGCGCGCCGCTGGCGGCCGTGTTGCTGACGGTGTTGTGCCTGCCGGCCGGCGCCGCCACCGCGCCGGAGCCGGCGGATTCTTCGCAACGTCCGTTGATGGGGGCCATCGCCGGGCATCGGGACGACAGCATTGCGCGCGCCGTCGCGGGAAGCTGGCGCTCTCCGGAAAACCGTGCGCGCGACCGCTATCGGCACCCGCTGGAAACCCTGGCGTTTTTCGGCGTGGGCCCCAACCAGTCGCTGATCGAAATCACGCCCGGCGCGGGCTGGTACTCGGAAATCCTCGCGCCCGCGCTGAAAACGCGCGGCCGTTATACGGCGGCGGTGATGAAGTCCGAGGCGATGCTGCCGGCGCAGCGCGAATACGCGCAGAAAAACCGCGATGGGCTGCGCGATAAATTCGCCGCTGACCCCGAGCGTTATGGCGCGGCGAAAATCGTCGAGTTCGATCCCAAGGCGCCGATTCTGGGCGAGCCGGCGAGCGCGGATATCGTGCTGAGTTTTCGCAATGTTCACAACTGGGTGCAGGCCGGCACCCAGGAGGCGATGTTCAAGGCGTTTTTCGCGGTATTGAAGCCCGGCGGCATTCTCGGCATCGTCGATCACCGCGCCGACGCGGGCACGCCGCTCGATAAAAATTCCGGTTATCTGTCCGATGCCTATGTGGTCAATCTGGCGGTGGCCGCGGGTTTTCGCTTCGACGGGCGCTCCGAGGTCAACGCCAATCCGCGCGACACCAAGGATTATCCCAAGGGCGTATGGACATTGCCGCCGACTTACGCGCTCGGCGACCAGGACCGGCAGAAATACACGGCTATCGGCGAGAGCGACCGCTTCACGCTGCGCTTCGTCAAACCCGTGACGGAATCTCCGGCCAAGCCTTGAATGTTTTTTGCAGATGGCGCTCGCCCGTTAGCGGGCGAGCCAATGCGGTCAGAAAATGCGGTCAGAAATTGGTGCCGGACGAAACCGGCGCCCACTTGAGCAGTTCCGCTTGCAGCGAGCCGAGTTTTTGGCCGACGTATTCCAGTGCATCGTGGCCGAGCAACAAACGCAGCGGCGGTTGCGGCGCGTCGACCACCTGGATGATGGCCTGCGCGGCCTTGTGCGGATCGCCCGGCTGCCTGCCGTTGCGCGCGGCCAGGCCGCGGCGGAAAGCGCCCGCGGTATTGTCATAATCGCCGATGGTGTGCTCGACGTGCACCATCGAACGTCCCGCCCAATCCGTGCGGAAGCCGCCCGGCTCGACGATGGTGACCTTGATGCCGAGGCCGGCCACTTCTTTTGAAAGGGCTTCCGATATGCCTTCCAGCGCGAATTTGCTGCCGTTGTAAATACCGACGCCGGGGAAGGCGACCAAGCCGCCCATCGAGGTGATATTCACGATGTGGCCGGCGCGGCGCACGCGCATGCCCGGCAACACGGCCTGCATCAGCGCCACGGCGCCGAACACGTTCACTTCGAATTGATGGCGCACCTGGGCCATCGACACTTCTTCGACCGCGCCTTCCAGACCGTAACCGGCGTTGTTGACCAGCACGTCGATGGCGCCGGTTTCGCGTTCGACGGCGGCCACCGCGTCGCGCACGCCGGCGTCGTCGGTCACGTCGAGCAGCACGCCGAGCGAGCGGCCGGGCGCGAGCCGATCGAATTCCTGCTTGCCTTGCGCGCTGCGAAACGTGCCCGCCACGCGCTCGCCGCGTTCGAGTAATTGTTCGGCCAGGGCTTTGCCAAAACCGCTGCTCACGCCGCTAATAAACCAAGTCCGCATAAAAACCTCTCTCCTCGGTGACGCCGCTCATGATGTCGGCCTGGTGGAAATGTGCATCGCGGGGCGCCGTCCGGTCAACAGCGGCGTGTCGATGAATGATCGCGTGTGTTTTCAGGTCTTGCTGCGGGCGCAGCACGGTTGTTCGCGCGGTGCACGCAAAACAGCAGGGCGCGCCGGCGGTGTTTGAGCCGTGTCGGGAGAAACGCTTGTCGCGGGCGCGGATTTTCGCCCGGAAGAGGGCGCGCGCGACGCCGTGGGCGTCTGGTACGAAACCTGCTCCCGGTGGATGACAGGGCGAAGCGAAGTTTCGGCCCGGGCAATGAACATGGGGCGCAGTATGAGCATAGAGTTTTTTTGGACCTTACCGGCCAGCGGCGACGGCCGCGCCATCGACAATGCGCAATGGAATCGCGGCGATTACACGCCGGGCCGCCTCGTGGCAAGCGGGTGGAGGATATGATTGTCGCCCCGAATCTGTGGGCGGGGTTCGGCCCGATCCGCCCGGGGCCTGCTGGGCTCGGCATCGTCGGCGGTTATGAGCAGGTGGCCGAGCGTATCGACGACCTGATCAATATCGGCGTCGAGGGTTTCATTCTTTCCGGAGCGCCGGCGCTCGAGGAGGCGCTGCGTGTCGGCGAGGAGGTATTGCCGCTGGTGCGCGGCAGTTCGCGGAGCTCATTGCCGTCGGCTGAGTGTCTCCCGAAAATCTGACACGTCAGTTCAGGCGCGATGGCGAGAGGGAGCTTTGCTCTCGGAAAGGCGTGCGGTTTTGCCGGGGTGGCGAGCGCCCGGTCGTTTCGGCGACCGGGCGTGTTTTTTAATGGCCGCGCACGGTGTTGGCATCCTGCCCGAACAAAAAGCGTTTCGACTCCTCGTCCACCACGGCCGCCTGCCGGGGATTGACCTCCAGCGCCCTGGCGTAGGCGCGCACCGTGGCCGGACGCGCCGCGATGGCGTTGAACCAGCGTTGCAGGTTGGGAAAATCCGCCAGATCCTGCTGCTGTGCCTCGTGCGGCACGATCCAGGGATAACAGGCCATGTCGGCGATGGAATAATCGCCCGCGATGAATTCGCGATCGGCCAGCTGTCTGTCGAGTACGGCGTAGAGGCGAGCGGTTTCCTTGACGTAGCGCTCGATGGCATACGGGATTTTTTCCGCGTAGCGCCCGAAGTGATGGTTCTGTCCGGCCATCGGGCCGAGGCCCGCCATCTGCCAGAACAGCCATTGCAGGGTCGTGTTGCGCCCGCGCGGATCGGAGGCGATGAAGCGGCCGGCTTTGTCGGCGAGATACAGCAGTATGGCGCCCGATTCGAACAGCGACAGCGGCTCGCCGCCGTCGGCGGGCGCGTGATCGACGATGGCCGGGATGCGGTTGTTCGGCGCGATGCGCAGGAACTCCGCCTGAAATTGTTCGCCCTTGCCGATATTGATCGGGACGATCCGATACGGCATGCCGGTCTCTTCCAGAAACAAGGTGATCTTGTGACCGTTGGGCGTTGTCCAGTAGTAAAGATCGATCATGGAAAAATCCTTTGCCTGGGTGAATACACGCGCTGCGCGCGCTGGAAATATCGGCATTGCGGCGGCGCGGGGCTTCGATCATAACGCGGACGCGCAAGCGGCCGGAAGCATCGTCGAGCCGCTGCGTTTCTTCAGGCGTTGCCAGGGCGGCAGCCGATCAGCAGGGTTTTTTGCCGGAGCGGCAATTATCCCCGCGCATGAGTCGGGCGATTTTTTTTCCGCTCAACGCGGCGCGTTGTATGGCGGCCGTGTTGTGCAATAATCGCCACGTTTTTAGATGTAATCAGTTGAGATGTAATCAGTTGTCATTTCATGTCTGAAAAAACCATAGCAATCATCGGCGGCGGTTTTTGTGGAACGCTGACCGCCGTGCATCTGCTGCGCAATCGCGATTGCGCCGGCTTGCATGTTGTCTTGATCAATCGCTCGGGGCCGTTCGCGCGCGGCGTCGCCTACGGCACGCGCACGGAAACGCACGTGTTGAATGTGCCCGCGGCGCGCATGGGCGCGTTCCCCGACGATGAGGCGGATTTTCTGCGATACGCGCGGCGTCGCGACCCGCATATCGCGGGCGGCGCTTTTTTGCCGCGCCGTTGGTACGGCGAATATCTCGAATGGCTGTTGGAGGATGCGCGCGCGCATACAGCGCCCGGCGTTCGTTTCAGCCACCGCGTGGAGCACGTGGTCGATTTGCGGGAGAACGGTGCCGGCATCGACATGGTGTTCGAAGGCGGGGAACGGCTGCGCGCGGATCGGGCGGTACTGGCGCTGGGCAATTTCGCGCCCACCGATCCGCCGCTCGCGCAGAGCGATTTTTTCGCCGGTAGCGCGCGCTATGTGCGCGATCCCTGGCTGCCCGGCGCCCTGGATCGCGTGGATCCGGCGCAGCCGGTGCTGCTGATCGGCACGGGATTGACCGCGGTCGATATCGCGCTCGATCTGGTGGAGCGCGGTTTGTGCCAACCGTTGTACGCGTTGTCGCGGCGCGGATTGGCGCCGCTGGCGCATCGCGGTCTGGCCGATGGCGCGCGCGAAGTGGAGTTGCCGGCCGCGTTGTGGGACGAGCCGGCCAGTGTGCGCGGTTATCTGCGCAGCGTGCGCCGCCGTATTCGCGAGCTGGCGGCGCAGGGAATCGATTGGCGCGATTGCGTCGCCGCGCTGCGCCCGATCACCGCATTGTTGTGGCAGCGTCTGGATCGCACGGAGCGTGCGCGGTTTTTGCGGCATTTGCAGCCGTATTGGGAGATTCACCGGCATCGCCTGGCGCCCGAGCTGGGCCAGCGCTTTCGCGCGCTGCAGGACAGCGGGCAATTGCGTCTGCGCGGCGGCCGCCTGCGCGAGCTGACCGAGCGGGGCGGACAGGTGGAAGTGCGTTACCAGCCGCGCGGCGGCGCGCAAACTTCGCTGCTCAGCGTCGGCAGCGTGATCAATTGCACCGGTCCCAACAGCAACATGGCGCGCTCGCCCGAGCCTTTGCTGAATTCGCTGCGCGCGCGCGGAGTGCTGAGCGCCGATGCCCTTGGCCTGGGGCTGGCGGTGGCGGAAAACTACGCGGTGGTCGGCGGCGATGGTGTGGCGTCGCCGCGTCTGTTTTATGTGGGGCCTTTCCTGAAGGCGCATTTCTGGGAGGCGACCGCGGTGCCGGAGTTGCGCGTGCATGTGCGCGATCTTGTCCGGCATCTGCTTGCCTGAGTCGAGGCACTTTTTTTCGCGTCATGCGCGATGCCGGAATTTTTCCGCGGCGAAGCAATACGCGCGATGCAAACTTTTTGACGTTACCGGAACGGCGCCTGCCATGCAGCGCGATGCGCGTTGAGCCAGGGGTGGCCGCACCGATGGTTTTTTGTGTGTGGTTATTGCCCATGGAGAAACGTTATGAATATCGTCGCCATTTCCGGCTCGCTCAGCCATCCCTCGCGCACCGCAACGCTGTTATCGCTGTTCCTCGAACGCATCGGCGCGCGCGGCGCCGCGACCTCGCTGATGAATATTGCGGAACTCGCGCCCGCGCTTGGCACCTCGCTGAATCCCAGGCAGTTGCCCGAAGCGGTGAGCGCGGCATACCGTCAGGTATTCGCCGCCGATGTGCTGGTCATCGGCACTCCGGTCTACAAGGCTTCGTACACGGGGTTGCTCAAGCATTTTTTCGATCTGATCGATCCGCGCGAATTGCAGGGAAAAATTGCCGTGTTGAGCGCCAATGGCGGCAACGATCAGCACAGCCTGGTGATCGAGCATCAATTGCGGCCGCTGGTGGGTTTTTTCGGCATGCAAAGCGTGGCGGCGGGCTTGTATGCGCGCGACAGCGATTTCCAGAAGCTGGACGATGGCGGCGGCTATGCCGTGATCCAGCCGGAATTGCTCGCGCGCGTCGATGACGCGGTGGCGCAAACCGTGCGCTTATTGCAGAGCCGCGCTTGAATTCAAGGCTTTAAAAAATTCGAAGCCCTGTCGAGCTTGCGCGCATTGCGCTGCGCTCGAAAGCGCATGCGGGCGAGAGTTCCTCGCGATAATGCGCAGTCTGTCACAGTTCGATTCGAAGCCCGATCCGATATTCATCACCCGCGTTGTTGGCTGGAGTCCATTTTTTATTTTTTGCTTTTTATTTTTTTCTGAATTCAGCGCAGCGCGGCCATAGCCATCTTTTTCATTTTTTGTTTTGTATTTTTTCGACGGAGGATGAAAACCGAACGGAACTTGCCGGGCGCCGCATTCAATAATTCACGGCCCCGCTCAGCGAAGAAGCATGTTGGGTTGGTGCAACTTACGGTTGAGCAGGGTTGATGGCAAGCGCGGTAAATCTCTCGATGACAGGTGCGTTTTTTCACGATCAGTACTGTTTTTAACGATTAGTACCGTGAGCGGTCGCATGTAGTGGATTTGGATATAGGGAGATTGCGTCATGCAGAATTGGTGTGTCCTTGCAGGAGTCATTGCCGTTGTCGCCTTTGCCGGCGGCGCCGATGCGGCACTGGTGCGTTTGGATAATCCCCGTTCCGGAAAAGCCGCCCCGCCTCCCGCCTCCAAAGCCGGGCTGGCCTGGATGCCGGTGACCGGAGCATTCGGCGCCGCCGCGAACGGCGGCTGGTCCCTGGCCAACCACGGCGCCGCCTTCTCTGAAATGCCTGTGCTCAACGCGATGCCGTCCTTCGCCGATCTGGCCGGACCGCTGCGCAGCCAGGGCGATGCGGCGCCGCGTTCCGAAACCGTCGCGCAGGCGCCCGCTCCGGCGGAGAACGAAGCTCCGCTGCTGGGTACCGGCGTGGCGCTCAACCCGCTCACGACGGGCTCGATGAATCCCTTCCTCGATGTACAGCAGACCCTGGGTGGAGGCTGGCCTGGGAATGGCAGGTGGCTGATGGGCGAAGCGCTGGCCGCCGCGCCCGAGGCCTCGACCACGGGCCTGCTGCTGACCGGCGCCGGATTCCTGTGGTTGTTGCGGCGCCGCAACAGCCGCCTGGCCCATGCCGCGGAGGCGGTCGCGGGCGAGCCCGGCGAATTGCTGCGGCTACCAGCCTCGCGGTGGCGGCGCGCGAGCGAGGATCCCGCCATTTCGATATGGCGGGCTTCCTGAACGCACTCAGCGCGGGTTTTGTTCCAGCTCGCCGGCCACCAGCGGCGCCTGGTCGAGTTCCACGCCGGTGGTTTCGAGCAGGCGCGCCACCATCATGTAGCAGCCGATGGTGAGCAATACATCGACCACGGCGCTGTCGTCGAGGAAGCGGCGCACCGCCGCCAGGTTTTCATCGCTGGCTTTCACTCTCAGCACCACGTCGTCGGTAAAGGCCAGCAAGGCCTGTTGTTCGGGGCTCAGCGCGGGGTCGGCGCCGCCGCGCGCGATGGCGTCGAGCTGCGCCTGGGTCAGGCCGACTTCGCGGCCCACGGCTTCGTGGTGATAAATCTCATAGGCCGCCTTCGACAGGTAAGCGACGCGCAGGATCGCCGTTTCGCGCAGCACGGGGTCGAGCGGCGAGCGTAGCATGATGCCGCCGGACAGGGCGTTGAAGCCTTCGAACACGGCCGGCGAGGCGTGGCTGAGCATGCGCACGATGTTGAGGTTCTGGCTGCGGGCGATGTAATCGCGGGCGGCCGGGCTGAGCGTCGCGGGGTCGGGGTAGGGGATGCGCGCCATGATGCTTATCCTTCTGTTCGAAAATCGAGAGTGGAAGAAAACTTCCAGACTCTAACACGCGCTGACTTGAACCCTATGGTAGACGAAAGTATACTCTGGCCATTCATCGCTACGGGGGCGCTTCCGTCCCCGCCGCTTCGCAGTTGCGATGTCCTGTCCGCATAACTATTAAAACCATGTTCAGAGGAGTAAATCATGGACCGTTATATCGTCGTCTCATCCGACTGCCACGCGGGCCCGCTGCCCGAGCAATACCGTGATTACCTCGATCCGCAATACCGCGAAATCTTCGACGCGGCGCTGCCGATCCAGCTGGCCACCACCGCCAGAGTGGAGAAAAACTTCCTGATCCAGGAGGTGAACGAAGAGTGGCGCCGCCCGATCCAGCAGCAGCTGGTCGGCACCTGGGATTACGAAGAGCGCACCAAGGTGCTCGACAGCGAAGGCATCGCTTCCGAAATCATTTACGTGGACGGTATCACCGAGCGCAACGCGCCGCCGTTCGGCGCCGGCCTGTCGCTGCCGACCGAAGGCATCAACCCGGAGCTGCAGTGGGCCGGCGCCCGCGCGCATAACCGCTGGCTGGCCGAGCTGTGCGCCCGCGCGCCGGAGCGTCACCGCGGCGTGGCGGTCATTCCGCTGCTGTGGGATATCGAAACCGCGGTGAAAGAGGTCGAGTGGTGCCTGGCCAACGGCCTGAAAGCGGTCATGATCCCGTCGATGGTCGGCAAGTTCGAGCACTACCACCACCCGCGTTATCGCCCGTTCTGGGAAATCTGCCAGGACAAGGGCGTCGTGGTGAATTTCCACTCGGGCTCGGGTCCGATGCAGGATTTCTTCGGCCGCGAGTGGCCGGAAAAAGATCCGGTCGACAACCCCGGCGCGGTCGGCGCGTTCAACATGGAAGTGTTCTTCTGGACCTTCCGTCCGCTCACCTTCATGCTCTGGGGCGGCGTGTTCGAGCGCTTCCCGCGCCTGAAAGTCTGCGTCGCGGAAACGGGCACGCTGTGGCTGCTGCCGCCGTACCTGCGCCACCTCGACCACGGCTGGTACGAGGCCGAATTCTCGCTGAAACTGGGCGATTTCAAGAGCCACCTGTCGATGGCGCCGACCGATTATTTCCGTCGCAACGTCGCGCTGGGCGCGTCCGCGCTGTCGCGTGCCGACGTGCTGGAGCGCGATGCGGTCGGCTTATCGCAACTGATGTGGGGCAACGATTTCCCGCATCCGGAAGGCACTTTCCCGCACACCTGGCCGCATTACCTGGATCGTTTCCACGACGTTCCGCAAAATGAAGTGGCCGCGATACTCGGCGAGAACGCGATCAAGTTCTACGACCTGGATCGCGAAAAGCTGGCGAAAATCGCCGAGCGCATCGGCCCGAAAAAATCCGATCTGTCGGCCGCCGCTTAATTCGGTTCCGATTACAACGCGCAAATCCCCGGGGTGACCCGGGGATTTTTTTTGCCCGCGTTTTCATCGTATCGACGAGGACAGGGAGCAGGCGTTCGCGCAATTCACGCGCGAACTGCATCAGGTGGCCCTGGCGATGCGCCATTGCGCGATTGGAAATGGAAAGAGGGAAAAGATTTTTGTCGGCCTCTCATGTCATCGGCCGGGCCGACGACATGAGAACGGGATGATGGCTATGCGAAGAAACGGCGGCGATCACGCCTGGGCGTGGCGCAATTTACGCCGCGCCATCGCGCCCAGGCCCAACAGGCCGCTGCCCATCAGCCAGGCGGCGGCCGGAACCGGCACTTCGGCGGGAACGCCGGTGCGCCAGTCCTGAGATACCACGTCCCAGGCGATCTGTTCCAGCTGATCGCGCAGCGCGATATTGGTGATCAGCGGCGAGGGCATGCCGGTGGCCGTTCCATCGCTGGTGAAAAAACCTTCGGGAATGTCGAGGCCCACGGCGGATTTTCCGAACAGCGTCGAGTAGGTGGTCACCGTGGCGATGAAGCGGCCGACATCGAGGCTGAGGTGGGTGGAGTCGCGATAAAAATCGTAAATGCTGCCGAAACCTTCGACGTGGCCCGCGCGGATTTCTGCATCGAGGCGCGCCAGCACATCGCCGACGGGAATGAGATAAATCGATTCACCGGAGTTTTCGGTTTTTACGTTCTGGTACAGCACGTTGAAATATTGCGCCGACAACAGAGTCGGCTGGTTGGGATCGTTGGCGGCGGCCTCGGTCCAGGGCGTCTGGTAATTATCCTCGGGCAGTGGCGGCCAGCTCCAGCTCGGCACATTGGGCCAGCCTTCGTACACATAAAACTTGGTGTTGGTCGACGGGCCGGCATGCGTCATATCGACGAACTGCCTGATGGCGGCCTGGTCCGTGGCGAGCGTGGAGCCGGCGCCGATGTAAGGTTGAATGGTGACGATATCCCAACTGTTCTGCGCCAGCGCCTGCGTGTAGCCGCCGTAGGAGTTGGCAAAGGTGATGTCGTCGGGATTATTCGCGGTATAAACGAGCGGCTGGCTGGCGCGGATGTGATAGCCGACGTTGAGGCTGTCACCGGATTGCTGCGCCAGCGCTGCGAGCCCGTCAGGTTGCATATCCCAGGTAAGGCTGTTGCCGATGAAGTAACCGTTGAGGGCCATGCTCTGGAGGGGGACTGCGAGAAACAAAGCTGCGAACCATTTTGTTTTCATAATGCGGGAATCCGTTTTTCAAATTATGAAATTTTTCGCATTTTATCTATTGGTGCATGGCTTGCGTACTATTTTTTCATTAATTTTTTTTGTAACCCCGATGACTCATTTAATCCTTGTGGGTGATTGCAACAGCTTGCGATTCACCAGGTTATTGGTCAGCAAGGGTTTCGCGGGAAATCTTGTACTTGATTTGGTTGCTTTTTGATCGGGTTGAGAATTGTACTGTGTAATATATTTCGACGCGATGACGCAATGTCAGTAAACCGCGAATGCGCGAACAGGAAAAAGAGAATATTTCATGGATTTCCGTATCGATGTCCCATTTGCAACATGTTTAGGGAACCTCTGAAAAACGTAGCGAGTGCAGCCGAGGCAAGGCAAAAATGAGCGAAAACCCGCCGTTTATACGTCAATCAATGAGGATTTTGAGCGCATTTTTAACGCCGCATCGGCAAGCGCAGTCGTTTTTCAGAGGTTCCTTAG
>Ga0153956_1002122_pt1 | contig 15333 bp, 12 predicted proteins | sample TSFL040MetaG_FD_104704 | JGI IMG/M metagenome (GOLD analysis project Ga0153956, IMG submission 104704) | Attine ant fungus gardens microbial communities from Florida, USA - TSFL040 MetaG | ecosystem: Host-associated > Fungi > Mycelium > Unclassified | place: USA: Florida, Wekiwa Springs... | reverse complement strand
TCGGCATCCTCGCATGGCCGATTATCTCCGTTGCGAAAGAGATCGCTGGCGATTCATCCTTGTCGGGCCCGGATGCAATTGTCTCAGCGCCGAAAGTTCGCGAATTCGTGCAGAAACATTTCGCGGCGCACAACAAGGACAGCGGTGGCTCCTCGGGCCGGGTCAAGCGTGTGATCCTGATGACGGAGCCGCCGTCTGTGGACGGCCATGAAATCACCGACAAGGGCTATGTGAACCAGCGCGCAACGATGGAACGGCGCGCTGATCTGGCCGCCAAGCTCTACCAGAACCCGCCGCCGCCCGAGGTGATCGAAATTCCGTGAGCATCACGCCGCAGGAGATCATCGACTTCTGGACGACGACTGTCGGAGAGAAGCGCTGGTATGTCATTGAGCCGGCGCTCGATGACATGATCCGGACACGCTATGAGAGCCTCTGGCGGGAGGCGCGATCTGGGGGGCTGGCGGCTTGGGAGGAAACGCCGGACGGCGCGTTGGCGCTTCTGATTGTGCTGGATCAATTCCCACGCAACATGTTTCGTGGGAAGGCCGATGCGTTTGCCAGCGATGCGCAAGCGCGTGAAGTGGCGAAGCGCGCCATCGTGCGCGGATACGACATGCGGATCGAGCCGCCTATCCGGCAATTCTTCTATACGCCGTTTGAGCACTCCGAGAATCTGGACGACCAGGATCGTTCGGTAGCGCTGTTTGCCAAAGGGATGGGTGTGGACCATTACACCCACCCTTATATTCTTGATCACCGCGCCCAAATTTTCCGCTTTGGGCGTTTTCCCAGCCGTAACAAGGCACTGGGCCGGATTTCTACGATCGAAGAACAGGATTACCTGTCGCGCAAGTGAATGCCGCCTTAAGGCATTGCTTACTTTGGCGCGCGTAGGCTGGCGCCATGAGAACGGGCGATCTTTGCCAACTGGCCGCTGAACTGGCATCCGAACATGGGTCGGACGCAGTGGACTATGCGCGCCGCGCCGTCGTGACGCTGGAATGCGAAGGCGAGGGCGAACGCGCGCAATTCTGGTTCGCGCTGTCGATTCTACTGGACGATATCGTCACCCAGCGCGTCGATCCCGATCGTCCGGTCGTTATTCACTGATCTTTCGCTGTTTTTCTGCGTCTTGCGCCATGGCGGCTTGCCTGCGCAAACTTGTCCGATTTCTTCGCGGATAGCAGATGCCCCTCGATCCCGTTCTGAAAGCCTTTCTCGATCAGGTCGCTTCCATGGGCGGTCCGAAGACGTGGGAAATGCGGCCCAGCGAGGCGCGTGAAGCATTCGCCGGACTTATGCAACTTGCCGGTCCCAAGGATATTCCTATCGGCAAAGTCTCCAATATCGCCATCCCGACCGCGAATGGGGACATTGCGGCACGCAACTATTCGGCGGTGGCCTCGGGAGGCGAGCCATTGCCGACCTTGGTGTTCTTCCATGGCGGCGGCTGGGTGATCGGCAGCGTCGATACGCATGACGGACTGTGCCGCATGATCGCGAACGGTTCGGGATGCCGCGTGATCTCCGTGGATTACCGCTTGTCGCCGGAGAGCAAATTTCCCGGTCCTGTCGATGAGGCGGTTGCCGCCGTCGAGTGGATCGAAACGAACGCGGCACAACTTGGTGTGGATGCTAATCGGCTTGCAGTCGGCGGCGACTCCGCGGGGGGCGCGCTTGCAGCAGTGGTGACCCAGGTCGCGAAAGCGAAGGGTACCCCCAAGCTGGCCTTCCAATTGCTCTTCTTCCCGGTGACGCAGATCGGCGATGAAACAACCTCGCTGCGCGAATATGCGGAAGGCTATTTCCTGGAACGCAAGACATTGGATTGGTTCTACGCCAATTATCTGCCGACCGATGCCGACAAGAAAGATCCGCGCGTCTCTCCGCTCGCGGCGGCGGATGTGTCGGGGCTGCCGCCCGCTTACGTCATGCTCGCGGGTTTCGATCCGTTGCATGACGAAGGCTTGCAATATGCCGAGAAGCTGCGCACTGCCGGTGTCCCCGTGACCGTCGCAGACTATCCCGACATGGTTCACGACTTCATCTATCTGCAAGCGGTGTTGCCGCAAGCGGCCGAGGCGTTGAACACAGCCGCGAAGGCGTTGAAGGCGGCGCTCAGCTAGGAATCATCTTGCCCGGATTGAGGATGCCTTTCGGATCAAGCGTCGTCTTGATCGAACGCAGCACATCCACGCCAAGCGCTCCTTTTTCCTGTGTCATCCAGGGCAGATGATCTTCGCCGACGCCGTGATGGTGACTGATGGTGCCACCATGCGCGACGATGGCGTCCGTCGCCGCCCGCTTGATGGTGAGCCATTGCGCGACATCACCATCCAGGGCCCGCGGGAAGATGTACGTGAAATAGAGGCTGGCGCCATTCGAATAAGAATGGCTGATGTGGCAGGCGACGATGCCGCGTGCGCCGGGACGCGGTGCTGTTTCGCGGATTGTGTTTTCCAGCGCGTTTTTCACGGCGGCATAGAGCGCATCGATCTTGGACCAGCTTGTCGCGGTCTCCAGCGTGTCCACGCCAAGGCCGCGGTCCATCATGGGTTCGCGCAGATAGGGACCGTGAAAGCGGCCCTGGTGCCAGCGCTTGCCGGCGCTATCGCCGATCGCCATTGCGCCAAATTGCTTTGCGATTTCACCGAAACGCTTACGCGAGCGTTCGACTGTTCCTCCGTCACCCTCGAAGCCGGCGATCATCGCGGCTGCCGTGTCGCCGAATTTGCGATAGCGCAACACGACGTCGGCGATGCGGCTGCCGAGGCTCTTTCTTTTTCCGGCCGCGCCATAGGCCCGATAGAAGCGGGTTTCTTCCGCATCGGAGAGGCGCAGCATTGCTACCGATACGCCTTCCTGAACGGCTTTGCGGATCGCGGCCGCCCCGCTGGCGAAATCGCGGAAGAGAAAACCGGTATAGACGCTCACCGGCGGTGCGGGGTGCACATGCACGGTCGCTTCGGTGATGACGCCGAATGCGCCTTCCGATCCAAGCACCATATCCGTGAGGCGCGGGCCCGCGGATGAGCCGGGAAAATCTTCGGTGGTGAGCAAGCCGCGCGGCGTCGCGAGCTTCGCGGACACCAGCCAGTCATTCGCGCGGCCGTAACGGCTCGATTGCTGGCCCGCGCCGCGATGCGCGATCCAGCCGCCCAGCGTCGAGAATTCGAAGCTTTGCGGGTAGTGACCAAGAATGACGTTTTGCGCGCGGAGCGCTTTGTCGAACGCCGGACCGTAGATGCCGGATTCGGCCGTTGCGGTGGCGGAGACCGTATCGATACCGATCAGCCGATCCATGCCGGACATGTCGAGCGAGACGGTGGCTTTGAAATTCTTCGCCGTGCCCGTGACGCTGCCGACGACGCTGGTCCCGCCGCCAAACGGGACGACGGCAATCCCGTTGTCCGAGGCGAAAGACAGAACCGACAGCACTTCCTCCGTGCCGCGCGGATAGAGAATGGCGTCGGGTGCGGTTGAGAGGTTTCCGGCGCGCAGATGCAGAAGGTCATGATAGGAGCGACCGCGCGCGTGAAAGGCGCGCTCGAAATGATCGTCGCGCACGCGATCTTCACCCAGCACCTGCGCGAAATGTGCGCGCTCGGAAGCATCGAGGCGCGAAGGGGCGAGGGCGATATCTTCCAGAGGGCGCGCCGGCGTGGCGAGAAGACTGGGCATGCCCAGCTCATCGGCCAGCCATGTCCAGGCCGCCTCGTTTCCCGCGACCTCGTCCTTGTGGGCAGACCAGCCCCATCCATTCCAGCTAATCTTTGTGCGATCGGTGCTCATGGGACCACGCTAGCAGATCAACAGCGCAAATTGAGCGCGCGGGGGAGGATTTCGAAGGTTGCTGGTAAACGGCCCGCGCTTTCGCCATCCACTTCGATCAGAACCGGGTGTCCGCCGGTCTCCGCCACCGGCACCGCCACCACGCGGGCGCCTCGCATAGCGCGCACCGCCGGATTGTTCAGATGCTCGCCGGTATAGATGAGCTTCATATCTGCAGCCGCCCGGCTTTTGGGGCCGCTGCCCATCACGATAACGTCGAACACACCGTCATCGGGCCGGGCATTGGGCGCCACCTTCATGCCGCCGCCAAAATAAAGTCCGTTGGCGACGGCGACGGTCGAGATGCTGGTGATCTCATCGAACGATCCATCCACGCGGATGCGCACGGCACGGTCGCGATAGCGCAGCAATCCGAACAGGCTGTGAAAGGCAAAAGCGAACTGTCCGCCGAACAGCTTTGCGATGCGGGCGCGATTGACCGAATCCACGATCAGGCCGGACATGCCGAAGGATGCGATGTTGATGAAGTAACGCACCACCGGCTCGCCCTTGCGCGACAGGCAGGAGAGGCGGCCGACATCGATCATGCGTGTCTTCGCGTTTTTCAACCTGGCGACAGCGGCACCGTGACCCGGTGCGATGCCAAAGGTCTTGCGGAAGTCGCCGCCGGTGCCGCTCGTGACGAAGGCGAAAACGGCATCGGGCGAGATCGGGCCGCTTTCAACGAAGAATCCGTTGACGGCCTCGTTGATCGTGCCGTCGCCTCCGACTGCCACGATTTCAGAGCAGCCCTCCAGCAACGCTTCGCGCACAAGCGCTGTTGCTTCGCCACGGCGCTGTGTCATTGCCACAGACATATTGGGATAGGCGTCGCGTAAGACACGTTCGATAGCCGGCCATTCGCGCCGCGTACGTCCGCCGCCCGATCGTGGATTGACGACGACGAAGGCGCTCATTGTGGCGCCGTGGTGAGGACGAAGTTGCGTTGCACGGCGGCCAGTTCGTTTGCTTTGCGCGTCTCATCCCATCCGAGTTCGGAGGCCATGAGATCAGCAACACGCCGCAAGCGATCCGCGCCGGGGTTGCCGAGCTGGCCGATGCCAGTGCGCCGCATCACCACGTCATCCATCGTCAGCGCCGCTTCTTCGCGGATGGCGAACAGCACTTGCGCGCCGATATCGCCGGATTCCGACAGGGCCTCACGAAGATCGGGACGATTGCCGCCAATGGCGAGAGCCTCGCGCACACGCGTTCCGTACAACCGCACGAGATGATCGATATTCGGCACCGGATCGTGCTCGGCTTCCATCTGCTTCTGGAAAGCCGCAAAGCGCGGAATATTGCCGCCCGGCGTCGGCGATGTCTGTGTGGAGCAAGGTTTCCCTTTGATGCCGAGTTTTTCGACCAGCGTATCCACGGTCTTCTGCGCCAGATCGCGCGACGTCGTCCATTTTCCGCCGATAGCGGAGAACAGGCCGTTCAGGCCGTCGTCTTTCGCATGATCGACAAGTTCGGCGCGCCGGCTCGCGTCGTAGGTGTCGCCGGAGCCGTCATCGACCAATGGCCGCAATCCCGCATACCAATGCTGCACATTCGCGCGCGACAGATGCGCGGAAGGCAGGTTGGCATTGATGAAGGCAAGGAAATCGTCGATGTCGGATTCAGTAACGCCCACATCGTCCGGCTTGCTGCGGAAGGCTGTATCTGTTGTGCCGAGCAGCGAATGACCACGCCATGGCAGCACAAAGAAATGTCCGCCACTGGCCGCAACCGTCAGCGCATCCTGCTTGGTCATCGACGGGACGAGCAGATGAATACCCTTGGCGCGCAGTAGCTTGTGCGTGGCCGGCTTTCCGAGCGCCTGCGAAATGAAAATATCGGCCCACGGCCCGGCGGCGAGCAATGTTGTCTTCGCGCGGATGTCGAAATGCGCATCGCTGACGCGGTCATGCGCCTTGGCGCCTTCGACCACGCCGTTACGGATCAGCAAGCCGTCGGAGGCGACATGGTTCGCCGCGGCTGCGCCATGCGCGACGGCATCGAGAATGCATTCGAACGCCAGCCGCTCCGGCGCGTACATCTGCGCATCGTAATAGAGGAACGAACCTTCAAAACCGGGACCCGCAAGCGACGGTTCGCGCGCGACGGCAGCTTTCGCGTTCAGGAACGAATGGCCGGGCAGGCGCTGATCGGGATCATCCAGCCAGCCGCGGTCGTATGACAGCAGATCGTAGAGTGTCAGCCCCGCGGCCAATGTCGCGCGGCCCTTGAAGCCGGCACCGTAGAGCGGAATGAGAAAGGGCAACGGCTGTACGAGGTGCGGCGCGGTGCGCTGCCAGATCCGCCGCTCGCGCAGTGATTCTCGCACCAATCCCAACTCGAAATTGCGCAGATAGCGCAGGCCGCCATGAATGAGCTTGGAATTGTGGGCGCTGGTGGCGTGGGCAAAATCGTTCTTTTCGATCAGCGCCACTTTGAGGCCGCGCAGGCTGGCATCGCGTGCCACGCATGCGCCTGTGACCCCGCCGCCGATGACCAGCAGGTCGAAAATCTCATTGGAAAGGCGGCTCAAATCTCGGCGCATTTGGGCTTGGTGGACGGCACGGAAGCTCTGCTAGGCTCGCCTAAAGACAACAAAACCGAGGGACGGGCAATGCCACAGGTCAAGGCGAACGGGATTGACATCGAGTATGAAAGCTTCGGCCGGGACAGCGATCCCGCGCTGTTGCTGATCATGGGCTTTTCCGCCCAGATGACGATGTGGCCCACGGCGCTGTGCGAAGGGCTAGCGGCGAAAGGCTTCCGGGTTATCCGCTTCGACAATCGCGACATCGGGCTTTCCACACATCTTTCCAAGCTCGGTGCGCCCAATATCGGCGAGGCCATGATGAAGGCGATGACCGGCCAGCCGGTCGATGCGCCTTATCTGCTCGACGACATGGCGAAGGATGCCGTGAGCCTTCTGGATGTGCTGGGTATCAAGCGCGCACATATCGTAGGCGCGTCCATGGGCGGGATGATCGCGCAAATCGTGGCGGCGAAATATCCCGAGCACACGATCAGCCTGACCTCGATCATGTCCACGACGGGCAAGCGTGATCTTCCGCAAGCCAGGCCGGAAGCGATGGCGGCTTTGACCACGCCGCCGGCCAGCGACAGCCGTGAAGATCGCATTGCGCAGGGCATTAAGACCTGGCGTGTGATCGGCAGCCCTGGCTTCGCCGCGACGGATGACGAACTGCGCGCGACTGTGGAAGCTGCTGTCGATCGTTCGGCCTATGATCCAGCCGGTATCGGTCGCCAGCTTCTTGCCATTGTCGCTTCGCCGCCGCGCAACGATATTCTGAAAAACGTGAAGGCGCCTGCGCAGGTAATACACGGAGAAGCCGATCCGCTGATACCGATGGAAGGCGGCAAGGATACCGCAGCATCCATCCCCGGCGCGAAGCTGCATCTCGTCCCGGGCATGGCGCATGATTTCACCAATGCGCTTGTACCGGTCTATCTTAAGCTGATCGGGGATTTCGTGCAGAGCGTCGAGAAAGCGAAGGCAGCATGAAAATCCGCGCGAACGGTATCGAGATCGAATATGACGAAGCCGGTCACAAGGACGGCACGCCGCTGTTGATGATCCAGGGCTTCGGCTCGCAGATGACGAGCTGGCCGATCGAGTTCTTCAACATGCTGGCGGAAGCCGGCTTGCGCGTGATCCGCTTCGACAATCGCGATGTGGGGCTTACCCAGAAATGGGACGGCATCTTCCCGAAAACCGAGAATATCATTGAAGCTCTGAAAGCGGGCCGCAAACCCGACGTTCCCTATACATTGGCGGACATGGCGAGCGACGCGGCGGGACTGCTGGATGAACTCGGCATCGAGAGCGCGCACATCGCCGGGGCGAGTATGGGCGGCATGATCGCGCAGCTCGTGGCTTTGGATCATCCGAAGAAGACGCGCTCGCTGATCTCGATTTTCTCCACCACCTCCGATCCGTCATTGCCGCGTTCGGCGCCGGAAGCGCAGGCGGCATTGATGGCGCGGCCCGAAAACAATGAACGATCCACCGTGATTGCTCATTCGTTGAAGGGCAGGCGGGCCTATGCTTCGACCAAATGGCCATTCGATGAGAAGCGGTTGGCGGAGCTGATTGGCCGTTCTTATGACCGCTCGTTCTATCCGGAAGGCACGCTGCGCCAATGGGCGGCAATCATGGCGAGTCCGCCGCGCACGGAGCGGCTGAAATCACTGAAGATACCATCGCTGATCCTGCACGGTTCGTCGGACACGCTGATCCCGCCGGCAGCGGGACGTCACACCGCGCAGATGATTGCCGGCAGCGAACACCATGAGATCGAAGGCTGGGGGCATGATCTTCCGCTGGAAGTCATTCCGACCCTGCGCGATCTCATCGTGCCGTTCATTCAGCGCGTGGAAGCGGACAGGGCAAAGCAAGCCGCCTGAAACGAAAACCCCGCCGCGGCATAGCCGGGCAGGGCTCGAAATTCGCGAACGAGAGGCAGATTACTTGATCTTGCCTTCGTTGAATTCGACGTGCTTGCGCAGGACCGGATCGTATTTCTTGATCTTGAACTTCTCGGTCATGGTGCGCGTGTTCTTCTTCGTGACGTAGAAGAAGCCGCTGCCGCCCGAGCTGTTGAGGCGGATTTTTGCGGTTGTTGGCTTCGCCATAACGAGTGTCCTTGAATCTGATGCGCCGAAGGGCCGGTAACCTAGCCATCGGCGGCCCCAAGTCAAGGCCTGCGGGAGAGCCTTGAAGCCTTTGGTTTATAAAGGGAATTAGCTTCTTCCCGGGTCCGCTATTAGGGCTAGCCGGGGAAGATAGGTGCAACTTGAAGCATTGCGCCGGGACTTTCTTAAAGCGAGCCGCGCTAAGAGAGCCTTGAGAAATTAGCGTATGAGCGGTCAGCCGTGGGGGCTTCTTCCAACTTCGCGCTGCTGAAGGACTTCGCCGAGGAGACCTCCAGCGACAAGCGCCGGGAATTGTTGCGACAGGCGACGGATGTTTTTCTTGCCGAAGGCCGTGGCATGTCGCCGGCGGATATAGCGACCCTCGATGAGGTCGTGCAAAGCGTTGCAGCCGACCTTTCGGCGGAAGTTCGTGCCGAGCTTTCGCGCAAGATCTCCGCGGCGCCCATTCCCTTCACGCGAACGGCGCGCAAGCTGGCGATGGACGACATCGAGATCGCGCGGCCCGTGCTCGAACGTTCACGCGCTTTGAGCCAGGACGATTTGCTGGACGTGATCGCGCAGAAATCCTCCGACCACATGATGGCCGTCACCCGCCGCGACGATATCGGCGAGACCGTGTCCAGCGCGCTGGTCGAGCGCGGCGAGGACCGGGTTGTCGTGTCGCTGCTGGAGAACCGCACGGCCAAGATCAGCGAAGCGACCTATGAGCGCGTGGCCGAGCGCGCGGAAACGAGCAAGGTCTTGCAAGCGCCGCTCGTCCGCAACGAGAGTGTGCCGCTACATCTTCTCAACGACGTTTATCTGAAGGTCGAAGCGGATCTTCGCCGCGAAATCCTGAGCAAGTATGAGGGCGTTCTGCCATCCGAGCTTGAGGCCGCGTTCGAGCGCAGCCGCAACCGCGTCTCCAAAGCCTATGGTGCGCTGCCGGAGGATTTTGATTTGGCGCGCCGCGAAGTCGAAGGCATGGCGCAACATGGCACTTTGCTGCCGCCCGCTCTCGTTTCGCTTCTACGGCAGGGGCCGGCGAAGCGCACGGCGTTCATCTTCGCTTTCGCCCGGCTCACCGACGTCAACTACGAATTGGTGGACAGGCTGGTGACCACCGCCGATCTGGATGCCTTGGCAATGCTATGCCGCGCGGCTGGTTTCGACCGCGCGCTTTTCGTCACTGTGGCCATGCTGATCGTGGGTAAGGATGCGCCGATGGGCCGGTTGAAGGAATTCGGTGAACTCTACAACAGCGTGCCGCTGGAGGCCGCGCAGCGGGCTATCCGCTTCTGGAAAGTCCGCGCGAAGATTTGATCTCGTCAGATAAAATCGACCTGAGATTTCCCACGTTGAAAACGGAAGAAGGGCACCGGCCGGGTAGCATCCACGCCATCCGCAAGACGGGCCTCCACTTCATCCAGAACAACGCGCGTAATAGACGGTAGATCGAGCGCCCGGGCTTCGGCCAAAGTCAGCCAACAGGGCGTGAGTAGCTCGTCATTCTCCCGAACGTCCAAGGTATGCGCGATCGTCTCGGCATCGGCCATGAAGAAGCGGGCATCGAAGCGGCGTGTGCGATTGGGCGGGGTGATCGCACGCGCGATGAATTCCATCGTATCGAGACGTGGCGCGATGCCGTGCTCGAAGAACTTCTGCCAGGCCGGTGCGCGTGTGCGCGGCAGCTTTTCCGCCCGTTCCCCTATCAATATGCCGGCCTCTTCGAAGGTCTCGCGGATCGCCGCCAATGCAAGACCGCGCGCGCGGCTGGCGCTGGCGCTTTTGGTCAGGCGCTCGGCCACATGCGGGCGAAGTTCTCCACCCAATGCGATGCGCTGGTCGCCGGGATCGACGCGGCCTCCGGGAAACACATATTTGTTCGCCATAAACGCCATGTTGCCGTGGCGCTGGCCCATGAGGATGCGTGGTCCATCCTTCTCGCGCCGAACCAGAACCAGCGTCGCCGCATCCTTCGGGCGAAGCCGATTGGGAATGACGACCTCATCCTTGTCGAACGGCGCGGGCTTGGTGACCATGAATTGTCTTAGCGGCGCTTGCGCGTTTTCCGCAAGTTGAACTTTGGCTTGTTGCCGGAACTCCGCTTGGGCGCTGCGTTAGCTTCGGCGATTTCGAAGCGCAGCCCACCGGTGAGCGGCGCGGCTTCCATGAGGCGGACCGTGAGATTATCGCCCATCTTGTAGCTGGTGCCGCTGCGCTCGCCGATGAGCGCATGCTTGCGTTCGTCGTGCCGGAAATATTCGAAGCCCAGCGAGCGCGCGGGGATCAGACCCTCTGCGCCGCTTTCGGGAATGCGCACGAAGAGACCGAAGCGCGTGACGCCTGTGACGCGCGCGGTGAAAGTGGCACCCACACGGTCTTCCATGTAGGCCGCAACATAACGGTCCGTGCTGTCGCGCTCTGCCGCCATGGCGCGGCGCTCGGTGACGGAGATGTGGTCGGAGATTTCGCCGAGCCGGTTCATTTCCTTGTCGCCCAAGCCGCCATCGCCCAAGCGCAATCCGCGGATCAGCGCGCGATGCACGATCAGGTCCGCATAGCGGCGGATCGGTGAGGTAAAATGCGCATAGTGCGAAAGATGCAGGCCGAAATGCCCCTTGTTCTCCGGCGAGTAGATCGCCTGCATCTGGGTGCGCAAAACAATATCGTTCATCACTTCAGCATTGGGGCCGTCCTTGGCCTGTGCCAGCACGCGGTTGAACACGCCGGGCTTGATTACCTGGCCCTTGGCGAAATTCATGCCGATGGTGCGCAGATAATCGGAGAAGGAGAATAGCTTCTCCTTTGAGGGCGCTTCGTGGATGCGGTAGATCAGCGGCGTGCGCGCTTTTTCGAGGCTTTCGGCCGCGCAGACATTGGCCATGATCATCATCTCTTCGATGAGGCGCATGGATTCCAACCGCTCGCGATAGGCAATGGATTCGATCTTGCCGTCCGCACCGATCTTGATGCGGCGCTCCGGCAGGTCGAGGTTCAGCGGATCGCGCTTATCGCGCGCTTGCGCCAGCGCGAGATAAGCATTCCATAGCGGCTTCAAAACATTCTGTGCGAGCGGCGAGGTGTCCTTGCCGTCGAACGCATCCTGCGCCTGGCGGTAGGTGAGGCTGGCGGCGCTACGCATGATGGCGCGCAGGAACTCATGGCGCTTCTTGTTGCCGTGTTGGTCGAAAATCATGCGCACGGCGAGGCAAGGGCGATCCTCGTTCTCCATCAAAGAGCACAGATCGGCGGAAAGCCGTTCCGGCAGCATCGGCACGACACGATCCGGGAAGTAGGCGGAGTTGCCGCGTTTGAAGGCTTCTCGGTCCAGCGCCGAACCGGGTGTCACATAATACGCGACGTCCGCGATGGCGACGATGACGACGTGGCCGCCCTTGTTGTTGGGGTCATCATCGGGACCAGCCCACACGGCGTCGTCATGATCGCGCGCATCTTCCGGGTCGATGGTGAGGAGGGGAATTTTGCGCAGGTCTGTGCGTCCATGCGGATCGGCCGGCTTGGCGGCTTCGGCTTCGTCGATGACTTCCTTGGGAAATTCCGTCGGAATACCATGCGCGTGGATAGCGATAAGGCTGATGGACTTGGGATCGTCCATATTGCCGAGGCGTTCGATCACCTTGGCGCGCAAGGTGCCGGTGGCGCGGCCCGACAACGGCTCGCAAAGAACAAGCTCGTTGGGCTTTGCACCGCCACGGTCGCGCGGATCGATGATGAATTCGTTGCGGGTCTTGCGATCCACGGGCACCACGCGGCCGCCGCGATCGCCTTCGCGATAGACGCCCAGCACTTTGTGGGCGCTGGCGCCGAGCCGCTTGATGATCCTGGCGTCGTAGCCGTCGTGGCTTTCCGTGAGGCGTGCGAGAATGCGTTCACCGGCGCCAAGCACGCCCCCGCGCTCATCTTCTTTGCCGGGAATGACGGTGATCTTCGGTGGTTGTTTGTCGCTTTCCCAACGCTGGGGCCGCGCGAGCAATTCGCCATCGGCGTCCTGGCCGGTGATTTCGAGGACGGTGATGTCCGGCAAGGTGCCGGGCTTCTCAAAGGTACGATGAGGGCCGCGCTTCAGCGCACCCTCGGATTCAAGTTCTTTCAATATCTTCTTCAAATGTATGCGCGCATTGCCCTTCACGCCGAGCTTGTGGGCAATGTCGCGTTTTGTGGATTGGGGATTTTGGGCGAGGACTTCGAGGACGCGCGCTTTGTCGAGCGGAATTTCGGAACGGTCGGAATGCTTTTTCTTCTTCAACTCAGCCTTCGACTTCTTCCGGTTCCGGCTTCTTCGCCGCCGCCTTTTTCGCCTTCGGTTTGGCTTTCGCCTTGGCAGGCTTGGCTTTCGCGTCGGCAGCCGGCTTTTCAGCTTTGGCCTTCTTTGCCGGCGCAGCTTTCTTCGGTGCCTTCTTCTTTTTCTTGCCGCCACCGCTGGCTTCGCGATCCGCGATCAGCGTGAGTGCCTGTTCCAGCGTCACGCTGTTCGGATCTTGATCCTTCGGGATGGTGGCATTGGTCGAACCATCGGTGACATAGGGGCCATAGCGGCCCTTCATAACCTTGATGACAGATTCGCCGTCGGCGGCCTTGCCGAGTTCTTTCAAGGCTTCCGGCGCGCCGCGCGGGCGGGCCTTTGCCTTTTTCTCGGCGAGGACCGTGACGGCGCGGTTGATGCCGAGCGTGAACACTTCGTCCGGATTGTCGAGCGACGCGTAAGCGCCGTTATGCGCCACGTAAGGTCCGAAGCGGCCGAAATTGGTCGTGATCGGCTGGCCGTCTTCCGGGTGCTTGCCAACTTCGCGCGGCAGGGCGAGTAGCTTCAGCGCAAGCTCGATATTCACATCGGCCAGCTCGGTCCCTTTGGGAATGCCGGCGCGCTTGATGTCGTCGCCCGAGCCGCGTTGGATGTAAGGCCCGAAACGGCCGCTCTTCAGTTCGATGTCTTCGCCGGTTTCCGGATCGTGACCCAGCACGCGCGGCTGCGCGGCGGCTGCTTGCTCCGCGCTCTGACCGAGGCGGCGGGTATAGCGGCATTCCGGATAGTTCGAGCAGCCGACGAAAGCGCCGAAGCGTCCAAGCTTGAGGCTCAAATTGCCGTCGCCGCAGGTCGGGCATTTGTGCGGATCGCTGCCGTCCGCGTTCGGCGGGAAGATGTGCTTGCCCATCACCTCATTGAGATGATCGATCACATGCGTGATGCGCAGATCCTTCGTCTCGCCGATGGCGGCCGAGAAGTCTTTCCAGAAATCGGTCAAAAGCGTTTTCCAGTCGAGTTCACCGGCGGAGACTTCGTCCAGCTTCTCTTCCAGATCGGCGGTGAAGCCATACTCCACGTAACGCTTGAAGTAGTTTATCAGGAAGGTGGTGACGATGCGGCCCTTGTCGTCTGGGTAAAAGCGATTGCGGTCCAGCTTCACATACCCGCGGTCGCGCAAGGTGGAGAGAATGGACGCATAGGTGGACGGGCGGCCGATGCCCAGCTCTTCCAGCTTACGCACGAGGCTGGCTTCGGAATAACGCGGCGGGGGCTCGGTGAAATGCTGTTCCGGCTTTACCTGTTCGATGTCGGTCTTCTCGCCGACAGCGACCTTCGGCAAGCGAGCGCCGTCTTCATCGATCTCGTCGTCCTTGCCTTCCTGATAGACGGTCAGGAAGCCGTCGAACACCGTGACCGAACCTGTGGCGCGCAGCGTGATCTGCTTGTCAGCGGAAATGACGTCGACCGTGGTGCGTTCAAGTTCCGCGCTTTCCATCTGGCTCGCGATGGCGCGCTTCCAGATCAGGTCATAAAGCTTCTTCGCATCATCTTCGAGGTAGTGGGCGACTTCTTCCGGTGTGCGGGTGAAGCTTGTCGGACGGATAGCTTCGTGTGCTTCCTGTGCGTTCTTGGCCTTGCTGGTATAGGTGCGCGCGGTTTGCGGCACATATTTCGCGCCGTATTTGTCACCGATCGTGCTGCGTGCCTCGGCAATGGCTTCGGGCACCATGGTGATGCCGTCGGTACGCATATAGGTGATGAGACCGACCTGGTCGCCGCCGATGTCCACGCCTTCGTACAGCCCCTGCGCGATGCGCATGGTGTGTTTGGCGTTGAAGCCCAGCTTGCGCGAGGCTTCCATCTGCAGCGACGACGTAATGAACGGCGGCGACGGGTTACGCTTGACCGGCTTGCTCTCCACCGAACCGATGGAGAATTTCTGCGCGTTGATCAGATCGACGGCGCGCTTTGCATCGGCTTCGTTGTTGATGCCGAGCTTTTCGACCTTCTTGCCGTCGAGATATGTCAGGTGCGCGCCGAACGTGCCGCCCGGTGCGCGGACATCAGCGTCAATGGACCAGTATTCGACCGGATTGAACGCTTCGATTTCCTGTTCGCGTTCCACGACAAGGCGCAGCGCGACCGACTGCACGCGGCCGGCCGAGCGCGAGCCCGGCAGCTTGCGCCACAGAACCGGCGACAGGGTGAAGCCAACGAGATAGTCCAGCGCGCGGCGGGCGAGGTAGGCATCCACCAGTTCGGCATTGATTTCGCGCGGATGCTGGATCGCTTCCAGAACGGCGGATTTGGTGATGGCGTTGAACGCCACGCGTTCGATCTTCAGATTTGTGCTCAACGCCTTCTTCTGCTTGAGCACTTCCAGCACATGCCAGGAAATGGCTTCGCCTTCGCGGTCCGGGTCGGTGGCGAGAATGAGCTTGTCGGCGCCTTTCACGGCATCGACGATGTCCTTGATGCGCTTCTGGGCCTTGGCGTCCACTTCCCAGGACATGGCGAAATCGTCGTCCGGCTTCACGGACCCATCCTTGGGGGGCAGGTCGCGGATATGGCCGAACGAG
>Ga0153956_1002120_pt1 | contig 15336 bp, 14 predicted proteins | sample TSFL040MetaG_FD_104704 | JGI IMG/M metagenome (GOLD analysis project Ga0153956, IMG submission 104704) | Attine ant fungus gardens microbial communities from Florida, USA - TSFL040 MetaG | ecosystem: Host-associated > Fungi > Mycelium > Unclassified | place: USA: Florida, Wekiwa Springs... | reverse complement strand
ATGTTCGTCGGCGTCGGCGCTTCGCGCGTGCGCGACATGTTCGAGCAGGCCAAGAAGAACGCGCCGTGCATCATCTTCATCGACGAAATCGACGCGGTCGGCCGCCATCGCGGCGCGGGCCTCGGCGGCGGCAACGACGAGCGCGAGCAGACGCTGAACCAGTTGCTGGTCGAGATGGACGGCTTCGAGGCCAACGAAGGCGTGATCCTGATCGCCGCAACCAATCGTCCCGACGTGCTCGATCCCGCGCTGCTGCGTCCGGGCCGCTTCGACCGTCAGGTCGTGGTGCCGAATCCCGACGTGCAGGGCCGCGAGCAGATCCTCAAGGTTCACGTCCGCAAGGTGCCGCTGGCGCCGGATATCAACCTCAAGACCATCGCCCGCGGTACGCCCGGCTTCTCCGGCGCGGACCTGATGAACCTCGTCAACGAAGCCGCGCTGACCGCCGCCCGCCGCAACAAGCGGATGGTGACGCAGGCCGAGTTCGAAGAGGCCAAGGACAAGGTGATGATGGGCGCCGAGCGCAAGTCGCTCGTGATGTCCGAGGAAGAGAAGATGCTGACGGCCTATCACGAAGGCGGCCATGCTATCGTCGGCCTCAACGTGCCCGCGACCGATCCGATCCACAAGGCGACGATCATTCCGCGCGGCCGTGCGCTCGGCATGGTCATGCAACTGCCGGAACGCGACAAGATGTCGATGTCGCTGGAGCAGATGACCTCGCGCCTCGCCATCATGATGGGCGGACGTGTCGCGGAAGAACTGATCTTCGGCCGCAACAAGGTCACCTCCGGTGCATCGTCGGATATCGAGCAGGCGACGCGCCTTGCCAAGATGATGGTGACGCGCTGGGGCCTGTCGGACGAACTCGGCACGGTGGCCTATGGCGAGAACAACGACGAAGTGTTCCTCGGCATGCAGGTGAACCGCCAGCAGAACGTCTCCGAAGCCACCGCGCAGAAGATCGACTCCGAAGTGAAGCGGCTGGTCGAGGAAGGCTACAACGAGGCGACGCGCATTCTGACCGAGAAGCGCGACGATCTCGAAACGCTGGCCAAGGGCCTGCTTGAGTTTGAGACGCTGTCCGGCGACGAGATCACCGATCTTCTGAACGGCAAGCGGCCGAACCGCGAGTCGGTGCTCGAACCCACCGGTCCGCGCACCTCGGCGGTGCCGCCGGCCGGCAAGCCGCGTCCGCGCCCGGATGCGGGCCTCGAGCCGCAGCCGCAGGCGTAAGCACCCTCCCTCTTGAATTGAAAAGGCCGGTCTTCGGACCGGCCTTTTTGTTTGCGGTTGCTTCGTCATGGCCGGGCTTGACCCGGCCATCCACGTCTTAAAATAAGACAGACGTGGATCACCGGGACAAGCCCGGTGATGACGATCGTGGGCGTTGGGATGTCGCAGCGCTTCACCTCTCCCCGCAAAGCGGGGAGAGGGAGCGTATCGTGCGCCAAGCGCCGGTCAGCCCCGCAGCCGCGCGGCTTGACCCGCCCTTGCATTCACCGCACGCATCAATCCTCTTGCGGATGAATCGATGACCACTCCCCACCCCCGCGCCGAAGCCGCGCCAGACCATTTCCATGCGCCGGCCTACTGGTCGCCCAAGGCGATCATGCCCGGCATCTACGCCATTTCGCCGATGCTGCCGGGGACCATCGCGTTCGGCATGGCCTTCGGCGCGCTCTGCGCCCAGAAGAACTTCACGCTGGCCGAAGTGCAGGTGATGATGGCCTTCGTCTATGGCGGGCTGTCGCAGTTCGTCGCCGTCTCGTCCTGGCCCGATACCCTGACCGTGTCGTCGATCGCGACGCTGGCGCTGCTCACCGTCACCGTGAACATCCGCTTTTCGCTGATGAGCGCCAGCCTGCGCCCATGGTTCGGCACGCTGCCCGCCTGGCAGGCTTATCCGTCGATGCTGCTCGTGACCGACGGCGGCTGGCTCGCCGCCACGCGCTATCGCAATCACGGCGGCGCCGATGCCTCGTTCTTCGTGGGCGGCGGCATCGTGCTTTACATCGTCTGGTTCTTCGCCTCGGTGCCCGGCTATCTGCTGGCCGGACAGCTCAGCGATCCGAAGACATACGGCGTCGATCTCGTGGTGCCCGCCTTCTACGCTGCGATGCTGGTGCCGGCATGGAAGGGCCCGCGCCGCGCGATCCCATGGGCGGTCGCGGGCGTGGTGGCGCTCGCCGTGCACTGGCTGGTGCCGGGCTGGTGGTTCATCATCGCGGGCGCGGTTTCCGGCGCGATCAGCGCCGGATTGATGGACGATCCGCCAACTCCCGATCCGCAGGGACACCGCGCATGAGCGACTTCCTGCGCTCCGATGTGATGATCGCCTTTGCGGTGATGACGGCGGTGACGGTCGCCTCGCGCCTCGGCGGCTACTGGCTGATGGGCTACGTCACCATCACCCCGCGCGTCCGGCGCATGCTCGACGCGCTGCCCGGCTCGATCATCGTCGCGGCGTCCCTGCCCGTGGCGGTGAATGGCGGCGCGGTGGTGCTCTTCGCCATCGGCGCCGCGGTCGCGATCACCATCATCCGCCGCAACGAATTCGTCGCCGTCATCACCGGCATGGCGGTCGCCGCGCTGGCCCGCGCGATGGGATTCAGCGGCTAATTCATGCTGCATTGCGAATTTGAATCCGGAGTCAGCTAACGACTTGCCAGCGCTTTTGAACTGGTGTTCACTTCTTTTAGGGAGATAAACGCCGTCAATGGTTTACAGGCGAACTCATCAGGTCGTGAAACGCCTTGCGGCGCGCCGCAATGCAATCCTTGCCGCCGCTCGTGACGCCGCCGCCGAAGGCGGAATGTCCGCCGTCCAGATCGCGCCGGTCGCCGCCCGCGCCGATGTCGCGGCCGGCACGGTGTATCGGTACTTTCCGTCCAAGGCCGACCTGATCTCCGAACTGATCGCGGATGTCTCGCGCGCCGAACTGACCGCGATCCGCCGCGCCGCCGACGCCGCGCCCGGACCGTCCTCGGCGCTGGCGGCCGCCGTGACCACCATCGCGGTCCATGTGGTTTCGAATCGCAAACTCGCCTGGGGCATCCTCGCCGAGCCGGTCGATGTGGATGTCACCGCCTCGCGCCTCGCCAGCCGCCGCGAGATTTCGGCCGAAGTCGAGACGCGGATCGAGGCGGCCGTGCGCGCGGGCCACCTGCCCGCGCAGGATATTCCCCTCGCCGCCACCGCGCTGATCGGCGCGCTGCATGAATCGCTGGTGGGACCGCTGGCGCCGCCGGATATCGAAGATCCGGTCAAGCTGCGCGACTCGGTTCAGGCGATCACGCTGTTCGCGTTGCGCGCCGTCGGCGTGCTCGATGCCCGCGCCCGCGGCCTTGTGGTGCAGGCGGTGATGCCGGTGATGCCCGCGCGGCGGGAACAGGGCGCGCTCGCCGGTTAGTTAGCCGATGTGCGGTGCTGCGCCACCCGCTTTGGAACTGTTCAAAATCAGCCGGATATGCTTGGTAACCCGGAATAACTGCGCGAACGGAACGCGCGGTATCTGGAGATAACGCATGTCCATCATGATGCCGGAAGCAGATGCGGCGGTGCTGGCCCGTCGTGATGAAATCGTCGCCGCCTTGCGTCGGATCGTGCCGGGAGAAGGCGTCATCGCGAGCGAGCGCGAGATGCAGCCCTATGAGTCGGACGCGCTGACCGCCTATCGCCAGCCGCCGATGGTCGTGGTGCTGCCAGACACCACCGCGCAGGTCTCGCAGGTCCTGAAATACTGCCACGACAATGGCATCAAGGTGGTGCCGCGCGGCTCCGGCACGTCGCTGTCCGGCGGCTCGCTGCCGCTCAAGGATGCGGTGCTGCTCGGCCTCGGCAAGTTCAAGCGCGTGCGCGAGATCGATTTCGAGAATCGCGTCGCCGTGGTCGAGCCCGGCGTGACCAATCTCGCCATCAGCCAGGCTGTGGCGCATGAGGGATTCTACTACGCGCCCGATCCGTCGTCGCAGATCGCCTGTTCGATCGGCGGCAATATCGGCGAGAATTCCGGCGGCGTGCACAGCCTGAAATACGGCATGACCACCAACAACGTGCTCGGCTGCGAACTGGTGCTGATCACCGGCGAGATTCTCCGCATCGGCAGCAAGGCGCCGGAAGGCTGCGGCTACGACATCATGGGCATCATCACCGGCTCCGAAGGGCTGCTCGGCGTGGTGACCGAGATCACGGTGCGCATTCTCAAGAAGCCGGAAACCGCGCGCGCGCTGATGGTCGGCTTCTCGGAAGTGGAAGCCGCCGGGCGCTGCGTCGCCGACATCATCGGCGCGGGCATCATTCCGGGCGGCATGGAAATGATGGACAGGGACGCGATCCATGCGGCGGAGGCTTTCGTCCATGCCGGTTATCCGCTGGACGTCGAGGCGCTGCTGATCATCGAACTCGACGGGCCGAAGGTCGAGGTCGATGAACTGATCGACCGTGTGGAGAAGATCGCGCTCGGCTGCGGCTCCACCACCTGCCAGATTTCGAATTCGGAACAGGAGCGGCTGCTGTTCTGGGCGGGCCGCAAGGCCGCGTTCCCGGCAGTGGGTCGCATTTCGCCGGACTATCTCTGCATGGACGGCACCATTCCGCGCGGCAAGCTGCCGGATGCGCTGGCGGGCATCCGCGATCTCGGCAAGAAATACGGGCTGCGCTGCGCCAACGTGTTCCATGCCGGTGACGGCAACCTGCATCCGCTGATCCTTTACGACGCCAACATTCCCGAAGAGATGGAGAAGGCCGAAGCGTTCGGCGCGGACATCCTGCGGCTCTGCGTCAAGCTCGGCGGCGTCCTCACCGGCGAGCATGGCGTCGGCGTCGAGAAGCGCGACCTGATGCCGGAGATGTTCAGCGACATCGATCTCGCCCAGCAGCAGCGCCTGAAATGCGCGTTCGATACGCAGGGCCTGCTCAATCCGGGCAAGGTGTTTCCGACCCTGCACCGCTGTGCCGAACTCGGCCGCGTGCATGTCCATCATGGCAAGCTGGCGTTCCCGGACATTCCACGGTTCTAGATGATGCGACATGCTGACGTCTCACCCAGTCGCGATCTGCTCTCTCCCCCCTTGCGGGGGAGAGGTGGAGAGGGGGGTGTTTTCAAATCCGGAGCGCGGAGCTTACCCCCCTCCCTGCCCCTCCCCCGCAAGGGGGGAGGGAACGCAGTCCGGCAATCGCGCTGCAATCGCAAGGCAGAGTCCCATTGGCTGCCGATGGCTTTCCAAAAACAACAAGGCTGATCGTGGATACCCTGAAAGTACGTGACGCAAAGGATGTGGAGCAGGCGGTGCGCGAGGCCGTCGCTGCCGAACAACCGCTGGAAATTGTCGGCCATGGCAGCAAGCGCGGCATCGGCCTGCCGATGGCCACCAATGCGGTGCTGGACCTGTCGGCACTGAACGCAATCACCTCGTATGAGCCGAACGAACTCATCATCACCCTCGAGGCCGGCGCGCCGATGGCCGACGTGCTGTCGCTGCTGGATTCCAAGAATCAGGAATTCGCCTTCGATCCGATGGACACGTCGGTGCTGCTCGGCACGCCGCGCGGACAGGGCACCATCGGCGGCATGATCGCGGCGGGCCTTGCCGGGCCGCGGCGGATCAAGGCCGGCGGCGCCCGCGACCATCTGCTCGGCGCCTATGCGGTGTCGGGCTTCGGCGACTCGTTCAAGACCGGCGGTAAGGTGGTGAAGAACGTCACCGGCTACGATCTCTGCAAGCTGCTGGCCGGATCGTGGGGCACCCTGTCGGTGATGACCGAAGTGACGCTGAAGGTGCTGCCCAAGGCGGAAAGCGAGCGCACGCTGGTGCTGCATGGACTCGACGACGTCACGGCGAACCGGGCGATGACCACGGCGCTCGGCTCGTCCTTCGACGTCTCCGGCGTGGCGCATCTGCCGGCATCGTCCCTGCGCGGCGGCGCTGCGGTGAACGGCTTTGACGCTTCGCGCGCGGTGACACTGGTCCGCCTCGAAGGCATCGGGGCCTCGGTGCTGGACCGCGCCCGTTCGGTCGGCACGCTGCTGGCCTCGTTCGGAACCGTCGACATGATCGAGGATGCGGCGTCGTCAGCCGCCTGGGCGTCGATTCGCGATGTTGTGCCGTTCGCCGCGTCGGGCCCGCTCGGGGCATGGCCGGTGTGGCGCATCGTCTGCCCGCCCGCCTCCGGCGGCGCGTTCGGTCAGGCGCTGGCGCGCGATACCGGCGGCGACGTGATCTACGACTGGGGCGCCGGGCTGATCTGGGCGGCGCTGCCGCCGTCGCCCGATGCCCACGCCGCCCTGCTCCGCGAGCGGCTGAACGCGATCGGCGGCCACGCCACGCTGCTGCGCGCCACCGATCAGCTCCGCAACACGATCGATGTTTTCCACCCGCAGGAACCCGGCGTCGCCGCGCTGGGCCAGCGCGTCAAGGCGAGCTTCGACCCGCGCAACATTCTGAACCGCGGCCGGATGGTGCGCGCATGATCCGGACGACCACACCATGAAGACCGAATTTTCCCTCGCCCAACTTGCCGATCCCGACATTCAGGAAGCCGACAAGATCCTGCGCAAATGCGTGCATTGCGGGTTCTGTACCGCGACCTGCCCGACCTATGTCCTGCTCGGGGACGAACTCGACAGCCCGCGCGGCCGCATCTACCTCATCAAGGACATGCTGGAGAACGACCGCGCGCCGACGCAGGAGGTCGCCAAGCATATCGACCGCTGCCTGTCCTGCCTCGCCTGCATGACCACCTGCCCTTCGGGCGTGAACTACATGCATCTCGTCGATCAGGCGCGGGTCAAGGTCGAGGAGGAATACGCGCGGCCGTTGCCGGAGCGGTTCCTGCGCGGCGTGCTGGCTTATGTGCTGCCGCGCCCCGGTGTGTTCCGGCTCGGCATGATCGCCGCCCGGTTCGCCAAGCCGTTCGCCGCATTGCTGCCGGGGCCGACCGGCGCGACCACGCCGACATTCTTCGACCGGGTGCGGGCGATGCTGGCGCTCGCTCCGGCGCGCCTGCCGCAGCCCGGCCCCGCGGGAGGAACGATCTTCCCTGCCGAGGGCGAGAAGCGCGGCCGCGTAGCGCTGCTGCAGGGCTGCGCGCAGCAGGTTCTGTCTCCCGGCATCAACCAGGCGGCGATCCGCATGCTGACCCGCAACGGCATCGAGGTGGTGCTGGTGGCGGACGAGCAGTGCTGCGGCTCGCTGACCCATCACATGGGCCGCGACGACGACGCGCTGGCGCGTGCCAGGGCCAACACCGACGCCTGGACCAGGGAGGCCGCGAAGGGCGGCCTCGACGCCGTTCTGGTGACCACGTCCGGCTGCGGAACGACCATCAAGGACTACGGCTACATGCTGCGCGAAGACGCGGCCTATGCGGCGAAAGCCGCGCGTGTCTCGGCTCTGGCGAAGGACGTGACCGAGTATCTCGGCTCGCTCGACATCGCGTGGCCGCAGGACAAAAACGATCTCGTCGTCGCGTATCACTCCGCATGTTCGTTGCAGCACGGACAGAAAATCACGCAGCTTCCGAAAGAATTACTTTCCAAGAGCGGATTCGTGGTGAAAGATGTGCCGGAGAGTCATCTGTGTTGCGGCTCGGCGGGAACGTACAACATCCTCCAGCCCGGCATTGCAAAGCGGTTGCGCGAACGCAAGGTCGCCAACATCGCGTCGACGAAGCCGGACATCATCTCCGCCGGCAACATCGGGTGCATGGTGCAGATCGGCTCGGTGGCAAGTACCGACGGAACGTCCGTCCCTGTGGTGCATACGATTGAACTGCTCGACTGGGCGACAGGCGGTCCTCGGCCGGATGCGTTGACGAGTTCGATGAAGGGCGCCCGTATCGGGAATGCCTGAACGCCGCGAAGGTGGAATCGGCGAAAGCAGGAGGACGATGATGGCTAAAGGCAAGAAGAAGTCGAAGAACAAAAAAGACAAAAAGGCGAAGAAGGCCAGCAAGATGCTGATGGCGAAGAAGGCCGCCAAGAAGACTTCGAAGAAGGCGTCCAAGAAGTCGGCGAAGAAGGCCGCGAAAAAATCAGCCAAGAAAGCTGCAAAGAAAACCGCAAAAAAAGCCGCCAAGAAATCTGCGAAGAAAACAGCCAAGAAGGCGACCAAGAAAGCCGCCAAGAAGTCGGCAAAGAAGGCCGCCAAGAAATCCGTCGCCAAGAAGGCCGCCGCTCCCAAAGCTGCCGCGCCCAAGAAGGCGGCTCCGAGGAAGCGCGCGCCCAAGCCCGCTCCCGCGCCGGCTCCAGAGCCTGCTCCGGCGACGATCGAATCGAGCTGGTCCAGCCCGGCTCCGTCCCACGATACGGCTCCGAGCTGGTCCAGCAGTTCCAGCGACGAGGGGACCGGAAGCTGATCGCTTTTCCGCGCTGGGAATATCAGCGCACCGGATCGATCCGGATTTGCCTTTGATTCAGGCAATCTCTGAACGCAATAAAGGCCCGGTGGATAAACCGCCGGGCCTTTTTTTAATCAGGAGAGCAGCGGCGACCAGGCCGGGTCCGATGCGAAGCCCGGGGTCGGCACCTTCTGTTCGTTGCGGCCGGAAATATCCACCGTGTAGAGCGACGGCCCGCCGCCGGTATCGCGGAAGAACATCACGACGCGGCCGTTCGGCGCGAAGGTCGGGCCTTCATTGTGATAGCCCGAGGTGAGAATGCGTTCGCCCGATCCGTCCGGCTTCATGATGCCGATCGCGAACTGTCCGCCGCCCTGCTTGGTGAAGGCGATGTAGTCGCCGCGCGGCGACCACACCGGCGTCGAATAGCTGCCGTCGCCGAACGAGATGCGCTGCGCCGCGCCGCCGCCGGCACCCATCACGTAGATCTGCGGTTTCCCGCCACGGTCGGACTCGAAGCAGATCCGCCCGCCATCGGGCGCATAGGACGGCGAAGTGTCGATCGCCGGCGTATCCGTCAGGCGCGTGGTGGATTTCGAGCGCAGGTCCATCACGAACAGGTTGGAGTTGCCGCCCTGCTGCAGGCTCATGATGATGCGCTGGCCGTCCGGCGAGAAGCGGGGCGAGAACGACATGCCGGGGAAATTGCCGACGATCTCGCGCTGGCCGGTCTCGACATTGAACAGATACACGCGCGGATCACCCTGGCCGTATTCCATATAGGTGATTTCCTGCGTGGACGGCGAGAAGCGCGGCGTGATGACAAGGTCCGCGCCGCGCGTGAGATAGCGCACGTTGGCGCCGTCCTGATCCATGATCGCCAGACGCTTGATGCGGCGCTCCTTCGGACCGGTCTCGTCGATGAACACCACGCGGCTGTCGAAGTAGCCTTTTTCGCCCGTGAGACGCTCGTAGATCTGATCCGAAATGATATGCGCGATCCGGCGCCACGATTCCGGCGACGTGAAATACTGCTGGCCCGTGAGCTGCTGCGCCTGCGGCACGTCCCACAGGCGAAATTCCGCCTTGAGGCGGCCGTCGCCCTGGCGCGTGGCGCGGCCGGTGACGAGCGCCTGCGCGTTGATCTGGCGCCAGTTGGCGAACTGCGGCGGCACGTCGATGTTGGAGATGCGCTCGATATACGCCGCCTGGTCGATCGGCGCGAACAGCCCGCTGCGCTTGAGGTTGTTGGTGATGACCTGAGAAATGCCGGCGCCGACATTGGCGTCGCCCTGCGTGCCGGCCACGAAATTCGGGATCGCGATGGGAATTGGCTGGAAATTGCCCTCGGTGACGGTGACGCGCGCCTGCGCCAATGCCTGCCGCATCGGCGACGCCAGCAGAAGTCCGGCCGAGGCCGCGCCCGTCAGCATCCGGCGGCGTGACAGTCCCGAAACGCTGGTTGCGCCGATCGCCTGCAGTCCGTCGTTCAAATCTCGCATGCTCATCCAAACTTCATTCTGGCGATGGCGCCGCTTGTGATCTGTCGAGGCATCAATCCCAATGACGCCGTCATGAAAACTTTTCCGTGAAGGCCGGTTCGAAGAATTTCCATTCATCGAAATAGGCGGCCGGCAAATTATAGGGCTGGCACTCGATGATCGCGCGCTGCGCGCTCTCCTGATAGACGCGGAAATAAGGGCTCGATCCGCCCGGCAACGGCACAGGCATGGTTTCCAGCGTGCCGTCACGCTTCAGACGGATGGTGAAAACCGCCTCGACCTTCTGCGCCTCGATGCCGCCATAGGGCTTCTTCCAGCAGCGCTCGACCTGCTGGCGGAACATCGCGCCCCATGTCGCCGAATTGTCCGCGGCCGCGCCGCGCGCGGTGCCGAGCGAGGCCTGCGAGTTCAACGCTGCGCCGGTGATGGAGGCGCGGGTCGGATCGCGCTTGTCCAGCAGGGCCGCGATCTTCGACTGGTCGAACACGCGCTCGGCCTTCTTGGCCTCCTCGGCCTTGGCCTTGGCTTCCGCCCTGGCCTTGGCCTCGGCCTTCGCTTTGGCCTCTGCCTTCGCCTTCGCTTCGGCTTTCGCCTTGGCCTGCGCGTCAGCTTTGGCCTTGGCTTCCGCCGCAGTCTTGGCCTCTGCCTCTGCGGCTTCCTTCGCTTCCGCAACCGCCGCGGCTTTCGCTTCCGCCTTGGCTTTGGCGTCCGCCGCAGCCTTGGCTGCCGCTGCAGCCTCCGCTTTGGCGGCTTCCTTGGCCGCTTCGGCAGCCGCCTTGTCGTCGGTCTTGGGCTGTTCTTTCGGCGCAGCTTCGGTCACCACCGGCGGCTTCTTGTCGTCGATCTTGCCGACGGCATCGTCCACCGGCGGCTTCGCCTCGGCGACCTTCTCCACCAGCGGCTTCGGATTGTCCTTCTTGCCGGTCTTCATGCCGGCCATCGCCTTGGCATACTGATCGGCGGAAATGATATCGACGGGAACGGAATCCTCCGGCATCGACTCGAAGGCCTTGGTCGAGAACGACACAAGACCCCAGCCGATCACCAGGGCATGCAACGCGACAGACGCTGCAACTGTCTTGTCGATCTTCACGTCAGGTTCCCTGCTCGACCTCGGTCACCAGAGCCACGCGCTTGAAGCCCGCGGCGGACAACCGTCCCATCACGCGCATCACCGTACCGTAATCCACCTTCGTGTCGCCGCGAACAAAGATCCGCTCGTCCATGCCGCCCCGCGCCTGGGTAATCGCCGTCAATTTCGGCACCAGTTCGTCCATCGCGATTTCGGTATTATTGAGAAACACCTTGCCGCTGAGCTGGACCGAGAGCGTCAGCGGCTCCTTGTCCTGATCAAGGCTCTTGGCCGCCGTCTGCGGCAGGTCCAGCGGCACGCCCACGGTGAGCAGCGGCGCCGACACCATGAAGATGATCAGCAGCACCAGCATCACGTCCACCATCGGAGTGACGTTGATCTCGGCCATGACATTGGCGCGGCGATAACGGCCGCGTCCGCCGGACGACCCGCCTCCCATGTTCATGCCCATAACCGGACCTCCGAAATTGAGACCTCACCCGCGAGGGTCAGGCGCGCTCGTCGATCTGACGCGACAGGATCGCCGAGAACTCGTCGGCGAAACCTTCAAGCCGCTGGGCCTGGCGGTTCACCTCCGAGGTGAACTTATTGTAGAAAATTGTCGCCGGAATTGCGGCGATCAGGCCGATCGCGGTGGCGAACAGCGCCTCCGCGATGCCGGGCGCGACCACCGCCAGCGAGGTATTCTTGGACGCCGCGATGGACTGGAAGCTCGACATGATGCCCCAGACCGTGCCGAACAGACCGACGAACGGGCTCGCGGAGCCGACCGTCGCCAGCACCAGCAGCCGCCGGTCCAGGCGCTCGACCTCACGGGCGATCGACACGCTCATCACCTTGTCGATCCGCATCTGAAGGCCCGCGAAGGAGCGGGAATGGCTCTCGAACGAGCGCTTCCACTCGCGCATCGCCGCCACGAACAGCGCCGCCATCGACTGCGTCGGCTTGGCCGCCAGCGCGCGATACAATTCGTCGATCGACTGGCCCGACCAGAACGCCTGCTCGAAACGGTCCATGGCCTTGCGGGTGCGCGAATACAGGATGATCTTGTCGATCGCGATGGCCCAGACCCACACGGAGCAGGCCAGCAACCCGAGCATGATCGTTTTGACGACGAAATGCGCGTGCCAGAACAGCGAAATCAGCGATACGTCAGCGGAGGCCAGCGGCAGGGCCGACTGCGCAACGTCTGCTGGATTCATGATCGGTATCCTCTCAAGGCGACTATCCCAAGTTCACGCGAAGGCCGCATGGCTGCAGCCACGAACGGCCGCCGCAGCGAAACACCAACGCTGCCGATCGCCCCGTTCCGGTTTCGTGTCGCGTGGGGTGGCCTGTCCCAAAGAACTGCCCAAGGAGTCTGTCCCAAGGCCGGGCCCTGAATCCCCTGCTAACGTGTCAAAACGAGGGCTACCGGCGGCCCTTCAGCTCACCTCACCAGACGCTCTTCATGGTTAAGGCTGGGTTACCGTGACGCATCCGGGGCCGGAAAATGGCTTTGCTAACCGCAAGCTGTGACAACCCGGCGACCATCCCCGCCCGGAATCAGGGCGCGGGCTGCGACACGGTCCGGTCCCTGCGGAACATCGGCTTGAGAAGGTGAGGAAAGAGGTAGATCGGGAACTGCGACAGCGCGAAATACAGCCAGGTCAGGCCCGGCAGCCCGCCATTGGCCGCGGCCAGCATCAGGCCGAGATTGCGCTGGGACACCATGAAACCGAGCGCCCACGCCCGCTCATGGCCCGCCTTGCGGAAGACCAGCACGGTCAGCCCCAGCAGCGCCACCGCCGCGACGAATGCCAGCAGGGTCACGAGCAGAACGCCGACCGGATCGGCCCAGAAGCTCATCGCCACAGAACCGAGCAAGCCGCTGACAAGGACCAGAAGGACGATCACGGTGAAGCCGTCGATGGCCTGACTGTAGCGCACGATGGCGGCCGGACCCGCCAGCCGCCTGATGACCGTGGCGACCACGATCGCGCCCGCAAGAAGGCCGATCAGCTTCAATCCCAGCGCCAGCGGCGAGATGCTCAGCGCCGGTCCGAAAAAGATCGACGCGATCAGCGGCGCCGTGAACGGCACCATCGCCGTCGTGGTCACCAGGGTGATCAGAACCAGCGTCGCATCCAATCCCATCAGCGCCACCAGTGCGGGCGCCGAATTCATCGGCGACGTGACGGACTGCAGCATCACCCCGAGAAAAAGCTCGGGCGAGGTCTGATCGAGACGGGTGATCAGGCTGCCCGCCCCGAACAGCACCGGAATTCCCACCGCGCTCCACAGCGTCGCGCCGATCACCAGCATCGGCCGCGACAGATGGCTCCGCAGCGCCGCCACATCGACCCGCGTGAATGAAATGCAGAGCAGCACGAAGACGGAATGCGAAATATAGGGCTTGAGCATTTCACCGAGCGGAGGCACCGCAAGGCCGATGAAGACCAGAGCCGCGAGCGCGCGCGTGCCTTGGCGGCCAAGCCAGGCAAGCGCCGCCACAGGCAACGCCAATGATTTCTGCACAGACATGAGAACCTTCGGAATCAAAAATCCGGACAATTGGCTAAGGGTGCGCCGACGCGCGAGAAATCAGCCAGCCCGGATGCCGTTGCAGGACACGGATCGCCACCAGCGGCGGCGAGATGAGGTCACATGCGTGATCATGCCGCGATGATACGTATCCCGCCCGCGATGGCAACCCGAAAGCAGGATTCGGCGTTCAATGCTTTGTCGAATGGACCGGATGGGGTTTACTCCGCCGATGACGTCCACGGTGCCCACACCCCATGACATCGGCGCGGCCCGGCCGCAGGGATTTTTCGTTCCTGCGGTTCTGATCCTGTCGAATCTGGTGCCGCTCGCAGGCCTGTTATGGTGGGGCTGGGATGCATTCGTCCTGCTCTGCCTGTACTGGCTCGAGACAGCGGTCATCGGATTCTGGACCATCCTGCGGCTGGTGACGATGTCGCGCAATCCCGGCTCCGCCGCAGGGCGCAGCATTGCGGGTGCGCTCGCGCTCGGTGGATTTTTCACCGTGCATGCCGGCCTGTTCATGACCGTGCACATGCTGTTCATCTTCACGCTGTTCGCAGGCCCATGGGCGGCCAGAATTCACGACGGGCGGGATTTCATCCGCCTGATCGTCATCGGCATGGGCCTGTGGATTCCTCTTGTAGCGATGTTCGCCGGCCAGGGCGCGATCTTCATCAACGATGCGGTCAATCGCTTCGTGTTCGGCAAGGCCATGCCGGGCGGCACGGACACCGGCGATGTTGTCGGCGGCCTCTACAAGCGCATCGTCATCATGCACGTGGCGATTCTGGGCGGCGCGTTCATCGCGCAGGCGATCGGCAGGACCGCGCCGCTGATCGTGCTGGTGCTGATCAAGACCGCGCTGGAAATCCGGCTTCAAATGCAGATGCGGAGGGAAAGCTCCCTCTCCCCGCCTGCGGGGAGAGGGTAACTCCCGCACAAACAAACCGCCCGCCTGTTTCCAGACGGACGGTTCATTGATCGTCAGGGAAACGGGGCCTTATCCCTGCGGCGGCTGATCGTTCGGCGGCGTCGGACGCTGCTTGTGCTGCGCCATGAACGCGTCGAACTCTTCCTTGTCCTTGGCATGACGCAAACGGTCGAGGAATTCCTTGAACTCGGTCTGCTCTTCCTCGAGACGGCGCAGCGTCTCCATGCGGTAGTCATCGAAGGCGCGGTTGCCGCTCGATGGCGCGTAATAGCCGCGGCCATCCATGCGGCTGCGCATCCGCTCCATTTTCCACTGCATGCGTTCCATCTTGTCGGCCCAGCGGCCGTGACGATCATGAGACCAGCAACCCATGTTTCTGCTCCAGAGTGAGTAAGCGAGAGCGGCCAGCCCAAGCGGCCACCAGATGATGAAGCCGGCGACGATCAGGATGATCCGGCCGGGGTGAAAGCCAGGCCGCCATTCATGTCGCCAGTCGTTGTCGTAGCGGGGACCGGCGAAGACCGGACGGCCCCATCTGTCGAGGTGTGCAGTGTTGGCGCTTGCTGTGTCCGCCATAACCTTCCTCCCTTGTTCACGTCGCCGTGAATGTAAATAACATTTACATAGATAAAACATCCCGGCTTTTTGTCAAGCGGAGCGGTTGTCGCAGCCGGAAACTTATTTGTGAGCGGAGTCCGGCGGCCGCTGGTCGGTCGGGAAACCAAGGCCTTTCAGATAGATCAGGACGCCCGCTTCCAGGAGCTCCTCCGGCGACATCGGCAGCTTGCGCCGCGCCGCATCGCCGCGGCCGAACAAGGAGGCGATGCCGTGCGACATCGACCAGATATGCAGCGCCATCATCAGCGCCGGCGGACGCGGCACATTCGGCGGCGCCATCGCAACCAGACGCTCGGACGCTGCGCGGATCACGGCGAAGGCGCGCT
>Ga0153956_1002119_pt1 | contig 15345 bp, 13 predicted proteins | sample TSFL040MetaG_FD_104704 | JGI IMG/M metagenome (GOLD analysis project Ga0153956, IMG submission 104704) | Attine ant fungus gardens microbial communities from Florida, USA - TSFL040 MetaG | ecosystem: Host-associated > Fungi > Mycelium > Unclassified | place: USA: Florida, Wekiwa Springs... | reverse complement strand
GTACCAAACGCTTCATGGCGCCGCGATTCTCCAATGTGCGCGGCGTGCATCCCGGCGTGAATGTCGGGCGCGTGGACCTGGGTCAGTTGAACGCCATCTCGCTGGAGGCGCGCTGCTGGGACCAGGACCGCATCGAGGCCGCCATCCAGCGCGTGCTGCACGATCGCGGCTGGCTGGTGCTCTACACCCATGACGTGTCGGAGACGCCGACAGAGTATGGCTCCACTCCGGCGATGCTGGACTGGGCCCTGGGTCGTGTCGCTGCCGCCCGCATCCCGGTATTGCCGATGCGCGACGCGGTGAAAGTCGCGCTAGGCGCCTAACGCTTTCTGCTTGATCGCGGTCAGCGTGGTGACGGGCGAGATGCCGTCGCCGTCGAACTTCACATGGATGATGGACGGCAGGCCGGATTCTTCCGCCGCCGTGAACGCCGCCGCGAAGTCCTCCGTCTTCTCCACCGTCGCGCCGAAGCCGCCGAAACTGCGGGCCATCGCCGCGAAGTCCGGATTCCGCAAGCTGGTGGCGCTGACCCGTCCGGGATATTCCCGTTCCTGGTGCATGCGGATGGTGCCCAACATGCCATTGTCGAGCACGATACAGATGATCGGTGCGTTGTACTGCACGGCGGTGGCGAATTCCTGGCCGTTCATCAGGAAGTCGCCGTCGCCATTGACCGCCACTACCGTGCGGCCCGGATACAGCCGCTTCATCGAGACGGCGGCGGGCACGCCGTAACCCATGAAGCCGCAGACGGTGCCGATCTGGGTATTGAATTCGCGGAAGCGGTAGAAGCGATGAATCCAGCCGGAATAATTGCCCGCGCCATTGGTGATGATGGCGTCGGCGGGCAGATGGCCGCGCAGCCAGATCATGATCTGTGACAGGTTCACCGCGCCGGGCTGCGCGGTGTCCTTCTCCGACCAGTCGAGATAGGCCTGGTGCACGGCGCTGACGTCATGGGTCTTGCGCGGTTTCAGTTGCGCCAGCGCCGCGGCAAAGGCCTGTGGCGCGGCATGGATGGCGAGATGCGGGCGATAGACCCGGCCCAGTTCTTCCGCGCCGGGATAGGCGTGAACCAGTTTCATCTGTGGCACCGGAATGTCGAACAGGGTGTAACCCTGCGAGGTGAGTTCGTTCAGCCGCGCGCCCGCCGCGATCACCAGGTCGGACGCTTTCGCTCGCGCCAGCAGCTTGGGATTGCAGGCCAGGCCCAGGTCGCCGGCATAATTGGGATGCAGCGGATCGAAATGATGCGCACGGCGGAAGCTGGTCGCCACTGGAATGCCGAAACCTTCCGCGAAACCGGCCATCTGTTGCAGCGCCGCTTCGCTCCAGCGGCTGCCGCCCAGGATCAGGAAAGGCTTTTCGGCCTTGGCCAGCAGGTTTTCCAGGGCCGCCATGTCGGCGGCGGCGGGCGTGGTCTCGACCGGTTCGATCCGTTCACCGTCCTGCGATTTTGACGCCAGCGGCAGCATGTCGTGCGGCAGCGACAGCACCACCGGTCCCTGGCGGCCCGCCAGCGCGGTCGAGAAAGCGCGGCACACCATTTCGGCCATGCGGTCGGGTTCGTCGATTTCCGCCACCCATTTGGCCAGGCCGCCGAAGAAGCTGCGATAATCCATTTCCTGGAAGGCGTCGCGGCCGCGATTTTCGCGCTCCACCTGGCCGACGAACAGGATCATCGGCGTGGAATCCTGCGCCGCGATATGAATGCCGCCCGAGGCGTTGGTCGCGCCCGGCCCGCGCGTCACGAAGCAGATGCCGGGCCGCCCGGTCTGCTTGCCATAGGCTTCGGCCATCATGCTGGCGCCGCCTTCGTTGCGGCAGACGGTGACCTCGATGCCGCTGTCATACAGCGCATCCAGCACGGCGAGATAGGATTCGCCCGGCACGCAGAAGACATGGCGCACACCCTGGATCTTCAATTGGTCGACCAGCACCTGGGCGGCGGTCCGGTTTTCAACACTGGCGTGAACGGTCATCCGAAAATCACTTTCTCGGTATAGGCGAGGTCGCCCAGTATAGGCCGGCAGGGACCTTTGAAATAGCGTGGCTCCTTGCCTTCGACATAGTGCGAAAGCTCGGGCTGGTCGCCGTCGATCAGGAAGGCCAGCCGCCCGCGCGGCAGGAAATGGCGGGCCAAGGCGGGTGCGCAGCGGCGGAAATCGTCGGGGCCGCGGGTGAACATCACGTCCAGCACCGGAATCGGCGGCTTGTCCAGGCGGCGCGGCTTGAACACAAAGGGCGAGACGATGCCGTCACGCGCCACCGTCACCACCGTCTGGCCCATGGCGCGATGGTCGCGCAGCAGTTGCGCTTCCGGCAGGTCGTCGGGAATCCGGTCGCTGACCGTGCCGGGTCCGGGCAGGGCGGAGACGATGCTGCGGCCGAAATTGTAGGGCTGGAAACCCTGCGCCCGCAGCGTCTTCCAGGTGTGCGGCGCGGGCGAGGCATTCAGGTATGTCACATGCTTCAGCTTGGTCGCCAGCGACACCAGCAGGGTGGAATGGGTGCGGTATTGCGGCTCGACATACCAGCTCGACAGGTTAGAGACGATCTGGTCGCCGCGTTTCGACGAGATCAGCAGCAGCACCCCCGCCAGTGCGGCGCCGTCATCCAGCACATAGCCGTAACGCGGCACGCCTTCGACCTCGGGCACATGACGCCAGCGGGTGAAGCCTTCGGTCCAGTAGGACAGCCGCGAGGTCGGAAAGCCGCGCGTTAGCATCTGCGCCAGGCCCGGAAGATCGCTTTCGGCGATGGCGCGGCAGCGGACGCGATTGGTCGCCGGCGGCTGAACGGTCATGTGGCGGAAAAGCCCTTATTCCCAAGGCTTTATGCGGCATCCGTCATTAGCGGATCGTTAAAGCTCGAACGGCTAGATTTGCCCCTGATTTCCGGGAGTTAGCTGGCCAATGAGCGTCGAGACCATCGTGCGGGGCGAATTCGAGGCCGTGGCGCGCGAGCAGGAGAAAACCCTGGCCGGCCTGTCCGACGACACCGTGCTGCTGGAATCCGGCCTGGATTCGCTGTGCTTCGCCATCATCGTGGCGCGGCTGGAAGACCGGCTGGGCGTCGATCCCTTCACCGCGTCGGAAGATGTCTATTTCCCGGTGACCATGGGCGACTTCATCAAATTCTATCAAGATGCCGCGCAGGGCTGAAAACCTGCGCGCCGCGATCGCCGGCGGCGATGCCGCGCTGATCGGGCGGGAGCGAAGCGTCGCGCTTTCGGCGATGGGCCGGGCGATGGATGCCGACCTGACGGGCCGCCGCATCTTGCTGCGCACCTCCGACCAGTTGTTTGCCGCGCTGGCTTTGATCGAACTGGACGGCGTGGCTGACCGAATCGTGATCTGTCCGCCCGACGTGAAGCCGGAGCATCTGCCATCGGTGATCGAATGCGCCGGGATCGAGGCGGTGGCGGGCGAGGATCCCGCGTTGGCGGTGGAAGGCCTGCGGTTCGCGCCGGTGCATCTGCCGCACCCGGGTGAAGCGGCCGCGCCGTCGCGCAAAACGGAATGGGTTCTGTTCACATCCGGCACCACCGGCATCCCCAAGATGGTGGCGCACACACTGGAAGGCCTGACCGGCGCGATTTCCGGCGACGGCGCGCCGCAAACGGTGTGGGGTACCTTCTATGACATCCGCCGCTATGGCGGCTTGCAGATTCTGTTGCGTGCCTTGTTGGGCCGGGCGTCTCTGATCCTGTCGGACGCCGATGAAGACGTGTCTGGTTTCCTGGCGCGCCTGGGCCGCCATGGCGTCACCCATCTCACCGGCACGCCGTCGCACTGGCGCCGCGCCCTGATGTCGCCCGCCATCGCCGGGATCGTGCCGGCCTATCTGCGCCTGTCGGGCGAAACCGCCGACCAGGCCGTTCTCGACGCCCTGAAGGCGCGCTTTCCCGGCGTGCCTGTCGGCCATGCCTATGCGTCCACGGAAGCGGGCGTTGGCTTCGAAGTCGCTGATGGATTGGAGGGTTTTCCAGCCGCCTATCTCGACCGCGACGGCCCGGTGCGGATGAAGGTGGTGGATGGTACCCTGCGCATCCGTTCGCCGCGCACCGCGTCGGAATATGTCGGAGGTGCGGCCCTGCTGGATGACGGTTGGGTGGACACGACCGACATGGTGGAACGGCGGGGCGACCGCTACTATTTCGCTGGCCGCACTGGCGGCATCATCAATGTCGGCGGCCTGAAGATAAACCCGGAAGAAGTCGAGGCGGTGATCAATAGCCATGCCTCGGTGCGCGCCAGTCGCGTCTCCGGCCGCAGGAATCCGATCATGGGCGCCATCGTTGTGGCCGAGATCGTCGCCAACGACAATGCCACCTTGAAAGACGAGATCCTGGCGCTGTGCCGTGAAAAGCTACCTCCCCATAAAGTACCCGCCACGCTGCGCTTCGTCGAAAAACTGGAATTGACGGCGGGCGGAAAGCTGAGCCGCCATGCGTAACGTCCTGGTCAGCGGCGGCACCCGTGGCGTCGGCCTCGCCATCGCGCGCAAGCTGGCGGCAGACGGCTTCTGCGTTTTCGCGCTGGGGCGCAAGGAAAGCGAGGGCCTCAATGCGGCCATCGCGGAAGCGCCCGCCGACGCGATCAATTTCGTGCCGTTCGACCTGGCCAATATTGATGCGATTCCCGACCTGATCCGCGAGATGAAGGTCCGGCACGGTCCGCTTTACGGCCTGGTCAACAATGCCGCGCTGGGTACCGACGGCCTGCTGTCGAACATGCACAATTCCGACATCGAGAAACTGGTGCGGCTGAATACCGTATCGCCCATCGTGCTGACCAAATACGCGGTGCGCTCCATGATGACCCGCGGCAATGGCCGCATCGTCAACATCAGTTCGATCATCGGCTTCACCGGCTATTCCGGCCTGTCGGTCTATGGCGCGACCAAGGCGTCGATGCTGGGCTTCGCCCGCAGCCTGGCGCGCGAGGTGGGCCGGCTGGGCGTGACGGTCAATGCCGTGGCGCCGGGTTTCATGGATACCGAGATGACCGGAAGCATGACAGACGAGCAGCGCGGCAAGATCGCAGGCCGCGCGGCACTGAAGCGCCTGGTCGAAGTAGACGATGTGGCGAATGCGGTGGCTTACCTGATGAGTGATGCCGCCAGGAATATCACCGGCACCACGATCACCGTAGACGCCGGCAATACGGCTTAAAGCCCCAGCGCCGCGCGTACCGACGCCGGCCACTGGGCGATGTCGGCGCCATGGGTGACGAACAGCGCCACCGCCAATCGGTCCATGCCGAAGGCGACGCAACCGGTATGCAAGACCTGGCCCGCCGCATTGTGCAGGCCCCAGACCTCGCCGAAATGTTCCTTGTGATAGTTGAAGCTCATGCAGGCGGTGGGCGACTCTTCGCTGCGCACCGGCACCAGCAGTTCGAACTTCAGCGCATCCTCGCGCTGCTGGTTGGCCATCATCGCGCCGACGCGGCCGAAGAAGGGGTCGTTGGCGACATCCACCGTGTAGGGCAGGCCGATGGCATCGGCGATACCCTTGGCGCGTTCCACCCAGGGTTCGCGGAACGCCTGGATCTGTTCCGGTGTGCCGATGCGGACATATTCGCGCATGCGGAAACTCTGAAAGCGGTCGACATGGCGCGACGGCTCATGGCGGAAACAATCGGCGGCGACGTCGAAGATATAGCCGTCATCCGGCACCTGGCCGCGCTCGGCGGCGACGGGATAGACCGGATAACAGGCGGCCGGCGCCAGCACCAGGTCGGACGGCTTGAGGTCCTCGGTCCAGTCGCCGCCGTCCTCATGCTTGTTGGCGCTGTGCGTGATCTCCTTGTCGCTGCCCACCAGGGTCGAAACCGCGCCGATCAGGTTGGGAAAGCTTTTCAGGTAGCCCTGCTTTTCGAGGGATGCGCGCGGCATGACCGGCGCGAAGCGAAATATCTCGGCGCCTAGGGGCCGGTGCCTGGAGATCAGCGCCGCCAGAGCCTCGATCACGTTTTCATAGGTGCCCGTGCGGCCATAAACGCCGTCCACGCCCGAAGGCTTGAACAACTTCGATACGATGGGATGCAGATGTTCCGGCTCGAAGCCGTGGTCGCAGCAGGCATGGCTGATCGGCGTGACGATGTTCATGTCAGTCCCGGATGGAGGCAGGAATGTCGCTCAGGATGGTCGAGCCGGTCAGGCTGGACAGGATGCGGTCATTGTTGATCATGATCGGCGACGACAGGATGTCGCGCAATGAACGGCCCACCGACACGTCGGTGTCGTTGCGATAGCCGGACAGGCCGGTGGCGCGCATGGCGTTCATCACCGTCTCCACCGCCAGTTCCGAGGCATCGACCTTCAACAGGGCGATGGCGGTCTGGAAATCGATCGCACCCAGCGCCTTGGCATCGCCCTGGATCGTTTCATAGCGGCCCAGCATGGCGGCGATCAGGGCGCGTAGGGAGCGCAGGTTGGCCAGCGCCTTGGTGAAATGCGGCACGCCTGGCGGCAGGGCGCCGCCCGCCCGCTGTGCTTTTCGCATGAATTTCTTGGCGCGCTCCACCGCGCCGGCGGCGATGCCGGCCCAGTTGCCCGCCCACATCAGGTGCGAGGTCGGCACCATGGTCTGGCTGTGGATGACGCCATAGGGCACCGGCATGATCTGGCTGGGATTGCCCACCGCTTTCAGGCTGAAACCCGCCGAGCAGGTGCCGCGCATGCCCAGCGTGTCCCAGCCGCCGGTCTTTTCCAGCACGTAATTCTTCTTTTCGAACACCACCAGCACTTGGTCGCTGGCATCGGCGTTCGCGGTGCGGCGCGCGGTGGTCACCACGGCATCGGCCTGCGCGCCGTAACTGATCACGCTGGCGTCGCGCACCAACACGATGCGGTTGTCGGCCTGTTCCACCGGCGCTTCCGAGGCGCGGATGTTGCCGCCGCCCTTGCCTTCGGTGGTCGAGGAGGCGAGCAGCAGCTGGCTTTCCACCATCCGCGCCATGAAGCCGCGATGCCAGGTAGAGTCCAGGCCATGATCGACGATGCAGGCGGCTTTCACCTGATGCATGGCGTAGATCATGCCGGTGGCCGAACAGGCCCGGCCCAGCGTGTAACAGATGTCCACCACGTCGGCGACACTGGCGCCCTCGCCGCCCAGTTCCGCCGGCACCAGGATACCCAGCAGGTTCTCGGCTTTCAGCGCGTCCATCGCTTCCTGCGGGAAGCGGCTGTTGGCGTCCACATCGTTGGCATGCCGCGCGGCGACGGCGGCGGCGCGCGCCGCGCGTTCGGAAAGCTTTTCGGGGGCGGGAGAGATCGTCTGGACGGTTTGCAGCATGGCGCGCTCTTTGGTCGAACTTGGAACCTTAACCGGTAAATCTGAAACAAGGATGAACTTGGCCCTCTTGGTAAGCGAAAGGTTAAGGCTGGCCGGGCGCAAGGAAAGCTTTACGCCTCGGGCCCTAAATTGGCGGCTTCACCGGAGTCTGACATGTCGTGCCGTGACCGCATTACCGCCATCGCCGTCAAGATGCTGCTGAAGCGCGGCGTCAGCGCCATTCCGGGCAGCGAGGATAACTTGCGCGACGCCGGCCTGACCTCGCTCGACATGGTCAACCTGATGTTGGCGGTCGAGGCGGAGTTCGACATCGAGATTCCCCAGAGTGCCATGACGCCCGACAATTTCGACACCGTCGCGGCGATGGAAAAGCTGATCGCGGTCACCGCCAAGGCGGCCTGAATGCCGCTGGACCGTCACGCCCGCCGCTTCCTGGAAATGCTGGCCGCCGCGGGACAAAGCCGCGGCCGCTATGACGATGTCGAGGACCGCCGTGCCGCCCTGATGAACCTGGCGCAGATGGTGGACCCGCCCGGCGAAGCCGAGATCGGCGGCGTGCGGGACTTCTTGATGCCGGTGACCAATCTCGACGGCGGTCACGGCCACATCACCTTGCGGCTCTATTCGCCGCTGGGCGTGCCGGAGCGCGTGCTGCCGGGCATCCTGTTTTTTCACGGCGGCGGCTGGGTGGCCGGTTCGCTGGAAACCCATGACGGCTTCTGCCGCCGCCTGGCGAACCAGACCGGCTGCCGCGTGATCGCGGTGGATTACCGGCTGGCGCCGGAACATCCCTTTCCCTTCGGTCTGGCCGATGCGGTGGCGTCGCTATCCCATGTCGTCAAACACGCGCGCCATTTCGGCGTCGATCCGGCGCGCCTGGGTGTGGCGGGCGACAGCGCCGGCGGCACGCTGGCGGCGGTGCTATGCCGGGTGGCGCGAGACGCCGGCGGTCCGGCGATCGCTTTCCAGCTTCTGCTCTGCCCGATTCTGGATATCCACAGCCAGTCCGCCGCGCGGCTGGAACTGGCCGACGGCTATTTCCTGGATAGCGTGACGCTGACACGTGATCTGGAACTCTATGTGCCGCCGGGCATCGAACTGTCCGACATTCGTTTGTCGCCGCTGCGGGCCGAGGAGTTCGCCGGCCTGCCGCCCGCCTTCATCCACACCGCCCAGTTCGATCCCTTTGGCGACGAGGGCGAAGCCTATGCCCAGCGCCTGGGTGGCTTCGGGGTCGCGGTGCATGGCCGCGCCCATCCCGGCATGATCCATTACTTCTATTGCATGCCGCGCATGGTGCCTTATGCCGAAGAGGCGATCCGCATCATCGGCACGGAGATCCGTTATGCGGTGCGGCTGCCGGAACTGAAGGAGCGCCGCACTCAGAGGCGCATCAGGCCCGAACTGATCCGGGTATAGGTTTCCACGTCCAGCGGGACGTAACCGTCGCCCAGATCCACGAACAGCGCATCGCCTGTGGCGAGGGGGTTGAACCCGTCCAGCGCCAGGGCGTGCTTTTTCTGCTTGAAGGTTTCGGTAACGGCCAACGATTCCACGATGCGCAGGAACAAAGGCCGCGCATAGGCGGGCAGGCGGATCGCGACATGGGCGCGGAACGCCGCCAGGTCGAAGCGCGCATCCACTTCCAGCGCCGCCATGCCGGCCTTGCCGCCATGGCCGGGGACCGCCACGCCATAGATGTTGGCCGCCGCCACGCCGGGCGCGGCGGAAATCACGGCGGTGACTTCCGTGGTCGCGACATTCTCGCCCTTCCAGCGGAAGGTGTCGCCGATGCGGTCGACGAAATAGAAGAAGCCCTGCGCGTCCTGGCGCATCAGGTCGCCGGAACGCACCCAGGCATCGCCGGGGGCGAAGACATCGCGCAGGATCTTCTTTTCCGTGGCCGACGCATCGGTATAGCCCTCGAAGCGCGCCGCGCCGCCGGCGACCTTACCGATGGCCTCGCCGGTTTCGCCGCGCGCCACCGCGATGCACAACCCGTCTGGACCGCGCGCCGGCGCACCGGTTTCGCTGTCGAACCGCACGATGGCGGTGGGGAAACGATGTGCCAGGAAGCCCGGGATGCGGCCGATGGCGCCGGGTTTTCCCTCCGCGTTGTAGAGCGAGAAATTGCCTTCGGTGGCGGCATAGAATTCCAGGATCTGCGGAATATTGAACCGCGCCTGGAAGGCTTTCCACACCTCGCCGGTCAGGCCGTTGCCCACCGCCAGGCGCAGCGTGTGCGGCGGCGCCGCGCCCTCATGGGCCAGCAGGTAGCGGCACAACTCGCCGATATACTGGAAGATGGTGGCGCCGCTGTCGGCCACGTCGCCCCAGAAACGGCTGGCGGAGAATTTCTCGCGCAGGATCACCGCGCCGCCCGCCACCAGAACCGCGCCAGACGCCACCACGCCGCCGACGGAATGGTACATGGGCAGGCAGTTGTAGAGCCGGTCGTCCGGTGCCGCCCCGGTGATGCCGGCGAACCAATGCGTCCAGTTCATCACCCGGCGATGGCTGACATGGGCCGCCTTGGGCAGGCCGGTGGTGCCGGAGGTGTAGATCAACAGCGCCTTGTCGTTCAGGGTTACACCACGCGTTTCGCCGTCCGTCAGCGCGTGGCCGGGAAAGGTCTCCAGCATCCGCTTGAACGCATCGCCATGCCACCAGCGCCGGACAGCCGGCGTCATGCCGTCCATCGCGCCGGCAAAGCCTTCGCCCACGATGATGTGGCCGGGCGCGGCGACCTTGATGCAGTGGGCCAGCGCATCGCCACGCAGGTTGGTGTTGAGCAGGGCCGCAATGGTGCCGATGCGGGTCAGGCCCAGCCACAGCGCCAGGTAATCCGGCGAATTGGGCAGCAGCAGGCAGACCGTGTCGCCCTTCGCGATGCCTTCGGCCAACGCCCAGCGCGCCACCCGGTTTGCGCGGGCGGCCAGCGCTGCATGGGACAGCGTCTCATGCGCCGCGATCAGCGCCGGGGCCTCGCCAAAGCGCGCGCCCAGTTCCTCCACCACGCAGGCGAAGGTGCGCGACGGCTGGTCTTCGATCCTTGCCGTGCGTTCAAGCGCGCGCAGCCACGCCTTGGACGCGGAGGCATCTTTCTTCACAAGCGGAGCTGCCGGCGTCATCTGTCCCGAATTGAAACGGCGTGAAAATCAAATCTAGCGCACACACCGTGCAAGCCGCGTTAACGCGAACCCCGCCGCACTCGCGTATCCGCCGACCTTTCGTTAATCCCTGCCGGCATAAAATCAACACGCAATTCGCGAGGCTTCATGCGCGCCGAAACCCTTGCCCTGCACGCCGGATTTGACGCCGATCCCGCCACCAAGGCGGTGGCGGTGCCGATCTACCAGACGGCGGCCTATCAGTTCGATTCCGCCGACCAGGGCGCGGCGTTGTTCAACCTGGAGGTCGAAGGCTATCGCTACAGCCGCATCGGCAACCCCACGGTGGCGGTTCTGGAAGAGCGCGTCGCCGCATTGGAAGGCGCGGCCGGCGCGCTGGCCACCGCCTCGGGCCAGGCGGCGCTCTATTACGCGCTGGCCAATGTCTCCCAACCCGGCGGCAACATCGTCGCGGTGCCGCAGCTTTACGGCACCACCCATACCCTGCTGGGCAATGTGCTGCCGGCGCAGGGCGTCGAGGGCCGCTTCGCCCAGGGCGACACCGCCGAGGCGCTGGAAGCCTGCATGGACGAAAAGACCTGCGCGGTGTTCTGCGAAACGGTGGGCAATCCCGCCGGCAATATCTGCGACATCCAGGCGATCGCGGCGATGGCGCACCGTCATGATGTACCGCTGATCGTGGACAATACGGTGGCGACGCCGATCCTGCTCAAGCCGGCGCAATACGGCGCCGACATCATCGTCCATTCGCTGACCAAGTTCATGGGCGGCCATGGCAGCGCCATGGGTGGCATGGTGGTGGACGCCGGCAGTTTCGACTGGATGGCGAATGCCGCGCGCTTTCCGCAATTCACCACGCCCGACAAATCCTATCACGGGCTGGTCTATGCCGAACGCTTCGGCAAGACGGCCTTCCTGGCCCGCGCCCGCGCCGTCTATCAGCGCACCACCGGCGCGATCCTGTCGCCGATGAGCGCTTTCCTGCTGCTGCAGGGCATCGAGACGGTGGCGTTGCGCGTGGAGCGCCATGTCGAGAATGCCCGCAAGGTCGCGGAGTATCTGCACGCCGATGCCCGCGTCGCCTGGGTCAATTACGCCGGCTTCCCGGACAGCCGCCATTACGCGCTGGCGCAGAAATATCTGGGCGGCAGGCCGGCCTCGCTGCTGACCTTCGGGGTCCAGGGCGGCTTCCAGGCCGGCAAGGATTTCTATGACGCACTGAAGCTGGTGAAGCGGCTGGTCAATATCGGCGATGCCAAGTCGCTGGCCTGCCATCCTGCTTCCACCACCCATCGCCAGATGCCGGAAGCCGAACAGCGCAAGGCCGGGGTCACGCCCGAAACCATCCGCCTGTCCATCGGTATCGAGCATAGCGACGACATCATCGCCGATCTTGACCAGGCGCTGGCGGCGGCATGTCACGCGAAGGCGCGGGCATGAGCCGGGTCGAACAATTCCTGCTGGGCGGCGGCCGCGGCGCTTCCACCATCCAGGTCGGGCTGGTCAACAACATGCCAGACACGGCGATGCGCGCCACCGAGTTGCAATTCGCCCGCCTGCTGAAGGACGCCGCCGGGCCTTTGGATGTGCGTCTGCGGCTGTTCAACCTGGGTTCGCTGCCGCGGGGCGAGCAGGCGCGCTCGCGCATGGACGGTTTCTATGACGATGCCGGGTTCATCCAGGCCGCCAATATCGACGCGCTGATCGTCACCGGCGCGGAACCGAAAAGCGGCGACCTGCGCGACGAGCCTTATTGGCCGGAACTGGCGCAACTGATCGACTGGGCCGAGATCGGCACCATCTCGACCTTGTTCTCGTGCCTGGCCGCGCATGCCGCGGTGTTGCACCTGGACAGGGTCCCGCGCCGCGCCTTGCCCAGGAAGCTGTCGGGCGTTTTCTCCCGCACCAAGGTCGAGGATGATCCGCTGTTCTTCAACATGGGGCTGGAAAGCCCGGTGCCGCATTCGCGCAAGAACGACATCGCCGAGGCCGACCTGGCCGCCAAGGGTTACCGGGTGCTGGCGCGCCTGGCCAACGGCCAGGCCGACATCTTCACCCGCGAGCCGCCCGGCCATAGCCGCTTCGTCTTCCTGCAGGGCCATCCCGAATACGACCTGCCCACTCTGGGCCGGGAGTATTTGCGCGACATGGGCCGTTTCGTGCGGGGCGAACAGGCCGAGGCCCCGGCCGTGCCGGAAAACTATTTCGACCGCGCCACCGAAGACCGGCTAGCCGCGGCCGGGACCGACTTGGCGGCCCTGACCGGGATCGTGAGCGCGGCGCTGCCCCGTACCCCGTGGCGGGATTCCACGGTGCGATTCTTCGGCAATTGGCTGAACCTGGTGGCCGCCGCCAAGGCCCGCCGGGCCGCCAGCCGGACGGTGCATACCCGCCGCCGGGCCTCCTGACGGCTATTCTCCGGTGTATGATATATTGTCACATGGAAAGTCTCAAAGTTTCAGAGCCTTGGCAAAAAGGCGACACCATTTCTAATTGTCGCAAAATGTCACCAAACGCCACTTCCCCCCTCGAATACCGGTGATCTAATAAGTATCTGCGGGGCTGGTCAGTGTGGCGTACAGGCATGAACGGGCTTTTTGCGGATCTCGGATGGTTGTTGGCGATGGTGGCGCTGGCCGGTGCGGCCTATGCCCTGTTGTCCGCCGTGCTGGTCGGCCGCTTCATGCGCCAGGAACCGCACACCAGCGCCGACGCGGCGGTCACCATTCTCAAGCCGCTGCACCAAGGCGAGCCCGAGCTTCTGGAAAATCTCGAGACCTTCTTTGCTCAGGATTATGCTGGGCCGGTGCAGATCGTTTTCGGGGTGCATGACGAACACGATCCCGCTGTCGATGTGGTGCGGGCGCTGCAGGCCAAATATCCGGGCCGCGACACCGCCATCGTCGCCGATACCGCGCTTTATGGCGCCAACGCCAAGATATCCAACCTTATCAACATGCTGCCTCAGGCCAGGCATGATACGTTGATCCTGTCGGACAGCGACATCGCCGTGGGTCCCCACTGGCTGGCGCAGGTGGTCAGCGCCCTGGCGCGGCCGGGCGTCGGCATCGTCACCTGCCTTTACACCGGCGAGCCGGCGCGCGAAGGCAACCGCCTGTGGTCGTCGCTGGCAGCGATGGGCATGTCCTATGGCTTCCTGCCCAATGCGGTCACCGGCACCTCGCTGGGCCTGGCCGCGCCCTGCTTCGGCTCCACCATCGCGCTGAAGCGCGCCATCCTGGACGAGGTCGGCGGATTCGCCGCTTTCGCCGACCAGCTTGCCGACGATTACGAGATCGGCAGGGCGGTGCGCGCCAAGGGCTACACCATGGCCATCCCCGCCATGGGGGTCAGCCATACCGCCGCCGAAGAGACGATGTGCGACCTGGTGCGCCATGAACTGCGCTGGACCCGCACCATCCGGATGGTCAACCCGGCCGGCCATGTCGGCAGCATCGTCACCCATGGCTTCGCCTTTGCCCTGATGGCCACGCTGCTGCTGGATTTCCGTGCTCCGGCCCTGGCCATGCTGGCGCTGACGCTGTCAGCGCGGCTGTTCCTGAAATACCGGATCGACCGGCTTTTCGGCGCCTATGCCGGGCCTTACTGGCTGGTGCCGGTGCGCGACCTGCTGAGTTTCGGCGTTTTCGTCGCCTCCCTGTTCGGCGAAACCGTGCATTGGCGCGGGACCCACTTTGCGGTAGAGCCTTCGGGCGCGATGTCCCAGGTCTGAGACCTGTAAAGTTCCAAGGAAGTTTCCATGGCGATGAAATCCCTGTTTCTCCAGGCCCCGTCCTTTGACGGCTATGACGGCGGCGCCGGCGCGCGCTACCAGATGAAGCGGGAAGTGAAGAGCTTCTGGTTTCCCACCTGGCTGGCCCAGGCCGCCGCGATGGTGCCGGGTTCGCGCCTGATCGACGCCCCGCCGCACAATTTGTCGTTCAAGGACATCGAGGATGAGGTGAAGGCCCACGAACTGATCGTGATCCATACCTCCACGCCCAGCTTCAAGTCGGACATCCGCACCGCGCAGATGGTGCGCGAGATCAACCCATCGGCCAAGATCGGCTTCATCGGCGCCAAGGTGGCGGTCGAGCCGGTCGAGAGCATGGAAGTCTGCGCCGCGCTCGATTTCGTGGCGCGCAACGAATACGACTTCACCATCAAGGAACTGGCGGAAGGCGCGGACTGGTCCACCATCAAGGGCCTGACCTGGCGCAACGACAAGCGCGAGATCGTCTCCAACCCGGAGCGCGAGATCCTGGTCAACATGGACGAACTGCCGTCGGTCCTGCCGCTCTACAAGCAGCTCGACGTGAAACAGTATTTCGGCGGCTACCTGCTGCATCCCTATATGAGCTGGTACACCGGTCGCGGCTGCAAGTCGCGCTGCACCTTCTGCCTGTGGCCACAGACCATCGGCGGCCACAAATACCGCTTCATGTCGATCGCCCGCGTAGTGCGCGACGTGCAGTATGTGAAGGACAATTTTCCCGAGGTGAAGGAAATCTTCTTCGACGACGATACCCTGACCGACAATCACGACCGCGTGGAGGAATTGGCCAGGGCGCTGGGCCCGCTGGGCGTCACCTGGTCGTGCAACGCCAAGGCCAATGTGCCACGCAAGACGCTGGAAGTGATGAAGGCCAACGGTCTTCGCCTGCTGCTGGTCGGGTATGAATCCGGCAACCAGCAGATTCTGCACAACATCAAGAAGGGCCTGCTGGTCGATGTCGCCCGGCGCTTCAGCAAGGATTGCCGCGAACTGGGCATCGTGGTGCACGGCACCTTCATCCTCGGCCTGCCGGGCGAGACCCGCGAAACCATCCAGGAAACGCTGGCTTTCGCGAAGGAGGTGAACCCGCACACCATCCAGGTGTCGCTGGCCGCGCCCTATCCCGGCACCTTCCT
>Ga0153956_1002118_pt1 | contig 15349 bp, 14 predicted proteins | sample TSFL040MetaG_FD_104704 | JGI IMG/M metagenome (GOLD analysis project Ga0153956, IMG submission 104704) | Attine ant fungus gardens microbial communities from Florida, USA - TSFL040 MetaG | ecosystem: Host-associated > Fungi > Mycelium > Unclassified | place: USA: Florida, Wekiwa Springs... | reverse complement strand
TTCTCCGAAACCGTTAGGCTGATTTTCGCAACCATGACGGTTGTGCGACTTGTTCGTCTCGCTTTGTGACGTTCTGCACAACCGGCATTGCTATTTGCGGGGACCGCGGCCGATTGCCTTTCGCGAGCCGCCCCCCGGTTATAAAACTGTCGCGCGAAGCGCCTACAGGTTCGGCGCGTTGCACATCGAAGAGTCACCGTGCGTCCGTTTTCGAATCGTTTCGGTGCTGAAATCGCAGAGAATGACTTGGCCCGGGATGTGCATAGTATGGATACGAATGAACGTTGAGTCGCAGTCGGCGTGTTGAAAAAATCGGCTGAAACCTTTTCAGCCTGACGGAGTTAGTGCGCGTAGGAGACCCAAAGCGGGCACGGGGTGAAGCATGTCGGATACCTACATCATCGAGGTCAGCTCTGAAGCGGCCGGTATTGTCGTGCGCGAGAAGTCGGGGTTCCGTTTCTTCGCGGCGGTGCACAAGTTCAATCCGCTCGATGGCCGGATTTTCAAGAATGCGCGGGAAGCCGAACGCGCGGCGACGCGGTTTCTTGCCGGACAGCTTGATCCGGTATCTGCATAAGCCATCGATTCATGTGCCGTCATGACAAAGGCCGGGATCGTTCCCGGCCTTTTGATTTGCGATACCGCTTTTGACGGCGGCTTAGACGGCGGTCGCCTGCTTGAGCGCCGGATAATCCGTATAGCCCTTGGCGCCGCCGCCATAGAACGTGTTCTTGTCGAACTCGTTCAACGGAGCACCGAGCTTCAGCCGCTCGACCAGATCCGGGTTGGAGATGAACAGTTTGCCGAATGCGATCAGGTCGGCCTTGTTCTTGTCCAGCACTTCGGTCGCGAGTTTGAAGTCGTAGCCGTTGTTGGCGATGTAGGTGCCGCTGAAACGCTTGCGCAGGCTGTCGTAGTCGAACGGTGCGTTGTCGCGCGGGCCGCCGGTCGCGCCTTCGATGACGTGGATGTAAACGAGCTTCAGCGCATTCAGTCCATCGACGATGTGGTCGAACAACGGCTGCGGGTTGCTGTCGATGACGTCGTTCGCGGGCGTCACCGGTGAGATGCGGATGCCGGTGCGGCTGCTGCCGATTTCGGCGGAGACGGCCTTGGAAACTTCCAGCATCAACCGCGCACGATTTTCGATCGAACCGCCATAGGCGTCGGTACGCTTGTTGGCGCCGTCCTTGGCGAACTGATCGAGCAGGTAACCGTTCGCGCCGTGAATCTCGACGCCGTCAAAGCCGGCTTCGATGGCGTTGGCGGATGCGCGCTTGAAGTCGTCGATGATGCCGGGGATTTCGCTCAGTTCCAGCGCGCGCGGCGCGGACACATCGGCGAAGGCGCCGCCGACAAAGGTCTTGGTTTTCGCCTGAATGGCCGATGGAGCAACCGGTGCGCCGTTATTCGGCTGCAGCGAGGTCTGAGAAATCCGGCCCACATGCCAGAGCTGGATGTAGATGTGACCGCCGCGCCCATGAACGCGATCGGTGACCTTGCGCCAGCCCGCGACCTGCTCCTTGGAGTAGATGCCGGGCGTGTCCTGATAGCCCTGGCCCTGCTGCGACACTTGACTCGCTTCGGTGATCAGCAGGCCGGCGGAGGCACGCTGGCCGTAATATTCGATGGCAAGCGGATTGGGCACGAAGCCTGCCACCGCGCGGTTGCGCGTCAGCGGTGCCATCACGGCGCGATTGGTCAGGGTAACGGCGCCGAGCTTGTATGGCTCGAAAAGTTTGGACGAAGACATGGCTGATTATTCCTCAGGACAATTTCAATGCAGATGCATGTAAGTACTGCGAAACGGAAACCGCAAGTCACAGCCGATTGAAATATCGGGCTTCCGCCGCGCCGAATGGCTGATATGTGCAGCAGCTGTTCGGCGGCTTTCACATCATGCGAGAATAGTTCCGCCGCCAAAGACTGAAAGGCAGCGCAAGCCGCCTCTCAGTCTGTCGCGCGGTGGTCGAAATCATCTTCGAGGGGGCTGTTAGCCCTATGCCGCTTTTACGCGCCGAGAAAATCCCGCTTGCCGAGTTCGACGCCTTTGTGATGGAGGATGTCATAGGCGGTCGTGCAGTGGAAAAAGAAATTCGGCAGCGCCATGTGATTCAAATATTGCTGGCCGGTGACGGTTCTGGTCTGGTTCGGGCTGCTCGGAAATGTGATCTCGCGTTTGTCCGCGCCGTCGAACTTCTCCGGCGCGATTGCCTTGATGCCGCTCACGACCTTGTCGATTCGCGCATGAAGCTCGGCGAAGGTCGTTTCGGTATCCGGAAACGAGGGCATGTCGAGTTGGGCAAAGCGTGCACAGCCGCGTGCGGCGGCATCGCATGCGGTCTGAACCTGCCGCTTGAGCGGATACATCGTCGGATGCAACTGCGCGTTCAGCAGCGCGTCAGGATCGATGGACTGGCTTTTCGCGTGAGCTTCCGCCTTGGTGAGAATGGCCGAAAGTGCCGTCAGCGTATGGATGAAGACCGGAGCCGAACCGTCGTAAAATGACATGGGTGACCTTTCAGGGAAAATCTTGCCTTGAAACAGGCCAAGCCGATCTAACCCTTCCGTTCACTCCCGCAAGGGCAGCACAACATCTCTCTGCCGGAATTATCAGCGCGGTTTGGATGGCGATGCGCGAGGGCCGCGCATCCGCGCCAGCAATTCGGCGGTCGGCCATGAATCGGCGGGCAGGCCATATTTCATCTGCACGGTTTTGACCGCGATGCGGCTTTGCTGGCCGAGGATGCCGTCGATCTTGCCGACATCGAAGCCCTGTTTCGCGAGCAGCTGCTGCAGTTCCTTGATCTCGTTGAACGGCAGTTGTGCGACATGCGCCGCGGGCTTGCGCATCGGCGCCGCACCCGCAATGCGCGTGGCGAGATAAGCCGCCGTGGTGGAATAGATCAGCGAGTTATTCCACTCGGTGTACGCCGCGAAATTCGGATAGGCGAGAAAGGCCGGTCCGGTGCGGCCCATCGGCAGCAAGACGGAGGCGGGCAGATCGTCGTTCGGCAACGGGTGGCCGTCGGCATAGGTCACGCCCCAGGAGGCCCATTTCGCGCGCGGATGCTTGATGGTGAGATCGGCCTGGTCCCATGGCAAATTCGCGGGCACGCGGATTTCCTGCAGCCACGGTTCGCCGCGCCGCCATTTCAGTCCGGTCGCGATGTAGTTCGCCGTCGAGCCGATCACATCCGGCGCGCTGTGCAGCAGATCGCGGTGGCCGTTGCCGTCGTAATCGACGGCATAGTCGAAATAGTGACGCGGCAGAAACTGCGTCTGTCCGAGTTCACCGGCCCATGAGCCGATCATTTCGGCGGGCGAGAGATCGCCGCGGTCGATGATCTTCAGTGCGGCGATGGTTTCGTCATGAAACATCTGCGCGCGGCGGCAGTCGTAGGCCAGCGACACCAGCGAGCGCAATGTCGGAAGCTTGCCCTGTACCGCGCCGAAGTCGCTTTCCAGCGCCCAGAACGCGGTGATCACCGCTGGCGGCACGCCGTATTCCTTTTCGGCGCGGGCGAAGGCCTGCGCGTAGGTCTGGATCAGCTTCTGGCCGCGCACGCGCCGTCCTTCCGATGCCATGCGCCCGGCGAACTCCGTGAAGATCTGGCCGAAGACACGCTGGCCGCGGTCGCGGTTCACGATGCCCTGATCGTAGACCATGTAGGGCGAGGCGGCGGCGATCGTCCGCTGTGAGACTCCGGCCGCAACGGCATCCTGTTTCAGTTGATTGAGAAACTGATCGAAGTTCTGGCCGCCGTGGCAGCGCGCGCCGCTCTGGGCAAGGGCGGGTGTTGCAAGCAAACCGAGGGCAAGCAGGGCGGCGGAAAAGGAGCGGGTCATGAATGAAGTCTGCATCTGGCGATCATAGCAGGCGGGATGTCAAAGATGTCGCAAGCTTATCCGAAGTTCGATGCGATGGCGATTGATCCGGAATCCGACGGGCGATCAGTCGGATGAGAATCCGAACGGCACGCTGAGACGCCGGTAGTCGTCGGGTAACAGTTCGCGGCCAATGGGAAGCTCGGAGCGCGCGGCGCATGTCGGACGATGGCAGACGCGGCAGGCGACGCCGATCGGTGTCGGCGCATCGGCGCGTGGGCCAGCTTCATCGCGGGTATAGATCAGCTTGTCGGCGTGTTCGGCGGCACAGCCGATGGCGATGGCGCGTTCCACCCGCACCGCGCCGAACGAGCCGCCACCTGCTGTCACGGTGCGGGCGATGGAGAAAAAGCGCTGGCCGTCCGGCAATTCCAGCCATTGCGTCACGATCTGGCGCGGCGTCTTGAAGACGCCATGCACCGACCACAACGGACAGGCGCCGCCATGCTTGGCGAAAGGAAAGCCCGCGCCGTCGAGCAGCTTGGAGATGTTGCCGGCCGGATCGACGCGGATCAGGAAGAACGGCACCTTTTCCGAGCCGGGCCTCTGCAGCGTCGTGATGCGATGTGCTGTCTGTTCGAAACTGGTGCCGAACTGGCGCGCCAGCGCTTCAAGATCGTAACGGCGCGTTTCCGCCGCTTTTGCAAAGGCGGAATAGGGCATGATCAGCGCGGCGGCGGCGTAGCTCGCGAGCGAGCGATGTGCCAGCAACCTGCCGCTCTTGGAGGAGAACTGGCCGGCCTTCAGCGCAGCCTCGATCTCGTTGTTGAACTCGAGATAGGCGAGCTGCTGCGCCAGTTGAAAGTTGAGGCTCGCCGTATCGAGCGAGTCGTCGAGCAGCACTTCCTTGCGGTGACGGTCCAGCCGCCGCATTGCGCCGAGCATCACTTCAGCGGGCAAATGGCGCACGCGCAGCTTGTGCTGGCTGTTCAGCCGTTCGGTCAGCCAGGCGGCGCTGGCCGGCCCTTGCAGGAGCTTTTCGGCGGCATCGTCGAGATCGGCGAAGTTGTTCTTGCGGGCTGCGAGAAAGCGCCGGACTTCCGCAACCGGGTCATTGACGTCGAGGCCGCCGCGGCCGGAGCGTGGACTCCCTTTTGGGCTGGGACCCTTGCGGTCCGCCAGCGCAAGCTGCTCCTCGCGATAGGCGGTGTAGAGCCGCAGGAAGGCTTCCGCGAGCCCCGGATAGCCGATGGCGATGTCGCTGATTTCCAGCGGCGGGATGTCGATGTCCGCGAACATCGGCTCCTTGAGCACCGCCTGCATGCGCGCGGTGTGATCGGCGCCGCCGTCGCCTGCCAGATCCGCAAGGTCGATCTTGTAGGTGCGGGCGAGGCGCAGCAGCATGTCCGCCGTCACCGGCCGCTGGTTGCGCTCCAGCAGCGCCACGTAAGGCGCGGAAATCTCAAGATCGGCGGCCATATCGGCCTGCGTCAGGCCGAGGTCGCGCCGCAGCCGCCGCAGCCGCGGACCCATGAAAACGGAACGGATTGTCGATGTCGCCATGATGCGGCCGGGCCGGATGGTGGATTTGTAATGATATTACAGCATTACAACGAAAGTTTGTAAAGCCTGACAATCTTGCTTCGCAGCATCTGGCGATTTGCGCGCTCATGCGTTGAAACAGGGACAACTTCACAAGGGGTCACGACCATGAATTACCAGACACGCAACATCACCGACCAGGCGATCGAAGGCCCGGCTTCCTATGCGGGCGAAATCGCTGCGGCCGAAACGCTGCTCAAGAACCATTCGGCCTGGAACGGCGTTACCGCTGAGGCCGTGGCGCGCATGCGCCTGCAGAACCGGTTCCGGACCGGTCTCGATGTCGCCCGCTACACCGCGGACGTGATGCGCGCCGATATGGCGGCCTATGACGCCGACCCGACCAAGTACACCCAGTCGCTGGGCTGCTGGCACGGCTTCATCGCGCAGCAGAAGCTGATCTCGATCAAGAAGCACTTCGGCGGCAAGACCGATCGCCGCTACCTGTACCTGTCCGGCTGGATGATCGCCGCGCTGCGCTCCGAATTCGGTCCGCTGCCGGATCAGTCCATGCACGAGAAGACTTCGGTGCCCGCGCTGATCGAAGAGCTTTACACCTTCCTGCGTCAGGCGGATTCGCGTGAACTCAACGACATCTTCCGTGAACTCGACAAAGCGCGCGAGGCTGGCGACAAGGCGAAGGAAGCTGCGCTGATCGACAAGATCGACAACTTCCAGACCCATGTCGTGCCGGTCATCGCCGACATCGACGCAGGCTTTGGCAACGCGGAGGCGACCTATCTGCTCGCCAAGAAGATGATCGAGGCGGGCGCCTGCGCCCTGCAGATCGAGAACCAGGTGTCGGACGAGAAGCAGTGCGGCCACCAGGACGGCAAGGTCACCGTGCCGCATGAAGTGTTCATCGCGAAGATCCGCGCCTGCCGCCATGCGTTCCTCGAACTCGGCGTGGACAACGGCATCATCGTGACCCGCACCGACTCGCTCGGCGCAGGCCTCACGCAGCAGATCGCCGTCAGCCACAAGCCGGGCGATCTCGGCGACCAGTACAACAGCTTCCTTGATTGCGACGAAGTCGACGCGACCAAGGTTGGCAACGGCGATGTGATCATCAGCCGCAATGGCAAGCTGCTGCGTCCGAAGCGCCTGCCGAGCAACCTGTATCAGTTCCGCCCCGGTACCGGTGTGGATCGCTGCGTGCTCGACAGCATCACTTCGCTGCAGCACGGCGCTGACCTGCTGTGGATCGAAACCGAGCGTCCGAACATCGCGCAGATCGCCGAAATGGTCGATCGCATCCGCGAAGTCGTTCCGAACGCAAAGCTCGCCTACAACAACTCGCCGTCGTTCAACTGGACGCTGAACTTCCGCTGGCAGGTGTTCGACGAGTGGAAGGCGGCCGGCAAGGACGTCGGCAAGTACAACCGCGCCGACCTGATGAAGGTGGAGTACGATGAGACCCCGCTGGCGATCGAAGCCGATAAGCTGATCCGCACCTTCCAGGCGGATTCGGCGAAGCGCGCCGGCATCTTCCACCACCTGATCACGCTGCCGACCTATCACACGGCTGCGCTGTCGACCGACAACCTCTCGAAGGAATATTTCGGCGACCAGGGCATGCTCGGTTACGTGAAGAATGTTCAGCGTGCGGAAATCCGCCAGGGCATCGCCTGCGCGAAGCACCAGAACATGGCCGGCTCCGACATCGGCGACGACCATAAGGAATACTTCGCGGGTGAAGCGGCCCTCAAGGCCGGCGGCGTCCACAACACCATGAACCAGTTCGGCTAACGATCAACTCTCAACCAACGGAGGCTCACATGAGCAACAGTAATTTCTGGGTGATTGGCGGTGAGTTCGGCTCGATGAACTTCCACAAGCTGGTGGAAGGCTCGGCCCAGGTCCAGGGTCCGTTCAAGACCCGCAAGGAGGCCGAGGACGCCTGGCGCACCGTGTCTGAAGAGAACCGCCATCGCGCGGGCGTGCGCTTCTCCATCGTCGAAGAGCCGAGCCGCGTGCCGGCCTAACCAACTCCCGGGCGGGGTTCGTCGCCCGCCCCATTCACGGCCCTGTTCCGATTCCGGACAGGGCCGTTTTTTTGTTTGAAGGCTGGAATTTGCAGGCCCGGCGGCGCTTGCGGGGGATAGGGTTACTGATAGATTAAGGGGATCAAAACAAAGGTACGATTCCGGGGTTTTCAGGTCATGGCGGAAAAGAGCGCTCCAGGCGAATTGGCAGGCCGGCCGACCCGGCTGCGCGATGCCTTGCGAAAGGCGCGGATCGAGGCCGCGGACCGGACCGGCGTCGTCGTCGATCTGCGCGATGCAGAGGTTGCCCGGCTCGAGATCATGAATGAAGCGCTCGATTCGCTGTTTTCGGAGATTCCGTCCGGGGTCGATCTGTTCGATCGCGGCATCAGCCAGGGCGATTCGCCGCGGCTGTGGATCGATTCGGTGGCTCATATTTCCATGGGCCGCGACAAGCGCATCTATCGCTTCACGCAGGACACCCGCTTTGGCCGCATCGTGCTGGCCGAGTCGCATGACGTGCCGGTGATGGTCGATGCGGTCACCGATTACATCGCCCGCCGCATGATCGAGCGCGAGCATGCGATGATCGTCACACCGGCTCCGGCCGCCGAACCTGCTGCGGCCGTCGCTCCGGTGAAACGCCGCAGCGGCGTGTGGACCTTCGCGTTCGGATTCGCCGCTGGCCTTGCCGCGCTGTTCGGCTTCGCGCTGGTGATGGCGCTGCGGCAGATTTAAATCAGCCGCTCGTTCCTGATCTCGCCGAGCTTGCTGTCGGAAAATCCGCGCACGCGATGATCGCAGCGCCATGCGCCGCCCTCACGCATCACAGAGAAAAGATTGTACGCTGCCGGGTGGTTGTGCCCGAGCGCGGCGGCGGAGGCCGACGGCACGCCGATGGCAGGAATGCGTCCGCGCGGACCGTCGAGCCATACCGTGGCATGGCGGTGATCGTGGCCATGCAGGACGAGATCGACGCCGTGATGGGCGATGATATCCAGCAGTTCGTCTGAATCATGCAGCCGCGCCGCCCAGCGCCCGGGCGATGTTTTCGGCGGGTGATGAATCATCAGAACGCGAAACAGATTTTCCTCGGCTGTCTGCTGGAGCAGTTTCGCAAGCGCCTCGCGCTGCCGGTGTCCGAGACGTCCCGTCGCCATGAAGGGCGCAGTGGGAATGGCCGTCGACAGGCCGATCAGCGCCAGTGGGCCTCGCCGCCGCAGATAGGGGAAATCGATGGTGCGCAACGCGTCTTCGTCGCCGCGAAGATACTCCGCCCATGCGCGTGGAAAATGATCGCGAAAGCCGCGCACATAAGCGTCGTGATTGCCGGGCACCAGCGAGACATCGTCCGGCGTGCCGACGCTCTCCAGCCATTTGCGTGCTTCGGTGAATTCCATCGGCAGCGCGATGTTGACGAGGTCGCCGGTGACGGCGATGTGGTCCGGCCGCTGCGCATGCATGTCCGCGACGATCTCGCCGAGAATATCGCGGCGATGAACCAGATGACGTTTGCGCCGCCAGTTCAGGTAACCGATCGCGCGCTTGCCCGCGAGTTCGCGCAGGCGCGGCTGCGGCATCGGGCCGAGATGCGGATCGGACAGGTGGGCGAGGAGGAAAGAGGTCATCGCGGCGTGACCGTTGCGGACCGAAATGCTATCACGCCGTGCATCCTCACGCTGTTCCCTCAACGGGGCATTGCTTAGCACGATGGCCGCACGGAATCTCGCATGATGAACATCCAGGATATCCGGCGGCGGTCCGAACCCTTCCTCCGGAAGATTTTCCATTTTTACTGGCGGTTCGCCCGGGGCATGACCCTCGGCGTGCGCGCGGTCGTGCTCGACGGCGAGAACCGGGTATTTCTGGTCAAGCACAGCTATGTCTCCGGCTGGCATCTGCCGGGCGGCGGTGTCGAGACCGGCGAGACGTGTCTGGAGTCGCTCCGGCGCGAACTGATCGAGGAAGGGCGGATCGAAATGACAGGCGAGCCGCAGCTGCATGGCCTGTTCTTCAACCGCCGCATCTCTCCACGCGATCATGTCGCGGTTTATGTGATCCGCGACTATCGGCAGGACCGGCAGCCGGAGCCGAACCGGGAGATCGTGACCTGCGGCTTTTTCGCAGCGACGGCTCTGCCGGAGGGGACCACCCGCGGCACGCAGGCGCGGATCGCCGAGGTGCTGGACGACGTGCCACTGGCGCAGGACTGGGTTTAGCCGTCAGTCGTGTGGACCCGGACCGCGCCAGATGCTAATTCGCGGTCCATCATGTCCGATCTGTCCCTGACCATTCTGGCCGAGACCCCCGGCGACGAACAGGCCATCGAGCGCCTGCACGAACGCACGTTCGGGCCGGGCCGTTACGCTCTCAGCGCCTATCGCCTGCGCGAGCATGTCGACCATCTGCTCGATCTGTCGTTCACCGCGCGGATCGGCACGCTGATGGTCGGTTCGGTGCGGCAACTGCCCATCTGCGTCGGCAATACGCCTGCGTTGTTGCTTGGGCCGCTGACGGTCGAGCCGCCGTTTCGCGACCGCGGCGTCGGGCGTGCGCTGCTCGACCGCGCGCTGGGCGACGCCAAGGCGAAGGGACACGGCCTCGTGCTGCTGGTCGGCGACGAGGCTTATTACAGCCGTGTCGGCTTTACGCGCATTCCGAAAGGCCGGGTGACAATGCCCGGACCGGTCGATCCCGGCCGCCTGCTGGTGCGTGAACTGAACGAGGGCGCGTTCGAGGGCGTCGGCGGCGCGGTTCGCCCGGACTGGACTTTCGCAAAAGCAGTTTAACGGGAAAGTCTACCTCTCCCCGTTTACGGAGAGAGGTCGGATTGCGAAGCAATCCGGGTGAGGGGCAGGCTCCGTTACGCGATTTGCCCCTCACCCCAACCCTCTCCCCGCAGGCGGGGAGAGGGAGACATCAATACTTCACGTTCGCGAACATGCGCACGCCGAGGCCGGGCTGCAGAACCTGATCCTTGTTGTAGGCGACCGCGTTGCGGATGTCGTCGTTGAGCAGGTTGTTGCCGACCAGTCCGAAGGTGAATTCCCGCGGTCCCAGCCAACTCTCCTTCGCGAGCCGTGTGGTGTAGCTCACTTCCGCGCGCAGGTTGTTGTATCCCGCCGTCGGCGTTTCGACGCCGCTCACGTCGTTCTGTGCGAAGGCGTGGAGCAGATTGATGCGCGCGAACCAGTGGGCGTCGCGGTAGTAGATGCCGCCGCCGACACGCTGGGGCGGAATGCGCGGCACGTTGGTGCCGTCGTCGAAGGTGGCGCGCACGATGTCGTACTGGCCCTCGATGCCGAACACGCCGTTCCATAACGCCAGCGCATCGTACTGGAACTGGAATTCGCCGCCCCGGAAATGCGCGTTGCGCTGCGAGTAGATCGCCTGGTTGAGTTCGAGATCCGCTCCCGGTCCCTGACAGGCCACGCCGTCGCAGGTGTTGCCGGTGAGGCGGCGGTAGATGAAGCCGTCGAAATGCGTGTCGTAGGCCGTGAGTTCGAAACGGAACGGCCCGGTCGCGCGCCTCAGCCCGATCTCCACCGACTTGGCGGTTTCGATCTTGAGATTCGGATTGCCGATGTCGAAGGTCTCGGTGGCGTCATGGCCGCCGCGCGAAAACAGTTCCGCCGGTTTCGGCGCGCGTTCGGTGTACTGTCCGGTGATACTGGCCACCAGACCCCACGGCAGGTTGTGGATCAGGCCCACGCTGCCGCTGGCGGGCGTGAAGTTCAGATTGCGCGATACCGCTGCGCCGATCTCGCTGGGATCGTTGAAGAGGTCCGGCACGTAGCTGGGCGTCGTGCCGCTCAGATTGACATGCTCGATGCGTCCCGCGACCTGCGCCTTCGTCATCTCGCTGAACGTGAATTCGTTGAAGATGTAGCCCGCGACCTTGGTGTTCTTGTTCGGGTCCCATAGGCCGTTGATCGGGCTTCCCACATCGTCGGGGCTGGGTGCGGTCAGTTCCTGATGCGAGACCTGCGCGCCGAGCGCGGTGGTCAGCGACGCAAAGCGGGCGTTAAGCGGCGCGAACTGCACCTCGACGCGGCCTTCCTGCTCCTTGTTGGTGAAGGTCTGGCGCACGCCGTCGGTGGAGAAATCGTCCGGATCGGAGCGGCCGATCTCGTTGTGCTTGTAGTCGGTGACGCCGGCCCAGAAGCGGATCACGTCGATGGCGGCCGTATCGGGATGATAGTCGCCCTTCAGCGAGATCTTGGTCTGCTTGCCGTCGATCCGGGTGCCGACCGCTTCGCCCTCGGTACCCGGGATACGGTAAAGGCTGTTGGTCTGCGTCACGGCCGCGCCGATGAAGCCGCCTTGGAAGAAATACGAACCGCCGACCGATCCGCCCATCGATTGCGTCGCGCTGTTGCGCTGGATGCCGTGCGGCGTGCTGTAGTCTTCGGTCTTGCGGGCATAGGCGTCGGCATGGATCGCCACGTTGTTGCCTGCGGCATCCAGCAGCACCGCGCCTTCGCGGCCCTGATCGACGCTGGAGAGCGAGGAGCGCGTTTCGAAACTCGCGCAGGGATTTGACGGCGAGAGTTGCGGTGCCTTGACGTTGTAGCCGTAGGTCTGGATCGATGGCACGGCGCTGCACGGCAGCGTTTCCGGAATGCGGTTGTTGCTGGCGCTGACCACGCCGCCGATCGACTGCGATCCGTAGCGCAGCGTTGCCGGGCCGCGAATGACCTCGACCTGATTGGTGGACAGCGGATCGATCGGCACGAAGTGATCCTCGCCGAGGTCTGATGCACCGTTGCTGCCGATGCCGTTTTCCACGATGCCGACGCGATTGACGTCGAGGCCGCGGATGATCGGTCGACTCGATGCGCCCGGCGCGAAGGACGAGCCGGTGATGCCGGGCTTGTTGTTCAGAAGATCGCCAAGGGTCGGCGCCGCGCTGCGGCGGATTTCCTCGTTCGGCACCACGGTGACGGTGGCGAACTGATCGGTGACGATGGGAAGCGTACCTGCGAATGTTGCCGGATCGGGAGCGGCGGGCGCTGCCGCGGCGTCCGTGGTGCGGCCGGGCGGCGCGCGATGGGTGTGGGGGCGCTGGATCGGGCTCGGAGCCCGGACCACGATTTCCGGCAGCGACGTTCCGCTGTCGGCTGGCGCGGCCTGGTTGGCCTGCTGCGACTGTGCCGCGCTGCTGATGACGAGCGCCATCGCGACGGCGGAACTGCCGGCCAGCGAAGCGCGAATGAACTTGTACGACATGATGTTCTGATCCTGACACCGCCTCAGAATGCGTTTCTTGTGGCGGCTAACCTCGAATGTCCCGGCATCGCCATGGCGAAACCGGGATCGGACAACTATTCGAGCGAGGATCGGGGAGGGGCGCGGGAGCGGAACGCGCCGCGCCGTGTCTCGGGCGCAATGGAGTCGTGATGATGCGTGGTTTCAAGCGACGCAAAGGTCAGCGGCAGAGGAAGGGAAGGTACGGTTGCCGTAACGGCATTGCCGGTCATCGCCACGCTGGCGCAGATGGCGCAGAAATCGCGATGAAGGTCCTGGTCCTGGCGGTTGTCCGATGATGCCTGCGGGTGTCCTACGGACGCCGAAGCTGTGCCGATGCCGAGGTCGTTATGGACGTGGCCGAACGACAGGCCAAGCTGCAGCGCCAGCGCAAAAAGCGCCAGCAGCGACAGTCTCTTAGCTTTCGCTCGCAGCCAGTTCATCGACAGAATGCCCCACCCCGCATCCGGTCCCGAGGGGGTCCGGATGTTACAATGTAACATTGCCGGGCCGGGGCGGGGGTGTCAACACGGGACGTTCGCCTGCAGGTGTCGGTTGTGTGCGAGTGTGGCCGGATCGTCACGTCCGTCTTGTCGGCGCTGCGATCAGCGGCCCTCGCGCAGCCATGTGCTGGCGAACGCGCCGAGCAGCAGCAGGAGGCCGATCAGGCCGGTGAAGATCGGCAGCACGCCGATGCCGCGCACCACGCTGGCGTCGCGCATCTTGACGCTGAGCCAGCCTTCGCCGCGAAACACCGTCGATGCGCGCACCGGGAGGATGCGCGGCAAGTCCACGCTGCCGTCGTCCGCGATGCGGCGCACGTCACCGCCGGTGGATTGCAGCAACGGCCGCAGCGTTTCGGTGGTCGATGTCACTTCGGCGAACTCTTTCGGATTCACCGGGCCGACATTGATCAGCGCCTTGAGTTCGCCATCGGTCGCCTGCCACAGGCCGAGTTCGTCGGCGCTGAGCGATGCGCGCCATTCGCCGGGATCGCCGTTGGAGAGCGTCAATTGGCGCGTCTTGCCCGAGGGCGAGGTCACGGTGACGGGCTGCGCGGTGTCGGCCATGGTCTGACGCGTCACCACGAGATCGCGGCCGTCGACCTTGAGCCGCAGCGCTTCCTCGTCCAGATCGGGCTGCTTCATCAGCCAGTGCGACATCCGCCGCAACAGGTCGAGATGCGGGCCGCCGCCCTCATAGCCGCGCGCCCACAGCCAGATGTGGTCCGACAGCAGGAGCGCGACGCGGCCTTCGCCCTGCCGCGACAGCAACAGCAGCGGCTTGCCGTCCGCGCCCTCCATCAGTGGCGGATTGACCGGATTGCGCGTATCGACAAGGCGGAAGAAGCGGCTCCAGTGCGGCGGTTCGCTGGCGGAGCCTTCGAGGCCGCGGGTCACCGGATGGCGTTTGCCGGTTTCGCTGAGCCGCGCGGTAAAGGCCTGTTCGCTGACACCGGTCGGCTCGGCAGGCAGGATCGAATCCAGCGGCGTGCGCCAGATGCTGGACGGACTGGCGTAGTCGGGCCCCGCCGCGACGAGCACCGCGCCGCCGTTGCGGACATAGCGCGTGATGTTGTCGAAATAGGAAATCGGCAGCACGCCCTGCCGGGCATAACGGTCGAAAATGATGAGCTGGAATTCGTTGATCTTCTGCTGGAACAGTTCGCGCGTCGGAAATGCGATCAGCGACAGTTCGTTGATCGGCGTGCCGTCCTGCTTCTCCGGCGGACGCAGGATGGTGAAGTGCACGAGATCGATGCTGGCATCGGACTTCAGCAGGTTGCGCCAGGTGCGTTCGCCGGAATGCGGCTCGCCGGACACGAGCAGCACGCGCAACTTGTCGCGCACGCCGTCGATGGACACCACGGCGCGATTGTTGACTGGCGTCAGTTCGCCTTCCAGCGGCGACGCCTCGATCTCGACGATGTTCGGACCCGCGTGGGGAATTTCCAGCGTGACGCTGACCTGTTCGCCGCTGCGCACGGCGCGTTCGCTGAGCACATCGCCGTCGCGGCGCACGACGACACGCGCGCTTTCGTTGCTGACGCCCTGATCGTCGAGCCGATAGGTGATGGTCTGACTCTGGCCGACGATGCCGAAACGCGGCGCGGCGACGATGGCGATGCGGCGGTCGCGCTCGCTGCTGCGGCCGGTGATCAGCGCATGGACCGGCGCGTTGAAGCCGATACCGGCGGCATTGGCGGGAATGTCATGCACGCGTCCGTCGGTAATGAGAAACGCTCCGGCGACGCGGTCGGTCGGAACGTCCGACAGGGCGGAGGTGACGGCGGAGAACAGCCTGGTGCCGTCGGTCTCGCCATCGGCCTGACCGGCCTCGACCACGCGCACGTCGAGGCCCTTGATCTCCTTCAGCCGGGCAACCAGCGCTTCGCGCGCTTCGTCGGTCTCGTGGTTGCGATCACCGAAATTCTGGCTCGGACTCTTATCGACCACCACTGCGGCGACGGAGGAGAGCGGCTCGCGTTCCTCGCGCGTGAACGAGGGATTGGCAAGCGCCAGCAGGATCAAGGCGAGCGCCAAAACACGCACGGCAGCCCCCCGCGCCCGCGCGAACAGCAGCAGCGCCGCGATGACGACAATCGCGCCGAGGCCAAGCCACAGCACGAGGGTTGGAACGAGCGGCGCGAAGGCGATGCCGTAGGTCATAAGGCACGGACCTTAAGT
>Ga0153956_1002117_pt1 | contig 15353 bp, 8 predicted proteins | sample TSFL040MetaG_FD_104704 | JGI IMG/M metagenome (GOLD analysis project Ga0153956, IMG submission 104704) | Attine ant fungus gardens microbial communities from Florida, USA - TSFL040 MetaG | ecosystem: Host-associated > Fungi > Mycelium > Unclassified | place: USA: Florida, Wekiwa Springs... | reverse complement strand
GAACTGCTGCAAGCGCAGAGCGACGCGTTGCCGGGACGCGATCGCCTGCTCGCCTGGCTGGCCGATCAGCGCGAAGGGCGCGGTGACGGCGGTGACGCGGCCAACGAAAAGCAACTGCGCATCGAGTCGGACGCCGCGCGCGTCACCTTGATGACCCTGCATGCGAGCAAGGGGCTGGAATTCAACCTGGTGCTGTTGCCGCTGATGTGGGCGAACGTCGGTCGTACCGACGAGATCCCGCTGCTGCACGAGGAATCCGGCACAGGGCGCGTGTTGGCATTCGACGAGGAATCGCGGCAGCGCCACGCGCAGGAGGGGCAGAACGAACGTTTTCGCCTGCTCTACGTTGCGCTGACGCGCGCGCGGCATGCCTGCCATGTGTATGCCATGCCGCCGAATCGACCCAAGCGAAAGGGTGCGAGCGAAGCCGAAACCGATCCGATGCGCGCGCCGCTGGACGCAATGATCGAGCGGCTGCAACGCGACAAGGCGACGGACGCCATGCCGCACGTGCTGTGGTCGGCGCAGTCGTGGTCGTCATCCAAGCGTCGCTGGAGCGGCAGCACCCTCGATGCCGATGCCGAGCGGCATGTGCGCGACGAGCCGGCCGCGGTGCCATTCGAGTTTCGCTACAGCTTTTCGGCGCTGTCGCACGGTGCGCGCGGCGGCGTGCAGGAAGAATCCGCGGCTTCTGACGAGATCGCTCCCGCTGCCGAGCCGTCGATGCTGCCCGATCTTGTTGAGTCTGAATTGACCGAGGTGGCTGAGCCCGAGCAAGCCGCACTGGCATGGCTCGCACCGATTGCCGGCGCCGAGTTTGGCAATGCCATACACGCCGTGTTCGAGCGGCGTCGCATCGGTGTGCCGATGGCGCAGCAGCAGGCTTTGTTGAGTCGCGCCTTGCGCGACGAGCGCGTTGGCAAGCACGGCTACGACACCGACGAATTGCTGGCGCATCTCGCCGAACGTCTGCAGTCGGTACTCGATGCGCCGTTGCTGTCGCATCGCGGCCAGCCTTTGCGGCTTGGCGCTGTTCCAGCGCAGGCGCAGCGCGCGGAGATGGAGTTCGACTTCGTGCTGGATGCCGTGTCGCTGCGCGAACTGCGCCGCGTCTGCGACTTCGTGCCCGGTGTTTCCACCCACGAACTGCGCGGCCTGATGAACGGCAAGATCGACCTGGTGCTCGAACACGCCGGCCGCTTCCACGTGCTCGACTACAAGACCAATCGCCTCGGCGATGGACGCCATCTGTCCGCCTATGCGCCGGACCGTCTTGGAGCCGCCATGGAGGACTCGCATTACCGCTTCCAGGCCTTGCTTTACACGATTGCCGTCGATCGCTATCTGCGCCAGCGCGTGCCCGGCTACCACCGTGCTGACCACTTGGGCGAGGCGATTTACCTGTTCGTGCGCGCGGTCGGCATCGCGCCGGAAACCGCGCCGCAGGCGGGCATCTGGGCGCATCGGTTCGATGATGATTTTCTGGACGAGGTCGACCGCGTGTTTCGTGGCCGCTCATCCGTGCAGGTGGCCGCATGAGCGCCGTTGCGTTTCAGCGCACGGCCGGCGAAATGGCCGTGGAAGCGTGGCGGCCACTTGATCGCGCCTTGTATCGCTGGGTGCTCGCGCATGGCGGCGATGCACCGCTCGCCACGACGGCGGCGTGGACCAGCTTCGCCGACGGGCAGGGCGATGCCGCCTTGTCGCTCGCCGAAAGCCGGCATGGCATGGCGCTGCCGGATGCGGCGCAGATCGCCGCGCTGCGTACATCGAACTTCGTCGCGAGCAGCGACGCGGACGGCCTGCGACCGTTTTTTCTTGATGCCGAGGATCGCTTCTATCTGTGGCGCAATCACGCGCACGAAACGGCGATTGCCGCGGCGGTGATCGAGCGCCGCACGCAGGCGACATCAGCAAACGTCGATGACACCGACATCGACCTGTTGTTCCAGGGCGATCGCAGCGCACGTGTCGCCGCGCAACGCGAGGCAGTGCAATCTGTCGGCGGCAAGCGCCTGTTCGTGCTGACTGGTGGCCCCGGCACTGGCAAGACCACCACCGTGCTGCGCATGGTGTTGATGCTGCAATGGCAGGCGCAGCAGCCCTTGTCGATCCGCATCGCCGCACCGACCGGCAAGGCCGCACAACGGCTGGTGCAGGCCTTGCGCGAAGGCAAGCAAAAGCTGCGGGAGGCAGCGCTGCCGCCGGATTGGCTGGCACTGCTCGACGCGATCCCCGACAGCGAAGCGCTGACCGTGCATCGACTGCTCGGCTATCAGCCTTGGCGCAACGCCTTCGTGCGCGGCGTGCGCGATCCGCTCGCTGCCGACGTGGTCATCATCGATGAGGCGTCCATGGTGGATCTCGCCATGCTGCGCAGCCTGCTCGACGCGGTGCGGCCGCAGGCCACGCTGATTCTGGTCGGCGATGCCAACCAGTTGACCTCGGTCGCGACCGGCTCGGTGCTGGGCGATCTGGTGTCCGCCTTGGCGAGCGATCCGCGCGGCGATCTGGTGCGTCTGGAGCACAGCTTCCGTGCCGAACGCCATCTGGTTGCCGTCAACGAAGCCGTGCGCATCGGTGACGGCGAAGCGCTGGCAAACGCGCTGGCGGCTTCCGATGGCCAAGCTGTGCCGCACGCGGTCGCCGATGAGCGCGCACTGCGCGAACGACTGTCCGCATGGGCCAACTCGCTCGCGGCAATCGACGCGCTGCGCACCGCGCTGCCGCCGTCGTCGAACACAGACATCGACGCATCGAACACGCAACGCGATGCGCTGGTGCGCTCCGCACTGGCCGCGCTCGGACAGCGCCAACTGCTCTGCGCCCTGCGTGAAACCGGCTTCGGCACCGTCGCCATCAACGACGCGATCGAATCCCTGCTGCGCCGCGCGTGGCAGGTCGATGCGGGCGCCGAGTGGTATCCCGGCCGCGCTGTCATCGTCACACGCAACGACTACGGCGCAGGCCTCTACAACGGCGACGTCGGCCTGTGCCTGGCCGACAGCGCCGGCCGCCTGCGCGTCTGGTTCGAAATCGCCGGCGGCGTGCGCAGCTTCGCCCCGCACACCTTGCCGGCACACGAACCCGCCTTCGCCATCACCATCCACAAGAGCCAGGGATCGGAATACAGCCACGCCGCTGTGCTGCTGCCACCGGATGCCGAGCACCGCATCCTGTCGCGGCAACTGCTCTATACCGGCGTCTCACGCGCCAAGCGCTCAGTGGAAATCTGGGCCACGCCAGCGACCGTGCAGTCGGCCTTGGCAACGGAAACCCGCCGCGTCGGCGGCTTGCAGGGGAGAGTGGAAGATGGGGGAGAAGCGTAGATTTCATGCGCATTCCACGGCGGATCCGAGTCAGTCGAACTGGCAGCCGTTGAGCGAACATCTGGAGGGCGTCGCCGAGCTGGCTGCGGAGAGCGCGTCGGTCTTTGGCGGCTCGGTGCTGGCAAGTGTGGCAGGTCTGATGCACGACGTCGGCAAGTACACCGACCGCTTTCAGAAACGACTGGAAGGTGATCCTTCACGCGTGGATCACGCCACCTGGGGCGCGTGGCTGCTGCGCGAGAAGTACAAGGGAGCGGATCGGAGCGTTGCCGCATTGCTGGGATACGCGGTGGCCGGCCACCACGCCGGACTCGCCAACGGCAGCAACGGTGAGCGGCGCAGTTCGCTGGGCGAACGATTGGCGCAGGAATACCTGCAAAGCCTGCCGCCACTCTTGCCCGCGTGGGAGAAGGAAATCTCTCTGCCGGAAAGGCTCAACCTTCCGGATGGTTTCCGCCTACAAAAAGATCGCGGTGCATTCCAGTTGTCGCTGCTGATTCGGATGGTGTTTTCGTGCCTGGTCGATGCGGATTTCATCGATACCGACAACTTCTTCCGTCGCGTTGAAGGCGAGCAGTTGCGCGAAGTTGGTCATGGGGCATCGCTCGAAACGCTGCGCGCTCGACTGGATGCGCATCTGGCGGGATTTCGTGCCGATGGCGAGGTCAATCGCATCCGTGCGCGTGTGCTTGCACACGTGCGCGGCATGGCGAAGGAGGATCGTGGCCTGTTTTCGTTGACGGTGCCGACCGGTGGCGGCAAGACGCTGGCCTCGCTGGCGTTTGCGCTGGATCACGCGATCAAGCACGGCCTGCGTCGCGTTATTTACGTCATTCCGTTCACCAGCATCGTCGAGCAGACCGCACAGGTGTTTCGCAACGCGTTGGGCGACGATGGTGCGGTGCTTGAACATCACAGCGCGTTCAGCGAAAAGCCGGCGCCGAAGGACGATCCCGATCACTACCAGTCTGTCCGCAAGTTGCAGCTGGCGATGGAAAACTGGGACGCACCGATCATCGTGACGACGGCAGTGCAGTTCTTCGAGAGCCTGTTCGCCGATCGCCCTTCGCGTTGTCGCAAGTTGCACAACATCGCCGGCAGCGTGGTGATCCTTGATGAGGCACAGACCTTGCCGATGGATTTGCTGCGTCCTTGCGTAACGTTGATTGACGAGCTGGCGCTGAACTATCGCACCAGTCTCGTGCTGTGTACTGCCACCCAGCCGGCCTTGAACAAGGATCAGGGATTCACAGGCGGTTTGGAGAATGTACGTGAGCTGGCGCCGGATCCGCGCCAGTTGTACTGCGATCTGCGCCGCGTGCGTGTGCGGCATGTCGGTGCGCTGAGTGACGAAGCCCTGGCCGAACAGATACGTAGTCGCGAGCAGGTGTTGTGCATCGTCAACAATCGCCGTTATGCACGGCATCTGTTCGACATGATCGCCGACCAGCCCGGTGCGTATCACCTTACGACCTTGATGTATGCGAAGCATCGCAGCCGGACGCTGGCGGAGATTCGCCAGCGCTTGAAGGATGGCCTGCCGTGTCGGCTGATCAGCACTAGTTTGATCGAAGCTGGCGTGGATATTTCCTTTCCAACGGTAATGCGCGCCGAGGCCGGGCTGGACTCCGTCGCCCAGGCTGCAGGTCGCTGCAACCGCAATGGCGAACGGCCGCTCGAAGCGAGTGAAACGCTGGTGTTTGAAGCGCCTGATTGGGCGCCCCCAAGGGAAGTGCAGAAATTCGCCGATGTGTTCCGGTACATCGAATCCAAGCATCGTGACGATTTGCTGGCGCTGGAAGCCATCGAGGCTTACTTCAAGGAACTCTACCTGCGTCTCGGCGAGCAGCGATTGGACGATGGTGATCTGCTTGGTCTGCTGCGGACAGCCGGCGTGGACAATCTGCCGCTGGAAACTCTGGCTGCGCGCTTCCGCATCATTCAGACCGCAATGCGGCCGATCATCGTGCCATTCGAACCGGGGACGGCGCGGCGCATCGCCGACGTGAACGATGCGTTGGAGAAGTTGCAGTTCGCCCCCGGAATGGCACGAAAGCTGCAGCCGTATCTCGTGCAGGTGCCCGAGGTTGCCTACAAGACGCTGTGGCAGGCGCATGCAATCCAGCCAGTTGCGCCGGAGCGCTACGGCGAACAGTTCGTGCAACTCGTCAATCCTCGTCTGTACGACGAGCGGTTCGGGCTGCATTGGGAAAATCCGCAGTTTTTGGAGATCGAAAAACTGGTGGTGTAGCAAACGGCGATATCTGTCAGGCCATGTCCGTTAGTGACTGCCAGGAGGTAGTAACACTGGCTGGGTGCCTGTCTCGGGATTTGAGACGGCACGTTGTCATGATGAAAGAAAGACAGGGGAGAAGTGCATGTCCTATGGAATCAGGCTCCATGTCTGGGGCGAGCGGGCGCTGTTTACGCGTCCAGAGATGAAAGTAGAGCGCGTGTCCTATGACGTGATCACCCCGTCGGCGGCACGCGGCATCCTTGAAGCCATCCACTGGAAACCGGCGATTCGCTGGGTGGTGGACAGCATCCAGGTGTTGAAACCGATTCGCTTCGAATCGATCCGTCGCAATGAAGTCGGCGGCAAGCTGTCGGCTGCCAGTGTCGGCAAGGCGATCAATGCCGGACGCACCGACGGAGTTATCAGCTACATCGAGGATGATCGCCAGCAACGGGCCTCCACGGTTCTGCGCGATGTGGGCTATGTCATCGGCGCGCATTTCGAGTTGACCGACAAGGCTGGCGCGGACGACAGCGAAGGCAAGCACCTCGACATCTTCAACCGCCGAGCGCGGCGTGGTCAGTGCTTTCAGGCGCCCTGTCTCGGCACTCGTGAATTCCCTGCGAGCTTTGCGTTGATCGAGGGCGAAGCTGATGCGCCTTGTTCCGATGCGGTATTCGAAGGTGAGCGCGATCTTGGCTGGATGCTGCACGACATCGACTTCGCCAACGGCATGACGCCGCGCTTCTTCCGGGTCAGCATGGTCGATGGTCGTATCGAAGTGCCGCCACTGGCAGCCGATGAGGTGCACGCATGATTCTTGGTGCACTCAACGATTATTACCAACGCCTGCTGGACGACGCGGATTCTGGCATCGCTCCACCCGGTTACAGCCAGGAGAAGATCGGCTACGCGATCATGCTGGATGCGGATGGTAGCGTGACCGATGTGATCGACCTGCGCGATACCTCAGGCAAGAAGCCGGTGTCGCGATTGATGGGTGTGCCTCAGCCGGAAAAACGTACAGCAGGCATCAAGTCCAATTTCCTGTGGGACAAGACCAGCTACGTGCTCGGCGTCAGTGCGACGAGCAAGCGCAGCGAGCAGGAACATGCGGCATTCAAATCGCTGCATCAGGAAGCGTTGGCGGGCAACGACGATGCGGGATTGCGCGCCTTGCTGGCCTTCCTGGATGCCTGGACGCCCGAGCGCTTTCGCGAAGATCCGCACTTCCTGCGCCACGGTGACGACATGCTCGATGCGAATGTCGTTTTCCGCTTCGATGGCGAGCACGCTTTTCTGCACGACCGACCCGGCGCGCGCAAGGCGTGGGCGCAACAGCAGACGGCAGATGCCGGCTCGGCGCGAGGCATGTGTCTGGTCAGCGGCGAATCATCGACGATTGCTCGCTTGCACCCGTCCATCAAAGGTGTGAACGGTGCGCAGACCGTAGGCGCTTCCATCGTTTCGTTCAACCTCGGCGCCTTTACCTCCTACGGCAAGAGTCAGGGCGAGAACGCGCCGGTGTCCGAGCAGGCGGCGTTCGCCTACACGACAGCGCTCAACCATCTGTTGCGTCGCGATGTGAGCAATCGCCAGCGCATCCAGATCGGCGATGCCAGCGTAGTGTTCTGGGCGCAGGCGATGGACAAGACGGCAGCGGGTGAGGCCGAAGATCTTCTGGCTGGTTTCTTTGATCCGAAAGCGGACGACGATCGCGCTAGCCGGAAGTTGCAGGATGCGCTGGAGCTGGTTCGGCAAGGGCGCCCATTGCGTGAACTCGAAGGGCACCTCGACGATGGCACGCGCATTTTCGTGCTGGGATTGGCACCGAACGCGTCGCGCTTGTCGATCCGCTTCTGGGAAACCGCCACGCTGGCGCAGTTCGCCAAGCGGCTGGCCGATCACTACGACGATCTGGAGTTGAAGCCATCGGCATGGCGGCATGCGCCGTCGCCGCAGGCGTTGGCGCTGGTCACGGCGCCGATCTACGACGGCAAGGCGAAAGCCGAAGATGTACCGCCGCAACTGGCGGGGGAGCTTGCGCGTGCCGTGCTGACCGGTTCGCGCTATCCGCAAAGCGTGCTGGCGACGATCGTGATGCGTTTCCGCGCCGATGGCGTGGTGTCGCCGTTGCGTGTGTCGCTGTGCAAGGGAGTCCTGGCGCGCGCAGCGCGGCTGGACAAGCAACAAGGCAGGAATACCGACAGGGGGGAAGTACCCGTGAGTCTTGATGTGAAATGCAAAGATGCCGGCTATCTACTCGGCCGATTGTTTTCCTCGCTGGAGAATGTCCAGCGCGCGGCATTGGGCAAGCAGGTCAACGCCACTATTCGCGATCGCTATTACGGTGCGGCTTCGGCGACGCCGGCAAGCATCTTTCCGGTGTTGCTGCGCAACGTGCAGAACCACCTGAGCAAGCTGCGCAAGGAGAAACCCGGCCTTGCGGTGACGTTGGAGAAAGAGATCGGCCACATCGTCGATGTGCTTTCGCCAACGCTGCCGCGCAGCCTGCCGATCGAGGAGCAGGGCCGCTTCGCCATCGGCTATTACCACCAGACCCAAGCGCGCTTTGCCGACAGTGACGAGCAGGACGCCACCGAATCCGAAGGAGAATCCGCATGAGCGCCATCGCCAACCGTTACGAGTTCGTCTATCTGTTCGACGTGGTCAATGGCAATCCGAACGGCGATCCGGACGCTGGCAACCTGCCGCGTCTGGACCCGGAAACCAATCGCGGCCTGGTCACCGACGTTTCGCTCAAGCGCAAGATCCGCAATTACGTTGCGCTGGAGAAGGAAGGCGAGGCCGGCTACGCCATCTACATGCAGGAAAAGTCCGTGCTGAACAACCAGCACAAGCAGGCCTACACCGCGCTCGGCATCGAGCCGGAGGCGAAGAAACTGCCCAAGGACGAGGCCAAGGCGCGTGAACTGACGGCATGGATGTGCAAGAACTTCTTCGACGTGCGCGCCTTTGGTGCGGTGATGACGACCGAGGTCAACACGGGCCAGGTGCGCGGACCGATCCAGATGGCGTTCGCCACGTCCGTCGAGCCGGTGCTGCCGCTCGAAGTTTCGATTACCCGCATGGCGGTGACCAACGAGAAGGATCTCGAAAAGGAGCGCACGATGGGCCGCAAGCACATCCTGCCATATGGCCTGTACCGTGCCCACGGTTTCATTTCCGCCAAGCTCGCCGAACGCACCGGATTCTCCGAAGAAGACCTGCAATTGCTCTGGCGCGCGCTGACCAATCTGTTCGAGCACGACCGCTCGGCGGCACGCGGCGAAATGTCGGCGCGCAAGCTGATCGTGTTCAAGCACGATCACCCGATGGGCAACGCTCCTGCGCATGTGTTGTTCGACAAGGTCCGTGTGGCTCGGACCAGCGACGATTCCGCACCTGCGCGAGGTTTCAACGATTATCGCGTCGAAATCGATCGCGAGCTGCCGCAAGGTGTGTCCGTCATCGAAATGTTCTGACGGAGGAGGAGGATGGAGTCATGGAAGACGATGATCTGATTCCCATCTCCGCCCTCCAACATTACCTGTACTGCCCGCGCCAGTGCGCGCTGATTCATCTGGAACAGCTATGGGCGGAGAACCGGCACACGGCCGAAGGCCGCTTGTTGCATCAGCGTGCAGATGCTCCTCAGATCGAGCGTCGGAAGGGTGTTCGCACCGTTACCGCAATGCCGCTGATTGCTTTGGAACTCGGCCTCACCGGCAAGGCCGATGTGGTCGAGTTTCATCGCATGGACACGGGCGAGCGCGCATTCCCGGTTGAGTACAAGCGCGGGCGGCCCAAGGCGCATCGCGCTGACGAAGTGCAGCTGTGTGCACAAGCGCTGTGTCTGGAGGCGATGCTTGGTTGCCGCGTTGAATCCGGCGCCTTGTTCTACGGACAGACGCGACGCCGAAAGGAAGTAATGTTCGACGACGAGCTGAGACAGCTCGTTCGCGAAACCGTCGCTTCCGTGCGCGCGATGCTGGATTCCTCGAAGACGCCGACGGCGACCTACGATCGTCGTCGCTGCGATGCCTGCTCGTTGCTGGATCTTTGCCAACCCAAACTTCTGTCTGGCCCGTCGGTCGGTTCCTGGCTGTCGCGACAACTGGAGGACTGACCATGCGTCGTCAACTCAACACTCTGTATGTCACCACCGACGGCGCATGGTTGCGGAAAGACGGGGCCAACGTGGTGCTGGAAGTCGAGCGCGAGGAGCGTGCGCGCCTGCCCGTGCACATGTTGGAGGGGCTGGTGTGCATCGGTCGTGTCGGAGTCTCTCCGCAACTGCTCGGCTTTTGTTCGGAGCAGGGCATCGGCATTTGCTATCTGACACCGCAGGGTCGTTTCCTTGCGCGCGTGGAAGGTCCCGTATCCGGCAACGTGCTGCTGCGCCGTGCCCAGTACCGCACCAGCGACGATCCGCCCCGTTGTGCCGCCATCGTTCGCAACCTGCTGGCCGGAAAGATCCACAACCAGCGTGCCGTACTCGCGCGCGGCTGGCGTGACCATGGCGAGCGACTGAACGACGTGCCGGCGTTTCAGCATGCGCTCAAGCGCCTCAAGCGCATCCCCAACCGGCTTCTGGTGGAAGAGGATGTGGATGTTCTGCGCGGCTTGGAAGGCGAGGCCGCGCAGGCGTACTTCGGTGTTTTCGGCGAGCTGATTCGCGTCGAGTCACCCGTACTTCAGTTCGGCGGACGCAACCGGAGGCCACCGCGGGATGCCTTCAATGCGTTGCTGTCGTTTTTCTACACGCTGCTGACTCACGATTGCCGCTCGGCTCTGGAGTCAGTCGGGCTTGATCCCGCCGTGGGCTTTCTTCACCGTGATCGGCCCGGGCGCCCCAGCCTGGCACTGGATCTGGCCGAAGAATTTCGTCCCCTGCTCGGCGAGCGGCTGGCCTTGTCCTTGATCAATCGCAAGCAGTTGGGCGAGCGGGATTTTCAAGTGTTCGACAACGGCGCCGTCCTGCTCAAGGATGACGGCCGAAAGACCGCGCTGGTGGCCTATCAGGAGCGCAAGCGGGAGCAGGTACAGCACGCTTTCCTCGATGAAAAGATCGACATTGGCCTGCTGCCTTTCGCGCAGGCGCAACTCCTTGCCCGCCATTTGCGTGGCGATCTGGACGGCTATCCACCGTTTCTGTGGAAATGATCGAGGGCGGGCGGCGATGATGGTTCTGGTCAGTTACGACGTCAGCACCGTATCTCCCGGAGGCGAGAAACGCCTGCGCAAGGTCGCCAAGGCCTGCCGCGATCTCGGGCAGCGCGTACAGTTCTCCGTGTTCGAAATCGAAGTCGAGCCGGCGCAGTGGATAGCACTGCGGCAACGCTTGTGCGAGCTGATCGACCCTGCCGTCGACAGCCTCCGTTTCTATCACCTTGGTTCGAAATGGGAAGGCAGAATCGAGCACGTAGGCGCCAAGCCGGTGCTCGACTTCAAGGCACCGCTGATCTACTGACGCGAACCCCAAGCGACCGCCAAATCTGTGCGCGGTTCGCGGCTTCGTTTCTGGTTGATTTTTGGGCGAAAACGTCGTCCCATGCACAGCTGCCCCTCCGTTGACGGAGGGCCTCCCGGTGATTCGCGCAGACGAAGAGATTTTCTTCGCTTGTACAGGCGCTTGGAGTTATACGGTCGCGCTCTCACGAGCGCGCGGATTGAAACCTCGTCTTGGGCCGCCTCGTTTTGGCGACCTTGGAGGTCGCGCTCTCACGAGCGCGCGGATTGAAACGTATTCAACGAAGGTGTCGGCGCATTCGAAGGCTCGTCGCGCTCTCACGAGCGCGCGGATTGAAACCGTACAAATTGAGCTGGAGCATGTATTCTTCGTGTCGCGCTCTCACGAGCGCGCGGATTGAAACTTGCTAAGCCGTGGCTGGAGGCGCTCGTACACGGAGTCGCGCTCTCACGAGCGCGCGGATTGAAACGCGATGACCAGCGTGAACGGCGCATCGGTGTCCGGGTCGCGCTCTCACGAGCGCGCGGATTGAAACACGATCCGCAAGGAAGGCTGGGGCGGCGGGTGGGGTCGCGCTCTCACGAGCGCGCGGATTGAAACCATCCTCCTTGCGCTTGCGGCCCATGATGTTTTGCGTCGCGCTCTCACGAGCGCGCGGATTGAAACATTAAGCGTGACTCCTGAGTTGCGAAGTGAGAGGTCGCGCTCTCACGAGCGCGCGGATTGAAACCGTTACGCGCCGCGTCGACCGCATCGAGTACGTCGTCGCGCTCTCACGAGCGCGCGGATTGAAACCGCTGCGGTCGCGCGATAGCGGACGCCGGCGCTGGTGTCGCGCTCTCACGAGCGCGCGGATTGAAACGGCCTCGGAATATGGCGACACCCTGCCCGCGCCACGTCGCGCTCTCACGAGCGCGCGGATTGAAACCGCAATTCCCTTGCTGCAGGTGGAACAGGGTGCTACGGTCGCGCTCTCACGAGCGCGCGGATTGAAACTTATACCGAGGCGTTCGAACGCATCGGCAAGCGGGGTCGCGCTCTCACGAGCGCGCGGATTGAAACTCCGAAAGAGGTTGCGTATGCGACTGAGTGCGGAGTCGCGCTCTCACGAGCGCGCGGATTGAAACCCACGGCAGCGGATGCCCGGTCGCCGGCAGCTGCGTCGCGCTCTCACGAGCGCGCGGATTGAAACTGCAGGCCGTCGACGAGGGCCGCATCGCGCACGGGGTCGCGCTCTCACGAGCGCGCGGATTGAAACTCGCCGGGGGCGAGATCGACGACGCTGCCTTGGCCGTCGCGCTCTCACGAGCGCGCGGATTGAAACTGTCGAATGCTGGACGCAGCGAATCGAGCGATCCGGTCGCGCTCTCACGAGCGCGCGGATTGAAACGTCCGTGGCATGGCCGCAGCTGCGGATGCCGCGGTCGCGCTCTCACGAGCGCGCGGATTGAAACCGACAATGCCCGCCTTTTCGAGCGCGTCGGCGAGGTCGCGCTCTCACGAGCGCGCGGATTGAAACGCATCCGCTTGCGTGCATGCGCGCAGGTGGTGCGGTCGCGCTCTCACGAGCGCGCGGATTGAAACGCGTCCCACGCCTGCCGCGTGATGCGCAGGATCGGTCGCGCTCTCACGAGCGCGCGGATTGAAACTGGGCATTGGGGGAAAGCTTTCGCAGCCAGCCGCGTCGCGCTCTCACGAGCGCGCGGATTGAAACGCCGATCACGTTGACGAGCGTCGGCGAGGTGAAGAGTCGCGCTCTCACGAGCGCGCGGATTGAAACACGGCCACTGCCGAATAGCTGCTCGCCCATCGCGTCGCGCTCTCACGAGCGCGCGGATTGAAACACGACCGTGTCGCCCGCTTGCGGCGCCACGGCGAGCGTCGCGCTCTCACGAGCGCGCGGATTGAAACGAACGCCTCGGTATAAAAAGCAAGGCATCGCTCGTCGCGCTCTCACGAGCGCGCGGATTGAAACGCGGTCATCACCGAAAACGCAACGGCCACGAGCCGGTCGCGCTCTCACGAGCGCGCGGATTGAAACTTGCGAACGATAGCGATCCATCCGGGACGGGATTGTCGCGCTCTCACGAGCGCGCGGATTGAAACAGACAAGGATCAATCGGATGGTGGGGAACACGAGTCGCGCTCTCACGAGCGCGCGGATTGAAACCGGTGCTGTAGGCATCGTCATTGGCCACCGGCAGGTCGCGCTCTCACGAGCGCGCGGATTGAAACATCGAGTTGTTCGACGCGGCGCTCAAGCCGATCGAGTCGCGCTCTCACGAGCGCGCGGATTGAAACTCGATGGCTGCAGAGGCGGTACTGGAGGCCGATGGTCGCGCTCTCACGAGCGCGCGGATTGAAACGGTCAAGCTGGCCCGCGCCAGTACTTGAGCGATGTCGCGCTCTCACGAGCGCGCGGATTGAAACATGCAGCCTCCGCAATGCACCAGCGGCGGACGAGTCGCGCTCTCACGAGCGCGCGGATTGAAACATCTTCAGGTTGTGCAGCTCGGTTGCCTTGGCGACAGTCGCGCTCTCACGAGCGCGCGGATTGAAACCCGTCGACCCTTCGCTCATCGGCATCGATCCGGGTCGCGCTCTCACGAGCGCGCGGATTGAAACCGGCCCCGTCGTGCGTGATGGCACCGCAGGTACCGTCGCGCTCTCACGAGCGCGCGGATTGAAACCGGCGCGACATCGACGCAGGAACTGGCCACCGACAGTCGCGCTCTCACGAGCGCGCGGATTGAAACACCTCGTAGATGGTGAGGTAGCCCTGCTCGCCCGGTCGCGCTCTCACGAGCGCGCGGATTGAAACCTTTTCTCTCGTCGCTGATCGCGCCGAGAACGGAGTCGCGCTCTCACGAGCGCGCGGATTGAAACACGTCCGCGGTCACCGGACTTCGCGAGCCCTTCGTCGCGCTCTCACGAGCGCGCGGATTGAAACACGTCGATGATGGGAATGCCGGATTCGACGAGCGCGTCGCGCTCTCACGAGCGCGCGGATTGAAACGGCCAGGGCGGCGTCCTCGTCGGCGCTGCCGCCGTCGTCGCGCTCTCACGAGCGCGCGGATTGAAACTCCTACGACGTAATCGTCACCCGCAAAGGGCAAGAGTCGCGCTCTCACGAGCGCGCGGATTGAAACGTCGCCGCGATCAGCGAGCCGGACGACGCATGGGGTCGCGCTCTCACGAGCGCGCGGATTGAAACGCCCACGTCCACGCCGAGCTGTTGCGCGAGCGCGGGTCGCGCTCTCACGAGCGCGCGGATTGAAACGGCGTCGTCTCGCGCTCGGCCGCCGCCGGCAAGGGTCGCGCTCTCACGAGCGCGCGGATTGAAACCGGCCTCGGTGCGCTCTTCGATTCGCTCCGGCGAGTCGCGCTCTCACGAGCGCGCGGATTGAAACGAGCAGGTCAGCGGCCATGCTGTCGGGGATGATGGTCGCGCTCTCACGAGCGCGCGGATTGAAACGAGCCGCGTCGAAAGCGGCAGGTAGAGCGGATGCGGTCGCGCTCTCACGAGCGCGCGGATTGAAACCCGCGATGTCGGCCCGGCCGCACCGAAGGCCGCGTCGCGCTCTCACGAGCGCGCGGATTGAAACGCGAGCGCGAGGCCGCCCTGCTCGGCGCTGGCGCGTCGCGCTCTCACGAGCGCGCGGATTGAAACTTCGCCGTGCCCGAAGGTCGGCTGGCGCAAGCCGGTGTCGCGCTCTCACGAGCGCGCGGATTGAAACCAAATCTGCGAGGTCGTGTTGCCGAAGAGCGCGAGTCGCGCTCTCACGAGCGCGCGGATTGAAACCACTCGAACATGCCGGACATTGACATCGGCTGGAGTCGCGCTCTCACGAGCGCGCGGATTGAAACAACGCCGAGGCCGCCGGACCGTACGGCGTGAGCATGTCGCGCTCTCACGAGCGCGCGGATTGAAACTCCGCGCCATCGCCGAGAGCATCGTGTTCGACGAGTCGCGCTCTCACGAGCGCGCGGATTGAAACAATCGAGCATAGACGTTTCGGCCAGCCACCAGCGTCGCGCTCTCACGAGCGCGCGGATTGAAACGGCGTCAGGCCAGCCCAAAAGCCGGTCGATAACTGTCGCGCTCTCACGAGCGCGCGGATTGAAACTTGTGCATTAGCTGAGTCCTGCGATCTTGTGGAGTCGCGCTCTCACGAGCGCGCGGATTGAAACGCTCTCGAACTACTTCACCGAAATCCTGAACATCGTCGCGCTCTCACGAGCGCGCGGATTGAAACCCGGACAAGCGCCGCTCCCCGGCCAACATCCGCGAGGTCGCGCTCTCACGAGCGCGCGG
>Ga0153956_1002116_pt1 | contig 15357 bp, 16 predicted proteins | sample TSFL040MetaG_FD_104704 | JGI IMG/M metagenome (GOLD analysis project Ga0153956, IMG submission 104704) | Attine ant fungus gardens microbial communities from Florida, USA - TSFL040 MetaG | ecosystem: Host-associated > Fungi > Mycelium > Unclassified | place: USA: Florida, Wekiwa Springs... | reverse complement strand
GCGAACCCAGGAAGCTGTCTGCACCGCGATCGGCGAACTCCTCGACGCCTTCACCTCAGACGAAGGCGCCAACTACTTCACCAACTCAGGGTATGACCGCACCTAATATCATCACGCTCTAGTGGCCGTTCAGGATCAGCAGACCCGGATGGCCCCGGCCGAGTTGGAGCGCGCGTTCGATGATCGGCAGTTCGCCCGGATCGGTCCGCACGAACAGCGCGCCAAGGAAATCGTAGCGAGGAAGGCAACAAGAGCCGGACTGCGCATGAGACGTCCCTCCGCGATGGAGAGGTGTCACTGCGGCGCCCTGAACGCAAGCGGCGCGTCAGGGCCTCTGCCGCGCGGCATCGGCCGCGTCGCTTGCGAGCCGGTCGGCGCGCTCGTTGTCGGGATGGCCGGCATGGCCTTTCACCCAGATCCATTTGACACGATGCGGCTTCACCGCGGCGAGCAGCTCCTGCCAGAGTTCGGCATTCTTGACCGGCTTCTTGTCGGCGGTCTTCCAGCCGTTCTTCTGCCAGCCGTGAATCCACCTGGTCAGGCCGTCCATCACATAGCGGCTGTCGGTCGAAAGGGTGACTTCGCAAGGCTTCCTGAGCGCTTCCAATCCGCGAATCGCGGCGGTCAATTCCATGCGGTTGTTGGTGGTGAGCGGCTCGCCGCCGGATAGCTCCTTCTCCGTGGCGCCCGTACGCAGCACGACGCCCCAACCCCCCGGCCCGGGATTGCCCTTGCATGCGCCATCAGTGGCGATCTCGACCTTGGGGAGCACGGTCATGCTAGGGTCTTGCGGAGCGCGGCAAGGTTGGGATCATACGCCTTGACCCGCCGCCAGAAAGCCAACGGGTCCTTGCGCGTCACCAACGCGTCAGCAGGCGTGTTCAGCCAATCCCAAGCGCGCGAGAGCGTGAAACGGATGCAGGCGCCGACCGCGAGATCGTTGAAGGCGGCCTTGTCTTCATCGCTCAACGGAAAATGCCGCGCATAACCGGCGACGAGCGCATCGCCGATCCGGGGATCGTAGCGTGTGCCGGTAGCGTCGAACGCCCAGGCGGTGTGCGTGACCGCGAGGTCGTAGAGCCGCGCGTCCACGCACGCGAAATAGAAATCGATGAGCCCGGTGACCTGATTACCGATCACCAGCACGTTGTCGGGGAACAGATCGGCGTGGATCGCGCATTGTTCGAGATTGGCGGCGGGCCATGTCCACGACAAGTCGCCGAGCGCGAAAGCCATATCGTCGTAAAGGCCCGGCATGATCTCATCGAGACTATGGCCGCAGCGCTCCAGAAGCGTCTGCCATGTCGCGAAGCCCATCGAGTTTTCGCGGTGGCTCCTGAAATCGCGGACAGCGGAATGGAGGCCACCGAGCGCATCGCCCGCCGCAGTCGCCTGAGCGATAGTAGGATTGGACAAGGAAACCCCCGGGAGGAATTTGATCAGGCAGGCCGGGCGCCCTTCCAGTTCCTGGATCTCCACGCCGTCGCGATCCTTGATCGCCGGCGGCACGGGCAGACCCTTGGCGGCGAGGTGATCGAGCAAGGCCATGAAGAAGGGCAGATCGTCCGCCGCGACGCGCTTCTCGTAGAGTGTCAGGATGAAGCGGCCTTGGGTCGTATCGACGAGATAGTTCGAATTCTCCACGCCCTCGGCAATGCCCTTGGCGGAGACGAGTTCGCCCGCGTCGTAGCGCATCAGGAATGTAGCGAGCGCCTCGGCGGAGACGTGGGTATAGACCGCCATCCCCGAACTACGCGGCCGCCTCGAGCCCGCGCGGCAGCTTGAAGGTGATCGTCTCGCGCGTGGTCTCTTCCTCGCGCTCGGTCACCGTGAAGCGCTCGCCGAGTCTGTCGATCAGCTGGCGGACCAGAGTCTCGGGCGCCGACGCGCCGGCGCTAAGCCCGAGCGTGCGCACACCATCGAGGAAACTCCAGTCGAGATCGCCCGCGCACTGGATCAGCCGCGCCGGCATGCCTTCGCGCGCCGCCACCTCGACGAGGCGCAGCGAATTGGACGAGTTCGGTGCGCCGATGATCAGCATCGCGTCGCAGCGCGCGGCGATCGCCTTCACCGCTGCTTGCCGATTCGACGTCGCGTAGCAGATGTCCTCGCCGCGCGGCCCCTGGATCGTGGGAAATCGCCGCTCCAGTGCCGCCACGATCTCGGCCGTGTCGTCCACCGAAAGCGTCGTCTGGGTGAGAAAGGCGAGGTTGTCCGGATCGGCGGGCCGGAGCGCCTCGACATCCGCGATCGTCTCGACCAGCGACATGCTGCCCTTGGGCACCTGGCCGAACGTGCCGATCACTTCCGGATGACCGCAATGGCCGATGAACACGATATGCCGCCCCGCGGCGACCAGCCGCTCGGCCTGCCGGTGGACCTTCGAAACCAGCGGGCAGGTGGCATCGAGATATTCCAGCCCGCGATTCTGCGCTTCCGCCGGTACCGCCTTGGGCACGCCGTGCGCGGAAAACACCACCGGCGCGCCGTCCGGCACCTCGTCCAGTTCCTCGACGAACACCGCGCCCTTGGCGCGCAGGCCGTCGACCACGAAGCGATTGTGCACGATCTCGTGCCGCACATAGACCGGCGCGCCATGCTTCTCGATCGCCAGCTCGACGATGCGAATCGCGCGATCGACTCCGGCGCAGAAGCCGCGAGGCGCCGCGATCAGCAGATCGAGCGCGGGTTTGGAGGTGGCCATGGCGCGCGCTCTACGCGATTGCTTGCGCCGCGCAAAGGCGCTTCCTATGGTGCGCGCCGACCGGGCCGGTGCTGGGAAAGCGGCGGCCCTTCGTTCTGTCGAGAAGGTGCGTAGAGCCGTGCAAGCCCATAAGATCGTCATTCCCGCCGCTTTGCTCCTGCTGGCGGGCGGCTGCGCCAACAAGGCGGGCGACATCGACGTGGAGGGACAGGGCATCACCGCGGTGCGCTCGGCCTGTCCGATCGTCGGCGTGCCGGCGCAGACCGGCGACGTGACTCTCTTCAATCCCGCCAACAGCGAGGATGCCTCGGCGATCGACGTGGTCGCGAACATGACGCACGTGCGCGGCGCCTGCAACGACGAGGCGGGCGACAATATCATCACAACCGTGACCTTCGATGTCGAGGCGCGACGCAGCAATGCTGACGGCCCACGCGACGTCGTGCTGCCCTATTTCATCACGATCGTGCGCGGTGGCACTGTGGTGACCGCGAAGCGCATCGGTCGCGTCGGCCTGCATTTCGATGCCGGCCAGCTTCGCACGCAGATCAGCGGTCAGGGCACGGCGACGATCTCGCGTGCCGCGGCGACCTTGCCGCAAGAGGTTCGCGCCAAGCTCAATCGCAAGCGCAAGCCAGGCGAGGAGGACGCGGCGATCGATCCGCTCGCCCAGCCGGACATCAAGCAGGCGGTGCAGCGCGCCACCTTCGAGGCCCTGGTCGGCTTCCAGCTCACCGATGCGCAGCTGAAATACAACGCGACGCGCTGACGCGCGTTGACTCGCATATCGCGGCGCGCCACAGCGTGGCGCGTCGATCGCGGGCAACCACGATAGGCACGCGCGGGAGAGACCCTCTTCGAGAGGGCGCCGAAGGAGCAACCGCCCCGGAATCTCTCAGGCAGACGGGACCGCGCGGGCCAACGACACTCTGGAAAGCGGCTTTGCTTCGAGCACGGCCCACCGAAGGGGTAAGCTGCGGCGTCAGATCCGTGGTCAAAGCTCTCAGGTTCCGTGACAGAGGGGGCAGCGAACAGGGCCGGTAACGGCTTTCGCTGCGATTCTCTTTTACTGCGGGAGCCCGATGTGAGCGACGACGAAGCCGAAACCATCGAGATCATGACGCTGCCGCTCGATGCCTGGCACCGCGCGCATGGCGGCCGCATGGTCGAATTCGCCGGCTACTGGATGCCCGTCCAGTATGAAGGGATCATGGCCGAGCATCTCTGGGTGCGCGAATCGGCCGGTCTGTTCGACGTCAGCCATATGGGGCAGTTGCTGCTATCGGGCGACGGGCTGGACGACGAGCTCGAGAAACTGATCCCCGCTGACGTGAAAGGCGTGGCGCTCGGCCAGCAGAAATATTCGCTGCTGCTCGCGGAGAATGGCGGCATCCTCGACGATCTGATGTTCAGCCGCTGGCCGGGCGGCATCTACATGGTCGTCAACGGCGCGTGCAAATGGGATGACATCGCGCATCTGCGCGAGCATCTGCCAGACGACATCACGCTCAATCATCTCGACGACCGCGCATTGCTGGCGTTGCAGGGGCCGAAAGCGTTCGACGTGCTGAAGCGCCACACCACCGGCGAATGGCCGCTCGAAGCGCTCGTCTTCATGAAGGGCGGCAAGTTCGAGATCGCCGGCGTCGAGACCTATATCAGCCGCTCGGGCTATACCGGCGAGGACGGTTTCGAGATTTCGATCCCCGCCGATGCCGCCGCGAAGATCGCCGATCTGCTGACCGCCGAGCCGGAGGTGAAGCCGATCGGCCTCGGCGCGCGCGATTCGCTGCGGCTCGAGGCCGATCTGCCGCTCTACGGCCACGATCTCGATCCCGAGACGACGCCGATCATGGCCGCGCTCGGCTTCGCGGTCGCCAGCAAGCGCCGCCGCGAGGAAGGGAATTTCCCCGGCGCCGAACGCATCCTGATCGAGCGCGAGCAGGGCGCGGTAACGAAGCGCGTCGGCCTGATCGTCGAGGGCAGGCAGCCGGTGCGCGAAGGCGCCGCGGTGCTCGATCAGGACGGCAGCACGGTCGGCAAGGTCACCTCCGGCGGCTTCGCGCCGACGCTCGGGCAGCCGATCGCGATGGCTTACGTGCCCGTGGCCATGGCCGAGCCCGGCACCCGCATCCAGCTGACCCAGCGCGGCAAGGTCCACGAAGCGACCGTCGCGCCAATGCCTTTCGTCCCCCACCGCTACTTCCGAGGAGCAGCGAAATGAGCCGTTACTTCACCGAAGACCATGAATGGGTCCATGTCGATGGCGATATCGGCACGGTCGGCATCACCGATTACGCGCAGGGCCAACTCGGCGACATCGTATTCGTTGAGGTGCCTGACGAGGGCAAGACGCTCAGCAAGGGCGACGACGCCGCGGTGGTCGAATCGGTCAAGGCAGCGTCGGACGTCTATTCGCCGGTTTCCGGCACGGTGATCGAGGGCAATGCCGCGCTCGGCGACGATCCCTCGCTGGTCAACACCGACCCCGAGGAAGAGGGCTGGTTCTTCAAGATCACGCTCAGCGACACGGGCGAGCTCGACGGCCTGATGGACGAAGCCAAATACGAGGCGTTCGTCGCGAAGCTCTAAACATACGTCATGCCAGCGAAAGCTGGCATCTCGTGCCGCGTGCGTGCGTCTGCGGCCTGAGACCCCAGCTTTCGCTGGGGTGACGATTTCAGGAAATAGTCATGCGCTACCTGCCCCTTACCCAGCCCGATCGCGAGGCGATGCTCGGCGTCATCGGCGCCGCGTCGATCGACGATCTGTTCATCGACGTGCCCGAGGCCGCGCGGCTCGACGGGCCGATCCGCGACTTGCCGATGCATGCCAGCGAACTGGCGGTCGAACGCCACATGACGAAGCTGGCGGGCAAGAACCTCGCGGCGGGCGCGGGGCCGTTCTTCCTCGGCTGCGGCGCGTATCGCCATCATGTGCCGGCCTCGGTCGATCACCTGATCCAGCGCGGTGAGTTCCTCACCGCCTATACGCCGTACCAGCCCGAGATCGCGCAGGGCACGCTGCAGATGCTGTTCGAGTTCCAGACGCAGGTCGCGCGCCTGCTCGGGACCGATGTCGCCAACGCTTCGATGTATGACGGCTCGACTGCCTGCTGGGAAGCGATCGGCATGGCGCGGCGGATCACCAGGCGCGGCAAGGCGATCCTGTCGTCGGGGTTGCACCCGCATTACGTCTCGGTCGCGAAGACGATGGCGAAGTACACCGGCGACGCGCTGGAAACCTCCACGCCGACGCTCACCGCCGAGACCGATATCGACGTGCTGATCGGCCGGATCGACGACGAGACGTCGTGCGTCGTGGTGCAATATCCGGATATCCTCGGCCGCATCGCCGATCTTCGCCCGCTGGCCGATGCGGCGCATGCCAAGAAGGCGCTGCTGATCGCGGTGGTGACCGAGCCGGTCGCGCTCGGTGCGCTCAGATCGCCGGGCGAGATGGATGCCGATATCGTCGTCGGCGAGGGCCAGTCGATCGGTGTCGGGCTGCAGTTCGGCGGGCCTTATGTGGGCCTGATGGGCTGCAAGGAGAAGTATATCCGCCAGATGCCCGGCCGCTTCTGCGGCGAGACGGTCGACGCCGACGGCCGCCGCGGTTTCGTGCTGACGCTCTCGACGCGCGAGCAGCATATCCGCCGCGAAAAGGCGACCTCGAACATCTGCACCAACAGCGGCCTCTGTGCCTTGGCCTTCTCGATCCACATGACCTTGCTCGGTGAGGCGGGGTTGCGCGCACTGGCCGCGACCAACCATGCCGGCGCGGTCGCCGCGGCGGCGCGGCTGGCGAAGGTGCCGGGCGTGAGCGTGGTCAATGACGCGTTCTTCAACGAATTCACCGTGAAGCTGTCGAAGGAGGCGCGGCCGATCGTCCGCGCGCTGAGCGACAAGGGCATCCTGGCCGGCGTCTCGCTCGGCCGGCTCTATCCCGACGAAAGCGCGCTCGCGAACGGCCTGGTCGTCGCGGTCACCGAAACCACCACATCCGAAGATGTCGAGGCGCTGGCGAGCGCGCTCGAGGAGGCGCTGGCATGATCCATTCCTCCGTTCGCCCTGAGCTTGTCGAAGGGCTGTCTTTCCACTTTCGCATGGTTGAAGAAGGGCAGGGCTTCGACAAGCTCAGCCTGATCGGAGTTTTGAGATGAGTTTGAACCCGAGCGGCTGGCGCCCCGAAATGACGCCCGAGCGCCGCAATACCGTCAAGAGCTTCACCGGCAACAAGGCGCTGATGCTGGAAGAGCCGCTGATCTTCGAGATCGGCGATACGAGGACGACGGGCGTGGATTTCAATCTGGCCCCTCCCCTTCAGGGGAGGGGTTGGGGTGGGGCCGAGCCTCAAGCGTCCGACTTGTGGATAGTCCCCACCACCAACCCCTCCCCTGAAGGGGAGGGGCTTAAGAAGGATCGCCTAGGCGGCCTCGCGCGCAGCGCGCCGATCGGCCTGCCCGGCCTTTCCGAACCGGAGACGGTGCGGCATTACACGCGCCTCAGCCGCCAGAATTACGCGATCGACCTCGGCCTCTTCCCGCTCGGCTCGTGCACGATGAAGCACAATCCGCGCCTGAACGAGAAGATGGCGCGGCTGCCCGGCTTCGCCGACATCCATCCGCTGCAGCCGGTCGATACGGTGCAGGGCGCGCTGGAGGTGATCCATCAGCTCGCGCACTGGCTGGTGACGCTCACCGGCATGCACTCGGTGGCGATGAGCCCCAAGGCCGGCGCACATGGCGAGTTGTGCGGGATTCTCGCGGTCAAGGCCGCGCTGGAGGCGAAGGGCGAGGGACATCGCAAGGTGATCCTCGTCCCCGAATCCGCGCACGGCACCAATCCTGCGACAGCCGCGTTCGCCAACTTCTCGGTCGAGGATATTCCCGCCACCGCCGACGGCCGCGTCGATACCGAAGCGCTCAAGGCGCGGCTTGGGCCGGACGTCGCGGGCGTGATGATCACCAACCCCAACACCTGCGGGTTGTTCGAGCGCGACCTGAAGGCGATCTCGGACGCGGTCCATGCGGCGGGCGCCTACGTCTATTGCGACGGCGCGAACTTCAACGCGATCGTCGGCCGGGTGCGTCCGGGCGACCTCGGCGTCGATGCGATGCACATCAACCTGCACAAGACCTTCTCGACCCCGCATGGCGGCGGCGGGCCGGGCTCGGGGCCGGTGGTGTTCTCCGAGGCGCTGACGCCGTTCGCGCCTTTGCCGTTCGTCGAGAAGCGGGGCGATCATTTCGCTTTGGTCGAGGAAGAGACGGCGGGCGAGCATCACGGCCAGAGCTTCGGCCGGATGGTCGCGTTCCACGGCCAGATGGGCATGTTCACCCGCGCGTTGACTTACATCCTCAGCCACGGCGCGGACGGCCTGCGCCAGGTGGCCGAGGATGCCGTGCTCAATGCGAACTATGTGCTGCGCAGCCTCGACACGGTGCTCGATGCCCCGTTCGGTGCCTCCGGCCCGTGCATGCACGAGGCACTTTTCAGCGACGAGAATCTCGCGGAGGGCTTCACGACGATCGACGTCGCCAAGGGGCTGATCGACGAGGGTTATCACCCGATGACGATGTACTTCCCGCTCGTTGTCCATGGCGCGATGCTGGTCGAGCCGACCGAGACCGAGAGCAAGGCGGGGATCGACCAGTTCATCGGCGCGCTGCGCTCGGTCGCCGAGCGTGCCAGGGCGGGCGACGAAAGCCTGAAGAGCGCGCCCCACTTCGCCCCGCGCAGCCGCCTCGACGAGACGCTCGCGGCGCGGAAGCCCGTGCTGGTGTGGAAGGAGCTGGAGCAGGCCGAAGCCGCCGAATAACGCTGGAGACTCGATCGGCTAATCTGTATTTCGGCGCGACAATCGACAGGGGGTCGCGCCGATGCAGGTTCATACCGTCCAGCCCAATCAGTGGATGCAATATGCGGTCAGCGCGGCGGTGCTCGTCGTGATCATGGCGCTGCGTCTGCGCAATGTGGGGCGGACCCGGCGGCTGCGGCTCGAGACGCTGTGGATCATTCCCGCGCTCTATCTCGTGATCGCGGTGGGGGCGCTCGTCGCGATGCCGCCGGCCGGTATGACCTGGCTCTATATCGCGCTCGCCTTCGTGGCGGGTTGCGCGCTGGGCTGGCAGCGCGGGCGGATGATGCATATCACGGTCGACCCCGAGACGCACGCGCTCAACCAGCGCATGTCGCCGGCGGCGATGATCTTCCTCGTCGCGCTGATCGCCGTGCGCATGGGCGCGCGAGCGCTGGCCGAGAACAGCGCGGTGCACATGAATATCGCCGTCATCACCGATGTGCTGGTCGCCTTCGCGCTCGGCATGTTCGCGTTGCAGCGGTTGGAGATGTTCCTCCGTGCGAAGCGCCTTCTCGAAGACGCACGTGCCGGCCGCTGAGCGGTCTCATTGCACGGGCGATGCCGCCGTCCGATCGAGCGATTGCTGGATCAGGAAGACATGGGTCTGATCGGCCTGATCATCCGGCAGGCCGTTGATCGCCTTGATGAAGGCCAGCCCGGTCTCGCATTGTTGCGGTGCTGCCATCGCATCCTTCGCGTGGGGATCGGACAGGAAGGCCCTGGCCTGATCCTCGGGAATGGCCTGCGCCTTCATCGCTGCGATGATCGCATTGCTGACATTCTCGCTCGGCTGGGCGGCGATGCGATGCACGGGATGATCGTGGCCGGCGGCGAACGCATCCCATGCGGCGGTTCGGAAATCGACCATCAGCCTGGGATCGATCGCCTGATCCCTGGTATGGAACGAACCCGTGGTCATGTAGGTGGCGCACAGTGCCTGATCGGCTCTGTGCAGCGCTTCGACCATCGCGATTTCCGTATTGCGGTACTGAACGAGGAATTCGTGGGACGCCTGCATCGTCTCGCGCTGATGCTGGCGTTCCGCTGCAAAAAGGCGCTGGTTCACCTTCTGCCACATCGGCTCGGAAGGCTTGTGCGCCATGAGTTGCTGCACGATGATCGCCTTCACCGCGGAGAATTCCGCCGGGTCGGCACGCTTGATCGCGGCGAACAGCCTTCCGGCGACCGGATCGGCCAGCATGGCGTGCTCGATTTGCGCGGCAGGCGAGGGCACCGGCGCCGGGCGCACGGGCCGGGCCGAAGGGGCCGCCAGGGCCGATCCGTACGTCAACCCGGCCGAGACGCAGAATGCGATCCACCGCCACGTCCGGCGGACGCCCCGCTTCTTATGTGCCATATTGCCTATCCCCCTTCGGCGATGAGATCGCGTTTTCCAGATGTTGGCAAGCATCGGCGGCCGCGGGCGCCTGCAAAGGCGGCCTAGATATGCGTCACGGCATATGCGACGAAACCGTCCGCCTTGTCGGCGGGCAGAGAGTCGATCGTGCGCAGGAAGGCCAGGCCCATTGCGCATTGTTGCGCCGCCGGCGCCGGCTGCTTGTGGAAGAACGCGTCCACCTGCTTTTGATCGTAGCCGGCGGCGGCCATTCCGGCGAACAGCGCGCGCCCGACCGCGGGCCCGGGCTTGTCGATCTTGCGCCCGACGGGCGAATCGCGGCCCGCCGCGGCGGCGGTCCAGACCTGTTGCTGGAAATCGATATTGCGGGACCGGAGCAGCGGCGGCGGCGTGGCCGTACGGAACGCGCCGGTCGTGAAATAGTCCGCGCACAGGGACGGGTCGGTCGACTGCAGTGCCTCGACCATCGCGATCTCCGCCTCGCGATAGTTGACTAGAGCCTGGTGGGGCGCTTGCGCCATATCGCCGCGATGGCGTTGCTCGGCACCCGCGAGATCCGCGACCAGCGCGGAGCGGACTTCGTCGTTCGCCTCGAACGCCTGGCCGCGCCGCGCGATATCGTTCTTCATCGATTCGAATTCGTCGGGGTAGGTGCGCTTGATCGTGGCGAACAGCGAACCGACGGCCTTGTCGTCGAGCAACGCGCGTTCCGCGCCGATCGGCGACGTCGGAGTCGAGGGGAGTGAATGCGCCGCGCCCATCAGCGCCATCCGCCCCAACGCAATGACCGCAACCGCACCCAGCGCGCCCGCGCCGTACTTCATGCCGCGATAGCCGCGGCCTTCGTCGATATAGCTCATGATCGCACCCCCGGATATCGAGGCTAACCTGCTGCCGGGCGGTCGGCAAGCTTCGTGCGGAGGATGGTTGGACGCGACGGTGTTTCCCGCTATCCGCCCCGCCATGACCATCAAGCACGCCCTTTCCGTCACGCGCGAAGCCGATTTCGCCGCCTGGTACCAGACCGTCATCTCTGAGGCCGACATGGCCGAGGAGAGCGGCGTGCGCGGGTGCATGGTGATCCGGCCGTGGGGCTATGGCATCTGGGAACGGATGCAGCGCTTGCTCGACGATCGCATCAAGGCGACCGGTCACGAGAATTGCTATTTCCCGCTCTTCATTCCGCTTTCCTATTTCGAGAAGGAAGCCGAGCATGTCGAGGGGTTCGCCAAGGAAATGGCGGTCGTCACGCACCATCGGCTGGTCGGCGACTGCAAGGGCAGACTGGTGCCCGATCCCGAGGCGAAGCTGGAGGAACCGCTGATCATCCGCCCGACGTCGGAAACGGTGATCGGCGCGGCCTTCTCGCGCTGGATCCAGAGCTGGCGCGACCTGCCGGTGCTGATCAACCAATGGGCGAACGTGGTGCGCTGGGAAATGCGCACGCGCATGTTCCTGCGCACCAGCGAATTCCTCTGGCAGGAGGGGCACACCGCCCACGCCTCCGCCGATGAGGCGCGTGACGAGACGCTGAAGATGCTCGAAGTCTATCGCGCCTTCGCCGAGGACGAACTCGCGCTGCCGGTGGTGGCGGGCGAGAAGCCCGAGAACGAGCGTTTCCCCGGCGCGGTCGAGACCTGGTCGATCGAGGCGATGATGCAGGACGGCAAGGCGCTTCAGGCCGGCACCAGTCATTTCCTCGGCACCAATTTCGCGCACGCGCAGGACATCAAATTCCAGAACGCGAACGGCGAGCTCGAACTCGCCAATACGACGAGCTGGGGTGTCTCGACCCGCATGGTCGGCGCGATGATCATGGTGCATGGCGATGATGACGGGCTGCGCGTGCCGCCGCGCATCGCGCCGTGGCAGATCGTGATCGTGCCGATGCTGCGCGACACGCCCGAGGATGCGGCGATCGTCGATTATTGCAAGGCGCTGCAGGCCGACCTCGCGAAGCTCTCCGCGTTCGGCGAGCCGGTGCGCGCTTTGCTCGACTTGAAGCCGGTCAAGTCGACCAACAAGCGCTGGGGCTGGGTGAAGAAGGGCGCGCCGATCGTGATCGAGGTCGGCGGGCGCGACGTGGCTGGCGGCAACGTCTCGGTGATCCGCCGCGACCGGCTCTATCGCGAGGACGGCAAGCTCGACAGCACGATCATCGCGCGCGAGGCGTTCGCGGGTGAGGCGGCGGCGACGCTGGAGGCGATCCAGACGGCGCTGCACGGCGAGGCGCGCGCGCGGCTGCAGGCGGGCATCCGCCGCGACGTGACCGATCTGGCGGCGCTCGAAGCGTTCTTCGCCGAGGGCAATCGTTATCCCGGCTGGCTCGAGGTGCAATGGGCCAGGCCGACCGGCGACGCGCTCGAAAAGGTCGTGCAGAAGCTGAAGTCGCTCAGGCTGACGCTCCGCAACGCGCCGCGCGATGCGGCGGCCGCGGACGGGGCGTGCATCTTCACCGGCGAGAAGGCGGTCGAGCGCGTGCTCGTCGCGCGAGCCTATTGATGACGATCTGGCACGCAGACCGGCGCCCCGATCCCGCGCAGCTGACCGCGGCCGGCGCGAATTCGATGCCCGGCTTTGTCGGGATCGAATTCGTCGAGGTGGGCGACGACTGGCTGGCGGCCCGCATGCCGATCGATGCCCGTACGCACCAGCCTTACGGCCGGCTGCACGGCGGCGCCTCGGTAGTGCTGGCGGAGACCGTGGCATCGATGGGCGGCGCGATGACGGTCGATCCGATGGCGAAGGCGGTGGTCGGCATGGAGATCAACGCCAACCATATCCGCCCCGCGATGTCGGGCCATGTCCGTGCCGTCGCTAAAGCCGAATCGATCGGCCGCGCCACGCAGGTCTGGACGATCCGCATCACCGACGAGGCGGACAAACTGGTCTGCCTGTCGCGGATTACGCTCGCGGTGATCGATATCGTGAAGAGCGGGCCGCGCGCCGGCTGACGCGCGGCCGTCTTTTCCAGGTCTTAGCGGCAGGTCACATTGCCGCGGTCGATCGAGCGGCCGAGCAGCGCGCCGCCGGCACCGCCGAGCAAGGTGCTGAGCGTATCGCCGCCGATCGCATTGCCGAGCAGGCCGCCGCCGATCGCGCCGATCACCAGTCCGGTCGTGCCGTCGTTGCGGCGGCAATAATAGCGGCCGTCGCTGCCGCGATAGATGCGGTCGTTGCGGCCCAGGCGGCGTGCCCGGTAATTGCCGGCATGATAATGCTGGGCCGGATTCCAGTTGCTGTTGCGATCGCCGTTCCAGCGATAGTCGTTGCGGCCGCCGGTATGCCAATGCCCGCCGTGGCGCTGCGCGCCGGCAGCCGTCGGCAGGGCAACGGGCAGGGCCATCGCGGCTGCGAGCAAGGCAGTCGTAAAGCGCTTCATCGTGAATCTCCCTCTTTGATCGAGATTAACGTAACACACGGGCAGCGCGGAAGTTGCGAAGGGTCCGGAACGGACGCGTAATAATCTGTGGTCCGATAATCTAGGGCTTGAGCGCGCGTTCGACCGCGACAACGGTGCCGGGATCCGTGGCGAGACCGATCTTGCTTCGCCGCATCAGCACGTCCTCGGCGGTCTTGGCCCATTCGCGATCGCGCATCCAGCGCACCTCGACCTCGGTCAGCCCGCCGCCGAGATCGGTGCCCATGCCCGCTTCGTCGGCGACGCCTTCCAGCATCTCGGCGAGCATGGTGCCGTAGGCGTGAGCCATGCGCCGCGCGCGCGCTTCGCCGAGGAACGGCCAGACGGCCTGTGCCTCGCGCGCGAACTGCTCGAAGTCGGCGATCGCGCCGCCGGGAAAGATACGCGCGCGGGTGATCGGCCGTACGCGTATGCCGAGCGCGGGCGCGAGCTTCGCCATCGCTTCCTCCGCGAGATGCCGTCCGGTGGTGATCTTGCCGCCGAACACGCTGAGCAGCGCCGGGCCATCGGTATCGAGTTCCAGAACGTATTCGCGCGTCACCGCCTTCGCCTCGCTGGCACCGTCGTCGTAGAGCGGGCGCACGCCGGACCAGCTGAACGTCACGTCGCCGGGTGTGATCTGCTTCACGAAATGGTGGTTGGCGCCTTCGCAGAGATACGCGATCTCGTCGGCTGCGATCACCGCGTCCTCGGGCTTGTCGACCGGAATGTCGGTGGTGCCGATCTCGGTCCCGCCCTGCCAGGGAATGGCGAAGATGATCCGGCGGTCGGGCAGTTGCAGGATATAGGCGTGGTCGCCCTCATAGAGCTTGGGCACCAGGATATGGCTGCCCTTGACCAGCCGCACGTTGCTCTTGCCTGCGACGTTCAGCCGGTCGAGCAGCAGATGCACCCATGGCCCCGCCGCGTTGACGAGTGCCCGCGCCTCGACCGTGCGCCCGTCCGACAAGGTCGCGCGCCAGAGATCGCTCGCGCGCCTGGCGCTGTCCAGCGAGGTCCGCGTGCAGATCTCCGCGCCGTTCGCCGCGGCGTCCACCGCGTTGAGCAGCGTCAGCCGCGAATCGTCGACCTGCGCGTCCGAATAGACGAAGCCGCTGTCGCCGCCCTTGAGCGGCGCGGTGTAATCGGTGTCGGTCTTGCGCAGCCCGCGCGAACGGGGGAGGGACATCGTCCCACCGAGCATGTCGTAAAGATAGAGCCCGATGCGGATCATCCACCACGGCCGCACCGAATTCTCCTGCGGCAGAACGAAGCGCAACGGGCGGATGATGTGCGGCGCCGCATGGACCAGCCGCTCGCGTTCCCTGAGCGCTTCGGCGACCAGCTTGAAGTCGTAATATTCGAGATAGCGCAACCCGCCGTGGATCAGCTTGGTCGAGGCCGACGAGGTGTGGCTGGCGAGATCGTCGCGCTCGACCAGCAGCACTTTCTGCCCGAGCAGGCTCGCCTCGCGCGCGATCGCGCATCCGTTGATGCCGCCGCCCACGATGAGGAGATCGTAAGTCATCCGCCTCACCTAACACAGAGTCATCCCCGCGAAAGCGGGGACCCATCTTCCAACATGGCGACGAACGAAGCGGTACGTCCGTGGAAGCCGGCCGAGATGGGTCCCCGCTTTCGCGGGGATGACTATCGGGGACGTGGTTGACCCCCTCCGACTCCCTCTGTATAGGCGCGCCCGTTCGTTCGGGACAAATCCGGGCGGGCAAGCTTGAACATTGCTGGAAGCAATCAAAGGCCCGGGGGGTCGCAAGGCCACCTAGCGGTCCTTTTCGTATTCCCGACTTGTGACGGCTCCAGCAAAGTAACCAACGTATCAAGGTGAAGAGATTCATGCCGACGATCAACCAGCTGGTCCGCAAGGGCCGCGATCCGCAGAAGGCCAAGTCCAAGGTCCCTGCAATGGAGCAGAACCCGCAGAAGCGCGGCGTCTGCACCCGCGTGTACACCACGACCCCGAAGAAGCCGAACTCGGCGCTGCGCAAGGTGGCCAAGGTCCGCCTGACCAACCAG
>Ga0153956_1002115_pt1 | contig 15366 bp, 15 predicted proteins | sample TSFL040MetaG_FD_104704 | JGI IMG/M metagenome (GOLD analysis project Ga0153956, IMG submission 104704) | Attine ant fungus gardens microbial communities from Florida, USA - TSFL040 MetaG | ecosystem: Host-associated > Fungi > Mycelium > Unclassified | place: USA: Florida, Wekiwa Springs... | reverse complement strand
GCGAAGACCGACCGCGACAGAAACCACCCCCCGCGCCTTTCGGCGCGCCGCCTCCCCTCATGCCTGGAGGGGAGAACTGCTCATCCCTCGGACGCGAAAGCGCCGCGAGAACGGGAACCCGTGTGTTTCCAAGTGGCTGTTTGACAAGTCGAGCCGTTTTCGTAGCCCGGATGGAGCGCAGCGCAATCCGGGATTCAGCGGTGCGGCATATCCGCCGGCCCCGGATTGCGCTGCGCTCCATCCGGGCTACGCGGGGAGTGACGCGGCGGTCGCGCCGGAGCAGGATTCCCCTCATGGAAACATATTGTTAACCGTCGGCGCCCGGGATCGGGCCTGGCGCGGGCGCTGTCATGAAGGCCCGCGGCGCGCCGGCTTTTACCTCGGAAATCGATGGTAAAAACAAATAAATCGCAACGATATCAACGCTCTGTCAGTGTCATCCAGCTGTCATTGATCCATCATAAAAGGTCAACCGGCCGCTCCTACATGGGCGGGTGAGCGCAATCGGACGCATTGGCGTGTCGCTCAGACAGATTGGAGATACCCATGAAATTCCTCAAAGCGATCGTCGTTGCCGGCCTCATGGCCGTCTCGACTTCGGCCTTCGCCGCCGACATCACCGGTGCCGGCGCGACCTTCCCGTTCCCGATCTATTCGAAGTGGGCTGACGCCTATAAGAAGGAAACCGGCAACGGCCTGAACTACCAGTCGATCGGTTCGGGCGCGGGCATCAAGCAGATCCTCGCCAAGACCGTGACCTTCGGCGCCACCGACGCGCCGCTCAAGGCCGAGCAGCTCGACAAGGACGGCCTGGTTCAGTGGCCGATGGTGATGGGCGCGATCGTGCCGGTCGTGAACCTCGAAGGCGTGCAGTCGGGCGAGCTTTCGCTCTCGGGCGAAGTTCTGGCCGACATCTATCTCGGCAAGATCACCAAGTGGGACGACGCCGCGATCGCCAAGCTCAATCCGAAGCTGAAGCTGCCGTCCGCCGCCATCACCGTCGTTCGCCGTTCGGACGGTTCGGGCACCACCTTCAACTTCACCGACTATCTGTCGAAGGCGTCGGCCGACTGGAAGTCGAAGGTCGGTTCGGGCACCGCCGTCGAGTGGCCGGTTGGCGTCGGCGCCAAGGGCAATGAAGGCGTTGCCGGCAATATCAGCCAGACCAAGAACGCCATCGGCTATGTCGAATACGCCTATGCCAAGCAGAACAAGCTGACCTATGCCGCTCTGGTCAACAAGGCCGGCAAGACGGTGCAGCCGACCATCGCTGCGTTCCAGGCCGCCGCCTCCAACGCCGACTGGTCGAAGGCTCCGGGCTACTACGTGATCCTGACCGACCAGCCGGGCGAAGCCTCGTGGCCGATCACCGCCGCGACCTTCATCCTCATGTACAAGACCCCGACCGACAAGGTTGCGTCGGCCGAGGCGATCAAGTTCTTCAAGTGGTCGTTCGAGAAGGGCGCCAAGGCTGCCGAAGAACTCGATTACATCCCGATGCCGGACTCGGTCGTCAAGCTGATCGAGAAGACCTGGTCGGCCGACATCAAGAGCTGATCGTTCTTGCGGGCGGAGGAGAGGGGCATCTCTCCTCCGCTTCGTTCGGATTTGAATTCCATTGTCTTTTCGATCTTCGGGTTTCGCGTCCTGACAGGCCCATCCAGGGGCTCACGTTTTGGGTATCGTAACAATTACAGGGGACTGGCGTGGCAGACATGGCCGTACAGAGTTCTTCGATGGACGCCGCCGGGCCGTATGACCGGGCGAAAGCGCTCAATGCCTTCAAGACCGGCGACCAAGTTTTTTACTGGGCGACGCGGCTGTCCGCGATCTGCGTTCTTCTCATTCTCGGCGGCATCATTATCTCGCTCATCGTGGGTGCCTTGCCGGCGCTGCAGGAATTCGGCTTCTCGTTCCTGACCACGCAGCGCTGGGCGCCTTCGGCCGAACCGCCGGTGCTCGGTGCTCTCGGCCCGATCTACGGCACGCTGGTGTCGTCCGTGATCGCCATGGCCATCGCGATTCCCGTCGGCATCGGCATCGCGGTGTTTCTCACCGAGCTCTGCCCGCAATGGCTGCGCCGCCCGATCGGCATGGCGATCGAACTGCTCGCCGGCATTCCCTCGATCATCTACGGCATGTGGGGCTTTTTCGTGCTCGGCCCGTTCCTCGCCAATCACTTCCAGCCGTTCCTGATCAACCTGTTCGACGGCGTGCCGGTGCTCGGCACCATCTTCGCGGGGCCGCCGTCTTACCTGTCGCTGTTCAACGCCTCGCTGATCCTCGCCATCATGGTGCTGCCCTTCATCACCTCGATCTCGGTCGACGTGTTCAAGACGGTGCCGCCGGTGTTGAAGGAAGCGGCCTACGGCGTCGGCTGCACCACCTGGGAAGTCGTTCGTTATGTCGTGATCCCGTTCACCCGCGTCGGCGTGATCGGCGGCATCATGCTGGCGCTCGGCCGCGCGCTTGGCGAGACCATGGCGGTGACCTTCATCATCGGCAACTCGTTCCGCATCACCGGTTCGCTGTTCGGGCCGGGAACGACGATCTCGGCGGCCATCGCTTCCGAATTTGCCGAGAGTGATGGCCTGCACCAATCCGGCCTGATCCTGCTCGGCCTGCTGCTGTTCGTCCTCACCTTCATTGTGCTGTCGGCTGCTCGCCTGATGCTGATGCGCCTCGAACAGAAGGCAGGGAAGTAAATCATGACAACGCTCAATCCGATTTATGTCTCACGCCGCCGTAACGACCGGATCATTCGCGGCCTGTGCGTGAGTGCCGCGGTTTTCGGCGTCACCTGGCTGGCCCTGATCCTGTTCACGCTGTTCTATAACGGCATCGCCGGCATCAGCGTGCAGCTGTTCACGCAAAACACGCCGCCGCCCGGCTCGACCGAAGGCGGCCTGCTCAATGCGATCGTCGGTTCGCTCATCATGACCATCATCGGCGTCGGCATCGGTGCGCCGCTCGGTCTGTTCGCCGGCACGTATCTCGCGGAATACGGCAAGCACGACAAGCTGGCGCCGGTGATCCGTTTCATCAACGACGTGCTGCTGTCGGCGCCCTCGATCATCATCGGCCTGTTCATCTATGGCGCGGTGGTGGTGCCGATGCGCGGCTTCTCGGCCATCGCGGGTGCGCTGGCGCTCGCCGTGATCGTCATTCCGGTCGTGGTCCGCACCACGGAGGACATGCTCGGCCTGGTGCCCAATCCGTTGCGTGAAGCGGCTTCGGCGCTCGGCCTGCCGCGCTCGCTGGTGATCAAGAAGATCGCCTATCGCGCGGCCCGCTCCGGCCTCATCACCGGCGTGCTGCTGGCGACCGCCCGTGTCGCCGGCGAAACCGCGCCGCTGCTGTTCACCGCGCTCAGCAACCAGTTCTTCAGCCTGGACATGACGCGGACGATGGCCAATCTGCCGGTCACCATCAACAACTTCGTGCAGAGCCCCTACGAGTACTGGAAGCAACTCGCCTGGAGCGGTGCTCTGATCATTACCCTGACCGTTCTTGCCCTGAACATTGGCGCGCGCGTCCTCGGCGCCGAGAGGAAAGCAAAATGAGTGATCTCTCCGTTTCCGCCGCCACGCTCGGCGCCTCGATGCCGCCGCTGTCCGCCGTGCATGGCGATGCACGTCCGAAAGTCAGCGTGCGCGATCTCAACTTCTATTACGGCGAACACCATGCCCTGAAGAAGGTCAACCTGAACCTCGCCACCAACCGCGTGACCGCGTTCATCGGTCCGTCGGGCTGCGGCAAGTCCACGTTGCTGCGCATCTTCAACCGCATGTATGACCTCTATCCGGGCCAGCGTGTCGAAGGCCAGGTGATGCTGGACAACCAGAACATCCTGGACCCGAAGCTGGATCTCAATCTTCTGCGCGCCCGTATCGGCATGGTGTTCCAGAAGCCGACGCCGTTTCCGATGACCATCTACGAAAACATCGCGTTCGGCATCCGCCTCTATGAGAAGATCTCCAAGTCGGAGATGGATATGCGGGTCGAAAAGGCGCTGCGCGGCGGCGCGCTGTGGAACGAGGTCAAGGACAAGCTCAACGCGTCCGGCCTCAGCCTCTCGGGCGGCCAGCAGCAGCGTCTGTGCATCGCGCGCACCATCGCGGTGCGCCCGGAAGTGATTCTGTTCGACGAGCCCTGCTCGGCGCTCGATCCGATCTCGACCGCCAAGGTCGAGGAGTTGATCGACGAACTCAAGGATCAGTACACGATCGCGATCGTCACCCATAACATGCAGCAGGCTGCGCGCGTCTCCGACACCACGGCTTTCATGTATCTCGGCGAGCTGGTCGAATTCGACCAGACCAACAAGATTTTCACCTCGCCGAGCGATCGCCGCACCCAGGACTACATCACCGGCCGTTTCGGCTGACGCGACACTCTCGCGAGAGGATTGATGAGCTATGGCTTTTGAACATACGACCAAGGCGTTCGACGACGACCTGCAGGAACTGACCCGTCTGGTCTCCGAGATGGGCGGCCTGGCGGAGCGCCAGATCGTCGAATCCGTCGATGCGCTGATCCGCCGCGACATCGCGCTCGGCGCGCGCGTGGTGGCGACCGACGCGGAAATCGATCAACTGCAGCGGCTGATCGAGGAGCGCGCCGTTCTCACCATTGCCAAGCGTCAGCCGATGGCGGTGGACTTGCGTGAGATTGTGAGCGCTCTCCGGGTGGCCACCGATCTCGAACGCATCGGCGATCTCAGCAAGAACATCGGCAAGCGCGTCAATGCGCTGGACAGCGAATTCCATCCGCTGAAGCTGATCCGCGGCCTCGAACACATGACCGATCTCGTCACCACCCAGGTCAAGGCGGTGCTCGATGCCTATGCCGCGCACGATCTGCCGGCGGCGATGACGGTCTGGAAAGGCGACGAGGAAGTCGACGCCATCTGCACGTCGCTGTTCCGCGAACTCCTGACCTATATGATGGAGGATCCGCGCAATATCTCGTTCTGTATCCACCTGATGTTCTGCGCCAAGAATATCGAGCGGATCGGCGATCACGCCACTAATATCGCGGAAACGGTGTTCTACATGATTGAGGGCCAGCAGATGGTCGACCAGCGCCCGAAAGGCGACATGACCAACTTTGCGAACCCGGTGAGCTAAGGCCCGTCGCGACGTCCCTGAACGAACGGATAGGAAGACACATGAACGCGCGCATTCTGGTAGTGGAAGACGAGGAAGCTCTGACCACGCTGCTGCGCTATAATCTCGATGCCGAAGGTTATGACGTCGAGACGGTTGCCCGCGGCGACGATGCGGACACGCGCCTGAAGGAGCGTGTGCCGGATCTCGTGGTGCTCGACTGGATGCTGCCCGGCCTGTCCGGTATCGAACTCTGCCGTCGCCTGCGGGCGCGGCCGGAAACCAAGGCGCTGCCGATCATCATGCTCACCGCGCGCGGCGAGGAAAGCGAGCGTGTCCGCGGTCTCGCGACCGGCGCCGACGATTACATCGTCAAGCCGTTCTCGGTGCCGGAACTGCTGGCCCGCGTGAAGGGCCTGCTCCGCCGCGCCGCGCCGGAGCGTCTCGCCACGGTGCTGGCTTTCGGCGACATCGAACTCGACCGCGACAAGCGCCGTGTGGTGCGGGCGAGCCGTCCGATCGATCTCGGCCCGACCGAATATCGCCTGCTTGAGTTTTTCCTCGAACATCCCGGCCGCGTGTTCAGCCGCGAGCAGTTGCTCGACAGCGTCTGGGGCCGCGATATCTATATCGACGAGCGCACCGTGGACGTTCACATCGGCCGTCTGCGCAAGCTGCTCAATCCCGCCGGCGAGCCCGATCCCATTCGCACCGTCCGCGGCGCCGGCTACGCCCTGGACGACCGCTTCGAGAAAGCGGCGGAGTAAGTTCAGCTCCGCCCTCATCCTGAGGAGCGGCCGTGGGCCACGTCTCGAAGGATGGCTAAACCATTGGCTGGGAATGGCAGTAAGCTCGGTGCTTCCCATCTCATGGTTCGAGACGGCGCTGCGCGCCTCCTCACCACGAGGGACTGAGTGGGATGCGGCGCTTGACCAAACCCAAAACGAAAAATGCCCGGCTCATCACCGGGCATTTTTGTTCGTCTTACATCCTCGCCGATCTTACCGCGGCGGTTTCGGCGCCGCGCGGCGGCGGTCTGTGACCGGCTGGTAGGCGATGCGGGCGTGGTGGGCGCAGTAGGGCTGGCCGGTGACGGCTTTGCCGCCGCAGAAATAGAAGTCCTGGCTGGCGGGATCGCCGACCGGCCAGTGGCAGGTGGCGTCGCTGAGTTCGACCAACGAGAGGCGCTGGCTGATCGGGATCACGTTGTCGATCGCAATCGGGTCCGGTTCCAGTTCCACTTCGTAATTATGGGCAAGGGCCGTGTTGCCGCGCGCCACCGGGCGGGGCATCCGCACCATCTGCGTGGCCGGACGCGGCTTGCGCGGGCGAGGGGCGGCGGAAGACGGGCTCTTGGCGCGGCCCGACAGACCCAGCCGGTGCACCTTGCCGATCACCGCGTTGCGGGTGACGTTGCCAAGCTCGGCCGCGATCTGGCTCGCCGACAGGCCGCCTTCCCAGAGTTTCTTGAGCTGTTCGACGCGATCGTCGGTCCATGTGATTACCGTCATCGCATAATCCCTTCGTAGGCGCCGGCGCAAAGGGCCATCCGCTGCGAGCTGAAATCGTCAAAAGCCTCGTTGCCAGAATCCCTTAGCGCTCGCCGGATGCATGACTGCTTCCGGCCTTACGCCGTACCGATGGTGTACAAGGGTCTACTGCCGCACGAGATGTCGTATCCGACGGCGCAAAAACTACATGATGCCGCGACTCACGCGCAAGAGTCGGCCGAGTCACATCCACATGCTTTGTGTCAACTGAACAGAAAAATCCGCTTTTTCGGGGACATCGTGTGACGTCGGCACCGCAGTGCGCGGTTGACACCTTGCGCAACGGCCATAAAATAATGTCCGCGTGCCGCCCGAGAAGGGCGGCACGTTTCGTTTTGAGGGTCTTTCGTCCGATGTCGTACGGACGTCATGAATGCAAGACCACAGCTTTTGATCGGAACGGTTATGACCAGCAACGCACCATCCTCGCAAATCTCTCAGGCCCATCTGCTGCCTGTGTTCGCGCGTGCGGATGTCGCCTTCGAGCGCGGTGAGGGAGCATGGCTGATTTCAACCACCGGCGAACGCTATCTCGATTTTACCAGCGGCGTGGCGGTGAATGCGCTGGGGCATGCGCATCCGCACATGGTCGCTGCCTTGCAGGAACAGGCGACCAAACTCTGGCACATGTCGAACCTGTTCAAGAGCCCGGACGGCGAGCGCCTCGCTGCGCGGCTGTGCGAGAACAGCTTTGCGGATTTCGTGTTCTTCGCCAATTCCGGCGCCGAGGCGATGGAATGCGCGCTGAAGGTCACGCGCCACTATCATTTTGCGAAGGGACATCCCGAGCGCACGCGCATCATCACGTTTGAAGGCGCGTTCCACGGCCGCACGCTCGGCACGCTCGCCGCCACCGGCGCTGCGAAATATCTCGAAGGTTACGGCAAACCGCTCGAAGGTTTCGACCAGGTTCCGCTCGGCGATCTCGATGCGGTGAAGAAGGCGATCGGCCCGGAGACGGCCGGCATCGTCATCGAACCGCTGCAGGGCGAGGGCGGCGTGCGCGCCGCCTCCAACGCTTTCTTCAAGTCGCTGCGGGAACTCTGCGACCAGCATGGCATCCTGCTGATTTTCGACGAAGTGCAGACCGGCATGGGGCGCACCGGCACGCTGTTCGCGCATGAGCGCATCGGCGTCACGCCGGATGTCATGTCGCTCGCGAAGGCGCTTGGCGGCGGGTTCCCGATCGGCGCCTGTCTCGTGACGGCCGCCGCGGCCGAGGGGATGGCGCCGGGCTCGCATGGCTCGACGTTCGGCGGCAATCCGCTGGCGGTTGCGGCGGCGAATTCGGTGCTCGATGTAATGCTGAAGCCCGGCTTCTTCGATCAGGTGAAGAAGATGGCGCTGCTGCTGAAACAGAAACTGGCGGGCGTGGTCGATCGCTATCCGGCGGTGCTGTCGGAAGTGCGCGGTGAGGGCATGCTGATCGGCCTCAAGGCCGTGGTGCCGGCCGGCGATCTCGTCGCCGCGCTGCGCGATGCCAAACTACTGACCGTCAGCGCCGGCGATAATGTGGTGCGTTTCCTGCCGCCGTTGATCGTCGGCGAGTCCGAGATCGACGAGGCCGTGCAGCGGCTGGAACAGGCGTGCGTTGCGCTGTCGAAGGGAGCCGCATGATGAGCACGCCGCGGCATTTTCTCGACCTCACGGCGATTCCCGCCGGTGAGCTCCGCAACATTCTGAACGCGGCCGACGCCATGAAGGCGAAGCTGAAGACGAATGGCGCCGATCCCGATCGCCCGTTGAAGAACAAGACGCTGGCGATGATTTTCGAAAAGCCCTCGACGCGCACCCGTGTGTCGTTCGAGGTCGGCATGCGTCAGCTCGGCGGTGAGGTCGTCATGCTGACCGGCGCGGAGATGCAGCTCGGGCGCGGCGAGACGATCGCCGACACCGCGCGCGTGCTGTCGCGCTTCGTCGACATCATCATGATCCGCATTCTCAATCACGATTCGCTGATGGAGCTGGCGAACAACGCCACCGTGCCGGTCGTCAACGGCCTGACGCGGTTCTCGCATCCCTGTCAGGTGATGGCCGACATCATGACCTATGAGGAACATCGCGGTTCCATCAAGGGTCGCACCGTGGCCTGGGTCGGCGATGACAACAACGTGCTGATGTCGTGGGCGCACGCGGCCGAGCGTTTCCAATTCAAGCTAAACATCGCGACGCCGCCGCAACTGTCGCCGAAGAAGCCGTTCAAGGACTGGGCCAAGGCATCGGGTGCGCAGATTACGTTCTCCAACGATCCCGATGCCATGGTGAAGGGCGTCGATTGCGTGGTCACCGATACCTGGGTGTCGATGGGCGACAAGGAAGGCGAGACGCGCCACAACCTGCTGCGCCCCTATCAGGTCAACGAGCGCCTGATGTCGCTGGCGAACAAGGATGCGCTGTTCATGCATTGCCTTCCCGCCCATCGCGGCGAGGAAGTCACCGATGACGTGATCGACGGGCCGCAGTCGGTGGTGTTCGACGAAGCCGAGAACCGCCTGCACGCGCAGAAAGGCATTCTGGCCTGGTGCCTCAACGCGGTGGAGTGAGGAAAAGCGTTTCTTTCCCTTCTCCCACAAGGGGAGAAGGAAGACACCTCCCTCGAATTTCTCCGCCCCTTCATTTCCCGCTCTCCGCACCCACATAGCGCCCATGACCTCATCCCCAGATCACAGCCTGCAGTCTGACATGCCCGCGCGCGCGCCGTCGTCCGTTCCGGTCGATGACGCCGTGCTGCCGTTCGATGTCGCACCGCTCGATCTTCGCGGGCGCCTGACGCGGCTCGGGCCGGCGCTCGATGAGCTGCTCTCCAAGCATGATTATCCGACGCCGGTGGCGAAGCTGCTCGGCGAGGCCATCGTGCTCACCACATTGCTTGGCTCGGCGCTGAAATTCGAGGGGCGCTTCATCCTGCAGACCCAGACCGATGGTCCGGTGTCGCTGATGGTCGTCGATTTTCGCGCGCCGGACCGCATGCGCGCCTATGCGCGTTTCGATACCAGTCGCCTCACGGACGCGCTCGGCAGCGCGGCGCTGCTCGGCAAGGGTCATCTTGCGATGACTGTCGATCAGGGGCCGGACATGAGCCGCTATCAGGGGCTCGTTGCCCTCGACGGTGGCACGCTGGAGGATGCCGCGCACGAATATTTCCTGCGTTCCGAGCAGATCCCGACCAAGGTGCGGATCGCCGTCGGCGAGGAATGGCGCAGCGGCGACGGTCATCCGACCCATGGTTGGCGCGGCGGCGGCATGCTGCTGCAATTTCTCCCCAAGGCCTCGGACCGTGCCCAGCGCGATCTCGATGCCGGCGACGTGCCGGAGGGCGCAACGGTCGAAGCCGTGCCGGAGGATGACGCCTGGATCGAGGGGCAGTCGCTGATCGGAACGGTCGAGGATGTCGAACTGATCGACCCCGATCTGTCCGGCGAGCGTTTGCTGTTTCGCCTGTTCCACGAGCGCGGTGTGCGTGTCTTCGCGCCGACGCCGCTGCGTGCGCAGTGCTCTTGCTCGCGCGACGCCGTGTCCAGCATGCTGAAAAGCTTCGATCCGAAGGACCGGGCCGATATGGTGGAGAACGGCAAGGTCGTGGTGAACTGCGAGTTCTGCAGCTCGGTCTATGAATTCACGCCGCAGGAAGCCGGCGTCGAATAGACCGGCCCGCCTATCCGCTCAGTTCAAGGTCCGTCTGCTTTCCGGCCGGTCGAGCGAGAACAGGGGGACATCGATCTCGAACCGTTCGCCCAGATCGGTCACCATTTGATAGGTGCCCTGCATGAAGCCGGACGAGGTCGGCAGCGGGACGCCCGATGTGTATTCGAAGCGTTGTCCGGGGCCGAGTACCGGCTGTTCTCCGACCACGCCTTCACCCCGCACCTCCTGCATCCGGCCGGATGCATCGGTTATGATCCAATGCCGGGTCTTCAATTGCACGGTTTCGCTGCCGGCATTGGTGATGACGACCGTATAGGACCAGAAGAATTGCCGTTTCTCCGCCGATGAGCGCTCCGGCATGAAATTCGGTTCGACGGTGACTTCGATCTGGCGGGTGACGGCGCGGTACATGTTTTCAGGTCATCGGTAAAACAGAAACGGGTAAGGCGCCTTTCCTCAGGCTCCCAGCGTCACCACCATAGCCCCGCGCGGCGTCGCTACCAACGTGTGCTCATATTGCACGCAGGGCGCCATGGGTTCGGCGATCAGCGTCCATTCGTCATCGTCGCTTTTCTGCGCCGCATAGTGCCCGCCCATCGACAGGAACGGCTCGATGGTGAACACCAACCCATTGCCGATCCGCCGCCGCTCGGAGCGGTCCGGCCAAGTCGGGATTTCGCCGGGCTCGTCGTGAAGGCTATCGCCGACGCCGTGGCTGGCGAGGTTCTTGATCAGCGTATAGCCACCCTTTTTCGCCACCTTGCCGATGGCATTGCCGATGTCGGCCAGCGGCGCACCGGCCTTGACGGCATTGATCCCGGCCCACATCGCCTTCTTGCCATCGCGGCACAGCGTATCGAGCCGCTTGTCGCCCCGGCCCAGCACATAGCTCGCGCCGCAGTCGGCAAAAACCCCGTTCAGCGCCGCCGAGACGTCGATATTGACCAGATCCCCCTCATGCAGCACCCGGTCGCCCGGAATGCCATGGGCGATTTCCTCATTCACCGAAATGCAGGTCGTTCCCGGAAAATCATAGGTTACGATAGGCGCCGACAGCGCCCCGTGTTCGGCCAGGATTTTCGCGCCGATCTCATCGAGCTCCAGCGTCGTCATGCCCGGCCGCATGGCCGCCGCCATGGCATCGCGCGCTACCGCGCAGATGCGGCCGATGGCCTTGAGTTGTTCCAGCTGCTCGTCGGTGGTGATGGTCAATGATCATGCCTTGTTGGCGGGGGTGAACCGGCAGCATATCGAAAAATATCGGGGCGGCAATTCTGCGCGGGCGCCGGGGCCTATCGCGGTTTCAACATAGTTGATCACTATCCCGGTTCGGCGCGGATGGCCGCGCACCATCTTTCCAAGCGGTGCCGAATGACCTCCGTGGCCGATCCGATTGCCGGCTCCCTGCCTGCCGATCATGCCGCCGGCGCGGGGGACGATGCAGCACGCGCCGAAGCGCCTCCTGTCGCGGCGGCGGGCGCCGGACGCGAATTGCGGCTCGATCTGTTTCGCGGCCTCGCACTATGGCTGATCTTCATCGATCACCTGCCGCCCAATCTTCTGACCTGGCTGACCATTCGTAACTATGGTTTCAGCGACGCCACTGAAATCTTCATCTTCATTTCCGGTTACACGGCGGCGTTCGTCTATGGCCGTGCGATGCGGGAGCAGGGCACGCTGATCGCCAGCGCGCGCATCTTCAAGCGCGTCTGGCAGATTTACGTGGCCCACGTCTTTCTGTTCACGATCTTCCTCGCCGAGATTTCCTATGTGGCGACGAGCTTCCAGAACCCGCTCTACACCGAAGAAATGGGCATCCTCGATTTCCTCAAGGAGCCCGATATCACCATCGTGCAGGCGCTGCTGCTCCGCTTTCGTCCGGTCAACATGGACGTGCTGCCGCTCTATATCGTGCTGATGTCATTTCTGCCGCTGGTCCTGTGGCTGATGCAGCGGCGCGCTGACTTGACCCTGGCGCTGTCGGTTCTGCTGTACGCGCTGACCTGGCAGTTCGATCTGCATCTGACCGCTTATCCGAACGGCGCCTGGGTGTTCAATCCGTTCGCCTGGCAGCTTTTGTTCGTGTTCGGCGCCTGGTGCGCGCTCGGCGGCGCGAAACGGCTGGCGCGGATTCTGAATTCGTCCGTCACGCTTTGGCTCTGCGTCGCCTATCTCATCGGCGCATTCTGGGTGACATTGACCTGGCATGTTCCCCAGTTCACGCACCTGCTGCCGAAAAAGCTCGAGCAGTGGATGTATCCCATCGACAAGCCGAACCTCGATGTGCTCCGGTTTGTGCACTTCCTGGCGCTGGCGGCGCTGATGGTGCGGTTCCTGCCGAAAGACTGGCAGGGACTTAAATCCATCTGGCTGCGGCCGATGATCCTGTGCGGCCAGCACTCCCTGGAGATTTTCTGCATCGGCGTGTTCCTGGCCTTTGCCGGCCAGTTCTTCCTGGCCGAAATCGCCGGCGGCGCGATGATGCATGGGCTGGTCAGCCTGATCGGAATCGTCATCATGTCCGCCGCCGCATCGGTATTTTCGTGGTATAAGCAGGCCACTGCGGCGGGTGAAGCGCGTGCCAAAAAGGCTGGATCAACAGCCGGTGCCGATCTCGCGGGAGGGGGAGCATGATGGCTTTGTTGCGGCGCGCGTCCTGGTGTTACGTGCTGGTCGCTGTTCTGCTGGCTGGTCCGGCGAAGGCCGATCCGCCTGCCCGGTCCTGCGAGGTTCCGGCCTATCTTCTGACGACCGAAAGCAAGCTGCCGAAGGTCGAGGCCGCCGCAAAGCCGGGCGGTCGACTGAACATCCTGGTCATCGGCAGCCGGTCCTCGGTCATTGGCCTGTCGGATCGGTCCGCAGCCTATCCGAGCCGCCTGCAAGCCTATTTGACCGACAAACTGCCGGGTATCGCCGTCAATGTTGTGCTGGAACTGGAGGTCAAAAAGACCGCTGACGATATGGTGCCGGCGCTCGAACAACTGGTTGCGGACCGCAAGCCGGACCTTGTGATCTGGCAAACCGGAACCGTCGATGCCCTGCGCCAGGTGGATGACGACGATTTCCGCAACGCCTTGGACAAGGGCGTCGCCGCCATGCAAAAGGCCGGAACCGACGTCATTTTGATGAACCTGCAATATAGCCCGCGCATGGAAACCATGATTTCGGGCTCGGCTTACCTGGATAACATGCGTGTCGTGGCGCAACAGCACGACATTCCGCTGTTCGACCGCTTCGCCATCATGCGGCAGTGGAGCGAAAGCGGCGAGTTCGACCTGTTCAGGCCCGCGCCGGGAGCGGATCTGGCCAAGCGGGTGCATGACTGTCTCGGTCAGGCGCTATCGGTTTTCGTGCTCGGTGCGGCGCATATTCCGGCCGTGGATGTGAGGATTCAGCATTGATGCGTTTCGAAAGTGATCTGCCTCGTCTTGTCGCTGCCGTGGTTCTTGCCTGCACGACGCCCGCATTCATTCCGTCCTTCGCCTATGCGGAGGGAGCGCAGGCCATCGCGCAGGGGCAGGACGGCGCGGCGTCCGGTCAAGGCGTCGCCGCCAGGGCCATCGACAAGGTCAAAGGGGTGGCCAGGACCGCCAGCGACATCCTGAATCGCGTGCCGTGTCGGCAGCCGAAGGGCGGGATGAAGGCGCTTGGCGCGCTGCCGCATGTGGCCGGCAAGCTTGCGTCGCATAAACCTGTCGTCATCGTCGCCTTCGGCTCGTCCTCGACGCAGGGCTGGGGCTCGTCGGCGCCGGAGTTCACTTATCCCAACCGCCTTGCGGCGCAGTTGCATCGCGCCTATCCGGGCGCCGACATCACCGTGCTCAATCGCGGCATCGGCGGCGAGGACGCGCCGGAGATGATGGCACGGCTGCAGAGCCAGGTGATCGACGCCAGGCCCGATCTCGTGATCTGGCAGGTCGGCACCAATGCGGTGCTGCGCAATCTCGACCCGGCTGAAACCGGGAAGATGATCGAACATGGCGTCGGCCGCATCCAGGCGGCGGGTTCGGATGTCGTGCTGGTCAATCCGCAATATGCGCCGGCCACCAATTCGAAACCGGAACGCACCGGCAGGATGCTGTCGCTGATGCGCAAGGTGGCCGAGTTGCAAAAGGTCGGCGTGTTCCCGCGTTTCGAAGTGATGAAGGAATGGCACGAAGGCCAGCAGATGGCGTTCGATTCCTTTGTGATCGCTGATGGCCTGCACATGAACGACTGGGGCTACGCCTGCTTCGCGCAACTCCTCGGCGACAACATCATCAAGTCGGTCGGCGAGATCAAGATGGGCACCAACGATGCCCCGGTGCAGCAGGCGCAGCGGCGGTTGTAGGGCTCGAACATGTAGCCCGGATGGAGCGCAGCGCAATCCGGGGGCCAGCGTGCCAATGCCTGCGATGGTCCCGGATTGCGTTGCGCTCCATCCGGGCTACGGGACCGGCGAAGCCCAGGCACTCAATCCGCCAGTTTCGCTTGGCCCGCTATTTTCGCGATCGATGTTGTCGGCGTCAGTGCCATGGTTTTGTCTAATATGGCTTTCGTCTAATGTGCAGTTGCCGTCATCATGGCCTGATTTTTTGGGGGCGTCGCAGGCATATTTCATAAGTATTTGAAGAGTCGATCATGGTTGAAAAGAAAACCGGCGGCGCTGAGCCGAACCAATTCATCGAAGACACCGTGCCATGTCTGGTACAGGATCTGTCCGGCTTGCCGCCGCATCAGGCCGCTGCCGTCTTCTACGAAACTGTCGGCCAGGCGTTCCCTATCAAGTTGCTGGGTCCGGCCGATGCGCCAGTGCGCTACCGCGACGCCGCTTACATCCTCAGCGACATGATGCTCTGCACCACCGATCTGGGAGCCGCCGAGGTCAACCGCTCCCGGGCATTTGCCGCGCGCTCCGGCATCGACAGTTATGTCCTGTCGTTTCTCATCCACGGGAAATCGGGGGTGCCCTCTTCGGGGGCAGCAACGCAAACCGGCGACCTTCTCGTCATGGACCTCGCCCAGCCCCTGCGGCTCATCGGAACCGAATGCAGCACTTTCAGCATCAGCATCTCGCGTCACCT
>Ga0153956_1002114_pt1 | contig 15372 bp, 17 predicted proteins | sample TSFL040MetaG_FD_104704 | JGI IMG/M metagenome (GOLD analysis project Ga0153956, IMG submission 104704) | Attine ant fungus gardens microbial communities from Florida, USA - TSFL040 MetaG | ecosystem: Host-associated > Fungi > Mycelium > Unclassified | place: USA: Florida, Wekiwa Springs... | reverse complement strand
GCCGCTCGCCGCCATGCCGCGATGCTGGCCAGCACCCCCTCCTGCCGCTGCGTCCTGCGCGTTTTCACGCCATCCGGGAAACCGGCGGTCAAGGTAACTTTCCAGAAGGGTCCGGCTCTGTTCGTCGAACCCGTTCGCCAGCCGCAGCAGATCCGCGAGGGCGAAGCCGCTGAGTACACGCCCCGCTTCGGCACCGGCGATCACACGCCCGTCAAGCGCACCGGTACGGCGGTCGAGCGTCAGCTCTATAAACTGGGATCGTATCTGGGACTGCTGCCCGTCTGAGCGCACGGCGGCACCGCCCCAGCCGAACTTCGCGGCCAGCTCCGCACCGAGCGGCGCATAGCCGAGCAAACCCAACGCGAACAGGCCGAGCGGGACCGCGACGAACAACTCGCCGCGCGCCCCGATCCATACGGCAAACGCCAGCGCCAGCACGCCGCCGACGCGGCGCACCAGCCGCGCCATGAGCTTCGGATCGGCGGAACGGATGACGTTGAGCGCCATGTAAACCAGGGCAAGCACAACAATTCCGGCAATCAGACTGACCATCAAATATCCGGCTGAGGTTCAGGCGCGCGCGCACGGCGCGACAAGGCGGGACCGCTTTGTATCATTACTGCGCCGGTTTCCGCGCCTGCGCGCCGGGAGGCGGCGGCACGTCGATCTTGTCGGTATTGACCGGCGCAAGGTCGCTGTTCTTTTCCTTGTTCAGGAACGCCGACAACGTCTCCTCGATGCTGAGCTTCATGCCGTTGGGGCCGCGATCCGACATGTCGGTGTGGCGGTACCTGGTGTTGACGATCGTGACGTCCTTGCCGCCTTGCGGCACGACGCCGGCATCGGGAACGAACTCGGGGTCTTTCGACCGGAATGTCAGAATCCTGAACGCGCCCTGCAACGGCACCCGCAGATTATCCAGCGTGATGACGTCGGCGACCATGCCGGGATGTTTCCTGGCGAAATACATCGCGATGTCGCCGCCATTGGAATGCCCTACTAGCGTCAGGTGCTTGTAGTCGGCGTGATGCTGGCGCTTGGCGACCTCGTCGAGCGCGAACAGGATGTTCGCCATCCCCCGCTCATAGGTCGGCTCGCGGCCGACATAGGGCTCGCCCTGTTTGGTGACGAGCGGCGCGTCGCTCGCAAGATCGTGCTGGATCGAGATCGCGAGATAGCCGCGCCCGGCGAAGAAATTCGACAGGAAGGAATATTCGGTGAAACGCACCGTGTTGCCGTGATTGATGACGACGACCGGCATCGTCGTCATTCCGGCATTGGCCCGAATCTCGACATCGCGCCGCACCGCGACGTCCACCTCCACGGGGCGCTGCCGGGCGCTGTCGTAAAGCGACAGCGTCTGGTGGCTGATGCCCCACGTCACCGCCGCGAAATAGGCCGCCGTCGCCAGCATGGCCAGAATGGCCGTCGCGATCAGAATCCCGCGCGCGACGGGATGATGCTTCGGATGGAACCGAAGCGCCTGCTTCGCCGGGGGTGTGATGACCTCGGATGTCATGCCAATAAAGTAATCACGTTCAGGCGAGCAGCAAAGCGGCTTCTTCCGCTGCGGAACCTCTGCGAGCAACCCGAGGCGCCGGGCAGCGCCGCGAATTCTCCAGCGAAAGCATTGCGTTCCCTTTGTGGATATCTTCAAATCGCGATGGGCTGCGGCGCGCCAAAATGCATAAACCGCCACCCGATACCCTTCGCTCTTTCACACTTTCCGTTCTCTTGTGTTGGTGAAAATGCCTCACGCTCCCGCCGTTGCCCGCACCCTGCCCGCCTTGCAGCGGGCGCTTGAAAGCCTGCGCAAGCGCAAAACCACCGGCAAGGCCACCGTCGCGCTCGTACCGACCATGGGCGCGCTTCATGACGGCCATATGTCACTGGTCCGGTTGGCCAGGCGCCGCGCCGACAAGGTGGTGGTGTCGATCTTCGTGAACCCGACGCAGTTCGCGCCGCATGAGGATTTCGGCTCCTACCCGCGCACCTGGAAAGCGGATGCCGCGAAGCTTGCCGCCGAGGGCGTCGATCTGATCTGGAATCCCGATGCCAGGCTGATGTACCCGGACGGCTTCGCCACGCGCGTACAGGTCGAAGGCCCGGCCACCGCCGGACTGGAGGATCGTTTCCGGCCGCATTTCTTCGGCGGCGTCGCCACCGTGGTCGCCAAGCTGCTGACGCAGGTCCGCCCCGACGCCGCGATCTTCGGCGAGAAGGATTATCAGCAATTGAAGGTGGTGACGCAGATGGCGCGCGACCTCAATCTCGGCACGCGCATCGTCGGCGCGCCGATCATGCGCGAACGCGACGGCCTCGCGATGTCGTCGCGTAACGTCTATCTCTCGCCGGAGCAGCGCAAGGCCGCGCCCGCGTTGCATCATACGATGAAGGATGTCGCGCGGCTGCTGCGCCAGGGCGAGAAGCCCGCCGCCACGCTTGCTGCCGGTTCAAAGCTGATTGGCGATGCCGGGTTCAAGCTCGACTATCTCGAGGCCCGCCACGCCGAAACGCTCGCGCCGCTCACGCGGATCGGCCATGAGCCCGCGCGCCTGCTCGTGGCGGCGACCATCGGCACCACGCGGCTGATCGACAATATGAAGATCTGAGGCGCGCAGCCGCTCAGAGCAGCCCCAACTCGCGCAATTCCTTGCGCATCGGCTCCGGCATGTCGGCCAACCCGTCCGGCGAGCCGCGCAGATCGGGCGGCGCGCTTTTCACGTCGAGATAGCGCCAGCCCTGAAACGCGCGCATCGGCCGTGGCGACACCGGCACCAGTTTGGTCTCCATCACCAGCCTGCAACGTCCGATGCCGTCACTGTCGCGGAACGGCTCGATCGCGATCAGCTTCTGCCGCGCGGCGATCTCGCCCTTGATGACCCAGTAGATCGACCCGCCGTCGAGCAGTTCGGTGTCGCGCTTGGGCGTCATCCGCGTCACATGGACATGGCGGACGGGCTTGCCCTTGGTGCGGTTGGCTTTCGCGCGCGCGTCGATCCAATCCTTCAAATCGCGAAACGATGTCGCACCGACGGACAATTTGATCAGATGTAACGGCATTGTTTTTGGAGATAGGCCCGATACCCCCGTTTCCGCAACGGTTGCCCGCGAGTTTTACCGGCTATCCACGGTCGCGGGCACGGTTTCAGGCGTCTGCGTAGCGGCCGCAGGCGGCGTCAACGCGCGCGGCTGCGCGGGAGCCGGTTTCCTGGCCGCCGCCTTCGGTACGGCCGGTTTGGGCGCGGCATGCGCAGGCTCGGCGGGCTTCGCCGGAACAGAGGCGGTCGCGGGCTCCGGCGCCATGATGCTCACCGGCGGGATCGAGGCCGAACTCGGGAAATCGCCGGATACCGGCTTGCCGGTCGGGCGTTCCGGCGCGGCCTGCAACGCGGCGCCCTCCACCCCAGGCGGCAAGGACGACGGCGCGGTCTGGCCCCACAAAGGCGCATGCTTGGCGACGAGGCCGTCATAGACATGCGCGTTCATGTTGCCGGCGATCTGCGTGGTGTTGGTGAGCGAGGCAAAGAACCCGCATGCCGATGGCGTGCATTCGTCCCGCGTCGCGAGCAGATAGGCGACGAGGCCGAAACGGTCGCGCTCCACGGCGCGGCGCAACGCCCGCAACGCGGGCGTCATCGCGCGGTCGGCGGCAGCTACATCGCCGTGGGATTCGAGGCGGGCCATCTGCGCCGCCGTGTAGGAGACGGCGGCGGCGGTTGCCCCGGCCGAGGCAAACACGGCGCGTTCGCAGCCCGCCGCGACGACCTCGCCCGCCAGCTCATCCAGACATGCCAGCGCGGGCGACGCCGCGAAACCCATTGGAGCCGCGACAGCGACAGGCTGCTGCCGGGAGGAATCCCGCATCAGCCCCGTCGCGACCAGACCGGTCGCCAACAGCACGATCACCGCGACCGCGCCGACCGCGAGCGGCCGCCGGGTACGGATGAGCGCAATGATGAAGGCCATCGCGAACAGCACCACCGCGGCGAGAAGAATCACCATCGGCAGGTTCGACGAATGCCAGAAATCGGACAGGTTGGCGGCGAAAGCCCGGTTCATCCGCGGTTACCTCTGCTGTCCCGCCTTGCGGGAAACACGCCGGGCACGAAAACGGGGCCGCGGATCGCGGCCCCGGAAGTCACTATCAGGTACCTGCGAGCTGGCTTTCACGCGCCACGCGCTCGAACGCCTCGGTCGAGCTTTTGATGCGATACTGGTAGTCGTCGCCTTCGGTCGGCAGCAAGCGGATCACTTCATAGGTACCACTCGCCGCAGGACGCGACACGTTGCTGGCCGTGAAATAGACCGTCTCTCCAATGCCGAACTTGTGCTTCAACGCTCTTGCTCCATCACTCGAAACGCAAACTGCCGCCTACAGAAGACCGGCGGCAGGTTCTGATGACTGGAGGATGTATAGCATGCGGATGCATCTTTTGCCAGCCAAAGGACGCATGGCAAGTGCGCAATATTGCAATCTTTTCAGTGGGATAAGTAAACAGACCGGGCTGCGGGCACCGCGCGCGGAAGCTTGGCCGGACCTCGCCGCCGTCTGATATTTTGCTGACATTTCAGTATTTTAACGGAATGGCAAACAATTCCCCGGCCCGGTTCCCGCCGCTAATCGGCCTCGAATCGATCGATCCGCTGGGTTTCCGCCAGCGCCTGCGCGGTCCATTCGGCGAAGGCCGGATGAGCCAGCATCGCCTCCATATACTCCTTTACCGATGGCGAGACCTCGATGGCATAGGTCCGGAATCGGTGGATCACCGGGGCGTACATCGCGTCCGCCGCGCCGAAGACGCCGAACAGAAACGGCCCTGCCTTGCCGTAACGCTGGCGGCAACCGGTCCAGATCTCCTGAACGCGGGCGATGTTCTCCCTCGCCTCGTCCGACAGCGTCTTAGGCCGTATCGGGTGATGGATGTTCATGCCGCATTCCCGGCGCAGGGGGCCGAAGCCGCCATGCATCTCCGCGCTGATGGCGCGGGCATGGGCGCGCGCGGCCATATCGTCGGGCCACAGGCCCGCGCGGGGAAATTTCTCGGCGATGTATTCGATGATCGCCATCGAATCCCAGATGGTGACATCGCCGTCGGTCAGCACCGGCACCTTTCCGGCGGGCGAGACATCGAGGATGCGCTGCTTGTCGTCCGCGCCGGCATAAATCGGGATCAGCACTTCATCGAAGGGAATGTTCGCGGCCTTCATCGCCAGCCACGGGCGAAACGACCACGACGAATAATTCTTATTGCCGATGTAAAGCGTCAGACTCATGTGAAACCCGTCAGGTGAACCCGGATGTGCTGTCCTGCGCCGCCGACTGTGCCATGCCGCCCGCCTCACACCAACATCCAATCGCGCGCCACCTCTTGCCCACGCGCGCGCGATGCGGCAAGGCAAGGTCATGGTCACGTCAGATTCGCCTGCCTCCGCTGCTTCTCCTGCCCTTTCGCTTGAAGACGCCATCCTCGCCACGCTCGCGCATGCCGGGCGCAAGACTCTCGGCGCGCCGGAAATCGCCCACGCCATCGCCGAGGGAGGCGACTGGCACGCGCTGCTGACGCCGATCCGCCGCGCTGCCGTCGCGCTCGCGCAAGCCGGACGGCTCGTGATCTACCGTCACGGCAAGCCTGTCGATCCGAACGATTTTCGCGGCGTCTATCGCCTTGGATTACCGCGTCAGGATTGAGTTGTGGCCGCGATGCGGCGCGCATGTGCGGATACGATGTCCGCGCGGCGGCATTTGTTTTTTTCTGCTGTTCCTTCGGAACGTGTTTCTCCCGGCATCATTGGAAACATGTTGTAACTCAGGAGACAGCTCATGAAGAAAATTCTGCTTGCCGGTGCATGTGTGCTTGCGATGTCCGCGACCGCGATGGCGCAATCGGCTCCGAAGACCACTTCACCGGCGACGCCGCAGAACAACAACGCGATGAAGAGCAACAGTATGAAGGCCCAGCCGCACGGCGCCACCACCGGCTCCTCGATGGGCAGCAAGCGTGTCGCTCCCGGAACACCTCCGGCTGCGGGCGGCGGTGCTGCCGCTCACCCCGGCGCGGCTCCGGCTGCTCCAGGCACGGCCAAGCCGGGCGGCGCCTACTAAATCCAATTCTCATCATGCCTCACAGAACACCGCCTGCTTGCGTAGGCGGTGTTCTGCATGACGGAGCGATGCCTGATGCATTACGGCGCGGGAAACCATTCGGTGGTTCGCCCGGCAAGCCGGTAACCGATCAGCCCGACCCATTCGTGAACCGCGGTGTCGAGCCGGCCGAGTCCGCCGCTCAATGTGAGAAACGGCCGCCGTGCATCGGCCCAGCCGCGCGTGCGCCAATCGACCGGATAGGCTTCCACGTTGAATCCGGCGGCGCGGAAAACGCCCATCGCGCGCGGCATGTGATAGGCCGACGTCAGCAGCAGCCATCGCTCGCCGGGTGCTTGATGAATGAGCGGGCGCGTGAACGCCGCGTTCTCGAACGTGGTGCGCGAACGTTCTTCCATCACGATCCGCTCGTTCGAAACGCCAAGGTCTTCGAGAAGCTTGCGGCCCACTTCCGCTTCGGTCGAGAGCGGATGAAACGGATTGGCGTTGCCGCCGCTCAGCACGATCTTCGCATTCGGAAAGCGCCGCGCCAGCGTGGCCGCCGCCGTCATCCGCTCCGCCGACGAATTGATTTCCGCAGAGCCGCGCACCGCCGTGAGATCCGGATTGATCGCGCCGCCGAGCACGATGATGCCATCGGGCGCGCGGCCCCCGTCTTGCCACGCCGGAAACCGCTCCGACAATGTCAGCAGCAGCACATTGCCGAGCGGCGAATATCCGCACACCAGCAGCAGCAGGATTCCCGCCGCGCCGATGCGGATGCCCGCCCGCCGCCACCGCGTCAACAACAGCAGCAAGCCGATCAGACAGACCGACGCGACAAGATTGGACGGCGTGACGAGGAATCCGAAGATTTTCGAGGCGAGATAGGTCATCGGCCGCTTATAGCCATTCGAATGCGACCGCCTGAAGTCTTTTTATCGCGGCAGGTTCTTTTAGTCCCATTGGGGCGCGAAGCCGAAATCGGTGATGCGCCCCTCGCGCGAGCCCATCGCGAACAGCGCCGCCATATCGTCATCGCCGAGGACGAAATCGAACACGTCGATATTCTCCGACAGACGCTCGACCTTCGAGGTGCGCGGAATGGCGACGATGTTTTGCTGCACCAGCCAGCGCAGGCACACCTGCGCGGGTGTCTTGCCATAACGGCGGCCGATCTCGGCCAGCGTGGTATCGCCCTTGATGCGCCCTTTCGCGATCGGGCTATAGGCCATCATCGCAAGGCCATGCGCGCGGCAGGCCTCGATCACCTTTGTCTGGTCGAGATAGGGATGATACTCGACCTGATCGCACACCAGCGGCTCGGGGCTGAGCGCCATCGCCTGCTCCATCAGCGCCACGGTGAAATTCGACAGGCCGATATGGCGCGTCAGGCCCAACTCCTTGACCCGCACCATCGCGCCGAGCGTTTCCGCCAGCGGCACCTGCGGGTTCGGCCAGTGCAACAGCAACAGATCGATTTCGGAGCGCAGCCGCGACAAGCTGTCCTTCACCGAGCGAATGAGTTCGTTCGGCGCGAAATGCGTGGTCCAGACTTTGGTGACCAGGAAGACGTCATTGCGCGGCACGCCGGACAGTCGGATGCCCTCGCCGACCTCGCGCTCGTTTTCATAAATCTGCGCGGTATCGACAAGGCGATAGCCGAGCCGCAACGCCTGCTCCACCGCCCGCGAGCAGTCGCGTCCTTCCATTTCCCAGGTGCCCAGCCCCAGGATCGGTATCCGCGCTCCATTCGCTTCGACGAATTGCATGGCGGCTCCTGCAACTTCGCGGCATACGATAGAAATGTAGGGGCGTTCCCGGTGGAACGCAATTCACGATCAGCCGCGCGTGCCGTTGGCCGCCAGCGCCGCAAACACCATGTCCGGCGCATGGGCGATCACGGCCAGCAAGGCCCGCGCCGGGCCGCGCGGCGAGCGCTTGCCCTGCTCCCAGTTGCGGATGGTCTCGATCGGCACGCATAATTTGGTGGCGAATTCGGCCTGCGTCAGCTTCGCCCGCAGCCGCAGTTCGCGCACATGCGGCGTGGCCCCCGCCTCGGAATCGATCGCGGACGCCACTCCCGCGACAAACGGGGCTTCCCGGCCGTCGACCACCTCGACGATCCGTCCATCCGCCTTCAACCGCAAACGCTTCATCTGCCATTCCATGGGGGTTCAGGGTCGCCCATGGTCGGCCCTTTATGGTTAAGGGCCGGTTAAAGCGGCGGGATTGGAACCATCGATCTCGACGCGGCAATCACCTTGCTGTTCCGGTTTTGGCCCTGACGCCCGCTATATGCGGGCTCATCCCCCGGCCCTCTTCACAAAAGACGGCATGCCCCAAAGCCGTTCAGGGCTGCGGTTTTTCAAAAACAAAGAACTCGGAGAATGATTGGTTATGATCGTCGTCAACAAGCGGGTATGCGTTGGGCGCGTGCTGGATCAGTTTGAAATCCGCACGGTTGGCATCGACCCAGTCGGTAAACTTCCGATGACGAACATGCACTGCCGGATGTTCGCGGTCTTCGTTTGAAGCATAGACGATGACGTATCGCTCCGACGATGCGAACAGTTTGCGCATATAGTCTTGAAAGACGTGTTCTTCGATCAAATGGAATATTACGTCGAGAGACAGAGTTAAGTCGGCAGTCTCGCGCCCCCATGCAGCAATGTTGCGAAACGACTTGGTCTGATCGTCGGCAAATCTGGAATTGCACATCTCGATGCATTTATCCGCAACATCGAAGCCGAGATACGCCGGATAATTCGCAAGCGCGAGTTGGGCACCGTCGCCACATCCGAATTCAATGACAGATGTTACGTTGCGTTCGTGCACGAATGCGTTGATGAAATTCGCCTTGAAAGCAGCCAGGCGGCCATATGAACCTGCACCGGAATTTCCGCCCTTGCGGTAGCGTCTTTGCCAATATTCGGCACTGTTGAACGGTTGGTCTGATTTGCGGCGAGAGCCCATTCGAAACTTCGAGAGCAGGGAGCCGAGTTTTTTAACTTGCGATAGGCATGCGTAGTTATTCAGTCCCACTGTGGCGGGCATGGCACGATCTCTATAATAAATCAGAGGAGTTTAATGTTGATCCGGCGTTTCGTAAGCCGATTAGTCGCAATCCGATAAATCGGGACCAAATCTAATGCCGAACGTTGTGCCTGCGGCGCAATGCGCGCCGCTCATGACTGAGCGGGCATAGCTTTCTGAACTTGAGCTGATCCGAGCATTTGAGGCTTGCATGAAGGAGATGAAAGCCAAACCTGGAATTTTCACGGCGAATCTCAATTCGGCGAGAGGGAGGTGTTTTCCGGTCTTCCTTGCCATCGCAAGGCCGACGGCCTGATGTTTGCTGATAATATTCTCTGCGCGTCGGCGCCCGCGCATTCGTAGACAAAACCAAAAATGCCTCCGTGGAGACATTCCCGAGCTGGCGGGAATCCTGGAGGCACTTTTCTATATTGACTTAACCGACTTAACTTGCACACGCGGCGAACGCCTTTTGTGAACCGCGATATATCGTTTTGCGATTCAGACAATTTCGGGGCGGCTTTAATTGGCCGCCGACTTTATTTTGCGTCCGGCAGCTCCGTGCAAATCTAAAATCCAAGGACATGCCCAATGCCGCTCCTGCGGCACAAAAAGCCATGTCCTTAACCGCGAACTTGGTGCCATCTTCCCGCCAATAATGGTGCCCAGCCCATGGCTTTGGCCGCAGCGGACAAAAAAGACCTCCGCCCTCATTCCGGCAGCCCGGCCATGCATCATGAAAAACGCCATTGCGTCCGGGGTTCCGGCGCAATACGCCATGGCCACGGCCCGGGAGCAGCGCAGCCGCGCATGCCGGTGGCCGGACCCCTTTTCGGTCCCCTCGGATGAAAACCGCCCTCAATGCCTGCCTGATCGCCGGACTGGTGATGGCCTGCGGCCGCGCGCAGGCAGCACCCTGCCCACGACCGGATGCACTCGGCACCGCGCGCACCATCGTGGTCGATGCCCAAACGACCCCACGCGTCGGACTGAAGAGCTTTCCGCAAACCCTGCCGCTCAACGACAAGGAAGTGGTACTGACCTTCGACGACGGTCCCTTGCCCGCGACCACCGGCAAGGTGCTCGCCGCCCTGTCGGCCGAATGCGTGCAGGCAACCTTCTTCGTGGTCGGCCGCAACGCCCAGTCCTCGCCCCAGATGCTGAAGGCCATGGTCCGGCAAGGCCACAGCATCGGCAACCACACATGGTCGCACCCGAGGCTGGACCATCTCGGCAAGGCGAAGGCGTTCGCCGACATCGACAAGGGATTTGCCGCCATCGACGCCGCGCTCGCCCCGGCCAAGCCCGGCGCGGTGCGGCTGTTCCGGTTTCCGTTCTTCGCCTCGACACCGGCGCTGCTGGACGAGATGGAAGCGCGCGGCGCGGTGGTGTTCGGCGCGGATTTTTGGGCGAGCGACTGGCTGAAGATGACGCCGCAGCAGGAACTGGACCTGCTGACCACGCGGCTGGCCCATGCCCGCAAGGGCATCATTCTGCTGCACGACACCAAGTACCAGACCGCCGCGATGCTTCCGGCCTTCCTGCGCTACCTGAAAGAGAACGGCTACAAGGTGGTGCATGTGGTGCCCGCGGGCGATGCCAGCCTCATCCACCCCGCCAAAGACGGCGCCGATTAACCTGCCTTTCACCGGGGCGATCCACCCTGTTCCGACTCTGACAAATCCGCTACGGCCATTCCATGCGCTCCCTCGTTCTCCGCTCCGCCACCGCCCTGCTCGTGCTGACCGCCGCGCCGCTTGCGCGCGCCGCCGACTGCCCCGGCCATCCCGACGCCCTCGGCACCTCGCGCACGCTGGTGGTCGATCCCACCGAGCACCCGCGCATCGGGACGATGCAATATCCGGAAACGCTGCCGCTCAACGATCATGAGGTGGTGCTGACCTTCGACGACGGCCCGCTGCCGAAGCACACCAGGCCGATCCTCGACATCCTCGCCGCGCAATGCGTCAAGGCGACGTTCTTCATCGTCGGGCAGATGGCAAACACCTATCCGCAGGAATTGCGCGACATCCGCGACGCGGGCCACACCATCGGCACGCACACCCAGCACCATCCGCTGCGGATGAACCGGATGTCGATCGAGCAGAACAAAGCCGAGATCGACGAAGGCATCGCCTCGAGCGCCGCAGCCCTCGGCGACCCCACGCAGGTCGCGCCATTCCTGCGCATTCCCGGCCTGTTGCGCTCACGCGAGGTCGAAGACTATCTGACCTCCAAGGGCATCCAGACCTGGAGCGCGGATTTCCCCGCCGACGACTGGCACCGCATCTCGCCCGCGCGCGTGACGCAACTCGCGATCAGCCGCCTCGAGGCCAAGGGTCGCGGCGTGCTGCTGCTGCACGACATTCAGGCCCGCACCGAAAAGGCGCTGCCGAACATTTTGCGCGAACTGAAAGCGCGCGGTTATCGCATCGTCCATGTCGTGCCCGCGACCAAGGATATGCCGAAGACGCCGACCGCGCCGTGGCAATGGCGGCTGCATCCGGTCGAGCCTGTGCTCGCGGCGGCCGACGGAATGCGCTTCCGGTTCGCGCCCCAGCCGGTTCACGCAACCGGCAAGGCCGGAATCATGGCCGCGATTCCCGCGATCCGCCAGACGGCGGCGCGCAAGGGCGACATCGGCGCCTTGTGGTGGAACGAGAATGCGGACGCCAGCGCGCAGGACGCGGCCGCGGCGCTGCTCTCGTCGTCCCCGGCCTCGTTCCAGTTCGGCGAGGACGCCCCCAAATCGTCCTATCTCAAGGCCGCCTCGGCGCTGCCACGGGAATAGAACCCGCCAAAGGCCCGTTTCGCGCGGCAGCTTTTCCATCGACTGTGGCCCCCGTGCATCTGTTGCCGGGGGCCCGCTCTCATTAGGCTTTCCGTCAGGTCGTATATTTGCCGGGATGGAGCCAGGTGACTCGCCTCGTTCTGATGCTTGTCTGTCTCATGGCCGGGAGCGCGCCACTCGCGGCGCAATCCGTCACGCCTGCCGCGCCTGTCCCCTCCCTCGAAACCCTCGCCCGCATGAGCGGCACGCCGGACATTCCCGGCCTCAACATGGTCTGGCTGGTGCCGTGGGGCGACCGCGCCGACGCCAACATCTGGCACAACATCGTCGTCCACCGCACCGAAGGCCCGCCCGGCTCGGCCCATCGCAGTGCGTTGCGTCAGGCGCAAGATCCCGAAGGGCGCGGCGCGACGATCTGGGTGGAGACGGACGGCACCGTCTATTGGGCCGTCGGCGAATGGGCGACGCCCAAGCATGTGAGGCTCGGCGGCAATCGCGACGACAACCGCTATATCGACAATCGCGACACTTTCCGTCTCATGCCTAACAACAATTCGATCGGCGTGGAATTCACCGGCAACTACCCCAACGTCCGCAAGCCGGTGACGCAAGCGCAAATCGAGGCTTGGCGGATTCTCGTCCGCGTCTTGCAGGCGCGCTACGGCATCCCCACCGACCGCATCTTCGCGCACAACTGGATCGACTATAAGGATCACCGCTACTGCGAAGGCTGCGAGCTCGCCACGATGGCACGCGCGCAAGGCAACGAGATCGCATTGCAGGACAAGACCCGCTGACAGCGACGACGTTCTCGATAGCGACGCTCACAAAGCAGATCGGAAAATTCCGACTGCAAGCGAAAAACGCATCGGAAAAATCCTAGTTGCAGAAACGCCTGCGACAACACCGCAAAGCGCATCGCTTTACGCAACGATACACCAAACTTACAGTCGGCGTGTCTCTTCAAGAGAGATGCCGTTTCAGCCAAGTGCTGACAGCGAGCCGCACAAGGAAATCGAGGAAACAAACATGTCCGATCATGATCCCTTCACCGGCCAACGTTTTTCATTGTCCCGCAGGGACGCACTGCTTGGCTCCGCCGCGCTCGCCGCCGCAGCCGCCATGCCGAAAGCAGGCTGGGCCGCGGCCGATTCCTCCGCCCTTGCACGCTCGACGAAGGGCATGGTGACGAGCCCGCACGAACTCGCGACACGCTCCGGCCTCGAAGTTTTGCAAAACGGCGGCAACGCCATCGAGGCCGCCATCGCCATCGCCGCGACGCTGGCCGTGACCTATCCGCATTTCTGCGGGCTTGGCGGCGATTCCTTCATGGTCCTCAGCGACCGCAACGGCAATGTGCGTACCCTGTCCGGCATTGGACAGGCCGCGGCCAACCCGCCCGACTACAAGGATTCGATCCCGATCCGCGGCCCGCAATCGGCACTCACCACGGCAGCGGCTGTCGACACCTGGGATCAGGCTTTCGATTTCAGCCGCAAGGCATGGGGCGGCAAGCAAAGCTGGGAATCACTGTTCAAGCGACCGATCGAATACGCGCGGGCCGGTTTTCCAGTCACGCCGTCGCAGAAATTCTGGCAGAGCTTCGAGGAAAAGAACCTCAAGGACTGGCCGGACATCCAGCGCATCTTCATGCCGAACGGGAAAATCCCCGAAGCCGGCGAGAAGCTCGTCCAACCGCAGCTTGCGGACTCGCTGGAGATGCTCGCGAAGAACGGCGGCCGCGACTTCTACGAAGGCAAGCTCGCCGAGAAGATCGCTGCCGGCCTCAAGGCGATGGGTTCTCCACTGACCGCGACCGACCTCGCCCGCTGCCGGGCGCGAGACGAGGCGCCGCTCCGTGTCAAATATCGCGGCGGCGAACTCTTGGGCATCCGGCCACCCACTCAGGGCATCACCACGCTCGAAATCATGGGCATCCTCGATCGTTTCGATCTTTCGAAATATGCCGAGGGCAGCGCGGACCATTACCATCTGATGGTCGAGGCCGTGAAACCGGCCTTCATCGACCGCAACCTGATCGGCGATCCGGAGTTCGTCGATGTGCCGGTGAACTTTCTGCTCTCGAAGGAGAATCTCGACGCACACGCCAGGGCGATCGATATCGCAAAGGCCGCGCCGTGGCCGCACGTTTTCAAGAAGGCCGACACCGTCTACATCGGCGCAACCGATTCACAGGGCAACTGCGTCAGCATGCTCCAGACCGTTTATTACGACTGGGGCAGCGGCTTCGTCGCGGGCGACACCGGCATTCTGTGGCACAATCGCGGCGCCTCGTTCCGAATCGATCCCAAGAGTCCGAACCGGCTCGAACCCGGCAAGCGGCCGTTCCATACGCTCAATCCGGGCATCTATCTCAAGGGCGGCAAGCCGCGGATTCTCTACGGGACGCAAGGCGCCGACGGTCAGCCGCAAACGCTCGCCGCCATCCTGACGCGCCTCATCGACTACAACATGGACCCGCTGACCGCGCTGGCGCGGCCGCGCTTCCTGCTCGGCAAGACTTTCTCCGACGCCCGCGATAGCCTGAAGCTCGAGCAGGATGCTGGAGAAGCCGTGTTTAAGGAATTGGCCGCGCGCGGACACGAGATCAGTCCGATTCCGGCTCAAAGCCAGCTGGCGGGCCACCCCGGCGCGATCCGCATCGGCGACGACGGCACGATCACCGGTGCGCACGATCCGCGCAGCGATGGCCGCGCACTCGGGCTGTGACGGCTTTCATGCCGGATTGAACGAAGCTGCGGCGGCAGCATTCCCGCTTCCGCCGCAGCCCATAAAAAATGACCAACCCGTGGGGGTTGGTCAGGTGGGGTAGAAGTACTCGGTCAGATCAATATTTGGCCAAAGACTATCCGGCCAACAATCGAAGACACGGGTTTGGCCGCGCCTTCGATCACGGTTTTCAGTTGAAGAGCTTCATCGCATTGATCAGCGTCTGGCTGACGCCCGCGAGGAGAGGAATTCCCACGAAGCCCCATGCCAATATCAGCGAAACGGGGCTGGTCTTGTGTTCGGCTTGTTCCATATCAGATCCCTTGAATTGATCGGCCGCGACGATTCTGGCTGGACCGACGGATGACGTGAGCATCGATGGTCGGGATGTGAGCAGCCCGGTTTGAACCGCTCGCCTCCTTGATGGCCGCCTAGCCTCTGGCGGGCACGCCGTCGGGCGCCGTCTCCTTGGCGCCCGCTGCGTTCTTCATGTGATATTTCCTGTCCACGGCCTTCACGAGAGAGTTGGCGATGAAGCCGATCACCAGCAGGCCAGCCATGATGTACATGGTGGTGTTGTAGGCCTGCGCCTTCGGCACGCCATGCGTGACGTTGTACTCACGCAGATAGTTGACGATCACCGGACCCGCGACACCTGCCGCCGACCATGCGGTGAGCAGAATGCCGTGGATGGCGCCGACATATCGCGTACCGAACAGGTCACGCAGAT
>Ga0153956_1002113_pt1 | contig 15380 bp, 15 predicted proteins | sample TSFL040MetaG_FD_104704 | JGI IMG/M metagenome (GOLD analysis project Ga0153956, IMG submission 104704) | Attine ant fungus gardens microbial communities from Florida, USA - TSFL040 MetaG | ecosystem: Host-associated > Fungi > Mycelium > Unclassified | place: USA: Florida, Wekiwa Springs... | reverse complement strand
TTCCGTTGCGATTGTTGAAGCAGACGGCACGCCGATCACGGGAACAGGACCCACAGGACCACCCACAGCATAGAATTCCGCCGTATGATTGTGGCCATGCAGCACGAGTTCTGCCCCCGCTTCGGCGATGACTGCGCGTAGTTCTGCGCGATCGTCCAGGGCCTTGCGATCGGGGGCCAGCCCCTCCCCGATAGGATGGTGGATCAGCACAATACGGAAAAGCCCTCGCGCACCCAGTTCCGCCAGCCTCGCTTTGAGCTTGGCAATCTGTTCGGCGCCGACCCGCCCACTTGCCTGAAACAAGCGCGTGGGTACGGCTGTGTTGACGCCAATGAGCGCAACCGAACCCCGCACGCGAACAAATGGAAATTCCGCGTTCCCATCGTCGCCTTGCATCCAGCGCGCCCAACGGGAAGGCCCCTCGCCCGGTGCCAGAGCGACAAGGCGATCGTGATTGCCCGGAATGAGCGTGACACTTTCCGGCGGTCCAAGTCGCTCAAGCCACGCAAACGAACGATCGAACTCGTCCGCCAGCGACAGGTTCGTCACATCGCCCGTGACCGCAACATGATCAGGATGATGCGCTGACAGGTCTGCAATGAGCCGGTCGAGAACTTCCGGCCGATGGATATGGCGTCGCTTGGTTTGCCATGAAATGCGGCTGAACAGGCGCTTCGAAAAGACATCGCGCCATGGCAGCGGCGCCTCTCTCATCGGAAGATGCAGATCCGAAAGATGGGCAAGACGGAAAGTGGCACTTCCAGGCACGTTCATCATATATCCGCACGTGATTGGCGTGACAGCAGCCACTTCATTGTGAAGCCGCGAGCCGCATAGTATAGCAATATTGCCGAAACTTAATCATCCCGTTTCCTGAAGCTTCTTAACCGCCGCGCTTTGACGCGCACGGATCGCAATGCCGAAACTCGCCCTCGTCCGCAATCCCAACAGCCTTCGCAATCGCGCAAATCGCGATGGATTCCGCCAGCGCGCGTCCGATGCGCTTGGCGATTTTTTCGTCGAAGCAGATGCGCCGGAAGACTTGGCCGCAATCCTGCGCGAATTCGCGCGGCGCGAGGTTGGGCTTCTGGCGATCGACGGCGGTGACGGCACAATACACAAGATCTTGACCGCTCTGCCCGATGCGTTCGGCGGCCAGCCGCCGCAAATCGCGATTTTGCCTTCCGGCAATACGAACCTTGTCGCCTCGGATGTGGGCTGCCGAAAACCCGGCGCTGAAACATTGATGCGGCTCGTCGATGTCGCGTCCGGCGTAGAGCCGGCCAAACACATCCGCAAGCGCGCTTCGCTGGACGTGCATTGGCCGGACAATGCAAATCCACCGGCGCGCGGCATGTTCCTGGGTGCGGCCGCGTTCACGCGAGGCATCGATTTCGCGCATGGTCGCCGTTACGTGAAATCCGTCACGCACCATTCTGCCGTTGCAGGCGCTATCTTTGCCTCGGTGGCAAAAGCTTATAGCGGCCGTGCCGAATGGTTTGCAGGCGATCCCATGACGATAGCGCCTTTTGTGAACGGCGTGCCCCGCTCCAACGCGCGCACAAACAACCGCTTCATATTTCTGGCGACGACACTGCATAGGATGAGCTTCGGCTTGTGGCCGTTCTGGGGAACCCTTGACGCGCCGATCCGGTATGTGGACGTGGACGCGCATCCCAAGCGTCTGCTGGGTGCGTTGTTCTCCGTCTTGCGGGGACGCGCACCCGACTGGCTGCGCGAGGCAAGCGACTACCACAGCGGCAGCGCCGATACGATCTTGCTTGAGCTCAACCACCGCTTCGTTCTCGATGGAGAAACCTTCGAGCCTGGGCCTTCTGGCAAAGTGGAATTGCGCAGCGGCCGGGTTCTTGATTTCGTGGCGGTATGAGCGAAGCGCTGACCGAACTGATTGCCGCTGAAACTGCACGCGACATTCCCGTGCCCGTCCGTGCGTTCACGGCGGCGCTAGCAGAAGAAACAAACGGCGAGACGGCCGCCGTCCTTTTCTACGGTTCGAATCTACGAACCGGTGATCTCGATGGCGTGCTCGATTTCTACGTTTTGATCGACGATCTCAAGGCTTGGCGCGGCAGCACCACCGCCACGATGGCCAACCGGATGCTGCCACCCAATGTTGAGTATCGCGAATACGAAACCGGACGGCTGTCCTTGCGCGCCAAAGTGGCGGTGATGACGCCTCGCCAATTCGCAGCGGCGACGCGGTTTACGAGCTATGACACAACAATATGGGCAAGGTTCTCCCAACCCTCGGCGATCGCCTGGGTCCGTAATGAAAGCGAGCGCGCAAATGTGGTTTCCCTACTGGCAGGTGCTGTGACGACGGCGGCGCGTTGGGCCGCCTTGCTTGGACCAGAACGTGGAGCGGCAGGCGACTACTGGCGGGCGCTCTACGCCGCAACCTATGCCGCCGAACTACGTGTCGAACGCAACTCGCGATCGGATGAGATCGTCGCGCATGCCATCGACCGTTACACCCGTCTCCTTGAACCCGCGTGGCAAACGGCGCGCATTGAATTCACACACGAGGTGAGCGATCTCAGACCGCAATTCAGCCCGGGGGAACGCAAACGTGCGCGACATGCCTGGACGGCCCGACGCCTGTTCGGAAAGCCATTAAATATCGCGCGCCTGATGAAAGCGGCTTTCACCTTCAAGGGCGGAGCGGCTTATCTGGCATGGAAAATCGAGCGTCATACAAAAACGCCGCTCGACTTGACGCCGTGGCAGAAGCGGCACCCGATCCTCGCCGCTCCACGCGTGCTGTGGCGGCTGTGGCGGCAAAACCTGCTGCACTGAAACTGGGCTTATTCGCCGGCGATAAGCGCTTCGCTGTCTGCCGCGTGATACGGGATGAGCCCCAAAGCGCGGCCAACATGTGCGAACAAGGCGATGGCATGGTCAATCTGTTGCGGCGAGTGCGCAGCGCTAACGCTTGAGCGAAGAAGCGCAAGACCATTGGGCGTCGCGGGCGGCAGGCTCACATTAGTGTAGAGACCGGCCTTCAAAAGATTGGTCCAGAACACTGACGCTGTTTCCGCATCCGGCATGATGGCAGAGACAACCGGACTCAGCTCGGGGCCGACGCGGAATCCGAGACGCGCCAAACCTTCATAGAAGCGTTCGGCGTTCTGCATTAACTTTTCGCGCAGTTGCGGTCGTGTGCTCACTTGATGAAGGGCTTCGGTGGTCGCGGCGATAATGGCGGGCGGCAACGATGCGGTGAACATATAGGGGCGGCATGCGACACGCAGAATGTCGAACCCTTCCATATCGCTTACACAGAAGCCGCCAACACCCGCCAAACTCTTCGAGAAGGTGCCGACGATGAAATCGACATCGGCTTCCACGCCCTGCGCTTCGGCGAGGCCGCGGCCTGTTTCGCCCAGCACACCCATGGAGTGGGCTTCATCGACGACGAGGTATGCACCCCATTCGCGTTTCACATCGACGAATTCGCGCAACGGCGCTGTATCGCCCAGCATCGAATAGATGCCTTCGACGACGATGACCTTGTCGCCCGGAACATCGGCCAGACGGTGCAGACGCTTGTGCAGATCGTCCGGATCGTTGTGACGGAAGCGCGTAACCTGCGCATGGCCAAGGCGGGAGCCGTCGTAAATGCTCGCATGCGAATCCGCGTCGAGCAGCAAATGATCGTTCTTACCCGCGAGGGTCGACAACATGCCCAGATTGGCCTGGTAGCCGGTCGAGAACACCATCGCGTGCTTGCGGCCGTAGAAGCCGGCGAGCGCCCGCTCAAGCTGCTTATGGCCACCATAGCTGCCGTTCGCGATGCGCGACCCGGTTGTGCCGGTGCCGAAATCTCGCGTCGCCTCAACCGCCTTCCTGATGACGGCGGGATCGTAGGTGAGGCCAAGATAGTTGTTTGTGCCAAGCAACAGAACGCGCCGGTCTCCGAGCATGGCTTCCGTCGGCGAAAGCACGCGATCGAAGGTAACGTTGAATGGATTGGCGCCGATACTTTCCAGCGTGGCGTACTGCGCGGACAACGCCGCGAATTTTTCGAGTAGAGACATCGATCAGGCCCTGCCCTTTAAATCGCGGACGGTGGTCACCAGGTCGCCGATGTTTTCCACTTCAGCAATCCGGTCGAGCGGGACCGAAATGTCGAGCCGATCCTCGATCTCCATCACGAAGTCCATAACCGCCACGGAATCGAGGCCGAGATCGCGTACGATGTTGGTCTGGTCCGAGAGTTCGACAGGTTTCGGCAGAGAAGCGCGCAGCGTCTCGAACACGACTCCCCGAATATCGTCGACAGAACTTTCCATAAGCCCCTTCACCGATCACGCCGGACACACCTCGTATCGGTCTGGCCCCAGACAGCCCGATATGGGTAACACTTTGGTAATGCGCCGGAACTCAAACGTCACAAATGCATTGATAAACGGTAATATGGGGAGGCGCTACCCCGTAAAGCATTCTCACGCCAGCCATTTTGCCGCCTTGTACCACGCTACGGTTTCCGGGAATCCGCGCAATATCCCAATGTTTTCTTGGTAAAGCGCGGGAGGGAGAGCCTCTTCCGGGGGAACCGACCAGTCCGGATGGAGCAGCTCGCGGGCTTTCCCGACGGTGAATATAGGTGCGGTACCCCGTAAAGCACCCCACCAACTCGAGACTTTCCCAGCACCCAACAAAAGGGCGGCAGGTATCGGCAGAAATCTTGGATGTCCGCCCATCGCCACGGCGGCTTCGGTCAGCAGTTCCCGCAACGTGTACCCATCCGGCCTGACATCGGCGAGCGTATACAACCCCGCTTTGCCCTCGCCCATCGCGAGCCGCGCAAGGACATCTGCCGCGGTGGCGACGTGAATGATGGCGGCCCGGCCTTTACCAAAAACAGGCAGGATCGGCTGCGCGGCTGCCTTGAAAATCGCCAGTGTTTCGCGATCCCAGGGACCATAGATCGCCGGTGGCCGCACGATCAGCAACCGGTCAGAGGCCTCGGCGAAAACGGCGCGCGCCGCGTCCTCGCCCGCCCGTTTGCTGGCTGCGTAGTCGGAAAGCTGCGGCTCGCGCGCCGCCAGTGATGAAATAGCGATGAAGCGCGCTACCGGCGCGTGTCGGCGCGCGGCTTCGGTGATGGCGTGCGTACCGTCGCGATTGGTGCGCATAAACTGCGCACGATTACGTGCCTTGATCAGGCCTGCGCCATGAACGATCGCGTCTGCGCCGGTGACGAGGCGTTCGAGTGCTTTGGGGTCTTGGAGATCACCCGGCACCACGTCGAGCGAAATATCTCGCCACAATTCGTGAACGGGATCGCGGCGCGCAAGAATGCGCACGCGAGCATTTTTCCGCGCCAGTGCCGCAACAAGATGAAGCCCGAGAAATCCCGTCGCGCCCGTTACGGCCACGACGCGTGCGCTGCTCATTCGGAAACGGCCGCCACCGGCTCGCCTGAAAACGTGCCGGCCAGGTACAACGCGCGCGCGCGGCTGCGACTCAACTTGCCGGATGAGGTTTGCGGCAAACTATGACGCGGCACCAAGACGATCTTCGCTTCGACGCCGTGACGCGCGCGATAGATATTGGCGATCTCGGTCGCGAGTGCATCACGCTCGGCCTGATCGCGTTTGCCGCATTCCACGAGCGCGATGATTTCTTCGTCCACGTCCCCTTCGATGGAGAAGACGGCGACGTCACCGCTGCGAAGACCGGTCGCCTCCGCCTCCGCAGTCCATTCGAGATCCTGCGGCCAGATATTACGGCCGTTGACGATGATAAGGTCCTTGGCGCGGCCGGTGATGACGATCTGACCATCGACGAGATAGCCAAGGTCGCCTGTGTCGAGCCACCCATCATAGGTCATCGCGCGCGCGGTTTCTTCGGGCGCATTGAAATACCCCGTCATGAGACTGGGGCCGCGCACAAAAATTCGGCCGACGCGCCGGTCGTGCAGTGGGCGTTCGTTCTCGCCGCGCACTTCCAATTCATGGTCCGGGAGGACTTGGCCGCAGAGTACAAAGTCGCGCGGCCGGGCTGCACTCTTATCGGCCGGCACCGCATGGTGCTCGCTTTCGAGGATGGTGTTGTCGACCGTGTCGTAGCGCATGCCTTGTCCAAGCGGCGAGAATGTCAACGCAAGCGTGGCTTCCGCCATGCCATAGCTCGGCAAAAATGCCTTGGCGTCAAACCCGCAAGGCCCAAACCGTTCGGCAAAACGCGCAAGCACGTTGGGACGGATCATGTCGCCGCCGATACCCGCACCCCGCCAACGCGAAAGATCAAGCCCCTCGGTGGACAGGCTCTCCGCACGACGCGCACACAACTCGTAGCCAAAGGAAGGGCTGAATGAGAGCGTCGCGTTGTTCCGCGTGATGAGGTGAAGCCAGATGAACGGACGGCGCGCGAATTCCCGCGTGGGGATGATGTCCACGGACATCTGGCATGCCATCGGTGTCAGCAGAAATCCGACAAGACCCATATCGTGATAAAACGGAAGCCAGGATATGCCGCGATCGCCGTCGATGATTTGAAGACCGTGAAGACCGGTGTAGTGGGCGTTCGCCATAAAGGCGCGCTGTGTCACTGCCACACCGAGAGGAAAGCGCGTGCTTCCCGACGAAAACTGCAAGTAGCTGAGACTATCGGGTTTCTGCTCCGGCAAATCGCCAGTCGTCGGGTTCACCGTATCGAGCACGGCAAGCGTGCCGCACAATTTGAGACCAAGACCATTGGCGGCTTCGCCGAGCCAGCTTTCAAACATGGCCGGACCGAACACGGCTGACGCCTGTGCGCTTTCGATCATACGGCGGAGATGCGCGATGTACCCATCCTTTCCGCCAAACGCGGCTGGAAGCGGCATGGGAGCCGGAACGAGACATGCATATTGGCAAGCAAAAAAGGCTCGCGCGAAATCGCCATCACTTTCTGCGATAAGGCCAACGCGGTCGCCCGGTTTCAGCCCCGCGCCAAGCAATCGGCGAGCAAGCGCAACCGCCTCTTCGCGCAGAACGCTATACGGAATTTTCTCGGTGAGTTCGCCTTTGCCCGAAAAGAAATTGATGCCCGTCGGCCCGCCCGCCGCGTAGTCCAACGCCTCGGAGATCGTGCCGAAATCCGCAAACCGGCGCGGAAGTCCGGGATGATTGGACGGGGTTGGCTCTGTCATGTGCTCCGGGCGATCAATGACCCGCTTCATGAAGGAACGGTCATTTGTCGTCGGGTATCAGAGGCCCGCCCGGGTGGCAACTCCCATGCGCCGATGGCCTTAACGTCATTATGGTTGCTCGCGGCGGGAAAGCCCAAAAATGCGCAAGACCGCTGCCAGCTGGATGAAAAACAGGAGCACCATTGCCGCCACCGTCGCGTAGCCCGCTCCCAGCAGTCCAAAATGCTTCAGCCCAAGAAACAGTGCCGGAAGATAAAGAACAGTGACGAATGCGCGCGTGACGAAAGCAGTTGTCGCCCGCCCGGTGGAAATCAAGAACGGTTCGAGTGGCAATGCCCAAATGCCGATGGCCGCTGAGCCCACAAGCCACGTCATCACCGGCGCCGCCCCGGCAAAATCTTCGCCCAACGCCACACGCAGTGCCCACCTGCCGCCAAATGCCGCCACGAGAAGAAGCAAAGTCGCCAGCGCGCCACCGGACAATGCGACCTGCATTACCAGATGGTAGAGCGCCTTCGTGTTCCTCAGCGCCCAAAGACGCGCAAGCTCTGGATATAGCGCTGGCATAACGAGTCGTGTCGGCTTCACGATCGCCGTGGCGACCTGACGTGCGATGCGATAGAGCGCGGCCGCGGATGGTCCCAGAAACCACCCTGATGACAGCGTGCCGATATGCGTGAAGGCGAGTTGCAGCGTTCCAGTGAAGTTCGTCGTGAGGCAAAAGCGCCAGATGCCCGGCAGTTCACGCGTGGTGCCACGCGCGCTCCATTGAAAACCATCCAAATATTTCCGCCGGTTCAGTTCGCGCCACGCGAAGTATACGCGGCAAGCGAACGACAGCATGCTGGCGACATACCAGACGACAAGAAACGCGATGAGACCGCCGCCCGCGAAGTACGCCATCACCGCCCCAATCAGGCGCACGGCTGCCTGCGCATTGTCTTGAATCGCTATGAGGTCGAAACGGTCAACGAGACGCAAAACGCCCGTCGCAGTCGCAGCCACCATCCAAACCACCGACGTCGTGTAAAGAAGCGCTAGGGGTGTCACGTCAGCCGGCCAACCGAGCTGAACGCCGAACAGAAGAACGCCAGCGGTCCCTACGCAGAGCCCGGCGATCGCACCGATGCCATCGAGCATCAGGCTGAAATTCAATACACGCTGGAAGACGGAGAGCCTGCCCTCCTGTAGCGGACGCGTGCCGTAGTGCAGAACAACCTGCCAGCTCTGGAACTCGACAATGTCGGAGACGGCGTTGGCGAAAGCGTAGATCAGCGTGAGAACCCCGAACTCGCGCAAGCCGAGCGCGCGTGCCGCGAGCGCCGTCGTCGCGAGGCCCAATACCGCCGTCGCCGCCTTTCCGCCCAGAAGGATCGACGCATTGGCCAGCACGCGCCGGTAAAGGCCATGGGGCCGGTCGGTCTCTGCGGGCGCTGGCTCAGTGTTAACGGTCACGATCGATCCCAGTCAGCGTTGATGCGGCCTTGAAACCGGAAAGAATGCCGCATATCGCTCAACAAACGCCTCGATATGCGGGGCCGATTGGCGGTAAGCAAGGCCATGAAGGGAATAATCCTCTGCGCGGGTCAGGGCTCCCGCCTGCTACCGCTTACGCTCGAAATCCCGAAATGCCTCGTAAAGGTGCAGGGACAGGAAATCCTGCAGCATCAGATCATGGCGCTGCACGCCGCCGGAATCCAGAAAGCGGTGGTCGTGATCGGCTACCGTCACCAGCAGGTTTTGGCGTTTCTGGATCGCACGCTGCCGATTGACGTCATCCCGGTTTTCAACCCGTTCTGGTCCGTCGCCAGCAGCATCGGGAGCGTCTGGGTTGCGCGTGAACATCTGGCTGAATCGTTCTGCCTCATGAACGGCGACACGATATTCGATTCCGCCGTGGTCGCCGGAGCTGTGCAGCGCGCCAAGCCCGGCGTGAACTTGCTTGTCGAGCAGACATCCGATCCCGAATTTGACGACATGCGCGTTCATGTCGAAGCAGGTCGCGTACTCGCCGTTTCCAAAACCCTGTTACCGGAGCAGACGACACATCGTTCTCTTGGCGTCATCATTTCCACCGGGCACGATGGCCGTTACCTGCGCGCGCTGGACGACGTCATCAGCGTCTCGGGCGGCCAGAATGCATTCCATCATGCCATCGTCGACAGGTTGGCAGGCTCCACCGGCGTGACACCGATCGTGCGCGATGCCGGCATCTGGCAGGAGATCGACCGGCCCGAAGACATCGAACGCTGGACAAAGGTGCATCGCGAGAAAGCGCGATGAGCGTCGCCTTTCTGTTTCTCGGCGAGACGTTGTTGATCCCCCACATGTTTCCCATCGTCGAAGCATTGACGCGGGCTGAGCCGAATCTCGACATTGAACTGTGGGTCAGCACGTCGATGCATGAGGCGCTTCTGGGCGGCTGGATCCAGGTGCTGAAGTCCAAGAAAATCCGCATATTCCGCGCGCCGGGTTTCCGCAGAGTAGCGGCGACGGATGGGCGCAATCCTGAGATTCCCACCAAGCTGCCGATGTTGCTGCGACTTCTTCCGCATCTGTCGCGGGTGCCGGTCGTGGTGTGTGCCGAACGGACGAGCCTTTGGTTGCCGATGCTTTTCCCGCTCAAAACGCGGTTCATCCAGACCAAGCATGGTGTCGGTTCCATGAGCGTTCGCGGGGACCGCCGTCGCAAATCCGCCTGGCGAACGCTGGTGCCAAGCGCGCGCGAATACCAGACCTATGTGGAACACGGCATCGATCCGGATCGCGTCTTGGTGACGGGTTACGTGAAAGCTTCCTTCCATCAGCGGACACACACCGTGCCGCCATTCCAGGAGCAGCGGCCCATCCTTCTCTACACGCCGCATTGGCAGCGGCATCGTTCATCCTGGTGGGATTGGGGACCGGAGATCGTGCGCCGCATCATCGCCGAAGGACGCTACAATCTCATCTTCGCGCCGCACCAGCGGTTGGTCGAAGATGCGCCGGAGCTTCGCAAATTTTGCGCCGATCTTCGCAACCGGACGGACGTGCATTGCGATCTGGACAGCTTTGCGATGGTGGACGGCAGCTACACCGCCGCCGCAGACATCTATCTGGGCGACACATCGAGCCAGGTTCTGGAATTCCTGATGCGGCCGCGGCCTTGCGTGTTTCTCAATTCCTGGCGGGCGGACTGGCAGAACGATCCGTCTTACGCAATGTGGATATGCGGCGACGTGGTGTCGAAGCTCGACGATGTTCTGCCGGCTCTCGCCCGCATTCCGGAAAAGCAGACGCATTATGCACCCATCCAGGCGGCGTACGCGGCCGACTGGCTGGGCGACACCAGCGGTGCGGCGCCGGCGCGGGCGGCGGCGGAGATCCTTAACGCCCTGCGCCGATAGCGTAACCGGGGCCGGATAGGCTATCGGTGCGCCATGCAAAGCGATCCGGCAAAACCAGCGATAATACCAATCGGTGCGAACACGACGCCGATCTGGGGCATGATGAATGAAGAACGTCTGCGCCGGATCGCGGTGGCGCAAGGCTTTCCCTTCAAAGGCGACGCCACCGGCCACGCCATCCTCGTCAACCTCGCCTTTGCTTTCGATCCGGTGTGGCTGACGTATCTGGGCAACAAGCCCGGCACGGAGATGACGCGCGGGGGAATCCCGGTACTGGCGCATGTCGGCGACGGACAACGCGCGCTCGTCACGGCGGCGATGATGAACGATGCAGCGCTGCCTCCCAATTCCGGGCTTCAGGAGATTCCGGCGGAAGCGGAAGGCGGCATTCTCAACGAAGCGCTGCGCAAGCGGGAGAAGCCGTTCGCGGAACGCCTGACGCCACAGAACGTGCCGCTGATCGAGCGGGCGAGTTACACCGGCGCTTACAAGGGCGTGACCGATCTTCTCACCAAATATCTCTGGCCCGAATGGGCGTTCTGGCTCACCAAATTGGCGGCACGGATCGGGATGTCGCCGAACATGGTGACGGCGACGGGCACTGTGCTCTGCATCATCGCGACGATCGCGTTCTGGTATGGCTGGTTCTGGACGGGGCTCGCGACCGGCCTGTTCTTCATGGTGCTCGACACCGTGGACGGCAAGCTGGCGCGCTGCACCATCACCTCCTCCGCGCTCGGCAATGCGTGGGATCACGGCATCGACCTGGTGCATCCGCCGATCTGGTGGTGGGCCTGGGCGACGGGATGCGCGGCTTACGGAACGCCGCTCAGCAACAAGATGTTCTGGATCGTCATCGGCACGATGCTGTTCGGCTATGTCGCGCAACGGCTGATCGAGGGCGCGTTCATCCTGCGCTTCGGGATGCACATCCATGTCTGGCAGCGCTTCGACAGCGACTTCCGGCTCGTCACCGCGCGACGCAATCCGAACATGGCGATCCTGTTCGTCTTCCTGCTCGTGATGCGGCCCGATTGGGGGATCGTCGCGGTCGCGGCGTGGACAGCGATCTCGCTCGTCGTGCATCTGGTCCGGCTGTTCCAGGCCATGATCGCCAAGGCACGCGGACAATCGATCGTGAGCTGGCTGGCGTAAGTACAGGTTGGCCTGCCACCCGAAGCTGCGCGATGTCAGGTGGTCTGCCTACGCCAAGGCTTCGGCAGACACACCACCCTTCGCTGCTGCGCAGCGCAGGGTGGTGGGCGGTGACGGGCTCGAACCGCCGACCCTCTCCGTGTAAAGGAGACGCTCTACCAACTGAGCTAACCGCCCTTGAGGCGCGGCTTATAGAGCGCGCCTGCGTGTGGCTCAATGCGGGGTTCTTTAAGCGCAAACGCTGGCCCCGCGACCTTTCTCAGCCGCGACGCCAGCGCCCAAATCTCAAAAGAGAGATTACGTGTTCAGCGAGTCCTTGAGCTGCTTGCCCGGGCGGAAGCGTGGCTGCTTGGACGGCTTGATGGTGATCTCTTCGCCGGTCTGCGGATTGCGGCCCTTGCCGCCCGCGCGGCTGGCGACCACGAACACGCCAAAGCCCGTGAGGCGGACTTCGTCGCCGGCCTTCAGCGCCTCGGTGATGAGGTCGAACACGCCATCGACAGCTTTGGCCGAGGTGTTCTTGTCGAGGCCGGAATGGTCGGCGAGTTTCTGGATCAGGTCGTTCTTATTCACGAAGGCCTCCCGAGTTGGGTCGAATCCCAAGGTTTCCGGACTTTAGGGCGGCTTTCCCGCCCCCGCCAAGCCCACAAACCCACGATTTCCAAGGATTCCGGGGAGTAACCCGCCAGCCGCCCCCGCGTTCCCATAAAAGAAAGGCCCTGTAGATCGTTGATCCACAAGGCCTTTCGGTCTTTCGCTACACGGCAGGCCCTAGGAGAGCCGTTTCCAGGCCAACCAATAAGCACTTTCGCTTCAACCTCCCCGGTTTCCATGCGGCCCGCGCAACTAGCCATATCGGGCCTTGCACGGGACGCGCGGGCTGCCCGCAAGCTGGCGCCCTTACCTGTCTGTTCTTGCGATGGATCTAAGTCGTCATGGCTGCCCCTCGTCAGAATAGAACATATAGAGAACAATTAGGACTGAGGCAAGCAACTTAGGAATATTTATTAAATTGACTCTATTCTATATTTCAGGAATTTATGAAGTATGGATACGCAAACCGCCGTCAAACAGCTTTCCGCTCTCGCGCAGGATGCGCGCCTCGAAGTTTTCCGTCTGCTCGTGAAAGCAGGGCCGGACGGCATGGCAGCAGGCGAAATCGCTCGCGCGCTTTCGACAGCTCCGAACACCATGTCCCAACAACTTCTCATCTTGTCGAACGCGGGCCTGATCCGTGCGCGGCGCGAGGGACGCTCGATCATCTATTCCGTCGATTTCGACTCGATGAGCGGCCTGCTCGTCTTTCTCACCGAAGATTGCTGCGGCGGACGCCCGGAAGTCTGCGCGCCGCTTGCTGCTGTCGCCAAACGCTGTTGCTGAAGGAGCAAACCATGAAGCGCCTGCACATTCATATTGCGGTGGACGATCTGGAAAAGTCTGTCGGCTTTTATTCGACATTATTCGCGAGCGAACCTTCGGTGCGCAAGGGCGACTATGCGAAATGGATGCTGGACGATCCGTGTGTGAATCTCGCGATTTCGCAGCGTGAGCGCGCGGCGGGCGTGGATCATCTCGGCATCCAGACCGACACGGATGCGGAATTGCGCGAGCTTGCGGAACGCTTAAAGGCAGCAGGCGAAAAAACACGCGATCAGGAAGCAACGACGTGCTGCTACGCGCAATCGAACAAGGCATGGGTGGACGATCCGTCCGGCGTGAAGTGGGAGACATTCTTCACCTTCGGCGAAGCGACAGCCTATGGCGAAGACGAACCCGCCAACGAAACCGTTACGCAATCCTGTTGCGCACCGAAACAGGCGTGCTGCGCATGAGAAATGAACAGCCGGACCGTCCATACAACGTGCTGTTTCTTTGCACGGGCAATTCGGCGCGTTCGATTCTGGCCGAAGCGCTTCTCAACAAGATCGGCAAGGGAAAGTTCGCTGCCTATTCGGCGGGCTCCATGCCGAAAGGTAAGGTCAATCCGAATGCAATCGCCCTGTTGCGACGCCTCGACTTTCCAACGGTAGATTTCCGTTCCAAAAGCTGGGACGAGTTCGCGCAGGCCGATGCGCCGAAAATGGATTTTGTGTTCACCGTTTGCGACAATGCCGCGAACGAGGTCTGCCCTATTTGGCCTGGCCAACCGATGACCGCGCATTGGGGCGTTCCCGATCCCGCTGCCGTGGAAGGCAGCGAAGCCCATATCACGCAAGCATTCCGCGATGCGCTCATGGCTCTGCAACGCAGGATCGAACTCTTCGTCAATCTGCCGGTTTCATCGCTGGACAGAATGTCTCTGAAGAATCGCCTGGATCAGATCGGCAAAACGGCAGATGCGAAAGCCTCTGCGTGAATCCACCCTCGCTTGCGCGGCGGCTGAGTGCGGAGGCGTTGGGAACGGCGCTGCTCCTTACCGCGGTGGTTGGCTCCGGCGTGATGGCGGAGCGGCTGGCAAACGGCAATGACGCGATCGCCCTGCTCTGCAACACCGTGGCAACGGGTGCGGCGCTTGTCGTTCTCATCACCGTATTCGCGCCGCTATCCGGTGCGCATTTCAATCCGGCGGTCACGCTGTATTTCGCCCTGCGCCGTGAGATCGGCATGCGCGATGCGATGCTCTATGCCGCGGTACAGATCGCAGCCGCGATTGCCGGCATCTGGCTTGCGCACACCATGTTCGCCATGCAGATCATCGAAACTTCCGAGAAGCTGCGGGACGGCGCATCACAATGGCTGTCGGAGTTCGTGGCGACATTCGGCCTTCTGCTTACGATTGCCGGATGCGCGCGCAAGCCGGACACGACGCCCGCTTTGGTGGGGCTTTATATTTCAGCCGCCTATTGGTTCACAGCCTCCACATCTTTTGCCAATCCTGCCGTGACCATTGCTCGATCAATGACGGACAGCTTCGCCGGGATCGCGCCAGCCAATGTTGCTGCTTTCATTGCCTCGCAGCTTCTTGCTGCCAGCGCCGCCGCATTTTCTCTAAAGTGGCTTTTCTTCGAAGAAGCATAAAAAAAAAGCCCGGAGATTTCTCTCCGGGCTTTTGTTCCTTATCGAAGATGGGTCACCCGGACTGTTCGCGAGCAAGCTCGCCGGGTGATGACATCTCTTAGTGCGTGACCACCGCGTCGGACGCCGGAGCAACCGTGGCGGCAGGGACCACCGCTTCCGGTTCGGCCCAGTCGATCGCTTCAGGCATGCGCACCAGCGCGACCTTCAGCACATCTTCCACCGTCTTCACCGGGATGATCTTCATGCCGGACTTCACGTTGTCGGGGACCTCCGCAAGATCCTTCTCGTTCTCCGCGGGGATCAGCACCGTGGTGATGCCGGCCCGCAGCGCCGCGAGAAGTTTCTCCTTCAATCCGCCGATCGGCAACGCGCGGCCACGCAAGGTGACCTCGCCCGTCATCGCCACATCGCGGCGCACCGGAATGCCGGTGATGACCGAGATGATGGATGTCGCCATCGCAAGACCGGCGGATGGACCGTCCTTCGGTGTCGCGCCTTCGGGAACGTGGACGTGGATGTCCTTGGTCTCGAAGGTCGGCGGCTTGATGCCGAAGCTCGTCGCCTTGGAACGCACGAAGCTGCGCGCCGCGTCGATGGATTCCTTCATCACATCGCCGAGCTTGCCCGTGGTCTGCATGCGGCCCTTGCCGGGCAGCATGACG
>Ga0153956_1002112_pt1 | contig 15386 bp, 14 predicted proteins | sample TSFL040MetaG_FD_104704 | JGI IMG/M metagenome (GOLD analysis project Ga0153956, IMG submission 104704) | Attine ant fungus gardens microbial communities from Florida, USA - TSFL040 MetaG | ecosystem: Host-associated > Fungi > Mycelium > Unclassified | place: USA: Florida, Wekiwa Springs... | reverse complement strand
TCCGGCGATATCCTGTTCGAGGGCAAGTCGATCAATTCGCTGCAGACCTATCAGCGCGCGCGGATCGGCATCGGCCGAACCTTCCAGATCATGCGGCCGTTTCCGGGCCTGTCGGTGCTCGATAACGTCGCGGTCGGTGCGTTGTTCGGTCATGGCGGCGGCGAATCGCAATTGTCACGTGCGCGCGAGATGGCGCGGGCGCAACTCGATTTCGTCGGCCTCGGCGCATTCGTCGACCAGCGCGCGGATGAACTCGGCGGTCCGGGCCGCAAGCGGCTGGAATTGGCCAAGGCGCTCGCGATGCAGCCCAAGGTGCTGCTGTGCGACGAGGTGATGGCGGGTCTCAACCACGTCGAGATCGACGAGGTGATCGACGTGATCCGCAAGGTGCGCGACGAGGGCATCAGCATTCTCGTCATCGAGCACGTCATCAAAGCGATCAAGAGCCTGTCCGACCGGCTCATGGTGCTGCACCACGGCGAGAAGATCGCCGACGGCGATCCGGACACGGTTCTTTCCAATCAGGCTGTTGTCGAAGCCTATCTCGGCAAGAGGCGGGCATGACGATGGCGGCGGTTGTGGACAAGAAAGATGTGATGCTGAGCGTGCGCGGCGTCAGCGGCGGCTATGGCGGCATGCCGGTGCTCAATGATGTTTCGCTCGATGTGTATCCGGCGGAGATCGTGGCGCTGGTCGGCAGCAATGGTGCCGGCAAGACCACGCTGCTGCGCGCGTTGTCGCGCGTTCTGGCCTGCACGGGCGAGATCATCCTCGACGGCAAGGACCTCGTGCCGATGACGTCGGATCAGGCGTTCGGCGCCGGTCTTGTCCAGGTGCCGGAAGGGCGGCAGTTGTTCGACCGCATGACGGTGCAGGATAATCTCCTGATGGGCGCGTTCCAGCGCAGGGACAAGGCCGGGATCGCGCGCGATCTTGAGAAGATGTACACGTTGTTTCCGAAACTGTCGGAGCGCCGCCGCCAGCTTGCTGGCAGCATGTCCGGCGGCGAACAGCAGATGTGCGCGATGGCGCGCAGCCTGATGGCGGCGCCGAAACTTCTGATGATCGACGAGATGAGCCTTGGTCTTGCGCCGGTGATTGCCGAGCAGTTGATGGACGTGCTGGCGTCGATCCGCAATAACGGCGTGACCGTGCTGCTGGTCGAGCAGGACATCCATCTGGCGTTGTCGGGCGCGGATCGCGGCTATGTCATGGAGACGGGCCGCATCGTTCACAGCGGCACGGCGAAGGACTTGATCGACGATCCGCAGGTCCGCAAGGCGTATCTCGGGCTTTAGTCCACGCAGAGTTCGCGCGCCGTTAAGCTATCGGCGCGTCGCTATCCAACAGTTGCCACGGTTAGGGTATAACGCCGGGAGCAATCGCTTCCGGCGATCCTTGGCTTTTGTGGAAAATGATTGAATATCAATCGGATAGATTGTCCGTTGCGCCGATGATGGACTGGACGGACCGGCATTGCCGCGTCTTTCATCGTGCGCTGACGCGCCGGGCGAAGCTGTACACCGAGATGCTGACGACCGGCGCTGTAATCCACGGCGACCGCGCGCGGCTGCTTGGCTATGACGTCTGCGAGCATCCGGTCGCGCTGCAACTCGGCGGCTCCAATCCGGGCGATCTCGCCGAGAGTGCGAAGATCGGCGAGGGGTTCGGCTACGACGAGATCAATCTCAATGTCGGCTGTCCGTCGGACCGCGTGCAGGATGGCCGCTTCGGCGCCTGCCTGATGGCGACACCGCAACTGGTCGGCGAATGCGTCGCCGCGATGAAGGCTGCGGTGCGCGTGCCGGTGACGGTGAAGTGCCGCATCGGCATCGACAATCAGGACCCGGAGCATGCGCTCGACGCGCTGACGCAAAGCGTGGTGACGGCGGGCGCGGATGCGTTGATCGTGCACGCCCGCAAGGCGTGGCTCGAAGGCCTGTCTCCGAAAGAGAACAGGGATATCCCGCCGCTCGATTATGATCGCGTCTATCGTCTGAAAGCGGCGATGCCGGATGTCGCGATCTCGATCAACGGCGGCATTACTTCCATTGAGCAGGCGAAGACTCATCTGCGGCATGTCGATGGTGTGATGATGGGCCGCGCCGCCTATCAGGAGCCGTGGCGGCTGCTCGCGGTCGATCCCGAGCTGTTCGGCGCGCCGGCGCCGCATGCTTCGATGCACGAAGCGATCGAGTCGCTGTTTCCCTATATCGAGAAAGAACGTGCGCGCGGCATGCGGCTGCACGCGATCACGCGTCACATGGTCGGTGCGTTTCACGGCATTCCCGGCGCGCGGGCTTTCCGCCGGGCGCTCGCGGAGACGTGCGTGAAGCCTGATGCGGGCGTGGCGCAGTTGCGCGATGCGCTGAAGCTGGTTGCGACAGGTGAAGTCGTAGCCGCCTGATTACGGATAGCCGCGCAGCAGCAGTCTATCGGCGCGGACTTCCCAGCTTTCCAGCCTGTTGAGGAAGCTCATGCCGAGCAGGTTGGTTTTCAGCTTGCCGCGCGGCACCACAAGTGCGGGCACCGACAGTTCGACGAGTTTTCCCACCGCCATCCGGTCGAGCGTGACGCGCGCCGCGCGGACATAGCCGCCCGCGGTCTCGACCTCGACATCGTAAGCGGCGAGATCGAGCGGCAGCCCCGCGGCCTTGGCGGTCTCATAAGTCAGCACCACGGATGTCGCGCCGGTGTCGATCACCATCGGCGTCACGACGCCGTTGATCTTGGCGCGCAGCGCGAATTCGCCGTTCTGCGAGCGGGAAATCTGCACGTTGCGCGTCTGGCGCGCGGCGTATTGGTTGAGCGAGGTACGGACGAAATGCTTCATGTGGTCGAGCGTGGCCGGTTGTGCGGCCAGCGTCGCGCCTGCGGCGGTCACGAGCAAAGCGAGAATGAGAGAGAAGCGTGTCACGTGTGATCGATCCGCGTCAGAATTTATCCCGCTATGACAGGCCGGTGCCCGCATTCATGATCGGCCGCCCGCGCGGCCGGCTTCGTTCGTCGTTGATATCGAATTGATCCGGCTGCAGCGGCGGGCCTTCCGGCATCGGGGCCAGCGCCGCCATCACCCGCTCGGGCGGGAAGGTGATGATGACCTCGGTGCCGATGCGCAGCTTCGATTTCAGCGTGAAGGTGCCGCCGTGCATGTCGATCAGGTTCTTGGCGATCGGCAGACCCAGCCCCGCGCCTTGCTCGGCCGATTTGATGGAATTCGAGCCTTGCCCGAAGGAGGCCAGCACGATCGGGATTTCATCCTCGGGAATGCCCGAACCGGTGTCCTTGACGCTGAGATATTGTCCGCCGGATGCGGTCCATCCGGCTTTCAGCCAGATCTCGCCGCCCTGCGGCGTGAATTTGATGGCGTTGGACAGAAGGTTGAGCACGATCTGGCGCGTGGCGCGCTCGTCGCCCCACAGCTTTGGCATCTCATCCTCGAAGACCTTGTGGATGGTGATGCCGCGGCTCGACGCGCGCAGCTTCAACAGATGATCGCAATCGGCGACCACATGGACGAGCGAGAAGGGCTCTTCGTTCAACTCATAGCGGCCCGCCTCGATGCGTGACAGGTCGAGAATCTCGTTGATGAGGTTGAGAAGGTGCACGCCCGAATTGTGGATGTCGCCGGAATAGTCCTTGTAGGCGGGGACCGCGTGTTCGCCGAAAATCTCGCTTTTCATCACTTCGGAGAAACCGAGAATGGCGTTGAGCGGCGTGCGCAGTTCGTGGCTCATCTGCGCAAGGAAACGCGATTTGGAGACGTTGGCGGCCTCGGCGCGATGCCGCGCCTCGTCGGAGATCGCCTTGGCCTGTTCGAGTTCGCCGATCAGCGCATCTTTTTCGGCACGTGCTTCCAGCGTGGCGAGCGTGGTCGAATGCAGCCTGTGGGCGAGCAAGGCGAAATAGCATTCGGCGGCGGCCGCGAGGGCTGCCAGAATGTAATCGTCGAGCGTTCCGCGCAGCACGAAGTTTGCCGTGATCGCGACGGTCACGGGAATGGTCGATGCGAAAGCCGCGATCGGCAGGCTTGCCGCCAGCATGCTCGACACCGCGACGACGAGCAGCATGAGGAACAGCATCAGCGTGTTCGACACCACGCCGATGTCGGAGGGGTGCACCAGGATCAGCGTCCAGCCGAGGCCGTAGAGCAGGTCAAGCGCGACGAAACGGTGCCGCCATTTGCGAGTGGTCGCAGGGGCCGGCGGCAGGTTCAGGAATTTCGAGCAGAGACGGAGGACGATGGCATGGATCGCCAGAATGCCGATGGTCCAGATTCCTGCATTCAGCGGTGGAATCCAGAGACTGGAGAGCGCGCCAGTGCCGATGACGAGCAGGATCACCACGAGCGATGCGGACAGCCGTGTCTGGGCGTACTGGCGCAGCAGTTCGTGATCGAAGGCCGGGCGGGTGCCGCTGGATGACGTCAAGCGGTCGCGGGCTTCTCTCACGCGCTGGGCAGCCACGCGCCGCGTCCTTGCAGGCGCAGCGGCCGCGCTATCGGCCGGAGAGGGCACGAGATCACTCATCGACAAACAAATTCCCGGTACGCACAGGTCACGGATTTTCCCGCCTCTAGTTCTGGCGGGAAAACCTTAAGAGGGACCTTAAAGACCAATTTAATCAGGTTAACGAAGGATGAATTTTGTGCCCTGTCCGTCACCGTCATACCAGCGTGGCCGTGCGGATCAGGTCGCCGTCGAATGATCGGAAGCCGAGCGGCTGATGAGATCGACCCGCCGGATGGCCGGAATATCGTTCAGACGGTTCTTGAAGTCGGCGATATCCTGCGAGGACACCTTGTTGAGGAGGACGAGGATTTCGTCGTTGCCCTCGTCGCCGTTGCGGCTTTCCACCACGAAGCGTTTGATCTGGCTGACCCGCAGCGACAGCGTCTGGCGCAATTCCTCCGGAGAAAGCGCGCCGCGTTCCGCCGTGATCTTGAAATGGACGGTCTGGTTGCGGGCGCGATAGGCCTCTTCCAGCGGCTTCACGCCAGCGAGGATGATCAGGATCAGGATGGTGGAGGCGGTGCCCGCGAAGTAGAGGCCGCCGCCGATGGCGAGCCCGATGGCCGCGACGGTCCAGATGCTGGCCGCGGTGGTCAGTCCCTTGATGATCTCGCCGCGCGCCAGGATCGAGCCTGCGCCGAGGAAGCCGATGCCCGAGACGACCTGCGCGGCGACGCGGGAGGGGTCCAGGACGGTGTGGTCCTGCTCCAGCACCCCGGCAAAGCCGTAAGCCGACACGATCATGATCAGGCACGAACCGACGCACACCAGCATGTGGGTGCGGATTCCGGCGGCCCAAAGCAGGCGCTCACGCTCGAACCCCACCATGCTGCCGAGAGCGGCAGCGGCGGCCAACCGGAGAAGGATTTCGACGTTGCTGATCATCGGCCCTCCATTGTGTTGGAAGGGTTAATGAAAGATCGGAACGAGCCAATACACAAGAGCGGCGACGGTCGCCGCGGCCGGGATGGTGATGATCCAGGCAACCACGATGGAGCTTGCGATATTCCAGCGCACGGCGGACAGGCGCCGCGCCGAGCCAACGCCGACGATGGCGCCGGTGATGGTGTGGGTGGTCGAAACCGGAACGCCGAGCGCGGTCGCCGCGAACAGCGTCAGCGCGCCGCCGGTTTCCGCGCAGAAACCCTGCATTGGATTGAGGTGGGTAATGCGGCTGCCCATGGTGCGCACGATCCGCCAGCCGCCCATCAGGGTGCCGAGCGCCATCGCCGCCTGGCAGGACAGCACGACCCAGAGCGGGACATGAAAATGGTCACCGCCATAGCCCTGGGAGAACAGCAGGATCGCGATGATGCCCATGGTCTTTTGGGCGTCGTTGCCGCCGTGGCCGAGCGAATAGAGCGAGGCGGAGCCGAATTGCAGGATGCGGAAGGCGCTATCCACCATGAAGGGCGTCGAGCGCGCTGAGCACCACGCCACGATGATGATCAGAACGAGGGCCAGGACGAAGCCGAGCATCGGCGAGAGGAAAATCGCCAGGATGGTTTTGGTCAGGCCCGACCATTCCAGGGCGGCGAAGCCGGCTTTCGCAAGCCCCGCGCCGACCAGCCCGCCGATCAGGGCATGCGAGCTGGAGGAGGGAATGGCCGCCGCCCAGGTGATGAGATTCCACACGATCGCGCCCATCAGGGCGGCGAAGATCACATGCGGATCGACGATGCCGGGATCGATGATGCCGGTCCCCAGCGTTTCGGCGACGTGGAGGCCGAAAAAGAAAAACGCGATGAAGTTGAAGAAGGCTGCCCACAGCACCGCGAATTGCGGTTTCAGCACCCGTGTGGAGACGATGGTGGCGATGGAGTTCGCCGCATCGTGCAGGCCGTTGAGAAAATCGAACAGCAGCGCGACCGCAATCAGGCCGATCAGAAGTTGAGGCGTGAGTGAAGCGGTCACAAGGCTATCCGTTCAGACCTGTTCAATCACGATGCTGTTGATTTCGTTGGCAACGTCGTCGAAGCGGTCCGCCACCTTCTCGAGATGGTCGTAGATTTCGGCGCCGACGATGTAGTCCATGGCGTTGCCGTCGCGATGCTTGAGGAACAGCTTCTTCAGGCCGAGATCGTGCAGGTCGTCCACCTTGCCTTCGAGCCGGGTCAGTTCTTCCGTGATCGAGGAGAGCGTGGCGACGTTGGGGCCGATCGATTGCAGCAGGGGCAGGGCGCGGACCACGAGTTCGGCGCAATGCTGGATGATGGCGCCCATCTCCTGCATCGGCTGGTCGAATTCCTTGACCTCGAACAGCCGCACCGTTTTCGCGGTCTGCTGCATCTGGTCGATGGCGTCGTCCATCGCGGCGATGAGGTTCTTGATGTCGCCGCGGTCGAAGGGGGTGATGAAAGAGCGCCGGATCGCCATCATCACCTCGCGGGTGATGTTGTCGGCCTCGTTTTCATACTGGTTGATCTTGTCGCAGTGGAATTCGATTTCGGCCCCGCCGCGCAGCATGCCCTGAAGGGCTTCGGCCCCATCGACGAGAGTCCGGGAATGTTTGGCAAATAGCTCAAAGAACGAATGTTCTTTTGGCATCAATGCCTTGAACCAACGCATGAAAGTGTTCCCGTGATCGGATTGTGTGAACCTTTTATGTCATTTTCGCCATTTGGCGCAGAATTTTCCGCGTCAAAAATCTTCATCCACCGCTTTAAGGCGGATCAATTTTACGCCGGTTTGGCTGAAAAATGCCCTTGGAGCAGCGGTGGTGCCTCCCGGGGCGGGGTGGTATGACCGTCCCGCTCGCAGGCGGCGGAAGGCCCCGCCATTTTGGGGAAAACCCCTGCGATCAGGCTGTCAGGAGACCCGACGTGAGCGTGACAAAAGACGACGTTTTGAACAGTTTGGCCAAGATTCAAACCCCCCGGGGGGTGCCGCTCCCGGCCGCGCAAGTCCTGTCCGAGATCACGGCGACCGACGGCAAGGTGTTTTTCTCCCTGACGGTGGATGCGGCGGAAGCCCCCGCCTGGGAAGCGATCCGGGCTCAGGCGGAAGGGACGGTGCGCGCCCTTCCGGGAGTCCAGACGGTGATGGTCGCCCTGACGGCCGAGCGGCGGCCGGGCTCGGGTCCGGCGGGTGGCGTCAAGCCGATGGCGTCGCACCAGCACGGCGCGGGCGCGAATTCGCCGATGAGCAAGCAGAAGGCCATTCCCGGCATCAAGGCGATCATCGCGGTGGCCTCGGGCAAGGGCGGGGTCGGCAAATCCACCACCGCGCTCAATCTTGCGCTCGGCCTGCGCGACCTCGGGCTGAAGGTGGGGCTGCTCGATGCCGATATCTATGGGCCGTCCGTGCCGAGGCTGACGGGCCTCAAGGAGATGCCGAAGCTTACCGACGACAAGAAGATGATCCCGCTGCAGCGCTTCGGCCTGCCGCTGATGTCGATCGGATTTCTGGTGGCGGAAGAAACCGCGATGGTCTGGCGCGGCCCGATGATCCAGTCGGCGATCAAGCAGATGCTTCAGGATGTCGCCTGGGGCGAACTCGACCTCTTGGTGGTGGACATGCCGCCGGGCACCGGCGACGCCCAGCTGTCGCTTGCCCAGCAGGTGCCACTGGCGGGCGCGGTCATCGTCTCGACGCCGCAGGACCTCGCTTTGATCGATGCGCGGCGCGGAATCACGATGTTCAAGAAGGTCGATGTTCCCACCCTCGGGATTGTCGAAAACATGAGCTATTTCCTGTGCCCGCACTGCAATGGGCGATCCGATATTTTCGGGCATGGCGGTGCGCGTCATGAAGCGGAGCGGGTGGGTGTCCCATTCCTGGGCGAAATTCCGCTCGATATCGCCATTCGCGAAGGGTCGGATGCGGGACGTCCGGTGATGGAAACCGACCCGGCCGGCAAGCATGCGGAAATCTATCGTGCCATCGCGGGCAAGATCAAAAGCGAACTGAAGCTGGCCGTTGCCTGACAGGCGATGCCTCGCATGCGACCTTGTAATTAGTGTCGCTGTACGACTTGTCGCGTTTTGAACTTGAAAGTTCCATGCTAGACGGCAAGTTTAGCCCGACTCGAGGGTCTGCCACAGGGAGGTAGGAGTACATGAAGCGTCGCGATTTTCTCAAAGTAACGGCTGCGGGCGCGGCAACGGCGGCTGTTGCTTCGCCGGCGATTGCCCAATCGTCGCCTGAAATCAAATGGCGGTTGACGTCCAGCTTCCCCAAATCGCTGGATACGATCTATGGCGCTGCCGAGCTGATGTCGAAGCAGGTCGCCGAAATGACCGACAACAAGTTTCAGATTCAGGTGTTCGCCGCCGGCGAAGTCGTCCCGGGTCTGCAGGCGCTGGACGCCACCTCGAACGGCACCGTCGAGATGTGTCATACGGCGACCTACTACTACGTCGGCAAGGACCCGACCTTCGCGATCTACGCGGCCGTTCCGTTCGGCCTCAATGCGCGCATGCAGAACTCCTGGTGGTACCAGGGCGGCGGCGAGCAGCTCGGCAACGAGTTCTTCAAGAAGCACAACGTTATCGGTCATCCCTGCGGCAACACCGGCACCCAGATGGGCGGCTGGTTCCGCAAGGAGATCAAGACCGTTGCCGACCTGCAGGGCCTGAAGATGCGCATCGCGGGCGTTGCCGGACAGGTGATGGCGAAGCTCGGCGTCGTGCCGCAGCAGCTCGCGGGCGGCGACATCTATCCATCGCTGGAAAAGGGCACCATCGACGCGGCCGAATGGATCGGTCCGTATGACGATGAAAAGCTCGGCTTCAACAAGGTCGCGCCGTACTATTACTATCCCGGTTTCTGGGAAGGCGGCCTGACGGTCCACACGCTCACCAACCTTGAGAAGTGGAACTCGCTGCCGAAGAACTATCAGGCCGTTCTGGCAAACGCGACTGCCCACGCCAACACGTTGATGAATGCACGCTACGACATGCTGAACCCCGGCGCGCTCAAGCGCTTGGTCGCGGGCGGCACGCAGCTTCGTCCGTTCAGCAACGAAGTGCTTGAGGCCGCCTTGAAGGCGACCAACGCACTGTGGGCCGAAATCTCGGCGACGAATGCCGATTTCAAGAAGTCGATCGACGCCATGCAGGCGTTCCGCGGCGACTCATATCTCTGGTGGCAGGTTGCCGAATACACCTTCGACAGCTTCCAGATCAGGTCGCGTACCCGCGGCTGATCGCGCGTATGAAAAACTAAATCGAAGCCCGGCCGCAAGGCCGGGCTTTTTGCTATGCGGGAAGCTCTGCTGCGCCGCACGAGAAGCGTCGCGCACGGCGATAATGCTTTTTTGCCGCGTGCGATTCCGATAGACCCGGTTTCAGTCAGACGGGGGAGTTCCATGAAGCGTCGCGATTTCCTGAAGGTGTTGGCCGCCGGTGCCGCTGGTGCATCCATCGCCGCACCGGCCATCGCCCAATCGATGCCAGTCCTCAAATGGCGGATGACGTCGAGCTTTCCGAAATCGCTCGACACGCTCTATGGCGCGGGCGTGATGATGGCGAAGCAGGTCGCCGAAATGACCGACAACAAATTCCAGATCGAGGTGTTCGCCGCGGGCGAACTCGTTCCGGGCTTGCAGGCGCTCGACGCCGCGGCGAACGGCACCGTCGAGATGAGCCACAGCGTCGCCTATTACTATGTCGGCAAGGACCCGACCTTCGCGATCTATTCCTGCGTGCCGTTCGGGTTGAACGCGCGGATGCAGAATGCGTGGTGGTATCAGGGCGGCGGCGAGCAGCTCGGCAATGCGTTCTTCGAAAAGCATGGCGTGATCGCGCATCCGTGCGGCAACACCAACACCCAGATGGGCGGCTGGTTTCGCAAGGAGATCAAAACGCTTGCCGATCTGCACGGCCTCAAGATGCGGATCGGCGGCATCGCGGGGCAGGTAATGGCGAAGCTCGGCGTCGTGCCGCAGCAGCTTGCGGGCAGCGACATCTATCCGGCGCTGGAAAAAGGCACCATCGACGCAGCCGAGTGGGTCGGACCTTACGACGACGAGAAGCTCGGATTCCAGAAGGTCGCGCCGTTCTATTATTATCCGGGCTTCTGGGAAGGCGGGCCGATGGTCCACGTCTTCACCAATCTGGCGAGGTGGAATGCGCTGCCGAAGACCTATCAGGCGATCGTCGCCAATGCGATGGCGAACGCCAACACCTACATGGCGGCGCGCTACGATGAGCAGAATCCGGCGGCCCTGAAGCGTCTTGTGGCGAGCGGCACGATGTTGCGTCCGTTCAATCAGGATATCATGCAGGCGGCCTTCAAGGCGACGAACGAATTGTGGGCGGACATTTCCGCCAAAAATGCGAGCTTCAAAACCTCGATCGAGGCGATGCAGGCGTTCCGCAATGACGGCTATTTGTGGTGGCAGGTGGCCGAACTGACGTTCGACAATTTCCAGATCCGTTCGCGCCGCGGTTGATGCCACACCCCTGAAATGCAGAAAGCCTGGCTTTGGAGCCAGGCTTTCGTGTTTGGCGGAAGCTACTTGATACTGGGGATTCCAAGATCGAGTTGGGGCATCTCGATTTGCGGGATCTCGATCTTGACGTTGGTGGTGTCCACCTTCGTGGTGTCGATCCAGTAGGTCACCGCGCCCGGCCAGTAGATCACGACGACCACGAGAATGATCTGCATGAACACCCAGGGCATCGCGCCCCAGTAGATGTCGGAGCTTTTCACTTCCGGCGGCGCGATGCCGCGCAGGTAGAACAGCGCGAATCCGAACGGCGGATGCATGAACGAGGTCTGCATGTTCACGCAGAGCAGGACGCCGAACCACACCAGATCGATGCCGAGCTTGCTCGCGACGGGCGCGAGCAGGGGGATGATGATGAAGGCGATCTCGAAGAAGTCGAGGAAGAACGCCAGGAAGAACACGAAGATGTTGACGAAGACCAGGAAGCCGATGGCGCCGCCCGGCAGGCCGGTCAGCATGTGCTCGATCCAGCGTGCGCCGTCCATGCCCTGGAACACCAGGCTGAAGCAGGTCGAGCCGATCAGGATGAACACCACCATCGCGGTGAGGCGCATCGTCGATGTCATGGCCTGTTCGACCAGCGGCCAGCTGAGGCGACGGTGCATCGCGGCGAGCAACATGGCGCCGACCGCGCCCATCGCACCGGCTTCGGTCGGTGTCGCAAGGCCGAGGCCGATGGTGCCGAGTACGAGGAAGATCAGGACGATCGAGGGGATCATGCCCCACAGCACGCGGCTGACGAGCTTCCAGCTCATCGGCTCGCGCGCCGATTCCGGGATCGGCGGCATCGCGTTGGGCCGCATGATCGATAGTACGACGATGTAGCCGAGGAAGATCACGACCTGCAGGATCGAAGGCCCGATCGCGCCGAGATACATGTCGCCGACCGAACGGCCGAGCTGGTCGGCCAGCACGATCAGCACCAGCGACGGCGGAATGAGCTGGGTGATGGTACCGGAGGCCGCGATTACGCCGGTGGCGAGCTTCATGTCGTAGCCGTAGCGCATCATGATCGGCAGCGAGATCACGCCCATCGCGATGACGGATGCTGCAACCGTGCCGGTGATGGCGCCGAGAACCGCGCCGACGAGGATGACCGCATAGGCGAGGCCACCCGGAATTTTTCCGAACAACTGGCCGGTGCCTTCGAGCAGGTCTTCGGCGAGGCCGCATCGCTCGAGGATGGCGCCCATGAAGGTGAAGAACGGAATCGATAGCAGCAGGTCGTTGGAGATGATGCCGTAGAAGCGGAACGGCAGTGCTTGCAGGAAGGACGGATCGAAGTGACCCGTCTCAATTCCGATAATGCCGAAGAACAATCCGACCGCGCCCAGCGAGAACGCAACGGGGAATCCGAGCACCATGAAGCAGATCATGGTGCCGAACATCAAAGGAGGCATGATGCCGTGGGAAAACATCGTCGTCTCTCGCGGCTATTGAAGCGGAGCTTCGTAGTGGGTGTCGATTTTGATTTCGCCCTTCAGGGCGGCAATGCGCTTGGCGAGTTCGGCGAGCCCTTGCAGGAACAGGAGCGCGAAACCGACAGGCAGCAACAGCTTGGCGGGCCACAGGATCAGGCCGCCTGCATTCATCGACATTTCGTTGGTGCGGAATGCGTTCAGGAAGAATGGCCACGTCAGATAGACGAGATAGGCCATCACCGGCAGCAGGAAGCAGACGAAGCCGAACACATCGATCCACAGCCGCGTGCGGTCGGAGACATTGGAGTAGAGCAGGTCGATACGAACATGCTCGTTCAGCCGCAATGTCTGGGCGGCGCCGAGCAGGACGATGCCGCCGAACATGTACCACTGGATTTCCAGCCAGCCGTTGGAGCTGTAGCTGAACAGATAACGGATGATGGCGTTGCCGGCGCTGACCACACAGGCGAGCAGCACAAGCCATTTCGCGATGTAGCCAGCGATATCGCTGGCGCGATCTATCGCGCTCGTGAGTTTAAGGATGTTCACTCTTAGGTCCCCAGATGCCCTCGGTGCCTGTTTCGTGCCCTAAAAGAGCAAGGCAGCCCTGCGAGCATTGCATTGCCGGGAAACAAAACCAGCGCCTCACGCTTCCGTCAATTGGAAGTTTGGAGATACCTGGCTGGGTTGGGAGAGGCTTTTAGCCGCCGGTCACGCTCATATGGCGGCTGACGCTCGGGCCGTTGTGGCGGCGGTCGATCACGAAATCATGGCCCTTGGGCTTCAAACCTATCGCACGATCTATCGTGGCGCTCAGCAGGGCGTCGTCGGCAGACGCGCGTAGCGGCTTGCGCAGGTCGGAGGCATCCTCCTGACCGAGACAGGTATGCAGTGTACCAGTGCAGGTGATGCGAACGCGGTTACAGGATTCACAGAAATTATGCGTTAGGGGCGTGATGAAGCCGAGCTTGCCGCCGGTCTCGCCGACATGGACATAGCGGGCGGGGCCACCGGAGCTTTCAGCCAAGTCGGTCATCGTGAACTGGGTCGCAAGGCGCGAGCGCACCATCGACAGCGGGACGTACTGATCGAGGCGGCCGCCGCTGACGTCGCCCATCGGCATGACCTCGATCAGGGTCATGTCCATGTCCTGATCGTGCGCCCAGCGCATCAGAGACGGAATCTCGTCTTCGTTCATGTTCTTGAGGGCGACGGCGTTGATCTTCACCCGCAGGCCGGCCTTTTGCGCGGCCTTGATTCCAGCGAGCACCTTGTCGATGTCGCCCCATCGGGTGATGGCGCGGAATTTGTCGCGGTCGAGCGTGTCGAGCGACACGTTGATCCGGCGCACGCCGCAATCGGCCAGTTCAGCCGCGTATTTCTCGAGCTGCGAGCCGTTGCTGGTCAGGGTCAGTTCATTCAGGGCGCCGCTCTGCAAGTGGCGCGAGAGCGAGCGGAACAGCGACATCACGTTGCGGCGGACCAGCGGTTCGCCACCGGTCAGGCGCAGCTTGCGGACGCCCTTGGCGATGAAGGTGGAACACAGGCGGTCGAGTTCTTCCAGGCTGAGCAGATCGCTGCGGGGCAGAAAGGTCATGTCCTCGGACATGCAGTAGAAGCAGCGCAGGTCGCAGCGATCCGTCACCGAGACGCGCAGATAGCTGATCGTCCGGCCGAACGGGTCGATCATCGGAGCAGAACCGGTCTTTGTATCCAGAGGAGCGTTCATCATATTCCGCCAATGAAGCTGCCCGTCCGCATGGCCGGGCAACCTCCCTTTATGTAGGCGTTGCAAGGGGCTGGCACAATCGGCCATCCGCCGCAGGCCCTGTCCGGTCAGGCGGGTTTAGTGAACCGGCGGGAATGGCGACAGGCCTGGAGAAGATGGCGCGGCCGCCGCCGCAGGCGCGGGTTCGGCTGCCGCAGGGGCTGACGCCGCTGCCGGCTTCTTTTGGGCTGCTGCCCGTGGCCTGCGCCGGGGCTTCTTCTTGGGCGGCGTGACGGCGACCAGTTCGGCAACGGCCGGGTTCGGATCGAGGACCGGATCGGCCCAGGACTGCTTGACGACCGTGACGTTCACCGTCGCGGGCTCATACTTTTCCAGATTGTAGGTCACGGTGAAATTCTCGGCGGCCGGGACCTGCACGGAACAGGGTGTTTTACACCCTGGGCCAACGGAGGTGGTCGCTTGGGCGCCCGGAGGCGTCGAATCCAGTTGCAGGCTCACCTGCGGCGGCATGGACTTGAACAATTCCGTGGATGACGAGCAGCCCGCAAGGCTAAGCCCTGCTGCAACGATCAGAACGACACGCATGAATATATCCGTCTTTTTGATGTGGCTGGCACACGATCCCCACGGCCAGACGCACGATCCCCGCCGTCGAGCATAGGGGTCGCGGCATATGAGCGCAACCGGACCGCGCGGCATCTTGAGGGACACGGTTAATGCGGTTTCTGAAGATGCTAAATAAAGGTGATCTAGATCAGATGCTTGCGGCTGCAAGCATCTCAGCCACCGTGGCAGGCAGGTCGCGCATGTGGGAGATCAGCCGGTCGGGACCGAGATCCTTCACCGCGATCGGAGTATAGCCGAAATCGACGGCGATGACCGGGACACCAGCCCGTTTGGCCACCCCGATGTCGGGTCCGGAATCGCCGACCATGATCGCAGCGTCGGTCGTGCCGCCCGCACGGGCGATGGTTTGTCGCAGGATGACGGGGTCGGGCTTCTGCACGCCGAACGTATCCGCTCCGCAGATCGCCGCGAATCGTGCGCTCATGTTCAGGTTGTTCAGCAGCCGGTTGGACAGCCATTCGAGCTTGTTGGTGCAGACGGCGAGCCGGTGGCCCCGGCTTGCGAGTTCGTCGAGTGCCGCTTCCGTGCCTTCGAACGGCCGGGTGTGGTCGGTGATGTGGTCGGCGTAGAATGCGATGAAATCGTCGGTCAATGTCGCGACGTGCTCGGGCGTGCTGATGCGGCCCTCGGCCTCTAGCGCCCGTTCG
>Ga0153956_1002110_pt1 | contig 15398 bp, 13 predicted proteins | sample TSFL040MetaG_FD_104704 | JGI IMG/M metagenome (GOLD analysis project Ga0153956, IMG submission 104704) | Attine ant fungus gardens microbial communities from Florida, USA - TSFL040 MetaG | ecosystem: Host-associated > Fungi > Mycelium > Unclassified | place: USA: Florida, Wekiwa Springs... | reverse complement strand
GGCGCTTGCAAATACGGCGTTAAAAACAGGCTCAAAATCCTCATTGATTCCGTATAAACTCCGGTTTTTCGCCCGTTTTTTCCTTGTCTTTGCTGCGCTCGCTACGTTTTTCAGAGGTTCCCTGGGAGAATCGATGCGTAATTATTTTCGAAGTGCGTTTGTGGCGCTGGCCTTGCTGGTGAGCGCCTGCCAACCCGCGCGCCACGAAGAGCCCGCTTCGCCGCTGCCCGCGCATTACGCCGGCGCGACCTTGTACCGCGTGGATGCGAACGCGTCCGTTGTCAGCGTGCATGTCTATAAGGATGGGCCGCTGGCGCGCTTCGGTCACAATCATGCGATCGCGGTACAACAGCTGACGGGCAGTGTGTTCCTGCAGAGGGAGCTGGAGCGCTCCGGATTTGAACTGAGCGCGCCGCTGGCGATGCTGGCGGTGGATCGGCCGGCGGATCGCGCGGCGGCGGGCGCGGACTTTCCCGGCGAACTGCCGCCGGAAGCGATTGCCGGCACCCGCGCCAACATGCTCGGCCCCAAGTTGCTGACGGCCGACCTGTATCCGCTGCTGCAAATGACGGCGGTATCCGTGCGCGGCAAATTGCCCGATTTGACCTGGACGGTACGGGTCAGCTTGCGCGGTATCAGCACCGATGTGGAATTTCCGGCGAAGGTTGTGGTCGATGGCCAGCGCATTACCGCCGACGGCTCGCTGACCCTGTCGCAGAGCCAGCTGGGCCTGGCGCCTTTCAGCGTATTGGGTGGCGGATTGCGTGTGCGTGACGAGATGGAAATTTTCTATCATGTCGTTGCCGTGCGCGATGGGACGGTTGCAAAGTCTTGAGCAGGCCCGGCGATACCCCAATCCAATAACAACCCTGGGATTTGTCCATGAAAATACGTTCAGGCTTTGCCGGCGCCGGCTTGCTCTGTGTTCTGGCATTGGCCGGCTGCTCCCACGCCCCGCGCGCTTCGGATGTGCCGCCCGGGTCGGAGTTTGTCGCCAACATTCTCGACGATGGCACCAAGTTGTTTGTCTTTTCGGTTCCCATGAAGCGCCCGGGCAAAGGCGGCGACGTGCGGCATGAAATGAGTGACGATGACGGCGAGATGCAGCGCTCGCGCCGGGAGGGGCCGCAACATCCCGGCCCACAGGCCTTGCAGGGCATGCTGGCGGAGAACGGCTATTGTCGCGAAGGATACATGGTGCTGGAACAGTACGAGCAACAGCACCGCTACGTCACGCGCGGCGAGTGCCGCGATGGCGCGACCGACGCGGATCGCACGCGGTTTCCGAAACAGAAATAGCGCTTCTTTATTTACTCTTCCGGCTTGAGGGCGCCTTCGATTTTCTGTCCGGTCTTGTCCAGCGCTTGGCCGGTTTTGCTGGCCGCCTTCTTCAGCGCCTTGCCGGTTTTGTCGACGGCTTTGCCGATGGCCTGGCCGGTCTTATCGGCGGCTTTTTCCAAAGCCGCGCCGGTTTTCTGCGCGGTGTGCTTGACCGCCGTTTCGGTTTTGTCGACGACGCCCGCGGCGCCGCCCTGCGATGACTCGGGCTGCGCGCCGGCCCATGTTGTCAGTGGCAACCCCAAAAACAGCAACGGCAACAGACGCGATTTCATGGCTCACCCCGGTGTGACCAACCTGATGCGTTCGATTCTATAAGCTTCTTCCGCGGTCGTGCCACAGTCCGCGACCAACAGCGCCAACTTTCGATGCATCGTCCCGGTGCCCTCCAACAAGGCCTCGGCATGTTGCAGCGGCGTGACAGCCTGCCCAAGGATTTGCGTCGTGAACCGTCTATCGTTTTTCCCATGATGCCCGACCGGAAACGACACACCTCCCAATTTTTCCCGTATCGATTGCGCCGCGCTCGCGATCTGGGTTTCCAGATGCGCGATCTGATCGTTGTAGCCCCGTTCCCGTCGCTGTCGCCGCTCGTGCAATTGCGCCAGCAGCCAGCTGTCCTGCCTGAACCGGTGCAATCTGGGGCCGAGCGCAAACAGGCACGACAGCGCGTGTTGCATGCCTTCGATGTCCTCGGGCGCGCGACCGCTCAGGCGCAAGCCCAGGGCAATGCGTCCGCCCATGATGCTTTCCTGAACGGCCAGTTGCTCCATGATTTTGGTCAGCTGCTGTTGCCTGGATTCGAGCAGGGGGCGCAGCGTGACGTTATCGCAGTGCCCATGCCGGAAGCTGAAGTCATGGCCGGCGGCGAGGACAGGCTGGGCGAGCGTCAGCTCGCGAACCTGATTTTGCAGTCGCGTGTAATCGGCAAGCAGTCGCTGCCGGTCCGGCGTCAGCCGGCGAATCTCATTGACGCAGACATTCAGTTGTTCGGCGGCGTCGTTCAGCGAAAGATCGCGAAGCAGCGCGAGTTCCGGCAAGCGCCAGAAGCGCTCCGCCAGGAACCAGCCGTTGAAATAACGCCGCGCCCGCCGCCGCTGTTGCAGAATTTCCGTGGCATGGTGACAGTAGATTTCAGCCGCGACTGGAGGCCGCCGGCTGGCGCCGGATCGATGCCGGGTCAGTTCCTGGCCGAGCGCGGATGCGGCTTCCAGCAAGGGGGCCGCGTCGCCTTCGTCGCTCATGATGCCTGGCCGGTGTGTGCTGCTGTCCGCTTGCGCCTGATCGATTGCGTGCACCGCGTCGCCGAAATCGTCATTGCCGATGTCGCGGTCGAGATGCTTGAAATAATGCCGGATCAGCGTGGGTAAATCGTCGACGGGCCCCAATGCCATGGCTTGTTCGGCCTGTTGGCGTTCGGCTGCGTCGCGCGCAGTGTCGAGGCGCTGGACAGCGGCCCGCGTTGCTTCCAGAGAGCGATTGCCCGCCACCGCCGCGTGCCAGCGTGCGGCCTCGCGGCGAGTGGCTTCGTCCAGTTGCCACTCGATCGCCCCGATGCGCTGTGCGGCGCGGGCGAAACCAGGATTGGCGAGAGCCAGAAATCGCAAGGCAAAAGGAGCGCCTTGCCGCAAAACGTTTGTACGAGCGTTACGCAATCCCGTGCCGAGCGCGTCTTCGTTTGCCACACAGGTGGCAAGGCGTGCTTTCATCCGATGAATCATTCCGCGAAGACGCAGCGCATTGGGTCTGGACCCAGGGCCGAGAACCGCCGCGAGCAAGCCAGCGCAACTGCGCGCGGACAGGCATTGCAGCATCGGCAGGCCCACGATCAGCTCGTAGTGGCCCGAATAAAAATGTCTGGCGCCGGCCTGTAGTTGCGCGGTGATGGTCGTTCCAGTATCGAGCCTGAGTGAGGCCGGCGCGGGCAGCGACAGGGCTGCCGTCAGTTGGCCGATGAATTCGCTGACGTTCGCATCGGTGTTTTGCGCTGTTTCCTGTATGGCTGGGGCAGCCGCCGGCGGCGGAAGCGGACGCGACAGAGCGGCCAGGCCGATGGCCATTAGCAGCGCGGTGCATAAATAGACTGTCACGCTGAAAAACAGGGGCGGTGCGCTGAGTAAATATGCGAAGTGCCACAGATAGCTGAGCAATACCAATGCGATGCCCAGCAACAGCGCGGTGTAGGGAACGACCAATCCGGCGATTTGCAGGCCGGCGCGCCATAGCGCGCGGCGATACGCGGGGGAGCAGCGCAGATCGAGCGCGGAAAACCAGGGTGTTGCGCGAGTGCCCGCGCTCGCTTGAATGTGGGTGAGCAAACCCAATGCCGAGAGCCGGTCGCTGTATGTCTGCGCGGTGATCCGGTCCACGGCTTTTTTAACCGTGCGCGCACGGCCGGACAGCAGCTGCCGCGCTTGTTGCGGATGCAGGCGCAGGCTCGATTGCAACTGTTGCTCGACCTGTTCCGGGTCGAAGCCGGGACGCAATTGCCCCTGAACGATCACATCGAATTGTTTCGCCATGTCATTAATTTCCGCACTTCAAATGGCAACAAGCATAGAACAATGTTGGCGCGAGGACCTTTGAATAAGCAGAGATGAAGCGCGTTTCCGGTTTATCCGGCAGGGTCTATCGCCAGCAGATTTGAGCGCAGTGCAATTTTGTGAATGGCATCACGCGTGCGCGGGAAAAGTTTTTGAAAGGGATATCCCGTGCGTTGAGCGAGGGGCGCCTGGGTATCGATGTTATGGAAATAAACCGATGTTATAAAAATAAAAAGGCCCGCTGCTGCATGAGCGGGCCGGAAAACTTTGCGTGTTGCCGTTATTGAATCTTGCCGAGGTAATCGCCTTTGCCGATTTCGACGCCGTTGTGACGCAGGATGTTGTAGGCGGTGGTCACGTGGAAATAAAAATTCGGTTTGACGAAGGTCAGCAGATAATCGATGCCGCTGAAGCCCAGCGCGTGACCGCCGATTTTCAAGGTGATTTTGCGTTCCTCGGAACCATCGATCTGCTCCGGCGTGAACGTCTTGAGGTAAGCGATGGTTTTCTGCAGCCGCGCGATCAGTTCCGGCATGGTTTGTTCGTTGTCTTCATAGACCGGCGGCTCCTGCCCCGAGAGGCGCGCCGCGGCGCCTTTGACGCCATCGGTGGCGATGCGAATCTGCGCGGCCAGCGGCAGCATGTCGGGGAACAGGCGGCTGTTGACCAGAATGGTCGGGTCGAATTTTTTGGCTTCGGCGTAAGCCGTGGCTTTTTCGAGCAGGGTGACGAGACTGGTCAGGCCGTGGATGAAAGTGGGCACGGAGGCCTGATACATGGAAATGTTCATCGATTGTTCTCCAGGGAATGTGTGTTGTCGTTGGGAAATTCCGGCTGCTCGTTCAGCCGGCGGGTAATCGGATATTCAAAGGGTGCTGCGTGAGGCCTTCTTGGCTTTTTTCTCGGCGCGTTTTTCCTTGAGGTTTTTTTCGGATTTTCTCTTCGTTTCTTTTTTTGCGTCCATACCCTTGCTCATGGCGATTTCCTCGATTGCGTTCGGAGAACTGTCACACTGAGATCGGCGCGCGGCTCGTGCCGGGGCTGAAAGTCGCGCGCCCTATTGGGCAGCGGCGCGTCCGCGCGGTTCCATCGTGGCACATTTATGTTGCGTAAACATAGTTCATGTCGCGGAGCTAGCGTTCATGTCGCAGCGATATGGTTCATGTCACAGAGATATAGTTCATGTCGCAGAGATATAGTTGCACGACGCCAGGCTCAGGTTTTCCGGCTGTCGGGTTTTGGCGCTGCGCGCGAGCGCTCCGTCGACGAACAGCAACAGCGAGCCTGGCTCGATGCCGGTCCAGCTTTCGTTGTCGGTCAGCGGTTGCGTGGCGATGACGGCCACGCGGTCGCTGCTCGTGGTGACCTTGCTGAAGTCGACGGTCATGTCCTCATCTTTCAGGTGCGCCACGGAAAAAGGCGCCTGGCGCACCAGGTAGGACAGGTTCGTGGCGCAATGCGCCAGCAGAAAGTCACCGTTCGATAACAGGAAATTGAATTCGCCGAAAGCACCGAGGGTTTCGGCCATTTCATGGACGACGTCGAACAGCTGGTCGTGGTTCGGAGCGCCCGCGGGGAAACGCCGGCGCAGGGTTTCCAGAATCAGGCAGAAAGCGCGTTCGCTGTCGGTGGCGCCGACGGGTTTGAAGCTGCCGTCGAGTTCCGGCTCGAAATGCTTGAGATTGCCGTTGTGCGCGAAAATCCAGTAACGGCCCCACAGTTCGCGCTGGAACGGATGGGTGTTTTCCAGCGCGGCGGTGCCTTGGGTCGCCCGGCGGATATGGGCGATGACGTTTTTCGAGCGGATCGGATAGCGGCGCACGGAATCCGCCACCGGCGATTCAATGGAAGCCTGCGCGTCCAGAAACACCCGGCAACCGGGACCCTCGAAAAAGGCGATGCCCCAGCCGTCGCGGTGAATATCGGTGCCACCGCCGCGACGGCGGAAACCTTCAAAGGAAAAACAGATGTCGGTCGGCGTATTGCAGTTCATGCCGAGCAGTTGGCACACGGCGCTCTCCAGAATCAGGCGGGGTTATGGCAGACGGCTTCGATGTTGTAGCCGTCGGGATCGAGAACGAACGCGCCATAGTAGTTGGCGTGATAATGCGGACGCGGTCCGGGCGCGCCGTTGTCGCGACCGCCGGCGGCCAGCGCCTCTTTATGGAAAGCATCGACCAGGGTACGGCTGTCGACTGCGAAGGCAATGTGTACCTTCGGTCCGTTGACCACTCCCTCGCTGATCCAGAAATCGGGCTTGTGCGGCACTCCGAAGCCGGCGACATCGGCATGGCCCGTCACGGATTTCGGAATTTCCATCAGCAATTGATAGCCGATGGCGGCCAGGGTCTTTGAATAGAAGATTTTGCTTTTGGCGAAATCGCCGACGGTGATGCCGGTGTGGTCGATCATGCCTTTCCCTCCGCTTGGGGCGAATCGTTGCGCCCGCCGTTACAGTGCCTTGACCAGGACTTTGGAGTTGCGCTGGAAGTTGTAGAGTTCTTTTTTCTGGGGTGGCAACTGGTCCAGTTCGGCGCGCAGGAAACCGCGCTCCTGAAACCAGTGGCCGGTGCGCGTGGTCAGCACGAAAACGTTTTCCAGGCCGAGGCCGGCCGCCTGGGTTTCCAGCGCGGAGAGCAGGCGTTCGCCGCGGTCGGCGCCGAGATAATCCGGGTGCGTGGCGACGCAGGCGATTTCACCGGTGTGTTGTTCCGGATAAGGATAAAGCGCGGCGCAGGCGATGATCATGCCGTCGCGTTCGAGCACCGTGAAGTGATGGATCTCGTTTTCGAGCAGTTCGCGCGAGCGTTTGACCAGACGGCCCTGGGCCTCCAGCGGACGAATGATTTCCAGGATGCCGCCCACGTCGCCGATGTGCGCCGTGCGAATCTGTTCGTACTGATCGGCGGTGATCAGCGTGCCGGCGCCGTCGCGGGTGAACAGCTCCTGCAACAGCGCCCCGTCTTCCCGGTAGCTGATGAGGTGGCTGCGCTGGACGCCGTGTTCGCAGCTTTGCAGCAATGCCTGCAGCACGCCGAGCAGCTGGGGATCCTTACAGGGTTCGAGCAGGGGCCGCACGTGCCGCAATTCGGCGAAGCGGACCAGCTCGTTCTCGGTGTTGAGCAGGCCGGCGCGTTCGGTAAAGGCGATCAGCTTGTCGGCGCCCAGCGCCACGGCGGTCTGGGTCGCGACGTCTTCGTACGACAGGTTGAACACTTCGCCGGTGGCGGAATAGCCGATCGCGGACAGCAGCACGATGGCGCCGGCCTGCAGCAAGCGGTTCACCGCCTCGGTGTCGATGCGGCGCACTTCGCCGGTGTTGTGGAAATCGACACCGTCCTGGATGCCGAGGGGGCGCGCCATGACGAAGTTGCCGGAGCAGACGCGGATCTGCGCGCCGTACATCGGCGAATTGGACAACCCGGTGGTGAGCAGGGCCTCGATGTGGGCGCGCAGGCTGCCCGACGCGTCCTTCACGCATTCGAGGGTGGCCGCGTCGGTGATGCGCAGGTCGTTATGAAAGTTCGGGGTGATGCCGCGCAGCGCGCAGCGGCTTTCGATCTGCGGTCGCGCGCCATGCACCAGCACCAGGCGCACGCCGAGGCTGTTGAGCAGGGCGATGTCGTGGATGATGTTGGGGAAGTTCGGATGTTCGACCGCATCGCCGCCGAACATCAGCACGAAGGTCTTGCCCCGGTGCTTGTTGATGTACGGCGCGGAGTTGCGGAACCATTTCACATAATCTTTGCTGGTACTGTCCACTGTCGATCGGTTCCTGGAGTGATCATCAACCCAAAGCGGAATGATTCAATCAAATGTCGAATCATTCAACCAGAAGTTGCGGCGGATGGCCGCGCGGTTGTATTCGCGTTGCGGGGCGCTCAGAGGCAGAACCGGCGGATGAGGGTCTTGAGCATATCGATGGCCGGTTGCAGCTGCGCGATTTCCACGTACTCGTCCGGCTGGTGCGCCTGCCGGATGCTGCCCGGGCCGAACACCACGGTGTCCATGCCCAGCTCGCGCAGGAACGGCGCCTCGGTGGCGAAGCCGAGCGCGCCGGCGCTGTGCCCGGTCATCTGCTCGATGGTGCGGACCAGCGGCGAATCGGCGGGTTGTTCGAACGCTTGAATCCCCGGAAACAGCGAGCGCAATTGAATGTTGATCTGGCGTCGCTCCGCCAGCGGCTGGAGTCGCTGCGCGATGGTGTGCCGCAATGCGTTGGCGTCCATGCCCGGCAGCGGGCGCAGATCGAAATGCAGCTCGCATTCGCCGCAGATGCGGTTGGGATTGTCGCCGCCGTGAATGCAGCCGAGGTTGAGCGTCGGCACCTGCACGTGGAACGCGGGATTGCGGTAGCGCTCCTGCAACTGCGCACGGAATTGCAGCAGGTCGGTCATGACCTCGTTCATGGCTTCCAGCGCGTTGTTGCCGAGGCTGGGGTCCGAGGAATGGCCGCTGCGGCCGACGATGGTGATGGATTCCATCATCATGCCTTTATGCAGGCGCGCGGGTTTCAGGTCCGTGGGTTCGCCGATCACCGCGAAGCGGGCCTTGGGCCGGCCCTGGGCCACCAGCTGGCGCGCGCCGTCCATCGACGACTCCTCGTCCGCGGTGGCCAGGATAATGAGGGGCTGTTTGAGTTCCTGCCCGACAAAGGCGCGCGCGGCCTCGATCGCCACCGGGAAAAAGCCTTTCATGTCGGTCGCGCCGAGCCCGTACCAGCGCTGGTCGCGTTCGGTCAGCGTGAAGGGATCGAAGGTCCAGCTGTGCTCGTCGTAGGGCACCGTGTCCGTGTGGCCTGAGAGCACGAGCCCGCCGGGCCCTTGCCCCAGCGTGGCGATCAGATTGGCCTTCTGCGGTTTGCCGGGGCTGCCGGGCTGGGCGGAGATCGGCGCGATTTCCACCGCGAAGCCCAGCGCGTCGAGCCATTGCGCCAGCAGATCGATGACGGCGCGATTGCTCATGTCGAGCCGCGGCGAGCTGCAGCTGACCGATGGCGCCGCCACCAGCGCGTTCAACATGCCGAACAGATCGGGCACCGGGACGGTCATGAGTACGGCTCCATCAGGGTTTGCGGCATTCTAACGCCGGCCGGAAAGCGATCGCAAAGCGCGAAATTTCCGGCGCGCAATTCTCCGGGCAGAGGCCATAATTAGCGCACTCCAAAACGCAGAAGGTTATTCCCATGCCGCAGTCGCAGTCTGGCGTGTTGCCCACTGAACGAGCGCTCGATGGCCGCTGGCTGTTGGATGAGCTGGCGCGCGCGGGCCGTATCGGCGCCGACGATGCCGAACGCATTGCGCGCGCGCCGCGCTTCGGCGACGAGGCCAAGCTGCACGCGGTGGAGTGGATTGCCGCGCAGAAGCCCCAGGACCTGGCCAATCCGGGCAAGTTTTTCAGCGCGGAATCCCTCATGGCCTGGCTCGGCGGCCGCGTGCAGCAGCCGTATTTCCACATCGATCCGCTGAAGATCAACGTGAGCGCGGTCACCGAAGTAATGTCCTTCGCCTTCGCGCAGCGCCATCGCATCCTCGCGGTCGAGGTGACGCCGGAGCGTGTCGTCATCGCCAGCGCCGAGCCCTTCATCAGCGCCTGGGAAATCAACCTGGAACATGTGCTGCGCCGCCCGATCCGGCGCGTGCTGGTGAAACCCTCCGACCTTGACCGCTTCACGGTGGAGTTCTATTCGCTGGCGCGCTCGGTGCGCGGGGCCAGCGGCAAGGAAGGCTCCAAAGCCAGCGCGGCCGTGACCAATTTCGAGCAGTTGCTGGAGCTGGGCAATCTCAAGGATCCGGACGCCAACGATTCGCATATCGTCAACATCGTCGACTGGCTGCTGCAATACGCCTTCGACCAGCGCGCCAGCGATATTCACCTGGAGCCGCGCCGCGAAATCGGCCACGTGCGCTTCCGTATCGACGGCGTGCTCTACAACGTCTACGAGCTGCCGTTTCAGGTGGCGATGGCGGTGATCGCCCGCATCAAGATCCTGGGGCGCATGAATGTCGCGGAAAAACGCCGGCCGCAGGATGGCCGGCTCAAGACCGTCAGCCCCGAGGGCAACGAGGTCGAGCTGCGGCTGTCCACGCTGCCGACCGCGTTTGGCGAAAAAATGGTCATGCGGATTTTCGATCCCGACGTGCTGCTGCGCAGTTTCAAGCAGCTCGGTCTGGAGAGCGACGATTACGAACGCTGGACCGGCATGATCAACAAGCCGCACGGCATCGTGCTGGTGACCGGCCCGACCGGATCGGGCAAGACCACCACGCTGTATTCCAGCCTCAAGCAGCTGGCGACATCCGAGGTCAATGTCTGCACCATCGAAGACCCCATCGAGATGGTGGAGGACGCCTTCAACCAGATGCAGGTGCAGCACAATATCGAGCTGGATTTCGCCAGCGGCGTGCGCGCGCTGCTGCGCCAGGATCCGGACATCATCATGATCGGCGAGATTCGCGACCTGGAAACGGCCGAAATGGCGATCCAGGCCGCGCTGACCGGGCATCTGGTGTTGTCGACGCTGCATACCAACGACGCGCCGTCGGCCATCACCCGCCTGTTGGAGCTCGGCGTTCCCGCGTACCTGATCAAGGCCACGGTGCTGGGGGTGATGGCGCAGCGCCTGGTGCGAACCTTGTGCCCGCACTGCAAGCAGCCGGGACCGCTCGACGCGGCGGCCTGGCAGCAACTGGTCGCCCCCTGGCGCGCCACGGCGCCGAAGATGGGCTATCACCCCAAGGGCTGCCTGGAGTGTCGCAACACCGGTTATTACGGGCGCCAGGGCATCTACGAGATTTTGCTGTTGAGCGAAACCGTGCAGGAGCAGATCACCGAAACCTCCGGGCTCGACGCGATTCGCAAGCAGGGCATGAAGGAGGGGATGCATACCCTGCGGCTGTCCGGTGCGCACAAGATTGCCGCCGGCGACACCACCATCGAAGAAGTGATGCGGGTGGCGCCTCCGACCCAGCACAAGGCGTAGCGCGCATCGCGTCGCGCATTTCTCCGAGATCCCATTCAAGTTCCCGCGCCCGCGGGTCGCCTGAAGTTCTGAATTCCGGGCAGCGAGTCTCGCAGGCGCGCCGTCCTATCTGCTAGGGTAGCCCGGGTTGTAGTGGGCAAACCGTATTGGGCAAAACAGTACTGGGCAAAACACGGAGTTCTTATGACGGCGTCCTGGCATTCGGCGATAGCGGCCCTGCCTTCCCCGCTTCAGCGCGATACCCAAGTGGCCTGCGAACAAGTGCTGGAGGCTTGCGACGCGCCACAGCGCGAGCGTTATGAAGCCTTGCTGGCCGACGCGCTGTTCGCCGGACGACTGATTCAGCTGTTCGCCGGCAGTCCCTTCGCCGCGCAGCTATGCCGGCGCTTTCCCGATTGGCTGCTGAAGCTCCACGCCGATGGCGATCTGGATCGCACCTTGCCGGTCGACGGCTGGCCCGAACGCTTGCGGGACACGCTGGGCGCGGCGGATGCCGCCGAGACGCTCGAAGCGGGGCTGCGGCGTTTTCGCAATCGCGAATTCCTGCGCGTGCTCTGGCGCGATTTCAACCGCCTGGCATCGCTCACCGAAACCACCGCGGATCTCAGCGCGCTGGCCGACGCCTGCATTCAGGCCGCCCTGGATTTTCACTACGCGCACTTGTGCCGCGAATGGGGCACGCCCGTTTCCGGCAAGGATGGCAACGCGCAGCAACTCGTGGTGCTCGGCATGGGCAAGCTCGGCGCCTGCGAACTGAACCTGTCCTCGGATATCGATTTGATCTTCGCCTATCCGAGCGGCGGCGAAACGGCCGGCGGCCCGGTCAGCGTCAGCAACCAGGAGTTTTTCATCCGGCTGGGCCAGCGCCTGATCAAGGCGCTGAATCAGGCGAGCGCCGAGGGTTTCGTGTTTCGCGTCGATATGCGGCTGCGGCCCTATGGCGACAGCGGCGCGCTGGTGCTCAATTTCGCGGCGATGGAAGAGTATTACCAGGACCAGGGGCGCGACTGGGAACGCTACGCCATGATCAAGGCGCGGGTGGTCGCGGGCGATTTCGTCGCCGGCGCGGAACTGATGCAGATGCTGCGCCCCTTCATTTATCGCCGCTACCTGGATTTTTCGGCGTTCGAATCGCTGCGCAGCATGAAGGCGATGATCCAGCGCGACGTGCAGCGCCGCGGTTTGCAGGACAACATCAAGCTGGGGCATGGCGGCATTCGCGAAATCGAGTTCATCGCGCAGTGTTTCCAGCTGATTCGGGGCGGGCGCGAACGGGTTTTGCAGGAGCGCCACCTGCAAACCATTTTGAACACGCTGGGGGAGCTGGGTTATCTGCCTCTGGATGTCGTGGCGGAATTGCAGGCCGCGTACATTTTTTTGCGCAATACCGAGCACGCGATACAAGGGTATCTCGATCGCCAGACCCAGGATTTGCCCACGGCGGAACAGCCGCGCCTGGCGCTGGCGCGGGTGATGGGTTTCGCGGATTGGCCAGGCTTCAAGGCCGAACTGGATAAGCAGCGCGATCATGTGGCGTTCCATTTCAAACAGGTGATCGCCGCGCCGGAGGACGAACGCAGCCAGTGCGAAGCGCCGGCCATGGCGCAATGGCACATATTCTGGAGCGATCGCGAGCTGACGCGCGAAAGCGCGAGCGCGCAGCTGGCCGCCGCCGGGCACGAAAACGCGGACGAGGCCGCGCGTCTGTTATTGCAATTGCGCGCCGGGCAGATCGTGCAACGCATGCAGACCGTGGCGCGCGAGCGCCTCGATCAATTCATGCCGCAACTGTTGGCGGCGGTCAGCGCCGCTGAGTGCCCGAGTCAGACGTTATTGCGGATTTTGCCTTTGGTGGAGGCGGTGCTGCGGCGTACCGCGTATCTGGTGTTGCTGGTGGAAAACCCGGCGGCGCTGCAGGAACTGGTCGTGCTGTGCGCGGCGAGCCCCTGGATTTCCACGCAGCTGGCGCGCCACCCGGTGTTGCTGGACGAATTGCTGAATGCGGGCACGCTGTACGTTGCGCCGCAAAAGAGCGAGCTGCAAAGCGATCTGCGCCAGCAGCTGCTGCGTCTGGACTGGGACGATCTGGAGGCGCAGATGGAGGCGCTGCGCTATTTCAAGCTGGCTCACGTGCTGCGTGTCATCGCGTCGGAAGTCACCGGCCGCCTGCCGCTGATGAAGGTGAGCGATTATCTCACCTGGATCGCGGAGGCTATTCTCGAATACGTGCTGGAACTGGCGTGGCGTCATCTGGTGGCGCGGCACGGCTATCCGCAGAAGGCGCCGGGGCAAGCCTGCGACAAGGATTTCATCGTCGTCGGCTACGGCAAGCTCGGCGGCATCGAGCTGGGCCACGGATCGGATCTGGATCTGGTCTTTATCCACGACGGGCATCCGTCCCTGGCGACCGATGGCGAAAACAGCATCGAAAACAGCGTGTTTTTCACGCGCCTCGGCCAGCGCATGATCCATATTCTCACCGTGCAGACCGCCCTGGGTCCGTTGTACGAAGTGGATATGCGCTTGCGGCCCTCGGGTAATTCCGGCTTGTTGGTGAGTTCGCTCAAAGCGTTTACCCAATACCAGCAAAAAGAAGCCTGGACCTGGGAGCATCAGGCGCTGGTGCGCGCGCGCGTGGTGGCGGGCGATGCCAATCTGGCGGCAGCGTTTGCCGAAGTCCGGCACGCGGTACTGAGCCAGGAGCGCGACTCGCAGCAGCTACGTGACGACGTGGTTTCCATGCGGCAAAAAATGCGTGACCAATTGCGTCCGCGTGACACGGAAACGGACAAAAATCCGGTTTTTGATCTAAAACAGGGGTCCGGCGCTATCGTCGATATCGAGTTTATGGTGCAATACGCCGTGCTGGCGTGGTCGCACGAACATCCGATGCTGACGCGCTGGAGCGACAATATTCGAATTCTCGAATCGTTGGAGCAGGCCGGTCTGTTCGGCAAGGAAGAGGCTCAGGCGCTCATCGAATCCTACAAGTCATTGCGGGCGGAGGTTCATCGCCTGAGCTTGCAGCAGTTGCCCGGCCGGGCAGAGATAGCGGATTTCACAACGCAGCGAAAAATTGTGCTGAACAAGTGGTCATCTCTACTTGGCGGTCGCGAGGACTGAGTCCCTTTGAGCAAAACGACAAATTGTAGCGCTGGATTATTTCACGCTTGTTTCGAAGATCACCAAACGCAGCTGCCGGTGCTGGCTGGTTCCGTTTGACGACCAGTCCGAGATTTTCACAGAGGGCAACGCGTGAAGGTTCTGCATTTTTATCGCACGTATTTTCCCGATACACAGGGCGGCCTGGAAGAGGCGATCCGCCAGATGTGTATTGGCACGCGCGAATTCGGCGTCGAAAACCGTGTGCTGACGCTCAGCCCACAGCCGGAACCCGCGGTATTGCGGTTGCCCGAGGCGGAAGTGACCCGGACGCGGCTCGATCTGGACATTGCGTCCTGCAGCATGAGCCGGGGTTCATTCGCCGCGTTTCGCCGCCTGGCGGATTGGGCCGATGTGCTGCATTTCCACTTTCCCTGGCCTTTCGCCGATCTGGTGAAGCTGATCACAAAACCGGGCAAGCCCAGCCTGGTGACCTATCACTCGGATATCGTGCGCCAGCAGTGGCTCGGCAAGGTTTATGCGCCGCTGATGCGGAATTTCCTCGGTAGCGCGTCCGCCATTGTCGCAACCTCTCCCAACTATGCGGCCACGAGCCCGGTGCTGCGGCGTTATCAAAAAAAGCTGGAGATCATTCCGCTCGCCATCGACGAGCATTCCTATCCAGAAATCAACGAGCGGGATTTGCTGGATGCGCGTTCCAGATATGGACAGGATTTTTATCTGTTCATCGGCGTGCTTCGCCCTTACAAAGGGCTGCATATCCTGCTGGAAGCCGTTCGGGACGCGCCTTATCCGGTATTGATTGTTGGCGCGGGGCCGGTCGAGGCTGAGCTGCGGCGTCAGGCGCAGCGGCAGAATATCGGCAACGTGCATTTCACCGGCTATCTGCCGGATCGTGTAAAAGTGGCTTTGCTGAAACTCGCGCGGGGCCTCGTGTTTCCTTCCCACCAGCGCTCCGAAGCGTTTGGAATGTCGTTGCTGGAAGGCGCGATGATGGGAAAACCGCTGATTTCCACGGAAATCGGCACGGGAACCAGCTTCGTCAATATCGATGGCGAGACCGGTATCGTGGTTCCGCCCAATAACTCCGCCGCGCTGCGCAATGCCATGGATTTGCTTTATGCCGATCCGGATAAGGCGCGACGCATGGGGCAAAACGCGCGGCTCCGTTACGAGAACTGCTTCACGGTGAGCGACATGGGGGGCGCCTACGCGAACTTGTATGATAGAATCGCGCGCGCTCCAATTGTTGCCGCAAAAGATTTGGACATTGGCCTTTCGGACACCATTTAGGGAACCTCTGAAAAACGTAGCGAGCGCAGCAAAGACAAGGAAAAAACGGGCGAAAAACCGGAGTTTATACGGAATCAATGAGGATTTTGAGCCTGTTTTTAACGCCGTATTTGCAAGCG